>Ga0307518_10001185_pt1 | contig 19594 bp, 15 predicted proteins | sample 25_EM_MG_FD_203889 | JGI IMG/M metagenome (GOLD analysis project Ga0307518, IMG submission 203889) | Populus trichocarpa ectomycorrhiza microbial communities from riparian zone in the Pacific Northwest, United States - 25_EM | ecosystem: Host-associated > Plants > Roots > Unclassified | place...
TTTCAATCCAAATACACTTTAAAAAGAATCCGAACTACCATGCCAACTGATATTAAATTCAAGGGTCTTTTTGGATGGAAAAGGTTACCAGCATCACCATTTAGAGGAAGGATTTTTTTTTTTTTTTTCAAATGTAAGTATATAAATTAGATCAAAAGTGACAATGCTGGAGAACCAGCATGAACAAAATATACAAGCAAATACACGAGGGAGCAGGCTCCCTTTGAAACTTAAAAAAGGGGAACAAACTCCCAAGAAAAAGGCATGCAAGCTGTTACAAGGTTAAATTCATTAGGGTGTAGGTTGATGAAAGTATTGCTGGACAGTAGCTACGGGGTGACAGCCCGCATAACAGTAGCGAAAATTAGTAGCATGCGTGTGCGGCAGCACGCAACAGCTAGCGCAACAGTGTGCTGACGAGAGCTGGAGACTTGGATGATGGATTGTTCAAGGCTCGATGAAACAGTGCTGGAATGACGTGATGGGACAGTGTTGAATTCGGCAGCATTGATGAGATTGGCAGCGTCGACCAAATCAGCAGCAGGGGCTGACGATAGGTCTGGGCGATGGATAGTCAATGACTGGACGTAATACACTACTGGCAGATTCGGCAGCAGTGTGCATAGGCAGATTCGGCAGCAGTGTGCATCAACGATTCGGCAGGACATGGGTTGATGTTCTGCAGGAATCCTAACTTGGACGATGGACAGTCCAAGGCATGCATACACCTATTCTGGCAGCGTGGAAGTTGGCAGAAGGGACAACTGGCTTGTTGGGTGGCAGGCTATGGAAGAAGCAGCAATTGCAGGCAGTTATCGGCAGTTTTTCAAGAGGCCAAACTGACCAGAACGTGACCCATGTCTTGGGAGGCAGTTATGTTGTATTATTCCATGTAATAGGCTGTAGATAGGGTGTAACATGCAATGTTCTGGTAGGCAGCAGAACACTTGTGCATGGCACATACACTAATGGACTTGTGTATCCTTTGTTGACGAGACTAATGAAGGTTGGGAATGTTTTCTTGTAATATCTTGTGTGCTTGGTTCTGTACACCTTTGTTTGTGTATTCCGCTTGTCTATGTAACGGGAGTGAGTGTGAGAAACCTCTTGGTGAGAAAAACATTTAGTTGCTAGGCAAACACGAGTGAGGTGAGGGAAAAGGCTGAGTCTAGCGGGGCTAGGCTGCCGTGCGAGGTTTGTTTTTGAGATGAAAAATCGACCCGTGTCACAAGCCACAGGGGAACAAGCTGATTTGGTTAGCCTAGAAACCTAGTCAGAGAGAAGGTGCCAAGCCTAACCAAAGAGCCAAAAGAGGGCCATGAACAAGAAAACTGAAGCCGCTACCATGCAGAAACGCACAAGAACGCAGCTGATCAACAAGAGCAAAACAGACGACACTGCAAGCCAAATGAGCCACCAAAAGACCAACAGCCGATAAGCAACAGAGGAGAATAGAACCCATAATTCCAAATTAGCAGGAGACGAAGATTGCCAAAGAACTAGCACTGCAAAGAAGACAGCCTCTGATGTGACCAAGCACTAACAAAACAATTGATTGATAAAGGATAGAAGATTCCTGGTGCTTAAATGATGCGGTTGTTGGATACGTTCCGTATTGTGGGTCAAGGTAAAATCAAGTACTCCCTGGAAGTTGTGGCATTTGGTGAACAGTAAACACCATTGTTGACAGATGATAGGAAGTACTGTTTGATAGCATAGTTGGAGGTGGTTTATCTGTTTAGGCAGCAATTTGTACGGTCCCGACCAGCATGTTATTGAACAACTTACTACTGAGAAGCCATGGTCCCCATATTGTATGTTGAGATCCAAAATCAAAGGTAACACTTTCACATATTAAAATGCTTTAGGGGGTTAGAAAAGTTTGTTCGAGACTTGAACAGGAGGAAATCCAAAAGCAATTCCAATGATGAAAGGTGAAGCAAGATCATATGCAGCCTCATCATGAAAATATTTAAATGCATTGTGGGTTCCATTGGCTCTCTTTATTTTTCTTACTTTCTCTAACAAACGAAAGGAAAGCCAGATATGGTAATTTTACAAGTTTTTGTTGCCATATTTCAGCTTTCCCATTGTCTTCTTGTGTTCAACTTTGGTGGTGGTTAGGTCCTACCATTTCCACTGTGAAAGGCTAGGACCCTACAATCTAAGCATCACATCCATCCATTCTATGCCAAAACCTAAAAAAACAAACAAAAAAAAGTTCTGGTACTCTATATATCCTTATATATGAAGCACAAACCTAGCTAAGCGAACGGGTCTAAATATCTTTTTGTCAGATTTCATGGTGACCAAACATTTCGAGACCCTGAGAGGAAAACTAGCAGGTTTCAGCATCTTTCCTCTTAGGGGCTTCATCAATGGTTGTCATGATCATACACAGACATCAGGATTTGAAAGCAGAGACTTGAACTTGAGTGACAGGCCAATTGAACTGCAGATAAGGGTTGGATCAATACTGAAAAAGGTGCATACGTTGAAGCCTTGTTCTTCTAAGAGACTAAAATGCAAGAGCATATACAAAGCCTACATGCCTAATAGGAGTGGCAGTACTAGTAGTGGAGGTATGAAGAGCAATATTACTATGATGAAGCACGTCACCTTTACATTTGGGTGCACGACACTGGAGCTGATTTCTCTAGGATGGTCAAGCAGCAATATATTAGCCTTGAGGATCTGAGGGATTATTCTAAGAATAGAATTTCCAGGGATCATCAAAGAGGCTGCATATCCGTCTGCAAGAAACCCAGGCCTAGTTTTTGTTGACTTTTCATTGAATTTATATAGTTTGTGTTGGGTGGTTAATGAAAATCAAAGCTTGTTTTCTTGTCCACATCTTTAACATTAATTTCAATTTGTCTTGCTTCTTAATTAATTATGTGTCTTGAAAATTACAGATTGTGTTATCACAATACGACGACATGTATGCTAAAGAATGGTAATGTATTAACCATCTAGGTGGTGGCCCAGTAGTAAGAGTTTGGGATCAAGAGATTTGCTCCCTCTGTGGTCTTAGGTTCGAGCCCTGTGGTTGCTCATATGATGGCCACTGGAGGCTTACATGGTCGTTAACTTCAGGGCCCGTGGGATTAGTCGAGGTGCGCACAAGCTGGCCCAGACACCCACGTTAAACTAAAAAAAAAAGAATAATAATGTATTAGTGAAGCCTCTTTTCTTGCTTCTCTAATTGCTTCAGTACGTACCATTTTGATGTTAAATACTTTCACTCTTATGTTTATATTGTCAAGGATGATATCATGGAAGAGGAAGAAGTTGAAGAATACACGTACATGAGATGTTTTGTCGGCTATCAACATTGAAAATTAACAGTTTATCGAATGTTTTTTTTAAGAATGACACTTGCCCAAAAGAAAATTGTAGGAAAGATGCACATACCAGAAAAGTTTTTTAAAATAATATATTTAATATATTATGGTTACAACCACGAAACCCTGAAATTTCAACCATATTTAATTGAATCAACCCTAATAAAATTCAAAATTCCAAAACCAAGCCCTAACTCTAATTAAAATCCAAACTCGAAACCTAAATCCAAACCCAAAATCTAAATCACAAACTCAAATCTTAAACCCTAAATCCCAGATCCAAATCCTAAACAATCCATCTTGTCACCCTTTTTTTTTATTATTATTGTTTCTATCACATAATTATTGTTTTTAAATTATTTTACTTGTATTAAATCCAACCCAATAATCTCTTATAACATTATCTCTTTTCTTTTCTTTTCCTAACCTATTGTAAACAATTTAAAATGTTCCATTATTCAAGTTTTATTACCATTGTTAAAATCTTCATTTAGTTATTGTGACATCACAATGTGGTCTATAAAAGGGTTATTGATTTAATTATCTTTCTTAATCTCATTACTTTACATAATTATATTGCCTTCATTTACCTAGAAAAACATGGTTTGAAATTCTAAGCAACCTAATTATAGAAATTCAAATTATGCTCAACAATAATAAAATTTCAAAATCAGCAAGCCTAAAACAATAATTAACTCATTGATTCACTTAACCATTTTTTCTTTGTTTACTCTTTCACATGAAAATGCATAGTTTGAAATTCTACTACTCCAACATAAATATGAAAACTCATAATTTGTTCAACAATAATAATGCCTAAAATTGGCAAGCCTAAAACAATTATAAAAATAGAATCAAATACAAGTAAAATAAAATATGAACTCGTTATTAAAAAATAACAAATATATACAACTAATGCTATAATATATAACGAACTATATCTAAGCCTGTTGCTTTTTTATGGAATGGCTTCATCTACAACACGTCATGTGTATGTCTGGGTACATATTCAATTATAATATCATTTAGATGTGATGTCTCTCTGATTGAATCAAGAGTAGAATAGCAAGCACGAAATCAATTGGATGCTAGGGCATGTTGTACATTATCAGTGGCCTTATGAACCATAGTAGTAGCTTGTTGATCCTCGTGTAAGTTTATCTCAGCTTAATATTAACATGACATGTATCAATCCATACATAAAATATAAAACTCATTGTTTATAATATGTTAATGAAAAAATAATAAATGCATACAATTCTATTAATTTACGGTGTCTGGGGCTCGTACTTCAACCTACTCCAAAGCATCAACTAAAATCACAAGATGTACCTTTATAAAATTCTCCCTACCATGCATGCCACTTTGAGATATAATGTTGATGTATTACCTCTTAATTATTATTATTTTTACCATGATGACTAATTACATGTAGCTCATCATTTATGTTGATGTCAATTGAAATGTGTTACTACCACATGAATTGTCACATAACATGATTGAAGTAACACAACTCCACCACCTAAAAACAAATATCAAAGGGACCACTAATGTCCATGTGTCCCTAGAATCTTTACAAACTTTATAAGCATCTAAGAGTTCATCCTTTAAGTAAGGTGTCTACTCAACCTATACATAAAAAAACACTTTATTATAAATAATTTGATATAAAAAGGGACTATATAGTGGGTGTGTAGACAAGATAGTCAAAGCAAAAAAAAAAAAAATTAGAAATACTTTTGTAACTCGTATCTGATGAGACTGCTGTTTATCCAACTCACTATGATAAATGATAGAATATGAATTGGATTATCTATAAATATCCCAGTCCCACGCCACTTGGCATTACAAATCATAAATATATCACATGTTTAATCTAATTATAATTTATGTGCTACTGAAAATCTATTTCAAAATATATATTACCTCAATCCTAATAGGAGTGATAGCCCAAAAGTTTTATCTAACATTTGGTCACCCCTAACCTGAAAACACCTCACATGCAGATGCTTTTAGGACTATAGCTATAAGAAAAAACATGCACATGATTAGTGAACGATCATATATATTTTTATAATAATAAATGAAATATGAAAATTCAAAACACTTTGTTTCTATCATTATACCTGTAAAAGAAGCAAACAACCATCGACTTGTTTGGTTGTTATCTTGGATATATGACATAGTTATCGGTATATATTTGCAAGAACTATAAACCCCTAGTTATATAAAAGAATACCATCAGAGTCTTCTAATATGACACCACACATTTATGCAAAATCATCTACATATGTTATTGATAATAAATCTTATTCTTGGCATATGAAACAAGCAAAAAAGATAATTATTAGCATGATTGTGATACTATGAATACGGTTGAATATTAACATAATTGAATATAATAAAAAGATATACTTACATGTCTTGTCTATATGGCCTATAATGTGTGACCGTTCTACAATCATAAAATTGACCTATTAATAAAAATTGTTATGAAATTGTTGTCATTAGCATATTGGTTATGAAATCCACCGTATTAATAAACTCCATATGAACTTAAAGCACCACCCCTAATACATGGCATCACAAAGTATCAATGCAAACATGTAAGATATAAACTATAAACTACTCCCAATCACTTATTAATATTCAAACAATAGAATATAACATAATAAGAAATAACATAAATGTAAAACAACAACAAAAAAAAAAATTAATGTCTAAACTCTTTTAATAATGTTCACATATGTTATCTTGTTTGGAAATTTTTTATATTATGTCTATATTAGGTTTTTTCATCTCTTGCATCTATCTTGTCATACAATCAAGTGGAACTTCTTCGACCTTAACCAATTCTCCATTTCAAGGGGTCTAGTTCTACATTAGGACCAATATATACATTTCATGGTGATTCATTGTGCAAAGGATTGAATAGAAGAGTGTATGTATTTTTGTACATCTCAACATTGTATAATGAGTCAACAAACAAAATATAACACGATGTTTCATACAACATGCAACAAAGAGTGCACATAATTAATAGATATTCTGTCATTTATCATATATGCATTTCCTTCTTGCATGTTAATTGTTTGTTGAATCTCATTTTCAACGCCAGGTTTAAGAAAGGTGACCTGGAAATATCTAATGTCAATGTTAAAGAGAGTTGCAACATGGTCTCTTGATTTGTTCAATTTGTTGTGAGTTCGGCGAGTAATAGTGGAGGCCACAATACACCACAATAAATGAAATCTTGTTCATCCTCTCTTCGATCAACAAAATAAGAATTTGACCTATAAAAATCTAGCTGGACTAGAGTGGCAATAAGCAATACACGTTCAGTTTTTGGACCGACCAAGTTGACTAGGTTATATAGAAGCATTTTTCACATAGCTTAATTTTAAACATGGCTTAGGTAAAGAATCGAGTCAAGAGATTTTTTTTTTATCAATTTCATTCTTTTTCCTCAATTTTGTCCTTGGTTAACCTGTCAATTAAACTAAATTTGATTTTAAGGTTGACCTACTAAACTAAATTTAATAATAATATCAAATAATTATCTACAGTCTGAATACTTTTTGTTACATTTAAATTTTTTCATACTACTTGTGGTATAAGCCTATGAACTAGTATTATCCAAAATGAGATGGTGATCAAGAATAACAATCGAGTGGCAAGTTGGGGTAATGAAGGTTTTGCTTTGTAATTAAACAAATGCTAGTCTTTGTCTTCCTCTTCAACCTATCCGAATTAATTAAGAGTTTGATGTCTTTGAGTACTTAACATTCTAACAACCTTCCTTACATGAGTTTCATATTCATAATTAATTGTAAATTGAATGTATTTTCATTTCACTTTTATTTTCAATTAAGGTTGTGAATCTTATGATTAATTAATCAAAAAAAAAAAAGAAAAGAAAAGGAAGGAAGGTAGGAATGAAGTGTTAATAAAGTGTTCTTGAAAAAATAGGTTTTAAATAAGCGATTTAAATGTTTTAAATCTCACTAACATGTCTTGATTTTTCTTTTCTTTTCTTTTATATATATATATATATATATATGCAAGCATCTAGAAATTATTATCCTCACCCAACAATTTAAATTTAGGAAAGATATATTTATTTAATTAAGATAACACGAAGTTTTTTTTTCTCTTAAGAATAAAACTTAATAGCATGAAGTTAAAATCATGCAAAAGAATAAAAAGAAAAAAGTTCAATTTATATTTTTTTTTCTTTGGAATTAGTCTACCTGTAAAGTATTCTTTCACAAACTATACCTACAAATTACTTTCAATTTCACAATTAAAACTAGAATCCCTCCTATTTTGAATAGAGGAGCGATGTTCTCTATTATTAGAGTCAATCACATTAATTAATGACCTCACATTAATTAATGACCAATCAATAATCATCACTCCTCTGTTAGTTTAATATACCTTGTGGCCAATCAATTGGTTATATGTGGTATTATTATATTCTTGTAAATATGTATTTATTATTAATAAAGGCTTAATTTATCTTTAATATTCATATAATATTAGATTAATGAATCTAGAGTAAATATAAAGTCTTTGGGATAAAAATGTTTTGGAAAAGAAATTATTAAGTTGTTATAATTATGAGATTTCTACTACATCAAATCATTGTTCATAAAATATTCATGGTCGATACTCTCTTAAACTAGACATTTATTAGAGCCGTAAAAACTGGTACATATCATGTTCTTTCTTTTATAAAAGAAAGTAATTGTTCTTATAAGTTGAGGTATAATGGATACCTAGAATTAATATGTAGGTGCTTGTCATAAGACATGTACACTGAACTGAGCCGCATGAAAAATTCATATGAAGAGATCACCTATTTCTATGGAAAGGCTTACGTGAAGGTTGTATAAGTGATTCTTAGACTTGAAATTACTAAGTTATCTTATATTGAGAATGTTATGCTTTGATCTTGGTACATGTTATCTTAATCAAGGTAATGAAGGGGCAGACATTGGGTATAACATGAACTATATGAAGGTATTTGAGTGATCAAAAGAGAATTCATTACCCTAGGTGAAATAGAGAAAATGTTTTATTTGTTCTCAATAATATTGACTAATAAATTCTTGACCAAAGTGGAATGAGATTTAAAAAGAGTTTCAAATCTTATTCAAACGATCAATAACTATTATGTAGAGAATAAACATGATTTAGCATGACAGACATACTACATGCTTTAATGTTAAATAAAAATATTATTGATGAAAGGATATTAATTACTCTGACAAATTAGTCACTATAAGGTTAAGTCAAACCATTAATGACTTTTTCTAATATTTAGAGGTTCATGACACGTTGATAGACGATGCACCTGATCTTCAAATATAAATTAATCAATTGTTGAATTGATAATAAATTAAATTGTTTAATTTATTTAATTTATTTAATTAAAATTATAATTTATATTTGGACCAACATATTAGCAACCTAATGAGTCATACACATTAAAAACCATTACTCATAAATTAAACTGAGATGATTTAATTAAGTATGATTTGATTAAAATATATTTTATAAATTAAGGACTAGAATATAATTAATACAAGGATTATATTTCTAGACCAAGAAAAATCATGTAAGGACTTGATTGAGTTAATTTCTAAAACTGTTCTGAATTAATATATGGATATTATTAAGGGGCAATTTGATAATTTGTCAATTCATAAGGTTTTTCAAATTTTCCTATAAATAATAAGTTATACCTTTTATTTTTTAGTTGTTGTTGTCTGTTAGATAGAAAAACTATGTAAGTCACAAAATAGAGAGTTAGCACTCTAGGCATAACAATCACTCTCTTAAATGAGAATTTAAGAGATTTCTCACTAGTGGTTCGTGTATATTACTGTTGGAGGCTTGATAATTGGACGACTTGTGGTTTGCAACAACTCAGCCTTTAAAGAATTATTCAAAGTTGAAGAAGATCAAATCTTCAAGTAATAAATCCCTAAATAACTTTAGATATGTCTAACAGAATCCTAAGAAGTCCTAAATATTTTTGTTTTATTATTTCCGCTGCGTGTATGATATTCAGGAACCCAACATCCTTTACTTTCAAACTTTTATCTCGTTGACATCTTTTTATGATTTTGCCTACGTATCTAAACCTTAAGACTTTTTACTATTGTTAAAGGATTTCTCTCTTTTTTTATATATATAATTTATCTTGATTTATCATTTTCTTTTCTAGATATTCTATATAAAAAAATTAAGTATATATGAAATGTAATAATTAATTAAAAATTATGAAAGAACTATCTTATTCAATAGCTTAAGCTGTTAGATGAGGTTGCAACAATAGTTTTATATTACTCTCTAACGCATACTTTCAAATGAAAGCTATTTGAGCTCGAAACTTGAACATACTCACACTACCTTATACAATTAATTAAGAGAATAAGGGTGTTCAAATTCGAACTGGAGACCGTTTGGTTATCAAGGCTCTGATACCATGTCAAAAAACCATCTCACTTAATAACTTAAACTATTAGATAAGATCTCAATCATATTTTTATTTTACTCTAACAAAAATGACTTACAATTTGTTAGGTATGATTTATAAAAAAATGATTTTGATTTTAAATGTTAACTCAAAAGTTATGTCTTATGAACCACTTATAACAAAAATGAGTTAAAATATTTTTTTAGAGAGGAAGTAATTTTATAAACATCAAATTGAAACAAAACAAAAAACTCTATATACATTTGTTACAGGAAAATAAATTTGACAAGATCCTTACGATGTTGATGAATCATGATCTTTTAGGTAATGTGTAGTCTTTTCATGGATTACTAATAGAACTCTTTGAACTTCCCAAACTATTGTCTTTTCATGGATTTCGATCACCTAACACTACCAATGAATGCCAATCCCTTCCAAATAACAAGATAGAATCTAAAAATATTTATTTAAAGGATCTAATATCCTAGAATTTGAGTCATCAAACACATACCTAGAAAAAAATTATACATACAAATCAGATTTGAAAAAGTCAGACATTAATGGTAAGATATAAATAAAAAGGTTAAGAAATACCTCAACTATATAAAAGAAAAATAAATAAAAAAAAAGGTTGTCACAGGCTTTTTTCTAGCATACGATAATTCAAATTAGATTTTAAAAAATGTATTTTTATTGAGAAAAAAGAGATATAGAGAGGAGATAAGAAAAGAAAAAAAAAAGACTTACAATGATTTTAAGTTAGAAATATGTTTGGTAAAAATTATTTAAAATATATTTATTTTTTTTTAAAAAAAGAGGTTGTCTAATTTAGAATTCATAAAATAAAATTTTAAAATTTTAACTTTTGATTAAATCAAAATTTTAATTTAAGTGAAAATTTATTTATAATTAAATATCTTTATGAATTTTCTATGATTTAAAAGATAAGGAATTAAAAACAAGTTAAATCAATTTACAAAAGTTATACCAAACAAACTAATTAAAAATTTTAATTAAAAAAAAATCTCTACTAAAATCTTAGTCGTTCATATATTTTGAAAAGTTATATTATAGGAAAATACACACTCTATATCCAAGAGAATATGATAGGACCTTAGTCTAAAAACAAAACTAATGATATGTTAGAATACAAGAAAATAAAAAATGGAATAAAGTTCTAAATCATATAAAAATTTAATTAATACTAAACATCACAAACACTTACAATAGCTAGATTCACTAACAAGAAAAACATTCTCATAGATAAAATAGAATCATGGTTTGGCTAAAGGGTTGTTAAGATGCTTGTTAAGAATCAATTTACTCCAATAAATTGGTATGATAGTTAATAAAATATGTTATATATTTTTTTTTTACTTTTTGGGGAAAAATATATTAATTTTTTAATTACATCATTGTCGATATATAAACTATACTATTAAGAGAGTATTTGAGAGCGTGGTAGTTGTTGTTTTTTAAAATATTTTTGGCTCGGAAACGCTAAAAAATATATATATTTTTTATTTTTTAAAATCTATTTTTAATATTAGCACATTAAAAAAAATAAAAAAACATCAAAAAATATTTTTAAACAAAAAAATTAACTTTTTTTAAAAAACCGTTTCAAATGGCATTTAAAATTATCCCAAGAGAAATCAGTCTCTACTAATATCCTAATTGGTTTAAAAATATCTTTTACCATAAAAGATAAAAAACAATTAAAAATCAATTAAATCTCCTGATATATTAACCTTCAGTTTCTATTTTTCTAATAGAACTTATTGTAAACAATTAAAAAAGTTTCCATTTAAGTATTACTAATTTAGTAAGTTTGACTATGATAAGTAAATGACCAAATAGATGGATTTTCTTCGACCATCCTACGCAAACCACAAATTTTTCAATGCCTAATTAACAGTAATAACAATGTCAAGAAATTAATCTAATAGTTTTTATTATTATTATTATTGGATTTAAATCTCAATATTAGCTTGTTAACTTTTGCAAAAAATCTTTAACTTTCCTAGATACTCCACCACCTATTTTCTTATTTTTTATTTATAATAATTTATTGGCTAATTAATTCTAGATTTGGTGGGAAGATAACTCCCTCCGATCGCTCCTTGTATTTTCATAAATATATATAATAAACCCTTACGTTTTCAATTAGATAAATTCAACAAATGTGTTTTCAATTTCGATCAATTAAATACAATTTTTTAAAACCAATGATTTTCATACACAATCGAAATTTTTTAAAAAATGGTTTATATTATGAGACCCACTTATAATATTAAAATAAAAAAGTTAGAAATAAAAGAAAAATAAAAATCAACGCTATCTAATCTCACATTAGTTATTTAATGCAACCAACCATCTTCTTCCTTTTCAGTTCTGGCATAAACTCAATTCCTGACGAGAAATAAAATTATGAAGAAGATGGAAGATTATAAAATACACTAAAAGAGATCGGTGGGATTAGAGCAGTGTAATGACAGAGTTGTCATTGTCACAAAACTTATTAAGCATGCAGTGAGGGTGGGATTGTCTTTTTCATGAGATGTATTTGACATTGAAAAAAATAATTGGAAACAAAAGGGTTAGTTCAGATTTTGCTTGGGCATGGTAAGGCTGCATTCCCCAAGCATTAGGGCATGGTATAACTGCTAGACACCTGGCGCTAGAGGTCAAGCATGATTGCCATGCCCCAGGCACTAGGGCCAGACCTGGGAGCCTCTCTAGGCCTGCGTGCCTGGCCGCAAACTTGCTCGCCTCTGCAAATAAGCATCTGGGTCTGTAGACCCCAGCAAATATATCTTCATTATTATAAACAAATCATCATAACAATCTAATTTAATGTTTTAAATCTAAAAATTTAAATCATATCTTCCCATTGAAATAGTTCATGTTTTATGTTTATAAATTTGTTATTCCTTCAATAGAAATTCTATCTTTTATTAGTATGATTATTGTTGTTGTTGTTGTTGTTTGTATTATTAGTATGATTATTATTGTTATTGTTATTGTTATTATTATTGTTGTTGTTGTTATTTAAGTAGACTTGGGTTAGACATGTTTACCAAACCTATATAACGTGAGTCAGAAAATTATTTATAAACGAAGTATAAATAATTTATAAAAAACGAACAATCACAAAAATTTAATTTAACGTTTTAGATCTAAAAAATATATCTTTCTATAGAAATAGTTTATTTTTCATGTTTATGAATTTGTTATTCCTTCAATAGAAATTCTATTTTATGGTTGTTATCTATATAGTTTTTGTTTAAAAGTACTTTTTTATTTAAAAAGATATTAAAATAGTTTTTTTTATATATTTTGAAATTTATTTTTAATATTAATATATTAAAATAATTTGAAAATATAAAACAATTAATTTAAAGCAAAGACAATAAAAAATAAATTAATTTTTATCTTTGATCTAGTGGCCAAGCCAGACCCAAGTGTCTTCGGTCCGGCACCACCTGCCCCACCCAAGGCTCTTGGGTCCGGTGTCTGGACCCAAGGCTCTTGGGTCCGGTGTCTGGACCCAAGACTCGTGGGTTTGACGTTGTAGTCAGACTCACTTAAATTTGGGTCAAACATGTTTAATAATATTATTATTAATATCAAAAATATTAATATTTGTATTATTATTATTAAATTTGAGAAAAATATTATTAATATTGAAAAACAACCATATATTTTATTTGAAGGGTAAAATTAAAAATTATTGTTCTTATTATTATTATTATTATTATTATTATTATTATTATTATTATTATTATTATCTTTAATAAATTTGAAAACAAATATTATTACTATTGAAGAAAAATCATAAATTTGATTTTAAAGAATTAAAAAGTATAAGAACTTACGTTAGGCGAGTTTATTATTATTATTATTATTATTATTATCATTAATAAATTTGAAAAAAATATTATTACCATCGAAGAAAAATAATAAATTTTATTTGAAGAAATTAAAAACTATAAAAACTTGGGTAAGATAAGTTTAATATTATTAATAATATTAAATTAATTAATATAATTAAATTTGAAATAAATATTATTACTATCGAAAAAATATATATTTAATTTGAATGGTAAAATCAATTATTATTGTTGTTGTTGTTGTTGTTAGTAACTTGGGTCTGACATCTCCTTCCAGACCCTTTTTTGGGTCTGGAAAGGGGCGACTGACCCACGTTATTTGGGTGTGACATGATGCAGATCCAAGTTCCCCGGGTCTTATAGTCCCACTTGGCCCAATGCTCTTTGATCCACTGTGCGGACCTAAGGCTTTTAGATCCGGCGTCAGGACCCAAGGCTATGGGTCCATCGTTGCAGTCAGATCCAAGCTACTTGTGTCGTGCAGCCCCTCTTGGGTCCAGGATCTGGACCCAAGGCTCTTGGGTCCGGCATTGTAGCTAAACCCAAGGTTCTTGGCCCTAACGTTTAAAAGGGACCCAAAACTCTTAGGTCTAGCGTAGACATGTTTAATATTATTATTAATATTATAAATATTATTATTTGTATTATAAATATTATTATTTTTATTATAATTACTATTACTATTATTAATGTAATAATTAATAAATTTGAGAAAAATATTATTAATATTGAAAAACAACTATTGATTTGATTTGAAGGGTAAAATTAAAAATTATTGTTATTATTATTATTATCATTAATAAATTAAAAAAAACATATTATTACTATTGAAGAAAAACCATAAATTTGATTTGAAAGGATTAAAAAGTATAAGAACTTGGGTCAGACGAGTTTAATAATAATAATAATAAATTTGAAAAAACAATATTATTACTATCGAAGAAAAATAATAAATTTTATTAAATTAAATAATATTATTAAATTTGAAATAAATATTATTACTACTGAAAAAATATAGATTTGATTTGAAGGATAAAATCAATTATTATTATTGTTGTTGTTGTTGTTATTATTATTATTAACTTGCGTCTGACATCCCTTTCTAGATCTAAGAAACTTGGGGTTGCAAAGGAATGCTTGACCCAAGTTACTTGGGTGTGGCATGGTGCAGACCTAAGTTCTTTAGGCCTTGGAGCCCCGCCTGACCAAGGCTTTGGGGTCCGATATTCAGACTTAAGGCTCTTGGGTATGGCGTCAAGATCCAAATCTCTTAGGTCTGTTGTTCGGACCGAAGACTAATGAGTTCGACGTTGCAGCCATACTTAAGTCACTTGGGTCGTGCAGCCCCACTCGACCCAAGGCTCTTTGGTTCGGGTTCAAGTCTCTAGGGTCCGATGTCAAGACCCAAGGCTTTTGGACTTGACATTTAAAAGGGGTCTAAAGCTCTTGAATCTGGCATTACAGTCGGACTCACTTAAACTTGGATTATACATGTTTAATATTATTATTAATATTAAAAATATTATTATTTTTCTTATAATTAATATTATTAATATAATAATTAATATTTTTTTTAAAAATATTGTTAATATTAAAAAACAACTATAAATTTTATTTAAAGGATAAAATTATAAATTGTTGTTTACCATCGAAAACACTCCTCATTGTTTACCATTGGTTTTTATTTTTCTCATTTGGTTTGAATTTTTTTCAATATTAATATTATATACGGGACTCATAATATATTATTATTACAATTTGGTTGTGTAAAAAAATAATTGATTTTGTGAAATAGCATTCAATTGACAGAGATTGAAAACACAAGGGCTTATTTGTGGATTTATGAAACACAGGACGTGCAATTAAGTGGGTTTTGCCCAAAAACTGTCAACAGTTTTACACTTGTACCCATTTCTTCAACAACACAAAACTCTGCATTCCAGTTTTCAACACCCCCTCCACTTCTGTCCCACCCAAAAAATGGGACTTTCATGGAGCAATAGTAGAAGAACCACCACTTTTTATCACCCCCATCCACCCCCTCCGCCACCGCCACCACCACCACCTTACTATTATCATCCCGGAGAAGCCGTCTCTCCTCCTCCTCCTCCTCCCCCACCACCGCATCAAAATCACTACACCACCATACAACAACCACCACCAACAACCTCATCACCACCACAATCTTACCCTTATCCTACACACCCTCCACCTCCAATTCACTCCTACTACAACTCCCATCCATACCATTCCCGCAACTATGCAAATCACAATTACCAATACCAACCCTTTTATTATACCAGTCATTATCAACCCGCTAGTGGGTGGTCTCCTGTAATTAGGCCTAGTTTGGGTTTTTCTACTACTGCTGCTTCTACTGCACTGCCAATTCAGCTGGAGCCGGCTCCTTTTATTGATCATCAGAATGCAAAGAGGATTAGGAATGATGTCAATGTTCATAAAGATACTTTAAAGGTTGAAATTGATGTTTCAAATCCTGATCATCACTTGGTTTCTTTCGTTTTCGATGCTTTGTTTGATGGGAGGTTAGTATTTGATTTGCTAGTATTAGATTCTTGTTGAATTCTTGCTTTTGTTTCGATAAAGATGAGGTTTTTAATATATTGGTTGCTTGTTACATGATACTTGATTAAGGGTTTGCTTCTGTTGCTAAATTGACATGGAGTATTTAGTTTGCTTAAGAAATTAAATCAAGATCTTGAATCTTGTAATTTCCATTAGCTACGAGCTTTGGTGATTAACTTCATTGGATCCCTTTAGTTAAGTCTGAGGTGAGATTTTGTATTGTTATGAGTGACCGAAGGAATTGAAGCAAGATAAGTTTGACTGCCCCCGAGAAGGAATGAATTCAATTTGCATTATTGGGTGACTTTTTAATGTTGAAAACATTTCACAGTGGGGATTCAATTCTAATGGGGGCTTGGGGTGATATCTCAAGTGATAGTATGGGGTGATATAGAATATGGACCTCATGCATCTTATCTCTTAATTGTTGACTCTCTAGAGTGGCTTTGGTGGTGGAAATAAGAGTAGTGAAGGGTTTCGAAAATGAAATTTGCAAGAACGAGCCAAAACATGGAAATTTGAATGATTTAACATAGAGTGAAACGACCATAACCAAAGCCTAAGTTTGCTTTCCCCGTTTATGATGTTCTCCTAATACCTCTAGAGATACTTGGAGATCGTGGATTGTGGTTGCTTATATGCTGCAAATGCTGGCCATTGTTTCCTATGTTTGACATATAAATTAGTAAAATTAGGCGAATAGTTCTAATATGAAAGGTGATTAGTTAGGAAAAGTAGTTTAGTCAAGCTATACTGCTTGTTAGAAAAGTAATATGGTTTAGTAACAATATTGAGTATGCAAATTTTATAATTAAATCTAGTTACAGATGCTACAATCAAACATCAAAATGGTTGTGAATAAGAATTGGACTGTCTAATACAAGCTATTACAAGAATACTGCTAAAAAAGGCCATATGATGCCTTGGTTTTTCATTATATGGGCTTCAGTAGCAACTGTTTTAGTTTTACTCTTTGGTTTCAGTATTGCTGTTTTTGTTTATTATTGTCTTAAATACAACATAATTTACTACAAGTACCACGAAATCTTGATTACAATTTACTACAATTGTAATCAAGATTTCGTTGGTCTGTGTGCTGACATGCTTTTTTTTTTTTTTTTGAGAAAGACTGACAGAGTTATATATTAAAAGTTTCACCATATTGGCTTTATTATGTTAGAAATTAACTCGCTCAAAAGTTTAACATTTATGATTACACAAGCACAATATGAAAGAAATGTGTCCTCTGTACCTATTGTAATATTAAGAATGACCCAAAGTTTTCACCCACGGACCAACGAATTAACCTCACATTAGTTTGATTTTGTTATTCTCTCGCCCCATCTTTTGTTTGACTTTATGGAAGGATTATCTTCCTCTTTGGGAGGCTTGACTAGTTTGTTGTGCTGATTGGAAGAAACTTGTCATTCTGTATGCATGAAATTTCTATATGGTGATTTTCTTTATTTGTTTATTCTCCATGTAGGATATACCATAGCTATATTTTTTCGGTAGACTTAATGTATGCTATGCCAATGAGCTATATAGTCAACTTAGGATAGTCGAGTTAGAGCTCATAAATGCATTGATTAGGAGCCTTTCATAGACCTTCATTAATTTGTTCTGTCTCAATCTAGCTGACCTCAGATATAAGCACAGGTGCTTGTTTAGTATAGGAAGACATTCACATAGGTGAAAATGTCAGTGGGATTTATTTTGATGTTTCAAGGTCTTTTTTAGGAAGGTGTTTATATTTGGAAAATACCGATTTATTACATGTATTAGTGTATTAATGTTAAGTTCTTAAATTATCTTGTTTTATGAAAATTTCAATAACATGAAACAATCTGAATTAGGGAATTGCAGTGAGAAGTTTGCACTTCTAAAGAAGCAATTTCAAACATTGATGCCTAATTTGTCTCTGGATCTGAACATATTTTGACCCAACAATCTGGCTTGTTTAAAAAGAACATCCAAATGTCACAACATGAGAATCTCATTGGGATTGTTTCATAACAGAACCAAAGCACTAGATCCCTTTGGAGCACTAGAGATACCAGCAATTAACTAGAAGCTTCATCCCAGCATGATTCTCTAAAGTATTCTAATCACTCACGCGCACACACACACAATATGATTATATTTTTTTTTTGTAAATCTAATACTGTTTCTTTTGTTTGTTTTGTAATAACAGCATTACAATTTTCTACTTTGCCAAGGAAGAGCCGGATGGTAGGTTTGTTCCTGCATTTCCTGAAGTCCATTTACCCGTGAAAATCTCTTTCCAGAAAGGTCCTGGCCAGATGTTTTATCAGCCTTCAGGAACAGGCATTGATTTGGGCTTCTTTGAGTTGGATGATCTCTCAAAATCATCACCTGAAGAAGATGTCTTTCCACTTATAATTGCTGCTGAAACAAACTTGCCAGATGATTTAACAGATGAACATATTGATTCTGTGCCAAACACACTACGCCACATGCAGATTACTCAAGCTGTTCTCGAGAAGAAAAATGGTGACAATTTCCATGTGAGAGTAATCAGGCAGATTCTGTGGGTTGCTGGAGTTAGATATGAGCTGCGTGAGATATACGGAATAGGAAGCTCTGCAGCTGAAGGCTTTGATGACAGTGACCCAGGGAAGGAGTGTGTGATTTGCATGACTGAACCTAAGGATACCGCCGTGTTACCTTGCCGACATATGGTGAGAGTCCACCTCTTATGCATCATGAATTGAAGGTTTAGTTCAAGGCACATGAGTGCACGTTATCTAATTTCTAGATTTTATTTAGTGGATATACCCCTTTGTTCATCTCTCTCACACAAACAGACATTTTCTATTTTTAGTAATAGTCTTATGTGGAAATCTAGACTAGAATAGTTTTTTTCTCTATTGTTAATGTTCACTATCTGATTTTGCATAGTGTTTTCAATAAAACTTCATTCAAGAGGAAATACTCTTCTTTCTAGTATCTAAGTTCCTTGAGGAAATTGTCTGCACTCCGCATGCAGTTACAAGTTTAAATCTCTTTGCCCGTACCTTTATATTTGAACCTCTATTCCTATGTTCTCAAGTCATGCTGCTTGTATCTTTTCAGTGCTTGTGCAGCGAGTGTGCAAAAGAATTGAGGCTTCAATCAAATAAGTGTCCCATATGCCGCCAACCAATTGAGCAACTTATAGGTATCAAGATAAATAGTGGTGATCAATGAGGATGAGAAACTGCGTTCCTCATATGAAGTTGGATTTATGGTGCAATGGTTAGCCTTTTTATTCTAATTTATTTTAC
>Ga0307518_10001186_pt1 | contig 19592 bp, 30 predicted proteins | sample 25_EM_MG_FD_203889 | JGI IMG/M metagenome (GOLD analysis project Ga0307518, IMG submission 203889) | Populus trichocarpa ectomycorrhiza microbial communities from riparian zone in the Pacific Northwest, United States - 25_EM | ecosystem: Host-associated > Plants > Roots > Unclassified | place...
TACTTCTACGGCGTTTGAGTGGGAGTGGTGTAGTAAAAAGAAGACGCAAATCAGAGTGCTGGAGATGGCGATCCACCGGGTCCAGGATGGTTCTGTGGCGGCGGCCCAACAATCATGTGCCAGAGCTCTGGTCCGTCCCGTATGAGTGCCTATCAAATGGTGCATGTCAGGACCCGGATTCCAAGCACATTCGGCACACGCACAATAATAACTTCAACTGCGATGAGTGCGATAATGACTAACTCCATCCGATGTGCAGTGGACTAGATCACGAGGTCACTACAGCGAAACCAAAAAGAATTTGCTCCATACCTCAGTGAGCAATTGCCGAAGGATGGATTGCACCTAAAAAAAAACGGACTGAGCTTTTCGTTCATCTTCAAGTTCATCAAGAGACTGGCCTCGGTTGCATACGTGATCTTCTCATTGACGGCGTTCGTCCGGGTTTTGACTTCCAGAGCTCCTGACATGGACTTGAAAAAAACTTCTAGCTCTGGTTCTGCCCAGTAAAGGTCTGGTGTATCTGAGAAGTTCTCTCGGTTAAGATTTAGTCCTTGACGGAACTTCAGAAGCACGCCAAGTTTCTTTATCAAGGCTTCTCGATCTAGTCCAGGCTTTCCTGTCCTCTCAAGGGCATGCGGTAGCTGCGCGACCGAAGAGAGATAGTCCTCAAGTGATTCTTCGAGGACTGCGAGGGTGGTAGAACGTGAAAGTGCCTGCGAGAAGGCATACCGAGCAAGAAGCGTCGTGGTATCTAGCGCCGGATCGGAAGGCTGTATGGCGGGTGCATTCTCAGGACCCTGGAGAGGCGCGACGCGACCGAGGATGATCAAGTCACCTTGTATGCGCGTTTTCCTGACGAAATAACGGATTGGCTGTGAGGTAATGGACGAATCGAAGCGTAGTTGCATACTCGTTGGGATCAGTTACAAAATCAAGGCTCTCTGTTTCTGGCTCTTGAAGAGAACCGATTTCGCAGTGTTTCAGTACATTCTTCGCAAATAGCTGGGCTTCCTCTTCGGTCGCTCCCCAACAGACGAAACTGCCATTTAGAAAAACAAAGGCCTCTCCGCGCTCTCCCCATCTTGGCACCCACCACGCGTCATGGACCTTTTGCGAGTGCCGAGGTAAGTGAGTTCGTAGGCGAATGGGTAGATAGCGTTCTGCCGTTGCGAACGTGAGGACAGGCTGAATAGGGCTGCGAGTTGGGGTCGGGTTGGAGCGAATTGGCAGAGATGCAGCAGCAGTCCGCCGGAGCGGTGTGCTCGCTTTTGGTTTCTGCTTTAAAATGTCACCAGCACCTGTACGATCGTCTGAAAGCTGGCGGAAATGTGAACTGTTCGGTGGACAGAGGAATGGAGAGCTCCATGACCATGCTGGCTTTTTGGGACCGCATCTGTACCGTATGGAGCAACGCAGAGCGCGGAAGATGTCCATGCGAGTGTTTGTGTCTGAAACACGTTCAGTTACACTCGAACTGAGTGATTACCCAAAGTGTATATGCAGATGAGTCACTCCAGTACATATCCGACGAATATCTTTATTCCAAGTTCAAGGCACTAGAAACTTCATACAATTGTGATCTCACGCAAAGTAGCGAAGTTCAGCTGATTAGCGTGTTTAGCAGTTAGGTCGGTAGTAAGTCTGACTTCAGCTTGTTCTAAGTGGACTGGGTCCTCAATCTTCTTGCTAACTTACAACCAAGTCATTTAAGAGGTCGCTATTTGTCCCCTTTCATGGCAAATGAACACCACGTCATGCTCGCTGCACATCGAGAGATACAAAGCACGTGGAATGAGAAACAGCGTCCAGTGTACGGGAGGAACACGCCACGTGTCACGCGATGAACTCAATGAACTGACGAGTCCCATGTGTGGCTTGGTATGGAATGCTAGGTATTTATGCGCAATTGCCATCTACATCGACCTGAATCTAACGAGACACCTACGGAAGATATTCAGTTGGAAGGACTAGGCTATGTGAGACACGGAATAACCTTTTCATCTTAATATTATGGGTTGCAGATTACTCATCGTCATAGCCCTCTACTGGTCTCCGCGGCCGTTGAGGCACTAAATAGAATGCCAACTAGATTTGAATACTCCTCTGCGTCCAAGTGCAAGGGAGCTCACCGGGATAAGTAGTTGGGATAGGTTCTGCTGGAGTGTACCCAAAGTAGTTTCTCCTGATCGGGGGAACAGTGAAAGCCAGGACAGGCCCAGAAATTCCAATAAAAAGCGAGAAGAAGATGACAGGCCGCTCATGGGCGAGCCATTGCTAGCAATGACATGTGAGTCAGTAAGTTCCAGTTCCAGTAGGAATTGACACTCACAAGGGATCTGTACGACCGTCTAAAAGGGGCGACGATGGAAGCCATGAGTAGTGAATTTCGTGACTGCCAGCGGAACTGAGAGCTGTTTGGGTTTGTGTGGGTATAGTTGGCGTATACAAATAAGAAGACTTCAAGACTAAGGTGATGTTGAAGAGGTCGAAGGCGAATGAACAGCGATAGATCGACTTTTTCATCGTCTGGCTCAGACTCGACGACGCATTTCGCGGTGATTCGTCCTCGAGCTTGACAAGCTTGTAAACCATTATTGGCCTGGCCGGATGAATTGTATACATGCATTTACTTCTAGTCTGGGCCCCAAGGCAGACCAAAGATTCGATGGAAGGCAATCGTTCCCTCTATTTACTTCCTCTCATCCTCTGCGATGGTTATGACATCAGGCAGAACCCATCGGCGGACAGCACCGCCGATTATCTCTCTGTCACTGATGCCTTTGTGGCAGAAATGAAGGTGTACTCAGACATGGTACTACAGGCTTGGCCCATCAGCCTACAGCTCACGCCCCAGCCGGTCTACAAGCCCACGAACCAAAACGCGAGCCCAAGGACGACTCACATGGGAAGCAATGATGTATATAAAATGGCAATGCACACGGGCCTGCGGGGATACCAAGCCGATCGACTACCCTGGAAATACCCCTTGATGCGTCTCTGAGACCCTGAGCGGTCAAGACTCGAGACTGACTACCATCAGACAAGCATCATGCTTGATACAAGAGTTTCGTTTCGAATTGCGGTGTTCTGTGTCGCGTTTCAGCGCTCAGGATGACTTACCGCAAACTTCTGGACATACGCACAAATGTAACAGATGAGCACAGACCTGGGGGGAAGAGAGTATTTAATGCAGCCTGCCAGCCGACCCTTTCGAATAAACCATGGCTGCACCACCCGAAGTGAACACCAAGAACCTCAGTGGCATATTCGTCTCTGTTTGTAATTTCGCAGATCCAAACCTGATTTCAGCTCACAGATCAACAGGACAAGCAGCTTAGCGACAGCACTGATGAGCTACTTCGTCTACAGGGCATGCCCTGGTTCAAGCGACGTGCTGTCTCTGTGTTCACTTTGACACTCGCTGTCAGACATTACACGAACAATACTGGTGTGGAATGCATTGACATTGACCAGAAGCTTTCTGGCGGTATTCCTGGAGGCAGTGACAACAACGTCCTAGACTTCCAGGAACGCCAATACGACGACGACATCTTCGGCGTGCTCACCTCAAAGGTGCGCAGGGTGACGAACCTAGAGGAGATCGAAGACGACTTCCTCAAGACTGGGTGGACGGAGGACACCCTTGCAGACGGCCTCGTCCACGTCATGGCATGGAACGACCCTAATACCTCCGGTTATAAATGGAAGGCAGAACATGTACGTTACAACCATTCCTAAATGGAAACTGTGCCAATCCTTGGTTGAACAGACGTGGGGTTTTGAGCTCATCAACGGCCAGAGGAAACACGTCAGGCGCCTCGTTCTCACCTCGTCGGGTAAGAAGGATGGCCCACTCCGGGTCCGCCTCGTATACAACTATTGTGAGAAATCATCAGCACTGATAAAAATCTATATTGACTAATGTACTCCTCAGCGGGGCAAAACTAAATCTGTTACCTTAAAATAGTTTGCAATAGAGAACGTGTCACAAGCATGTTTGATTCTAGCATTTGCCGATGAATTTAAGTAGACTCGAACTCCCTGGAATGATGCCTCTCGAGCAAGGTCCCACCATGCAGTCTGACGATTGTAGAACGAGGCCCGCTGGAACACTCCTTCGATGTGGTTGGCCGATGGTCTACAAACTTAGGTCAAGTGCCGCAGATTTCCAGAACAGGATAATGTATGTTGGACCCGTCGCATGGCGCCGTCCTTCTTTTCACTCCCCCTTTACTCCGTCCAATGATAGGTTAGTCGCTCCCGTTTCGTGCCCTTCATCAGCATTGTCTGCCAAGCACATCCGCCTCCAAAACTGGGACATGTATTCTTACACTTCGGCGGGCGATAAGCAAAAGCTAACACAGCGGCGCCGATCTGGAGGCCAAGAGCCCTTTCGATGAGCTAAACCAACAATACTTCGATCCATGGAACCTGAACACGTCTGTGGAGAACCCTTGTTTAATCATCACTCACCACACATCCCGGTTCATAGGCGAGAGACGACTTGCAATAGAACCCGGGACAGCAAGGTTTCACATCGCAAAATTCGCTACGGCCAACCCATTTATTCTTACGAAGTTGCAATTTGAGCTGACGGTAACAACACCACCCACGACAGCCAGAGGAGAAGCGAAAGAATAGCAAGACACATGACAACTGAGAATACGCGTATGTTTGAACGCATCTGGGTCGTTCAAGGGAAACCCAGTGGGATGTCAAAGTTGGAGACCGATTTCAGCCTTGTCAATCGACCTATTTTAATTTGCTTCCGCGGTATTTTGATTAGGGCAGAAAGTTTGGTTCGAAGGTAAATCTTGTAATACAATTTCAAACTGTACGAAAAGAATGAAATCGTGAAGTGAGCCTCAGTCCAGTGGGTTGGTGGGTGCAGTTTCACGCGTCGAGTTGGTGGTATGAGTCGAGGGTGGGAGGATGGTGAGTCGACGCCGCAGTGTAGCCGAGATTGAATATTTCTTCGACTGTTCGCTCATGGCCCGTCTGAGGCGCGACACTGGACAGATGCACCCGCAGACCGCGCCTCAGCGACCACTCCGCATCTTCGCAACTGGGACTGTCTTCTTCACCCACACTCTCCTCCTTCCCGCATATCCTCTCCCAGGAAGCGCGTCTCGCGCACAAGCAGTCCATACATCCCGCGGAGGAACATCTGGCCATGTCCTTGCTCTCCTCGCCCAGCTCAGTGCAGCATCACCCTCATTTGGTGACGTAGAACCCATGCTCATCGCTTCTCTCGGTGGGAACACTGACGCACTCCGTCTACGCGATGCTCTCGAATCATCGGGTGTACGAACAAAATACTGCAAAGTATGGCCTGGTCTCGGAGTGCCTTGCGCATGGGTCATGCACGCTCGGGATTCCGGTGAGCGCACAGTCATTAACCACAACCCCCTTCCAGAAGTCTCGCATGAAGACTTCATTGCACTCCTTGGACCCGTCCTCGCCCCTGAAAACTACATTGGATACCCTCAGCCACAGCTCCAGCCACCAACTGGCAATGTCAGGGAACAACATTCTAGCTCTCCCGTTCCCCTCTTCCCGAACGCGCTCGCACCGTCTGCGCCACGGCCCTCCGTCTCTTCGCGTCCGAACACTTCATCATCCACAAATTCCAACCCCTCTACCCCTCACGCCCACATGGTTCCTAGTCAATCCCCACACTCCCCTGCGCCCTTTGATTGGCTCCATTTCGAAGGTCGGAGCATACGCACTACCGTAGCCAACATCGTCGGTGTCGACGGTCTCGCCCGCGAACGAAAATGGCGACCTCACTGTGTCGTCAGTGTCGATCTAGGCCGCAGGGCACGGGAAGGCGTAGAGGTGGTACGTCGGCACCTCATAAATCCTCGCCATCCTCTGACACCTCGTCCTAGCTTCTCCCCCATGCGGACGTCATCTTTCTCTGTACAACAACATTCTCATCTCTCTCATCCTCACCGACATCACAGTTCAACTCCACACCGACACCCCGCGCAATACTCCTCGCACTTGCACGTCATGCTCCACCCCATGCCCTTCTTGTCCTCGATGCCGGACAAGAAGGTGCCGCTCTCCTCAGCCTTCCCACCCGCGAATATCTCCAAAGCTCCGGCTGGTCACCACCACCACGCTCTCCCTCGCCACACGGACACACCTATTCCCACTCAACTGCAACATCTGCCAATGGCACACAAACCTGGGACGGTGTCGAAAGCGTGCGTTCCGGTTCTGATTTTTGGGCAAGCGCACAGGCAGGCGATGTTTCGCTGGCATCGGGGGACAGTGCCTATACGGATCATGGTAGCAACTCGAAAGGACGGGACGGTGGATACCGCTCACACAAACACAGTCGCAGCGGAGAATCATTCCATCCCTTCGATGATGGGGACGGGGACGGGGACGTAGGAGACGAAGGAGACGACGGCGATGAGCAAGGAGAGGATGGACGGCATACACCACAACCACGCAAGCGCGAGACTGAGCAGGATGTATTAGACGAGGAAGGCGCACATTGTGCGTTTGTGGCGGGGATGATTTGGGCACTGAGCAGACGTCTGTTGCCTGGTCTACCCTATGCGCCAGGCTGTCACAGAAATGGGAACGGTGAAGCACGAAAAGACGGTAGCACGGGCGACTTGGGCCTACGTTGGCGACTCGACGAGTGCCTCAGGTACATTTGGTCTTGTTCTGGATTCTTGCCGCCGAACTAACGCTGCGTTAACAAAGGTTCGCTACAGAGCTTGCGAGTCGCAGAGCACACGCGCGTCTGACTGTGAGTAGCAATTCGAGCGTGGGGAGCACAGTCAAGGAACGAAGTGAGTGGGATGGACTGGGCGAGGATATGCGCAAAGCGGGATGGTTTGATTGAGCTGTTCAATGATTTTATGGTATATCACTCGCATACTTTGTAGGGAATCGCACGCAAATGATACCTAATGATACTAGTAATTTGTTTATCAAAGACTTGATTTTAGTCTCCATGGGTCGAGCTCGACTGAAGCAAAAAAGATCAGCCCCGACGTCGACAACCCAGTCTCCAGCACAATCGACCCACCCACCCATCACATCGCTACTCGCAAAAGCCCAGGATCTCATCATACAATGTGACTATTCACTCGCACGCAAATTCATTGAACGCGTGCTCTCGAGAGAAGATGTGACTGTCTCTGAGAAAAACCAGGCTAAGGAGATGATGGGCGTCGTGTTACTGGAGTTGGGGGAAGTCGATGCAGCCAAGGAGGTCCGTGTCTCTGTCTCTGATCAATCCACACCCTCACTCCATCATGGTAGATGTTCTGCACCCTTGTTCCTCCCCACCCGAATGCACCCTTTCCGCCACCCCCATCCGCGTATCTTTACCTTGCCCAACTCTCGGATGACGACCCACACGCTGCCCTGTCCCACTATCAGACTGCGATCGACATTTTGCAATCCCAGCTGAAAGGAAAATTGGTCCCAGTAAATACTACGGACAAAGATGACGGTGACGGTGACGGTGACGAGGTCAAGAGCAATATCATCCGCGCCTATCTGGGGATGGTAGAGATCTGGATGGATCCAGCGCATGATCTATGGTGCGTTTCTATCATCGTAGCTATTCAACGTGATTTGACGACGTGGATATATACACAAGTTTCGATCCAGGTGCATCATCCACATGCGACGCATTACTCTCTCGCGCTCTCGAAATCGACCCCCGAAATTTAGAAACGCTGCAAACCCTTGCTAGCGTGCGCCTTTCACAGGAAAAATCAGATGAAGCGGTCCAAGCTCTCCGTGCATTCCCGTTACCAGATGACCCCGCCATCGATCCCCAGGCCCATATTGCGTCCCTACTGAATGCCCTACCCGTTCCCACACGAATTGCACGAGCAAAATTACTTCTAGAATGCAGTGAATACTCGAATGCGCTCTCCGTGCTTGAGGGCGTGCTCGCCACCGACGACACCAATGTCGAGGGGTGGTACCTGATGGGGTGGGCATGGTGGCTAGTGGCAGAGCGCAGGAAGGAAGGCGACATGAGCGCCATACAGGGGCTTGGCGGTGACGACTGTGAAAACTTGGAGTGGCAGGATCTGGCGAGAGATTCGCGGGATTGTCTAGAGACGTGTCGAATGGTGAGTATTTTTTTTTTCGGTGGTGCTGGTCATTCCAGAAAATGACGTAGGGAACACATGGCTGATGGGTGGTTTGAAACGCTTGCAGCTCTACTCTTCGCAAGCGTTCCTGGACGAACCGCTGCTAGAGCATGTTCAAGAACTCATCACGACGTTGGAGGGACTTGGTATTCAGCCATCCCCAGCTGACGAGGAGGAAGACGGAGGAATGTGGGAGAACATTAGTGATGGTGACGACGATGACGACATACAGATGTCATAATTTATGCAGGATGTCGTGGAGCGGATGCAAAAGTATGTTACCATGATTTGCTTGATCTCTGCAATTGAAGTAGACCTCGGTTTCGAGGCAATTACAAACATTGCGGTGAAACTACTAGCCTAGCGAGTCCACCACTGTCCACCGTCGATGCAGCATGGGCCTTGTCTGCTAGACCAAGCAAGGAGCACAACTACTTATCAGCATAGATATTCCTTCCTTTGATGCTGCTGACAGTCTAGAGAGCTCTTCCAGATTTGTAGGCGATAGGGGCCGCGAGATATCAAGCAGAGTTCCCTTCGCCTTATTTCCCCAGGCAAGGATGCCCGAAATGATGTGAGGGCCATTCGTTAACTAGGTGGACCTGGACAACGTAACACACGTATTGACCATTATCGCTTCTCAAAGTCGGGCATCCATGAATTTAGTACTTAGCTATGTTCTAAGCTAACCTATAAGGCTGATGGCGGCAACTTTGTCTCACGGCAAAGTTTAATTCATGGACGTGGTTGCGTGTTCAAAGCGTGTTTTTCTGCTCGTATTCGACGAGGCTACTGTTTTCTCCTCTACCTCCGCATAAACCAGTGGTCTGTGCACTCCGCGGTGTCCTCCAACGAGTAGAACCAGACAGAATCTCGGCCAAACCTCGGTTAACCGTCATCACCGGCGTTGTCTACTACCAATGCAACAACAGCATGTTCAACCAAAAATCGAAACGCCTACATCCCAGGTATGTTCTCTTCCCGCATCCGGTTCAGTGACCGAGAGAGCATTACGCTACAGGACAATATTACCAGTGACTGGGAGGATGTCTCCGATTCCGAAAGCACATCTCGGCACCTCTCTACTAACGCAGGTAGTTCGCATAGTCTAAATTCAACAGGCTCTGGGGCAAGGAAACGCCGAAGGGGCACAAAACACGCTTCCGTGGTCACTTCTCCTTCCAACAGCACAGTTGCGAAAGCAAAGCGTCCGAGGCCCCCTATCGTCAGCAGAGAGGAGGTAGAAGACGCTCTCATAGATGGCGCGCGGTCCACTGCACAGTATTGCCGCGACATGGTCAAGATCGTGTTCAGATACATGAAGAGACCATTAGCCATCTTCGCGTGTCTGTGGATGATCTCACTCTTAATGTCCCTCATGTCCAACGCCCTGCGAAACGCGTTGTCTCCACTCTGCTTCATTCCCGGAATGGGAAGAAGCACATTGTGCACCCCTCCACAGCCCATAGCCCCCATGCCTCAGTGGCCAGATTTCCCTGGGTTAGTCAAAGCCCAGGGATCTATGTTCGAGCAGCTAGTGGGGGAGTCGGTCGGTGGTTCGGCGCTTTCCGTCGAAGTCCTCAAAGCGGAGATGGCGACCAGAGACCTGTCCACGCTTGTCCTATATAGCGACCTGAAGTCCAAGGACAGTGTTGCGAATCTTCTATTCAGTATTTCTGTTGATGCGAAAAAGACTGCGCGAGGACTTACGAAACTGAATTCCAAGGTCGCAGGAGCAGTTGATGAGTATGTCTTTGTTCTCTGATTGCTTCTCGCATTGACCCGTTTGGATTAGAGTCATGGCGCTGAACAGTTACGCTATGGCGACGATCGAGCAGGCGCACCAGAGGGCACCTTCGCCATTGCTTCAGGCCATAATCCCCGTCAAACTAGGTCCGACCGCCGATGAGATTGTACAACACGCATTCACGCTTGCCATGGATCAGTCGGAACAGACACTCGCTCGTCTCGTAGTTGAGGCGGAAGTGTCCCGGCAAAATTTGGATCAAATGGAGGTGGATATTGGTTCACTCCACGATATGGTGACCCGCGAGGACAAGAGCATGAATTCTGAGAAGGATTTTGTGATGGGTAAACTTTGGACGAAACTCGGCGGAAACAAGCAGGCTCTACGGGAGTACGATGATAGGCTTGCTTTGCTCGATGACTTGTCTGTCTACCGGAAAAAGGCGAGGGCGCATGTCATGGCAGCACTGCAGACCCTGCATGCCATGAGCGATGATCTCGAGGACTTGCGGGACCGGGTCGCAGCTCCTGGCATCCTCGGTGGCAAGGTGCCTCTCCACGTACACGTTGATAGCATCAAGAATGGGTTGGAGAGGTTGAAGGAAGGGAGGACGCGTGCCAGGGAAGTCGGAGATGCCACGGCCCGACGGCTTTTGGGTGCTGACTTGGATTAATGTTTCCATGACTCGTGTGGAGGCTAGAAGTTGAGTGATTTAATTGTTGCTTTGGCTTGAATGTTTTGTGCGCCTATTTTGATGTTATCACCGCCATGACTCGAGCAATATATCTTTCCATGTGCCAGGGCTCTTGCGTCGTGTTTCGTGTGCGACAGGCCGCCTTTGGAGGACTGCCAGCGCAGAGCATTCCATTCTGATCATAGGCAGTCACAGAAAGTTACAAAAAAGGCAGGCCCAAGTGGATGCCAGCATTTACACTAAACTGGGGCTTTCCTGTCCAGATTCGACGACGATGCACCTTGAGATGTCAGAATTAGAAGTGTAAATGGGTGTGACAGCCCGCCTTGTAATGAACTATCTCACTCATTTCCTCTTCAATTAACTTCGTTCAACCTCGCCGCATTCCCAAATATATGCACCGGATGTGATGTAGTTGCGTGGACAATGAAAAGTGTCGATATTGTGTGAAACTGCCGACTGACGAAGGTGTTGTGCAGCATAGACTTGTCGAGACATGGGTTCCTGGGTGTGATAGAAAAAAAAATGAGCATGACACTGCGACCGTCGGAGGAACTTCCAATGTCAGGTTCCGGAGTGGGTCGACTGCAAAGAAGCCTTGGTGGGGACTGCAGACCAGATGCCCAGAGCATCGTACAATGGAGAGTCTGGTTGATCATGAGACTTGGAAGACCGAAGGAAGCCTCGGTGACGTCGTTCTTATTGTTTTGTGTTCCTTGATCGCTTGCCACGTGCGCTTCGGTAATCACAATTACAGTTCCCCTCCCGGTCCTGGCAAAGACAATATCTTGTGCCATGTCTCGCCCCTTCTCCTTCTTTCCCTCTTCGAACGCACACCAAATCCCGCTAGTGTCTGCAGCGGATCCTGCCAAAACACACAGGTAGTGCCTCCCCGTACGAATCTAGCCATCTCTATCCCCACTGCAGCATATGCTCATCTAGGATCCGTTTGGAAAATATCAGCAGTGCCACATTGCTTCAGAACTTTACCCAGCCACCTGATTTTCCGCCCCAACGTCGTCGCATTCCACTACCCTTCCACCCGCACCGAGTCCTTCAGTTGCACCACTCCGCTCATTGACGGCAGTCTACGGGGCTGCCTAAACTACTCTCTTTGAAAGATGGAGTTTCCCGTATGTTCCTTTGACCTGCCCCCCTTCTCTGCACGCAGCGAGTGACAACGAATTTTCTAGACCGGCGCTGGTGCAACAGGCGCACCTATCTCCCCGGACGTGAGTGAAATTCCATGCTGTCTTGCGAAACGCCCTCGAATAGACTTCTTTAGGCTTGGAAAAGAGCTGTCTACCGCAGTGCACCGCCCTGTTTTCATGTCGAGCTTCTTCCACCAGAAAAACATGGTGATACTTTCGCCGGTCTATGTGCGGTCAGGAGCACTGACCCTCTTGTCAGGCGGCAGCTATAGTTTTGGCCTTCGAGTATGTCCGATCAAGAACGACATGTCCTCTGTCTCCGCCCGCAGTAATTCTTCCCACCTTGGATACGAAATTTGGAGAAAGTGGGAAGATTGTTTAAACTTCCAGGAAAGCCTCGAGATTGAATACTCTCGCATGGCAAGAGAGAAACGTAATCGTCTTGCTGCAGGCAAGGGCGTCAAGAAGAACGGCATCTACTTTCATGGCGACCAGGCTGCCTCGTTCGAGTCTCTGCCACCAGGTCCCGATCCGCATTCCGTAGCACAGGACATTCACAACCACGTTCCCAAACTGACTAAAAAAGGAACGATCTTTCGTGCTAGCCAAGCGACTATCAATCAACGACATTCGGAATTTCAGGCAATGATCAATGCCCTTTTCGACGAAGACGTCCCAACACTCATCAAAGAGTTGAGAACAACGCATACCTTCACTGATTTCTTTGGCTTTTGGAGGAGGGATCATGACCTCGCGAGAAAATTGGGCAAGGAGCTTACTCCAACGAAATCGCGGAACACGATAACGGGCAGTCCCTTGTCCGAGTACTTTTTTGCTTCTAGCCCATCGCTGTTGGACATGCTTCCTTCTTCACCTAGGCAGGGATTGCAACACCAGTCTACTCATCGGCTCTCCACCATCTCTGACAGTTCATCTTCTGCGAGTTCCGTTACTACACCAGCCCGAAGGTCTGCGCCTCGGAGAACGGTCCCACCAGGCGGCAGTTCTCCCACCAGATCGACGTCTACTTCGGGGAGTTCCCCTTCGTCGTCTTTTTTGCCGTCCACACCCCCTCGTCAGGCTACGTCTGCTTCTCGTCAGCCCACTATTGCATTACAGGATATACCCATTCGATTTGGGCATGTTCCCGAGGCCCTTATCTCTGACCGACCGACCTCGATGTTGGAATCCCTTCCGGAAGATGGCGAGTTGCCGGGAGCCACTGGGAAAATGAGTGACCACGGCTCACGTCCAAGGAGGCGAGCCGGATCTATGGCCAGCGAGGTCAGCTGCGGCGCTCGGGTATACGGACCGCACAATAGCTTTCACCCCCTTTCAACTGAGTGTGGTGAACCAGAGCTCAATTACCAATGTAAGTGGACCGCATTTAGCTGTCTCGTTATACGCAGTGTGGCTGAATCCTTACAGCTTCCCCCTCGCGACAACCAAGGTACTCATGGCAGACGACGGCATCCTCGCGTGCTGCAGCTTACCTAGAGGAATTGGGCATCGACTATTCTCTACCAACACCTCACCCAGAAAGCAATCACTTCCCGAGGGCCTCGATGTGCAGCATGAAGTCGGTCATAACAGGGGAACGAGTAGATGCCGTCGTTCCACGTTCGCCACGTCATACCATGACTGGTCGCACGGCATCAATTGGGACTTATCGCCGACGGCCTATGTCGCTTCCGGACGACGACGTCTTTTTGGACGACGAACCATGGGTAGAACATGACGGACATAACCAGGAGGACGACATCCTGGACGCCTATTTCTACGGTATGTCCCGACGCGCTATACTCTCATATCTCTTTGTATTTATTCTAGACACGACACGCAGATTCCATATTTCCCAACTCGTCTCCCAACATTGCCACGCCTACCGGCAGTGCGTTCCACTTTCCCCAAAGCACCTCGCCTAGACAATCTGTTAGGCGGTCTTCACTTGCACCCTCCGTCTCCAGCTGGTCAACCGCGTTGAGCCACGAGGGCACCGTCCTCTCCATCAAAGCGATGCACGAGGAGAGCATCGTTATGCTGCGCATTCCCCGCATCTTACCATTTGCAGAACTCCGGCAGAAAATTTATGATAAATTCGTTCACCAAGAGAAGTCGCCTATTTCCGAGTCGTTCGCTATTGCAGTCCTGGTCTCGTCACCTGCCGAAAGAGCCGGAGGTGGCCGAGAGCGTCGGGGTTCCCTATCATCGTGCGATGGCAAGAAAGGTTCTCTTCATTTCGTCGCATCCCAAGAAGAGTGGGAACAAGCTATCACACATCACGGGACCAAATTACTCTTGCGCATCATAGGAAGCAAGGAGTGACATGTTATACCACTATACATTCTATGCCTGTCACTGCTTTTCGTCTTCTTCAGCACAGGCTTTGCGGTATTTAAGGGCATTTAAACATTCGTTACACATTTTCAGCGCGTTTACTTTGGATGAATCTATAAACAGTCTTGTATCGTATGTAAGGAGGCATGATCATTACAATCTTTTGTCAATAGCAGAGGTCAACAGCGGTTCCAATCGACATTTTGATCCTCTTCGTTGGCTTGCCGGCGCTACTTTCGGCCCTTCGCTTTAGGGTGGCCTCCGTCTGGCGGGCGATGGCTAGCATCAGCACATTCTGGGTGGCGTCTTGGGTCTGCGACTCGTCGACTGGCGCGGCTTCACTTGACCTTTCAGAGATTTCATCAAGGGTAAAGCTTGTGCCTTCGGGTTCACGACTGAAGCCGTTCAGTAACAAATGGTTCATACAGAGCTGAGACCTACAGTTTGGTGCCTTCACCACGAGACATATGCTGAAATGAAAATAGAGGGTTTTCTTTTCTACCTACCTGGGCTCTCAGCGCGCACGCACCTTGTCAGCAAGACCCATCAGGCGATTTTCAATTTGCGGATCCGGGTTGAAGTAGTCGTTATATGCCTTTCCTCGCTTGGAAGCGTGAAGAAAGACGTATTTGGTTCGCTGCAGCTCTTTCTGTGTCTTTTTAGCTCCGCCTCGCGCTTGCTTCTTCCCCTTCTTTGTTGAGATTTCCCGTGTAGTTCCAAGGTTGTCGGTAATCGCACTTTCTGTCGCAATAAAGCCTTCCGACAAGGTTGGAATGCCGGGTATAACAGTCTACGAAGCAAGAAATAAAACCGACCTTCATCCTCTAGCCGCGCAAGTAGCTGACTGGCCAAGGCGGTAGCACAACCTAGAAGGGACGTCGAATGAGGGTTTAAACCAGATCCATGAAGTGCTCGCCAATTTGCTCCCTGAATTTCATCACACTTTTAGGCTTCTGACACTCGAAAATCTTGATGGCGCGTCTGCAAACCACATCGAAATAAGCCAACTGATACCAACCACATTCGTAATACTCCCCTAAAGAGCGTAAGTTCCTTGAAGCGACACATGATGTCCGCATGTATCTTTCCTGCTATAATGTCCCATTCACGGGACTGTCGAAGGCGGCAGTCGAAGCAGGTGAACTGCTCTGGAAGTCGTTTGTCTTGCATGTTATGATAGCTTCGTAGACGTTTGTGTCTGCTAGTACTTTATATCAAAGCTTAAGGCTTACCCCACACACCTGGCACACGGAATCAGCTTTACGTTTGGTCCCAGATCGTAATGAGTTACCAGATGTGATACCATTTCTTACATCCTCCTTCGCAAAGAATCGAAGCGTCTTCAACCTAGAACGGGTTTCACGCAGATATGAAAGCAATCCGACAACACCTACTGTTGTGCCACAGTCACAGTCGAGCTTGCCTTCGTCAACACCACGAGAGACGCCCTCTCTGACAGAGGCCTTAGTCTTTTTTGATGCCAATTGTCTCTGGCGATCGGATGAAGCCCTTGTCGCGGGAGCGGTGAGTGGTTCTTGGGGCGCCTGGGTCTCCATGTCTATCAAAAATGAATTAGTCCGTTCTCTGCGTCGTCATATATGCACAAGTAACTCGCCGAGCATCTCGGCATCAGATGGAACCGACTCATTTCTCATTATCTTCCGGAGCTTTTCTTCAAGATGTTGTGTGTCAATCCCTTGGGTTGAGACATTGGATGCCGTGAAGGCACAGATATCAGAAGGCGGGAGCGAAAGTTCCTTGTGTATAGCAGGAGGTGATGGTGAGCGCATCCGAGTCTCCTGAGTATCTGGAATAACTTGGGTGTCTTCCATATGATCAGGCATAACCTATGAAACGTGGATTACACAACGGCGAAGCAAACATATCCGGTGGCCGTACTAGTTTTCCGACACCCGTTGGAGTGGGCTGAGAAACTCCCTCGAATTGCGCCGAACCGGAGGTAGCACCAGATTTGTCGTGTACTGGGATGGGTTGAATAGTGCCGTCGTTGCCTCGTACTCCGACAGGGACAAGCGTCGAGACGCAGTTATATCTCGTCAGAATAGTACCTTCATCAGAAGTCTCTTCACCATCTGCGTCCTCATCTGCGTCTGCATCCCAAACCACGCTACGGGCCAACGCATCTTTCCGTTGAAGTTCCGCGTCCTCGATGAGTAGTCGCGCTTCTTCAATAGGAGTCAGCTTTGGACCAGAATTTGCAATTATGCCGGTAAACGGCGCATTATTGTCCTCAATTACAGAGGGAAGAAAAGAGGAAATGGAGGTTACTTTCATGTTCACCCTACAGTAATATCAGTTCGGTGTACAAAAATTTGGATCTCGGCATGTCTCTTACCCGTGCCAACCGGTTTGAAGTTTCCCGACACTCATCCTTTCTGGAACTTCGTCTGTATCATGCGTTGTAAAGAACCATTTATGGTTATCGACCTCTGCAGCACGAAAATGAGGTGGCTGATAGTCATCCGGTGTGCTCTCGTTGAAGAAGAGCTTGAAATTGCCAAAGCGGCTTTCTGAGGAACGAGTCAGAGATACATAGAACACAACTGAACTGAGCCTACTTGGAAGGCTCTCCATATGCGAGATGGTCGTGATCAGTGTCTTAATCATTACCTAACAGCGAAAGTAAGCTGTATGCGTGGCCGCTCTGTTTTTGTATACCTTGAGACTTCGTTTCACTTCCCCGAGAGTGGGTATTTTCCCGCATTTCAATGCATCCGCCACAGGGTCTCCATTTACAGAAGAACCGAGGGACATCTTGGACAATTGATTTCCTAAGGACATGATAGGTACAACCGTGTTGGTCCCAGGCACTTTGTGATACTTTGGATGTGGTCAGATACCAAGGTGGAACGCTCTTGTGAAGTACAAATACCTGGAAATTGAACGTGTACGCCTCAACAATGCTAAAAAAAAAGATGTTAAACAACGAATTAACGATGGTGTACTACTTACTTGTTTGGATCGTGGTTGTCCTGAAAAGATAGGCTCTTAGAACAGCATGCACTGAAAGACATCGTGATTCAACACTGAGCGCACCAGGTATATTGCAAATATGAATCTGCTAAGGTATTGTTTCTCGATTGCATCAAAAATTCCGTGCTCCTGTATCAACGAAGGATGCATATATGCGCTCAAATGTGCACGGTCACCACGGAAGGACACACCAAGTAGTCCAAAATTTTATCGCCCTCGTTAGTGAACCCCCGCTTGAGGTTCATTATTGTGACCCCACTTATGGTACGCCTATCTTGACTACCCATAGAGGGTGAACCGTTTGTTTCCGTTGACAACGCATTTTTGATCTCGGCAGAAAGGTGGTCTACGAAGCAACATGAATATCAGTGTCGTAATTGAGGGTATCATGCATACACTCTGTAAAGTTCTCAAAGGGTAATAAACCCCTGAGTAAACCATTTATTAGTGACACATGAACTATCAAAAAACGACAGGTTTGCTTGCCTCAGGTACGCAATGCAGCCTAACCCCGCTCTGAGAAGGGTTTCGACGCATTGCAGGCTGGCAGTGTTGCTGAGAGACTGTATGGCTGTTTAACATCGTAGTAAGCCAGAGATATTCAGGGGATTCACCTGAACGTCGTTTGTCGTCGACGAGGCTTGAGCTTGCATTGCACTAGGGGTACAGCGTAATTAGGCCTTACTTATGTAAATAACTGAGTTTGAAAACCCAATTTTCATCAACTCCAGTAACTTGTATTACATAAGTAAAGCCTTCAGTCAGTATCGTCGATACAAACCTCCAGGATTATGAGAAACTTCAGAAATATTTTCGGTTTGTATTCTATCTGTTTCCATCTAAGTGTTGAAACGTCGACCTCTGACCTCCGTGACGAGTCGGTGGAAAGATTAGACAAAATTCGCTTAAGTGCTTCAAACTCCGACAAGTCCCTCCCACCAGTATCAGTGATAGTATCAGCCACAGATTGAGGAATGTCGACGATCATCTACCATGATTCAATCCGAATGCCCTAGCGGTCCAGCACCAGCACCTTCTGGTTTTTCTGAACACATCGAATTTTCCCCGTTCGGCATCCAGCCCTCCTCCCCACCCTCTGCTTCAACCTTTGCTTCTTCCTCACCTAGCTTTGGATACACTTCTGACAATCCTAAGAGGGCCGTATGAAGTCTTTCGGAGATTTCAGCCCTAGCACGCAGAAAGTTTGTACCGTATCCCAGGCCGAACATGCCCGAAGCTTTGGAGCTGCGCTTCACAGAGAAGTCCCTGAAAGGGGGAGCTGGTGTCAATATTGGGCGTGAAGATGCTAAAAGGGTATAACTTCCCTGCCTGCACTGTAGAACCATGACTCATCGTCACAGGGGAGGCACCTTTCTCTCGAAGATGTTAAGCACCTGTCTACCGAGGCGCTAGAGGAGGCTCTCCAGATGAAACGCGCAGGTCGTGAAAGCAGACGCCTTCGAGCATTAGCCTCGGCTTGGGAAATCCAGGAAGTCGAACATTACGCCAAGCTTATGCGCCACATGCATAAACAAGATTATATGAAGTACGGGGAATATATGGCAGATGAGGGGGATGATTTACATAAGGATCGATATGAACACTGTGGACGGCCTCGTGGACGACCACGAGTTGTATAACGAACAACTCGCGTCCGCGCACCTCGATCGACTTGAAGAGGTGATGCAGAGTTGCGTCACTTTGAACTCAGTCGATTGAGTCGGGAGGACGTGGTTGTGAAGTGAGCGACGAAAAGAGTGGACGAGTGCTGTGGGTAGCATGTACCCTCTATAAATATGATATAAGAATACATAGACGGACAGGCAAATCCGTTGCCCATAGAACAACCGACGAAAAAACGGTGCTTCACAACTCCATCTCACCCACACCATCAATATTTCTCCCTTGGTCACCCTGCGTTTCACCTCACCATCACTGCTCTCCCACCACGGAACCAGCGCGTTCATTTCGGGGCTACATAAATGGCTTTGCAATGTCGTACCAATGTGTTATGCTTGAGCCACACGGGCGAGGCCAGGTATTGTCGAGTAGAGAGGGAAACCAACAGCTTTGATTTGAAGTCGTCGTTACTCGGAAGTGACAGGCCAAGTGGTTTGTATAATTCGGTGAAATGCATCAGGAGAGTACATAGTACGCCCTCACAATGCCACTCTCTGTGTGACCACCCCATTCAGGTATTATGCTGCCTTAGGGTGATAAGTTCGCCTTTGGGGTCACTTTGAAGGAGGTTTCCAAGTTCGCAGCAAAAGTCCTCGGACTCATAAAGTGACCATGGTCCAGCTAAGCTGTTCTGGTAAGACTCGAACAGTACATGATGAAAGGTATGTGTACTCACCTTTATACCATTAGGTGCGGATGAGAACTTCATGGAGACCCCATCCACGAGTAGCTCCCGCCAGTCACCGTCGGGAATCGGGATCATATCTATTCCCTGTCGCATAGACAGTGACTAACGACTATCTTCCTCTAAGTTAGAGTCTGGCTTTGGGAGACTATCGTTACACACCATT
>Ga0307518_10001187_pt1 | contig 19579 bp, 14 predicted proteins | sample 25_EM_MG_FD_203889 | JGI IMG/M metagenome (GOLD analysis project Ga0307518, IMG submission 203889) | Populus trichocarpa ectomycorrhiza microbial communities from riparian zone in the Pacific Northwest, United States - 25_EM | ecosystem: Host-associated > Plants > Roots > Unclassified | place...
CCCCCTCTTTTTCAGAAAATCCATACAACGAGTTAAATTCCAAGATTCCAAATATTTCATTTTGCAACTGTGAATTCTGATTGGGTCAAATCATGCAGAATTGTCGTGATGATTTCTTACCGGAAGTCGAGGACGCGGAGGTCTGACCCGACTGCGACAGCCACGGAATCCTGGGACGGCTGAACTGAAATTAGGGCCGGAGCTACCTCTACGTCTCCATTGTTTTCTCCTCCTCCAACTTGAGTGTCCTCCATTTTTGCTCCTGTTAAACAGTTGTTGCTGATAAGGTTTCACCTTTCAGGGTTTAACTGTATGGGCCTGAGAAAAAAGTATACGTGCTCACCGAAGCATATTTGTTTTATGTATTGGGCCTATCCAGATTTCAACGATTTATTACCCCATGATGCCAGGTTTGACTTGTCCTGTCATGTGCACCGTAATTGCATCAGATGACGCATAGTCAGAGATAACTTTTAAGCACAACACAAGTTATCAAATCAACCCATTGACAATGGAGGAGGGTTTTACTTTTCAGATCATGGGGGCACTACTGCGCTCGAGCCCAGGAAATTTAAGAGAGAGCTAGTCAATGAGCACAGATTTTCATCTACAGGAATATTATGGAGTGGAAAGAATAACAAGAAACCAGCAGATACAATTTGTGCAGATTAAAAAGAACAAATGGTTCGTTAATTGTCATGCATGCTGCTACTAAACAAATTTCATGTACCACTGCTGCCGTTAAAACTGATTCAACACATTCAGCTTTGCCTTCCAAATGGAAGTTTCCCTCAAAAACTCCTAAAGTTAACAGAAAACAGAGGCAAAGATTATGGCTCACGGATAAAACGGGATAGCCAGTGAAAGATTTACATTCCTTGTCTCCAATAGGAGGGAACCGATGCCTTAACAAGGGCACACTTCTCACACCAAAGAAACAACAAGAACAAACGGGGTTAAATTCTTAGCTGTGCACAACCACGGATTGTTCCTCGGCACCGTGTCATTGGAGTTGCCTGGCGCCATGTTGGTCTTTCACCCCCAACTGTCAAGATATCAACATCAGACACTGGCTTGATATCCCAATTCCATCGATCAGGGCCAATCACCCCTCCAATCACATACATCTCATCTCCTAACCCTGTCATTGCAAATCCAATCCTTTTCCGGAATTCAGATGCTGAAACTACCACTTTCCTGGTTTTCCCTTCCTGCTTGACAATTAGTCCATGGCTCATCACATAAAGAGCATCATGAACAACTGCCATTGGACCTTGGAGCCAACCATAATCCTCAACGGTCCACCCAGACCCTATACTGTCCAAAACTTGTACTGTTGACAAGCCCCTATGCAAGACATGCAACTTCCCCCCGATAACTACTCCAGAGCATGCAGAATTGTGAGTTCGATGGAGATCAGGTATCGGGACCCAAACATCCTTCTCTGGATCATACATTTCTGCTTGAGAAATTGATTTTTGGCAGCTGGTGAAACCACCAGCAACAACAATTTTTCCATTCAAAGCACAGCATGCAAACATTGCTCGGGGCACCAGCATAGATGCACGTGCTGCCCATTCTCGTAATACAGGATCATATGACCAGACTTCATTTGTTGCAAAGCTTCCATCTTGATCACCAGTTAATGGGTCAACAGCATCACTACCACCACCAAGCACAAATAGCTTTCCTGCACTACAGACAACACCAAAGTGCGCAAGGTGCCTGATCTTAGAAGGGAGAATAGGAAGGGTTATCCAAAGGTCTCGGAGAGGGTCATAAAGCTGCCACAAATTCTCAGGATCGAAGGCACACACGCATAGCAGATCCTCAGCTGAACCAACCTCCTGCCGGGCTTTAAACAGCTCAGTGCTACGCACAGCAGCTTGCCATGAACGAGAAACAACCTCTAACTTGGGATGGAGGTAGAAGGGAACCCGTGCAATGCACCTGATGGCAACAGCGTCTGGAAGACCTTCAATCAGTTCAGACATACTAACCAATGTTGCATCAGTTTCATATAGTTTCTTCACTGCTGATTTTTTGCTATACTGATGACAGCAATGCAAAAGCTATCTGACAAAAAAAAAGGCATGGACATGGTTATATGAATCAATTCATGGTTCTGGAATTTCAAAATCAATGTACTAATAAAGGTGCATCCAATTTTTGATGAAAATAAAATTATTACAGTTGTCTTTTCACTGCACTCTAAAGCACTTGGAAGAGAAAACTCATCCTTTAAATAGCCACCACCATCATCAAACAGAATGGCGAGAGAATTATATTGGAAAAAAAAGGAAAAGAAATCCAGAACATAAAGATTAAATAGGACTACGTTCAATCACTTGTTTTGGTATGCAAAATTGTAAATCAGTGTCTACTAACACCTGAAGTCAAAATCTAGAAGCAATTATTTGTTTGCAGGTAGCTGTATCATCTTTAAAAGAAATTGATAATCCCAGATAAGAAAAATTGTCTAAGAAACAAGTTTCTAGGCAGGACATTTGATGCCTAATTACGACATTGAGATGGATCTGATCGTACATATAAACACTGTCTGGGAAAAAATAAAAAAACACAAAATTGCCTGCAATAAGTAACTAAAGGTATTATCAAAGGATCGATACTCTATAACAGCTTTATCCAAGTCAATTAACATCCAACAAGCATTACACAAAGGAAGAAACAGATAAAAGAACGCCCAAGGCAAGAAGCTAAATCATCATAAGCAATTTCATTCCATGGATCACCAAGATCATACCACATTCACACTAAGATTGTTAGACATCTTCCTTGATAAAGAGATAAGTCAGTGAACTTCAATCGATGACAGAATATGACCACATGTTTTCACTTTCACATGTCACAGTCACAAATTGAACTGTGATAAGCAATCTGGTTTTGCAATTTTCTCCATATTCTTGAGCAGATTCATTGAAATGCACCATAAATTCATAATTTATTTGATTCCACACACAAACTAACTTAACACAGGTAATCATAGAAGCATTTGAGATAACAATTTTGTGGAAGGAGGATATGGAACATCGAATACCACAAATCTCATTTCACGTGCCTGCATCTAAGAGTTTACTAGCTAAACATAAATTAATAAATTCTCAAAGTCCTAAAACCTTGGAACATAAACTAAAAAATCCCATAGAACAAAGCTCAAAGTCCTCTTAATTAATAAATGCTGAACCCCAAATATCTTAAGACATGCAAATCACCATCAAAGCCCTTCTTAGTTCTAGTTATACCTCACACACATTTATGAATACCCAACACAAGAACCAATGCAACTCGCAATCTCACCTATAGTTTCTGAAAAAAAATAAATAATAAACTCGACATCAAAGCCAAGCACACTTGTATCGAATTTATGCCAAGGTCTACTAAAATTCATCGACCAATTAAATGCAAGACAAAGAAAATCAAAATACAAAGGCGCTAAATTCAGCCTCAGAAACAAGTAATACAACCCAAAAATAACCAGACAGAACGTTCTTCACTTCAAACGCCAAACCCACTTCCAGTTCACCACAAACAATAATGGGTATTCATTAATTTCAAAATCAAATAAAAATTTCAGCAAATCACCGTCAAATTCTGTCCCAAGAAAGCAAGAAATGAGTTAATTTCCTTCTGCTTGCACAATAGAAAGACAACATGCTTTACCTGAAACCCAATAAGATTCGGGGCTCTGTTGCTTAGATTTCTACAGACACGCAGAGAAATCAAAAGTAGCGTAAGTTTGCCTACGAGAGAGACTTTCACCGCTAAAACTGAAAGAAAGAAAGAAAAAAGAACACACAGTGCTTGATGGGCGTTTTTGTGATTTTCTTTAGCGTTTTATTTATTTATTTATATGTTTATTTTCAAGTCTTTTTCTAATTCGTGCTTACCCTAAAGTCTAAACCAGAACACAGGCCTTTGAGGATATTTCTTAGTCCATTTTTTTCTCCCTTCACTGCAATGCCATTTTTATTAATTAAAATTAAACCGCAATCTTTGGCCGACACGTTCATGGCACGTGGTTGAAATGCGCCAAGAAAATGTGTTTTGTTTTTATTTTGTTGATCTTTGGTTTAAGAAGCTTAATTATGATTAGTGTTCCCACCTTGGGCCCTCTCTTAACTTGTCTGTCAAGGCTTTGACAAATTGTTTGCAGCAACTCAGCAAATAGTCTATCGTGCGACTTTAGATTATCAAATAAGATAATTAATACGCATTGAAATGGATCTTAGGTGATTGCTAACCATTTCTTCTTCTTCTTTTTTAGATCTTGTCATAGAAAAATAAGAATTCATTTATGGTTTCTATCCAATTTCATAAAAAAATAAATTATTTTCTGAAATTCACAGCCACAGGTGAAAACCAAAAGGGTTGCTTCGGATCATGCATTCAATGACATTTTTATAATGTAAAAGAGCGTTAAATTTACTGGCCCAGCAAAACTGACCCCAGACGATTACTGGGCACTAGACAGTGTCAAGGACCTGGTTCTTGCAGGCTACAGCTAGCTGGCCCCATGAAAAATTGAACCCCAATTTCTTGTGGTTGAATTTGAGTTGTGAGGTGCGGGCGCACCGCATGAAAAGCGTGGAGGTTTATCTGTTGTGATTTTAAGTTTTTTTTATTTAAAAATATATTAAAATAATATTTTTTATTTTTTTTAAAATTAACACATCAAAATAATTTAAAAATATATTAAAAAAATAATTTTTAATAAAAAATAAAAATTTAAAATTTAAAAAAACATAATTTCAACCGCCTTCTCAAACAATCTTATAACACATGCTGAAGAAATTTTTCACCAGGTGCATCACGTTACATGTTTTTTCATGAAGTGTGAAGCACACATTTTTTAAAAAACATACACTTGGCGAAGACAAACGCGGAGAAATAATCTTGGCGGTATCACATATTTTTTTTTTAAGAAAATTATTTCCCAGGAACCATTTCCCTGTTGAAATTTGACGGCAGGGGCAGAAGAAATAATCTTGGCTTTTGATTTCGTTCTGCTGTCATGCATTATTTACATTTATCTTCTGTGGGTCATGGATTACATGGTTACTTACGTAAACAGTCATCTAGAAAGAGTAAATTGTCCAGAAAAGGTAGGAAAAGAAAAAAACTACGTCGACATCTTGTTCTGTTACAGTGTAACTTTCCCGATGAAAAATGGAGTTGCCGAGGACCTGTGAGTGATTGGAGGTCTCAGCAAGGCAACGCGCTTTGACTTCCCCGTTGAAATTTTTTAATGCATGAGGGAAAAAAAAAAAAAAAAACAGCGCCGATTGGTCGCATTGATGCGCTTCTGGAGGTTCTGGCGCCGGTTAATTCAATTGCAAAGTCATTTGTTACGGTCCCAAGAAACTTAAGCATTAAGTCCTCCTCCGAATTGAAATAAAAGAGTGCTTTAAGAGAAAACAATAAAGAAACATCACATCATTGTATCGAAATAAACAAATAAAAACTAAAAGAAAAGGAAGGTGCTGTCGGCTCAATAGTTTATTTTTGTTGTTAAAATTATTTGTTTATTTTAAAAAAATTAAATTGATATTTTTAATCATTTATGATGATTTATATAAAAAATAAAATAATTTTTTAAAAAACTATTTTAATACATTAAAAAAACTCTTTAAAAAAATAATCTGCATCATAATACATATAGAAAAGAATTTTAGATTATTGAATTAATTTATGGGTTGAGCCTGTTATTTTTTTTAAATAAAATCATTTTAAATTTTAATTTTTTTTATTATGATCTAATTAAATTTTACCGAGCTAACATTAAAATTAATTTAAATTAAAACTAATTTAGATGTGAATTAAAGTTTTGAATTATGAATTTTGGTAGTTAACCTACTGGGCCATGTTTAAAATTATGACTGGCACACCTATTAGTCTATTGACACGGCATGATATATGTCTTTTGTTGCTTGAATGACCAAAATGACCCGCCATCTAAATTCTGAAGTCGGTAATTTAACGGACACTCCTCTGGCCAAATGATAGTCGTTTATTCGTACTCTCACTGTAACAAATTTACTGGAACACGCTTATGGTTGATTAGGCAAACATATCTGAATTGCTTCTTATTAATTGCCAATATATTTTGCTTGATATTTTCGTGAGTTGTTAAAGAAATATATTTATTTTATTTTATTTATTAAAGGTAGAATAATATTTTTAATTTAATTTATATATAATCTTTTTATATTTAACTTAAAGGAACAACTATAGAATAAAATGATAAATGAAATCCTAACTTCATCTTCTTTTATATTTATATTATTTTTAATTAATATAAATGATTTAATCCAAACGAATAAGGTACGAAATTATTATTAATTTCACATTAATTTTATATTTATATTAAATACTAATGAAAATTTTATTTCACATAACCTAAATTTTTATTTTGAGAGTATGATGAGTTGTTTTTCAAAGTATTTTTATTTAAAAATATATTAAAATAATATTTTTTTATTTTAAAAAATTTATTTTTAATATCAGCATATCAAAACAATTTAAAAACACAAAAATAATTAATTAAAAAAAATATTTTAATTTTTCTTAAAAATACTTTTACAATACAAAAACAAAGATTACCTTGAATCAATTACCGATTACTTAAAAAGCGTTGCGTCGAATTGTATGCGACACCGACTTCAGTAAGCAAATTTTGCCTCTAATTAATCTCCAGAGCAGTATGAAAAACCAAGAATCTTTTATTTATTGGTAATAGGAGTATACATATGATCAACTCCAAAAATGCACCCCCAAAAGAATTATGCTATATCTTACACGCGCACGACTCACTCATGCCAAAAGAAAATGAATATTCGGACTCCCATGTTACAGTAACAGTACTAATGGTAGCAAGAGATCATATGGTGACCAGGGTCGAAGCATATGACGTGATGAAGAGCAGGAAGAAGAGTCGAGACATTGCCAACTTCGTAGAGTTTGCATCTGATGTTCCATTATCCGTTGATGGTACTGTCTTAGATCCACTTCCTGCACTCAACACGCAAAAAAGTATAAAAAATGGACTCTTGTCCAGTGGTCCTGATACTAGAAGTAACAAAAAATAAGATAAAACTATGTTGTGAGTAAATTCGAGTCGCAAATTGGAGATTTGTTAACATAATTGGAAAACTTGATTGAATCTTGTACCTGTAGGAGGAGAATTTGGTGTTCCTGATGGAGAATCTGTGGGCGAAGAGGCTGTTCGAACAGATGATAAAATGAATTAGCTATTTGCATTGAAAGGAAATTATATTAGAGCTTGGATTACTTGCAATTGCTTACCATTACAGCGGCCAATAGAGGGAGTTCGAACATTGCAAGCACCAGGGAGGGCCAGAGCCTGAGTCTGATTAACATTGACTCCAAGTGAGGAGGCACCGCCATTGACGACCTCACATAGACATTGAGGCTGCGACTTGACAACATTCGCAAGCTGTGTACAACATGATGAAGACGGGGTCGATGAGTTTCCTGTAATGTAGTTCAAACATGGGGACATGCTTATGATCACATTGGTGCAAGATGATTGTGCCTTAGCTCCTGCCCACAAAGTTCCGATAAGGGCTATAGCAAACATAACCTCCATCCCTCTAACTGCCATTGGGTCAATTCTATGAAAGTTCTTGGCAACAATGATTTAGAAATGTAGAGAGAAGAATGTTTTCTTCGGCTTGTAGGGGATGAAAAGGCCGTGGTTAATTTATAAAGGGGAAGATTGCGAACAAAAGGTTGGCAGCTGGCTAATATGGTTTGCCAATTTTTCCTACTTTATAACAGAATCTTTGGTAAACAACTCTCCTACATTTTCCCTTTATTTTAATGAAGTTGAACTAGTGTGTCTCTCTGGTTCGTTCAGCTTGCCTTTCAGTGCAGAATCTACACCTCATAAATCAGATGCCGAAGTTGGTCTAAAACTAAGCTGAATGCCCTCTTTATAGCACACCTACTTTCTTTTTCGTGCAAGGCATGAAAGAACAATAAAAAAAATGCTATCTTGTATGTGTACTTTAATGCTTTAGTGTCCACTATGCCACCCATGGTCAAAATATAGATGCTGAAGAGCTCGTATGTTCACTAGTTGATCAGTTTCAATGGATGGCTAATGGATGAATGGATAAATGGTGAAAGGATGATTTTGGATAGCTTTTAATTTTCTATCTTAAGAACTGAATGTTTATATTTTAGAAAATCCTCCTATTCATATGCCAAAGCTATTTACATAAATTATCCAGGATAAATTTTCTGCAATTTGTATGGTAACTTGAATTTCAAATACGATTTAAGGCAATAACTTGAGTATACTAATTTCTTGTAGTAAAATTTGTAAGACAAAACACCCGATCATTGAATCTGAAATGCTCTCTCTCTTTTTTTTAGCAATGTTTAACTCTGTTCTTCTAGCAATTAGCAGTTTCTGTAATTAGTTTCATTGTCTGCTAATCCATAAATATTTAGATATATCTCAACATTTTTGTAGCTTCTCAATTTCAGATAACTAGAAACTGTATCTTGTAAGCTGTTAAAAATTTCATGTTTCACTTCAGTACTTTCAGATGCAAGGACAGGGGTAGCTTGTCATTCTCACAAGTTTCGACAATCAAACAACAGATGCAACATAAAACAGCAACAATGCAAACTCCACATAGTTACAAGTGAAAATGAAGTAGCAAACTGGGAGAACAAGCTCTGGCGATTCTTTGTAGGTAGAAAGCTCAGAATCTAACGATGCCCGAGGCACATAAAGCACTGATAAATACGAAGATTGTGAGATGAGGTTGCATTCTCATAATGCTCGCATCTGATGTGCCTGTTGATGTTGGGACTGTCTTAGATCCACTTCCTGCAGTCATCAATGAAATAACATGTCAAGTTAGAGAAACAGGATGTAATGTATACAGTAGAGATTGACATTTATTTTGCTACAAAACTTTCACATATTTTCCTATGTGATGATTATAGCTGGCCTGCCTATTTTTGTTTAGGGAAAATATTGGACTGCTTGAATTTTTCTAATTCCTGAAATGTTATTGACCTGCTGGAATGCTTGGTGTTGATACTGTAGTGGGAGCTTCGGGTGTTGCATCTGAAGAATCTGCTGGAGGACTCAGCACTGGAGAATCTGCTGGAGGACTCAGCACTGGAGAACTTGCTGGTGAAGTTGCCGGAACATTAGCAGCTGATTAAACATAACCAAATATTAATAATATGTACCAATCTTCTTGTTATAAAATATGAGATGTAATTAAGCACAAGCACAAGTCGACACTCTACCATTGCACTGGCTAGCTGGTGGTGTTTTCACATTACAAGCTCCAGGGAGTGCTAGAGCCAGGGTTTGGTTAATAGCAATACCAAATGAGGATCCACCCCCATTGACCAATGTACAAAGACACTGTGGCTGTGATTGAACAATAGTAGCTAGCTGTGAGCAGCAGGAAGATGATGGAGTCGAGGAATTTCCTGTAACATAGTTCAGGCATGGTACTAGGCCCATGAGGGCGGTGGTGCAGCCTGATTGAGCTGTGGCTCCATGACAAAGCATCATTGAAAGGACTAGCATTAGACTTAACTGAACCCCTTTTGAAGCCATTTGGAGGTGCTGAATTATGTGGCAAGCAAGGAAGCTAGAAATTTGAGGAGAATAGGATCTTTATATGTCTAGCCGGGGGCAGTTTACGCACAGGAGCTCAGTTCTGTGGTTTGAAGAGACTGAGTTCAGGAGTGGATTTATAGTCCGAGGCTAGTGTGGAACAGAATATTGTAGTTATATATGGATGGCCAACTTTTACTAAAATATTGGGGTGCATTTGGTAGAAATTTTGCAAGAAGCTCAACCATTCTTGCTACTTGAAAGCTAAGTTCCTTACTATAGAAATTTTGGTGGAAATTTTCCGAATTATCTTGTTTATCTGTTTTAACAACCGTACTTTGTTATCAGACACCAGTGATGATGCGTTGATGTGTCAATGGAGTTAAGTGTAAGATGGTTGGCTGGCCAACTATTTTTGAACTCGTGATTGTTACTTACTGTTGTCTAATTAGATTCAAGATCAGCAATTTTTCATATTTCTGGATGATTTTGGGAGCCGTGGAGCTTTTGAACTACCAGCTTTGAATATGAGGCTCAGGCTACTTTGTACGAAAGATCAAGAACACAGTATGTGCTGTGCATCCGATCAGATGGGAACTGAAGAAGGTCACACTTGCTCCAATATTGTTTACATGTAGCTGAAAGCCCACGAGAAATTTAGAAAAAAATCCACTAAGCAATGCAAACTGATAGGAGGTTGCTGGTCCCTAAGCATATAAATTGAAGACCATCAAGTACTGCTGAAACCAATGTCCAAGAAATTGGGTTCTTATGTATTTTCACCTAAAGAAACATTCGTAACTCATCTTGAAAAACTAATCAAACTTGAAAAGGTTGTAAATAAATCATATGCATATAACCCGTGGGTGTGACTCTTCAATTTCTTCCTCAAGTATGATCCAAAATATGAGGAACAAAACGTGGCTGGTTCAGAATTTGGAGGAAAGAACTTCATCTACGTTATAATTTGATCTGGCAAATTGTACATGTTACAAATGCACAAGGATGGGGTTGGAAATCCTCCGAGATAGATAAGCTTTCATGTTGAAAATGAGCTGGTGGCTGATATTATGAGGTGTGGAGTGATTGCAGTGACTGGAAACTGACATAGTAAGTCCCCTTAAAGGTTCGAAGACCCTTCAATGGTGAAGAAAAAAGTTTCAAGGGGCTAAAGTAAGCTTGGTATATACATGTGCAGCAGATAGTGAATGCTACAAAATAGTAATGGAATGTTGATGAAAAGAATAAGTTCTGAAAAATTAGAACCTCTCACATGAGAGCTCATGGACGCTTATGCAGTTATGCGTACATAAGCCACGACAACTTGTGTAGAGGTAAGGACGGTAGAGTCAGCTTACTTAGAAACATAGTAGATTGGTGGTATATTCATGTCATGTTCGTAGTACTGTTCATAAGAAGAGCAAAAAGAAAAGGTTAGTTGGTAACAAGACTTCTGGCACATTTTGTCATGCCCAAGCGGCGGGTCTGTCTTGTCATGCCTGCTGATTAGGCTTTTATTTTTTTCTGTTTGTAATTGGACTCGTTCATCCCACATTTTGTCATGTCCACGCGCCTGTCATGCCAAATGATAATTATCTGATTTATCCGCTCGTGATGATTTTTTTTTATTATTATAAACATATATAAAACATTATAGAAATATGATAAATTTATCTATGACATAAAAAAAATAAAAAATCACCCAAAAAACCAAAATCAACAAGAATTCAAATATTAATCCGAACTCAAATTTGTTTTTTCACAAACTTTAATGGTAAAAAAACACATGATATGAACTCCCTTCATTAATGAAACAATTTAACACAAATATCGTCCGTTTTGGTGATCTAAATTGGTGTTAACGATATTTTTCTCTCTTTATCGTCAGAATTCAATGACCTCTCTCTCTCTCTCTCCTCTCTCAATCAGGGACTATAAAAATAACAAAAATAAACTTTTGTATCAAAATTGAATTGAAAAAATATTAAGGTATTGAAATTGTATAATTTGCATGATTTTTAAAGTTCAAGGATCAAAGTGTATTTTTTGCGAAACTTATAGCATGTCATCCATGTTTGATCCTTTTTTCATGTTGGTCCCTCTTCTTTCAATCTCATCTTTTCATAAGAAGTCAAAATTAATTGGTCTTCAATTAGGACTAAATCGCTAAAAAAAAATTAAAAATCAAATTGAAAAAAAAAAAAATTGTATAACATGAAGAGTAAACTTTTGCATAGTAAAAAACCCAACCCAATTTTATGGGTTCACTAATGGTAGAAGAATTTGTGAAAGCATTTAACGATTAGTCTGAACTATATGAAAGTTTGATGGAATGGTTTAGGGTTTTACCCGCTAGTTTTCATTTATAATGTTATAAGATATTTTCTCTACAAGTTAACTTAGTGATTTGTTGATGAGATGCTACCTCCTAGAAGATGAAAAAACATAAATATTTTTTTTTATTAAAATGATTTCATTTTGGAGTTTTCTTAAGTCAAAGTTTGGGCTCACTTGCTATCTAATATTCAACCTAAACCAAGACTTACAACTAGGCTTATATATTTAGGTTAAGCCAATTGGTCAAGTACCGTTCTCCATTCCAACTTTTTTTTTTCTTTTTTCTTTCACATCACTTGGTTATAAAAAAAAATATTTGAAATAATTTTGGGAATTGCATTGCATATTTAATTAAAAATGAAATTAATTTAAAATTAATCAATTTTCCCATAAATCTCTAGTTAATAACTAGGAATTGGAAATTGATAGGGTAAGGAACTAGAGATGAAATATTGCAAATTTTTTTTTTTATGAATTGTTCGTTCAATTAATTTCAAATTAGTCATATCTTGCTCACTGCTCTAGAAAAAAGAGGAATCTTCTATCTATTTTATTTATTTACTCAGTTAAACCGACGATTTCTTAGTGAAGCAGACAGCAACAGCCACCAGGTTTCTCGGTACATCTCATACCTTATCATCTGCCGGCTAATTTCAAGAAATACCGCTCGGCATTGCGAAAGTTTATAACAACATCAGGTGTTCCAATCACTTGGAGTTCATTTTATTTACGTTTTCTCCTTTGCTTTACTTTTTTGCCCGCCCTGATCATATTTCCACACAATTCTTAAGACTTCGTATAATTTTTCGATGCAACTCCCTGAAAATCTCATTATTCCACAGCAATCTGCTGGCGGAAGAAGATGCGCATGCTTCATCCTCTAGAACTAGAATGGAAGCATAACAAAATTGGTAATCTAAAACTTAAACTGCAATGAACTATTTATAGATTTCTGTAATGTGATGTGAACTTTCTCATGATAGCTGAGGGGAATTTTTCCTGGGATTGATCGTTCTTTATCAGAGGTTCCCATCTTCAAGTGCTAAGGAAATTGGAGATTGAAGAATTGACAATGGTTTTAGGAAGGAACCAGTACGGCTTTCATTATTCATTATGCAAACCAAACAAATAATACAATCACACTGTACAGGTGATGACAAGAATCATCTTTAACAGAATTGTACAAAAATAAATAGGATCCGGTAATCATAATCGATGATGCAAAATTAAGGGCACAAATCACTCTGGAAACTTTCAAAGTATAATTCCACAAACCACTTTTGGGACTCAGAATTTGGTAACAGTTGAACCACTCCATGCCACAAAGAGAACGAAGAGCACAAAATGAAGGGGTGTTTTGACAATACTTCCATCAGATGTTCCAGTTGATGATGGGACTGTTTTAGAGCCAGTTCCAGTTCCTGCATTTATCAATTAAGAGCTGACCTCAGAATTCGTTCCTATTAACATTTATAAATAGAAATTGCTTAGACTGATGCTTTCATGCATGTGCTTATTTAATTTTTGTCAGCCGTATGAATTTTGGTTCATGCCAAAATTACATTTCGTCTCATCCATATGATCAAAGATCAAATTTCAATTCTTTATCAATCCATGGTAATCGAGTAATTATCCAGCTAAGCTTGCAAGGCTTGCACAATTGACATTTCCTGAACATACCTGAAGCTGAAGGAATGTTTGATGCTGATGGAGTAAGAGCTGGCTCGGGTGTCTGATCAGATGAATCCGCAGGTGAACTGGCTGGTGAACTGGCTGGTGAGCTTACTGGTGGAGTTGCTGAAGCCGTGGGTGCAGTGGCAGCTGTTTTACCATGATAAAGTCAAGTCAGTATGAATCTAACACTACCGTGTTTATAACACAGACAAGCAGGAGTTGAGAATTTGGATTACCATTGCACTGGCTGATCGGTGGAGTTTGCACTTTACAAGAGCCGGGGAGATTCAGAGCAAGAGTCTGGTTTACGTTGATGCCTAAAGAGGCACCGCTATTATTGAGCAGTAAGCAAAGGCATTGTGGTGATGTTTGGACAACATTGCCTAGCTGTGAGCAACAGGAAGATGATGGACTCGTTGAATTTCCTGTAATGTAGTTCAGGCATGGGGCCAGGCTCATGAGAGTATTAGTGCAGCTTGATTGAGCCATGGCTCCACCACATGTTATGGCTACAAGGAGCAGGACTAGACCAATACGAGTCCCACTTGAAGCCATTGACTGCTCTTGCAAGTTCTTGGATGCCTCGAATGATCTGGTAGTATTAGTCAAATGTCTGGTTGGAATTTTGAGTGAGAGGCAAAAGAAAGGAAATGGATTTATACAGGAAAGCTTGTGGAATAGAGACAAGGTTGTTGGTATATTTGGATGACCAACTCTAACTAAATCAAAGGGCTGTTATATAACTAAACATCTCTAGACATAAAGATGGCAAGTTTTCATTTGTCCTCGGCATATATTTTAATGTTCTGCTCAACCATACTAAGTTTACTCATTATATGACCTAAGTGCTCACAAAAAGGAAGGTTCCAATTTTCTTGTTACTCGTTATAAACAAAGCAATCTCAATGTTATGGTCACCAATGAATAGTTTGGATGAAGCTTCTACCGAAACATTCACTGGTCCTTAGAAAAAAAAAAAAATTAATATTTCACATTAAAAAAATTAAGAAACAATTTTATATATTATAAATAATAAAATTTCAAAAATTATTTCAAAATTTTTTTTATCCCGCATTATAAAGATATTATCTTATTATTTTAAGTTAAAATATTTAAATCAAAATTTTTTTTTATCTCATATTAAAAAACATAACTTTTTACTTGTAAATATAAAGTATATATACTAAAGGATTTCAAATTTTATATTAAAAAAATAAAATATTCTTTTCGTATTTATATAGCAAACTTTGAAATGAGTTAATAATCAAATAAAAAATTTGAAAAAAAAAATTTCTCTCTAATAAAAAAAACACATATTAAAATAAAATAAAAATCTCTTTTAGATTTTGCTGAGTAACCCAAATTCTAGATTGACCAGGCAAGTTGAACGGTTTTCTTCAAGCCAATTACTAGCTTGAATTTTAAATAAACAAACTCGATTAAGACTTCAGATCACCCGAGTCCGGGTTTAACCTGCCGCTGGGCCGGGCATCAAGTTGAGCTTTCCCTTGAACTAAGTTAAAAAAGCAGAGACAAATGATACAATTTACCAATGAACACACACACACACACACACACACACAAAACAAATTAAAACTATGACCGGCATGCCTAACATACCTAACTCGGACTCCTGTCCTTTAAAGACTCGGGGAAGTAAATAAAAAGCTTCCTTCAACCATGGGAAATTAGCTATAGTTGTTGAACTCCAGAACCCATTTCAAATCTACAAGTTATTTCCCTCCAATTCTTTTGCCCTCACCAATCTATATATGATTTTCGTATCTCCACCCATATAACCCGGTTCTTCTCTATACTCTTCTAATCAACAAGATTTGCAGCTCGTTCAAAACTACTAATGGAGGGGCTCAAAGTAATCAAATTGATGGCACTGTTATCAACTCTCTTAGTAATTTCAGTGAATGGGCAAATTAATACACCGTGCACCATGTCGATGATATCAAGCTTCACCCCGTGTGTTAATTTTATAACTGGAAGCACCAGCAATGGCTCACCACCAACTGCTAGTTGTTGCAGTTCATTGAAGTCACTGATGAGCACTGGCATGGATTGCGCTTGTCTACTACTAACAGCCAATGTTCCGGTTCAGCTACCAATTAACCGTACTCTAGCTATCTCTCTCCCCGGCGCTTGTGGCGTGCCGGGACAGTGTAAATGTAGGACTTAAAATCTACCTGCTAAGAATCTTTTTAGTTCTGTCAATGTTTGTTAAACTTTCTAATGATAATTGTATTGTATTTTACAGCATCTGGGACCCCTCTGCCAGCACCAGGTGGTTGAAAATTCATGGATCCTTTACAATTCTTAATTACTCTGGGAAAAAAATATGGAAACTAAAACATAAACTATATACGTTATTTGTCAACCTAATACAAATACTCCTACCTTGGCTAAACAATTTGTTTCACTGGAATATTGGCAGGTCCCTTCTCGCTAGGGCCAACTCTTCCACCTCCAGCTGCTGCTCCTTTAAGCCCACGAGGTAACCCCTGCTCTTGGATTTTGAAAAGAAAGATTATCTATTGGTGAAGACAAAAATTTGAATGTTTCTGTACCAGTAAGATAATACTTATGTTGAGAGTTCTATACCTGAACTACTTACTAAGTTGCTTTTGGCAGCTTCCAAAGCAGTAGCACTTGCTCCAGCACCAGAATCTGAAATTACTCTACCATTAACACCAGCATCCCCGCCGGTGCAAGTAGCATCCCCGCCAACAACTGCAGGGATCCGACCAGTGCTGTCCCCCCCAGCATCTATGTCATCCCATGTTTCGCCACCATCTTCCTTGCTAATATTTCTAGCAATCATGGTTTTCAAAAAATTCTATTAAGCTCCAAGTTGCTTTTGGCAGCTTTCAAAGCAGTAGCACTTGCTCCAGCACCAGAATCTGAAATTACTCTACCATTAACACCAGCATCCCCACCGGTGCAAGTAGAAGCCCCACCAGCAACTGCAGGGATCCGACCAGTGCTGTTCCCCTCAGCATCTATGCCATCCCATGTTTCGCCACCATCTTCCTTGCTAATATTTCTAGCAATCATGCTTTTCAAAAAAATTCTATTAAGCTACAGCCTCTTCATCTTCATCCCTCTTGCTATCTGTTTTGTTTTTTTGTTGGTGTGAAAACTTGACGAACACAGCTGATCAACGTCATGTTGTCAGAAAACAAAATAACAGAACGTAGGAAAAGAATGCCTTTGTTAATTCATTATAGTTCATCAGCTAAAGCTCCTTTGAACTGTAACGCCTAGACAAGTATGATGACACAGGAGTGTTTGATAAATTTAAGTACAAGGCAAATGATGGAAGATGAAGCCTGATACTCACAAGCAAAACAAACAAACCATTGGAGAAACCTTTTCAGAACTCTATTTAATTATGTTTGCACTGCATTGAAGTCGAGAAAAACTACAGACACGTAAATTGATGTGGCTGCCTAATTAATCATCCTAATATAGATTATCATTCCAGAAGGTTATAACACCAAAACATACTCGAGAAAAAAAAAACTGACAATCTAGGAGGAAAACCAGAATTAGAAGATGCCTATACTGAATTCGAATATTTAGGATGCAGGTGCATCGCTGGTTTTTTTTCTGATAGATTCCCGCCAGGCATATTCCTTGGACTATCTCTATCTTGATTACGAAATTTGGAGGAACCACTTCCTGCCTCGAACAAATCACGGAAATGCATTTATCCACTAAACCGATGGCTTCTTGAATTGCCACTCTACTGTGGCAGTATAGACGATCTCTTTTATTAACATATTAATATATTTTAATACATTCAAGATATCTATGAACGTTACACTAAATATTAATATTGTATTTTCAAAACTTTTGATCAGAAACCTATGAAAGAAAATTTATTGCAAGTTATTCTTGTCCATCTCCTACCAATCCCATGTCCTAACATGCATTTAATTACCTTCTCTCTCTCTCTCTCTCCCCTCTTCCTTTTCTTTTGTTACTGCTATTAATTTTGCCTGAGAGTGAAAAACAAGCGAGCTGGGTACAACGACATGTCCTTTAAATCTTTCTACTTAGATATGTAATGGCCCAGGAAAAACCTTTCAAGATCTTATTGTTGGTTGAAAGCGCAGCACTATAAATCACTCCCTCATCTTCCGGTTTTTTTAAATTGAAAAACAGGATATTGCTAAAAATATTTAAGCTGAACTTTTCGATCCGTCCCCTCTTGTTTTTTGGCGTGTGTGGTGCTAAGATTGGTGGTGATTTAAAAGAGAGTTTGACCAAGTTGCTCTATGCACCTGTACCATTCAATTCTTTCAGCAAATCCGAAAGGAATGCAATGGGAATATTAACCACAAGTTTTGCAGGAAAAAAATGGATTCAAACTGCACAAAATTAGACTCTGTGATTCTATAAATACCTCAATCCTTCGTTCTTCTCTTCGCATCATCCATCGAATCAAGAGAAGAAATTAAACACACGAGCAAAAAGGAGACAAGATGGCCAACAAACTCGTAGCAGTTTTTCTCATGTGCATTGTTGCTGCTGCAGCAATGCACCTAACCACTGCAAACAAGGTGGATGATCATTACGCAGCATGTTTCAATGATTGCGAGGACAAATGCAAGAGCGAGGGCAATGGCTACTCCTTCTGCGAAATGAAGTGCGACGCTGACTGTGTGGCCAAAGAGACCCTTCGTAAGCTACAAGATTCATGTTCTGTGGACCCTTTTTCTTAAAATTTGTTCTCTTATTAAAAAATAAAATCAATTCTCGAAGCAACATTAACATTTATAAATTCACATGTGTTTGTTTTAATATTGTGCAGTCAATTTCAAGGATTTACACTTCAAATGATGATGCTGACAAATGGCAAGCACGCAGTGCGACGTCGGACTGGCTGAGGCTACATACAAAAAAGCCAAAAAAATTCACATTATTATTATTATTATTATTATTATTATTGGCTTTGATGTATTCGTACTAGCCTTGGATGAAAAAAAAAAGAATAAATAAATAAATAGGACATCTTGTCTACTTGATTTTCCTTTAATTTTATGCAGCTGCCACAAAATTGCTTACTGGATAATTATTTGATGCGAGAATAAAAGTGAGCACATGATTCATATATAAAACCTCATGTATATATGTTAAAGTGTGATAAATAAATTATATTTCAGAATCTCGTTTAGTAATTCAGAATCTTAAATTGAGATAATTATTTAATATAATATAATAATTATGCTGATCAAAGGGCTACAAGATCTATCGCTTTAAGCTTTTAAGCTAAATAATTATTTTTCAATGCACAACATTATTATTTAGAAGAAATATTTTCATAGCCATTCTAGTTTAATTGATGGGCTAGTTGAGAAAAGTAAAAGAGGCAAAACACAAATATTCATCTTTCAAATAATTCCAGCTCCAATCCGAGCTATTTGTGCAATAAGATTCTTGATCCGACAAGGAGCTAGCTCTTTGCCACACAACCATAATGTTCGTGGCCATCAACGAGGTGGTCTTAGTAACCAGGGATCTTGTACGACCCATGTTCATCTATCCATCGAAAGTGTGAGACCCATAGAATTATTTTAAATTGTTGGCCCATTAAGTTAAGAGCAATTTGTTTAGTACATTAGTTTGGTCCAAAAGCTTGGTATATATAATATGGCAGCCATTTTCAATCCATTCCCCCTTCCCTCTGAACTGTCTTCCCCTTTCCTTTGCTGAAAAAAAAAATCTCTTCCAAACCCAAGTTACCAACTGATTATTTAATTCCTTTATCTTGAGTAAGTTTTCTTAATTTTTTTCTATTTAATTTATGGTATTGTTTTAGATCTTTTCCTTTATACTAAGTTTGTTGAAAAATTAGGGTTTATACGAAGTTAGAAGTTATATTTTAATAGATTTTTTGAACGTGTATATATATATATATATATA
>Ga0307518_10001188_pt1 | contig 19570 bp, 8 predicted proteins | sample 25_EM_MG_FD_203889 | JGI IMG/M metagenome (GOLD analysis project Ga0307518, IMG submission 203889) | Populus trichocarpa ectomycorrhiza microbial communities from riparian zone in the Pacific Northwest, United States - 25_EM | ecosystem: Host-associated > Plants > Roots > Unclassified | place...
ATTTATTAGTCATTGAATCTTCATAAAATTGTGAGTTGATTTTTTATGAATGTTAATTAAATTAAAAGAAATATAATTTTTGAAACAACCATTATTCCCAATTTCTTTTATGTTCAAACTATATTATTTTTTTAATACTCATGAAACTGCATTAGAATTCTAAAATACCCTTCGTCCGGTGTATCAAAAGTAGGGGTGAACGAAAAAACTGACAAACCGATTAAACCGAGAAAATCAGAAAAAAAATCTAAAAAACTGAACCATGAAAAAAAAATCAATTAAACAAATTAGAATATTTTTAAAAAAATTTGGTTCGATTTAGTTTCGTTTTCATAAGTCTTAAATAAAAAAAACCAAACAGAACCGATTTAGATAAGAAATAAACCAAACCGAACTGAACAAAAAAAATTCGAACCGAACCGAAAAGAACCCATTAGAAAGTCCAAAAAAAATATAATTTTCAGTTTTTAATATAAAAGAACCAAACCAAACTGAAAATGGTCGGTTGGGACCGGTTTTTTTTTTAAATTTTTTATAAAATTTTAACTTAGTGATTTTTATAGGTAAAAATTAAACCACACCAAAAGTAATCATTCTTAGTCAAAAGGATAAGCAATGCTTTCTTTCCTTTTCTCTTTGTATTTTTGTCTCCGTAGTTGACCGGAATTCGCCCGCTCTCCTTGTTCTTTGCTCTTGAATCACGCAGCATTTTAATAACGTCAAGCCCAACTTTAGAATAACGGCCCTAAAATGATCCATGCAAAAGCCTAATCAGTAGAGATGATAAATTAATATAAACCTAATCGATATTATCTCGACAGGAATAATAGAATATTTTTTAGATATTTATTTTATTTAATTAATAATATATATAATATAAATATTATCAAGCCTAACCCGAAACTCATTAAGTCTAGCCCCAAATATATATATATATATATATATATATATATATATATATATATTTGTTGAATATTTAAATTAATTATTTAATTTTTTATTGAATAATAAAATCTCAAAACTTGATAAATAACTTATGAATATCTAAATTTTTTATTTAGTGAATAATAAGTAAAGAATATCAAAAAATCCAATATATTGGTACCTATTATCATCCCTACTAATAAATAATAAATAGATGTAAAAGAGAACAAGAAAATATATATAGAAAGAGCTTCTATTTCTATTTGAGTGAAAAAGAAATACACACAAAGTGTCCAGTAAATCTTTGTCAATAAAAATCTATTAAAATATAAGAAAAACGGATTATTCCAGTATTTTTCATTAAAAAAAGAAAAGAAAAGAAAAGGACGAACAGAATTTTCGAGCCTGAAAGTTTGTAGATGCCGATGAAGGTGGTGGTACAGAGCGAGGAAGGTTCTGATGTACTTGAACATAAAGCCTAATTGATCCAAGCAAATAACGTAAAGCCCATCTCTTGAATTACTGCTACTGGCTGCCCTCAGTGATCCACACAAATTCAGAGCTGAGAACAGTAAAAATGTCCCATCTAAAACGGAACGGGCTTTTGTTGACAAGAAAAGCCCATGATTGAATAACCAATGAACATCTTAAAACTTCAAAGCCCATTTCTTAAGGTCAATCCAGTACTTTCCTGAATCAATTAGGGTAAACCTTCGAACCACTTATTTAAGGAATCCGCAGAGGAGCCGTTCCTCATATCTTCATCTCACTCTATAAAACAAGGTTTCCCAGTCTTCGTATCGCGTCGATGAATTTCTACAGCAACTGCTCATTAGGGTTTGTGTTCTTCACCTTCTTTTAGCTTAGGACTCTCAAAGTCAAGATCTTTATTTGAAAATTAATCTTTGGTATTTTCTTTGTTTTTTTCCAAATCCTCTAGGGTTTCTTTTTTACTCCTTTTATGATTATGAATAAGAGAAGGCTTCACTATCTGGTCAGCGTGGATTATCAATTCCCGTATGACTCGTTCCCTTGAAGCAAAAGTGCTTGTGTTGCTTCTTTAAATATATCTCCCTCAGCCCTTCATTTTGTTGCTTTGGGAGGGCACCTGGGGCAACTACATTCCATTTTTCGATATCTTCATTTTTTCTTCGAAACATTGGAGTTCATAGCATTAAAGGAACAGTGATGAGTCAATACAGACCTGTAATGACTTGCGGCAATGATCGCAACTCTTTATGAACATCTAAGGGACTGAGTTCTTCTTAATGCTTTTATTTTGCTTTTTTTTCAAAAAAAAAATTTGGTTTAGGTTTTACCTCATATCTGAGGCTTCACATCAGTACTTTATAAAAGCTAAAACTAAGTTGATTAGCTTATGCTTATGTTGGTGAAGCCTAAATAAACTGTTCCCCTCGCTATCCAGAGCGGCGTTCTGTGTTGCATTTGGACGTCGGGGAACTACATTCTAATAGTCCAATGTTATCTTACTTTTGAATCTGTTTGCAGTCAATTGATGCCACTATCCTCTAATGAAATAATAATAACATGTTGGTTGGAATCATTTTTCGGTTAAAAGAAAATGGAAGATTGATCGAAGGATTGTTTTCATCTTTATGGATGTCCTAAAAAAATCGCTAAAGAGAAAGGATTAATCAATTTGCTTGCTTGAAATCAAACAAAATAATGTGTTTGTTTTCTGCAAGGTTAACCACTCTTGTGATATGATTCAGAATCTCCAGATTGGTTAAATTGCTGCAAAATGGATGTTTAGAATTTCTGTTCCATGTGTTTAGATTCCTCTACCCGAGTGCTATTCAGTTTAAGGTATTGTTTTTGTGGAATGGAGAGGAAAGAGGTCTTCGATTTGTAGTTTCTCTGGTGTTTTTCACGGAGTGCAAGAATAGCCTATAGGTTTTTAAGAAATTAAGAGCTCTTAAGATTTGGAGAAAGCTTTGAAGGACCTAATCGGTTGCTTCCATATCAATTATCAGCAAAGCATCAATCAGTGAGATATTTAAAGGCTGATACGGTACTTGGGAATTACTTATACTTGAGGACGGGTATGGAATCTGGTATCTGGTCTCTGATTCTGAATGCGGCCACAGTAGATTCAAGATGCCATTTTTCTGACCAGCTTGCTTCCCAAGAAGTGTTATTGTGATTTTCGCTTCCTTTGGTAGAACTGGTGAAGAAGCCACCTCCACTTTTTATAAGGGATTTTGAGTTTCCAAAAGTGTTAGTAATCATGAAAAGCCGAATCATCAAACATTATTTATAACCTGGATTTACATTTCTGAAACCTTGGAATTGGCCCCTTGCCATCTTAAGATTCTTTGCTCGTTAGAGAAGACAAGGGGGGTCATGAAACTATATGTTGCAATGAGGACCATCCATGTTGCTGGTAGGCATCCCAAAAGCTGGATCTAGAAAAGGTTAAACTCTGATCGTCGAAGGTGGCCACAAATTACAATGCCAACACTTTTGATTGCCCTAAGACAATCACATGGGAGGATGATAATAAGCAAACAGTAACTGCAGTCCCTTCAACGCTTCTCTGCAGAAGGCAGAGCGACTTATGGCGCGCGATAAACACCCTAATCTGCAGAATGACATGATAATAAACCTTAGAGGTTCGGTTTAGTAAATTAAAGCACTTACAATTCAGATTCAAAAGCAGACGTTTACGTTATTAACTTGAACAAAAGTTAACTCGAGTGAAAACATCCTGCTAGATCCAAGGAACAGAACTATTTGCCAGCATTCCCGGGTGAAGGTCAAATAAATTGCAGTGGTTGGTTAGAGTGAAATTCAAGCTGGGGAGGCAGAAAAGGAGAAAAAGGAAAGTAGATTCGCGGGTGCAACCGCTCTATTTACTTAGGATGCTTTCAAATGATTCATGAGTAATTTTTAAAATTATAATAAAATCAATTTAAAATCTTATGAGAGAATTCTGTTGATTTTATTTTTTAAAATATCAAAGTAATTATACTATTAAAAAAAATAAAAAGATGCAAATAGACATTGTAATTTTTTATTCTATATTTAAATTAAAAATTTTACTATGAAAACAGAAATTAACAATCTAACCCTAATAATTTGTAAAAGATGGAAAGGATAATTTTACCCATTACCTTTAAAAGATTTCATCATTTTAGTCATGATGTACGGCAAACTTTCACAGGATATATATATATATATTTTTTAGTTTAACGTGGGTGTCCGGGCTAGCTTGCGCGCATCTCGACTAATCCCACGGGCCCTAAAGTTAACGACCATGTAAGCCTCCAGTGGCCATTATATGAGCAACCACGGGGCTCGAACTTGAGACCATAGAGGGAACAAATCTCTTGATCCCAAGCTCTTACCACTGAACCACCACCTAGATGGTTCCATATTTCTTAAGTTCATAGGACAGCTCTGTTCTGGCACTCCCTAAGTTCATAGTCAAGCTAATGAACCCAGTGCCAATTTTCAGTCACGAACTTAACTAAATTATCATTCTATTAACCAATCTATAACGTTGACAGTTTATTTTACGATAAAGTAATCCCATGCATTAATCAATCTCAATACTAAACAGGTTTTTTCTTTTATTGAAACCGATTTTACAATCTTACAAAAGTGCAGATCATCCAAATGTGAATGAGGCAATGAGCAAACAGTGCTAAAAACAATTAAAAATGGATTAAGCTTTTCAGATACGATGGTTAATAAATTGGAATCAGAAATCATTTTACATCCTGCGTCTTTTAAGCATATAATCAGATCTGAATACTCATGTTACATATAAAAAGCTTCAAATTAGCAGTGCACCTCCTAAGTAATAAGAATACTCTCTGGCATTTGCTTAATTCTCAGTTTTCTTTCAGCACTCTCTCTTTTCTCTGAGCATGTACTACTGCGACTTCCAGGCTTGTTGATTATGTGGTGTTCTATAGTTAAGAAATTAACAACAGTTAATACCTTTTAAGTTCACGTACAGGTCTCCAGTCAATAGCCAAGAAAGTAATAGAAGCAAAAGGAAAAGTAGTGCATTTGATTTAACTAGAGAGAGTGGACGACCGGGTGTTGCTAGATCAGTTTCCGCCTTCAATAATTGAAGTTCAATGGTGACCATGGCTGTCAACAGAGAAGAAGATTATGCGGTGGCTGGTCCGATCCTGCTCTGTTGAAACTTGAAAGAATAATTGAGCTGGGGATTAGTCATCAGGGTTGATTTTGGACGGGACTAAAGAAAAGAAGGGAAAAGTGATGGGAACTCTTCTAAACGGCAATGTTTTGTGCTCTTTTTAAAAGGTCTAAGAGCTTGACCATCAGTTTGGACCCAGTTATGGCGGGTTAAACAGGTCAAATGAAATCTGGCAGAGTTAACTGGATTCTTTTAAGGTTGATGTCCTGTTTTGATTGATAACCAATCTGGTCTTAGATTTGGTTTCAAGCCAGCGGATTCTTGAATCAACCTAAGGAAATAAGAGACTTCTTTTGAACAACTATATACTAGGTGGTCATTTATAAAAGTTTGGGGCTAGAAGGTTTGCTCTCCATCTGATTTCAAGTTCGAGCCCTGTGGTTGCTAATATAATGACCACTAGAGGCTTACATGGTCGTTAACTTCAGGACTCGTGAGATTAGTTGAGGTGCGCTTAAGCTGTCCCGAACACCCATGTTAATAAAAAAAAAAACTCCAAAAAATCAAGTTTTTATCATATCAGGAAATATTTATATATTTTTGTGAATAATAAAATAATTCCTTTTGAACTTTTTTTTTTGTGTTAATTCTTGGATGTTTGACTATATCTCGACTAATTTTTTAGTACTTTAAAGTTAACAACAGATTTGTGTCAATTAATAATTTTTAAAAATAAATTTAAATCATTAACAGTTGAGAAATGCCTTTTGAACTCTTCATATACTTGCAAGAGGTCTCATGAAATAAATTATTAACTGCATTCATGATGGGTTGACGAAAACTCTACTTGTTGAGATGTAATCGTTCTCGTATCTTTCCGTTTTATCCAAATTAAAGCGTTGAAAAACATTGAGACAGATACGATGAATTCAGGACAGAGAGAAGCTGAAAGACCACCACCAGTCAACCACTGATCCAGTGGAGGTGGCGGCTTCATTTGTGTTGGGCGGACAAAACTACCAACAGTTCACTGGATCCTCCCACAGGGAGCTGGGAGGCCTTATCTTGGTCTGTCTGGCTTAATAATGACGAGGGTGGAAAACAGAAGCATTTGACAGTCTGGGATGTAAAGTTGCAATGCTCATTACGAATTGGCCCATCGCTTCAGAATTGAGATAGAGCTGGGATTCGACGTCAACATTCCATCAAAAGCCCACTGACCGAGCACTCCCCCCATGGGGGCCCTACTAGGACGTATATGTGAGCGTTTATTTTTAGATTTCAAACACCTTTTTTTTAAAAAAAAAATTATTGTTTTTTTCTAAAATAATATCAAATTGATATTCATTAAGTAATATTTAATTATTATTTTGAAATAAAAAAACAGAAAAACAATAGAAAATTTGATTAAAGAGATAAGAATATAAAAATAAATGTTTCTTGAACAATTTTAAAGTGAATTTTTGTATTTTCAAAACAAAAGGTATAAAGAAGATATATCTTCAGAGATAATATTTTTTATTTTTTATTTTTGAAATATCCTTATAAAAAATTATTTTTAAAATTGTCAAACTAAGGCATGTAAAGATAAAAATGGTTATTGTCGTAGTTTTAAAAACCAACTTAGAGATCGATCTCAGGCAAAGACCATGTCATTGGTCGAGGCCCGGGTTACAGGTCAGATTGACCCGAGTCAGCGTAATAATAAAAACGGTTATTGTCATAATTTTAAAATCCAATTCAAAAGTTAGTATGGGACAAGGCTCGAGTCATGAGTGACTCTATTCAACATAAAAACAAAAATAATTATTATTATAGTTTTAAAACTCAATTTGAGGGTCAACCAGGGCAAGATTTGGATCATGCATCATGAGGGTTAACCAAGGTTAACCAAAGCCAGTATAAGGATAAAAAATGTTATTACATAGTTTTAAAACCCGATTTGGGAGTCGATCGGGGCAAGGCCCGGGTCATAGGTCTCGAGGATCAACATGAGTTGACCAAAGTGAACATATTGATAAAAAAATGGTTACCATCATAGTTCTAAAACTCAACTCGTAAGGCGACCCGATGCAAGATTGAGATCACAAATCAGTAGGGTTAACTCACAATATTTTTTAAAAATAATCAAAGCAACCTTGTTTTGATTATTTTTTTCAAAAAATGCAACGGGCTTTTAACACATGTTTTATCCCATGTTGACCTGAGTTTTTCACAGGATTAGGTCGAGTCAATCATTTTTCTATTTAATTCTAAACCTGGACCAATCCATGCCCCGGGTCGATTTGGTTTCAGGTCATCCTACTAAGCAGTCCTTGTTTCATAATTAGATTTATTATAATATTATTAATTTCACATTCAATATAAACTAAAATAAATAAAATATAAGTTGAACAACATTATATATCAAATATATAATATATATTTTTTTATATCTATCTTGTCTTATTTACCATAATTCAACAGTATATAGAAATAATTATTTTGTCTTGTGTACTATCACCAAACATAATTTAAAGTTTTTTTTTTATGATTTGAAAGTGCTGAAATTAAAGATAAAAAATTATTATTTTAATATATTTTTAATTAAAAAATATTTTTAACGATAGATATTTTTTATACAGGTCATTAAACATGGATATCTCTTTAAAAAAGTGATCGCTCTTTCTCCTTGTTTGAAATATCCGCATGGCGTCACTGAGGTTTTTTATGTAGTTTATTTTGAATACACCCCACGGGAATCCTTCTGATAGTACAACCAGAGGTTTTCATTTATTTCCAGGTGGCTGTGTCAAATTGGTGCTTGTGGTGTTCTGTGTCGAGCTTTGGAGAGAGGAGCCCGAGAAAACCTAAATACTGAGCGGGAAGGTATCGAGCCATGTTAAAAAGATTAGAGTCATTCAGCTAGGCTAGCGGGGTGATTGTCTAACGAGAACACGTTTTTTCACGCCAGGGCTGTATTGTGTTTTTCTTAACAATCGAATCCTTTATTTGCTGCGAATTTGATTGTAAAAATTAGTAAAAGGGATGATACTGCAAAATATTGATGTATAGGGTGGAGATGTGACGTTGGTGAGTTTATAAAGGATGAAAATGAAAAGTGTAACGTTTTTAATGTTTATCTGGAACGCTGATGATGCAATGATACCTAATGAGACACTCGTAACGGTCGCCAAACAGAAACACGTTGTCAACAACGGTAACTTCGAGGAAGTTGCGCTCGAGCGCGGTCGGCACGGGACCCATATAAAATCTTCCGAGCTAAGAAAAAAGAGATCCGAGTAGTTCACTGGTAATAAAAGTCTGAAAAGGAAAGATAAGAGAGTCAAAAACACTCTCTAAACACTGCCACGATTCCCATTCCCAGTCACACCCTTAACGTGTCTGACCTCCACAAATGAAAATATCAAGCTTCTTTCCTCCACACACTCCCTCCTGCCAGTATTTTCCCGACTACGGTGCCCTTATTCAAAAGATGCTCTTCCTCCTATTTTAAGAAAAAAAATAATTCAATTTTTTATACAGCATGAAATTAATGATTGAATTCCAACCCGCGGATTCATATGTATTTTGTTTGAATTAGTATAATTGATCACAAATTCAATTCCGTAAATAAATGGAACTGAATTTAATTTTATAATTTGTCTGTTCTTTTCGTAACTCTAAATTAAATGCTTGTTTGGAGAAATAATAAATATTATTTTTAAAAGTGATTTTTTATTTTAAAATATATTAATATTTGTTTTTCTAAAAATTTAATCTTAACATTAGTAAGCACGTCGAAAAGATCTAAAATTAAAAATAATTTTTTAATTTAAAACTAATTTTATTTAAAAAAATTCAAACAACACCTACAATATATAGCATCTTCGTTTCTTTTACAGAATAAACAAGTTTTAAGCTTTGAGTGCAGAGAAAAACTTATAGTTTTTATTTTTTAAAATTTTCCATGGTTTTGAGAAAAATAATACAAGATGAGAAAATATTTAAGGCCCTAATCATAATTCTTTTTATCAATAAAGCAAACATCCACATAGATACTTTAGTGAATATTTCAGAAAATTAGAAGCCAATGAAATCATATAATCATTGGTAGGAAATTGATAAAAAAAAAGGGCAAATAAAATACATATTTATTTAAAAAATCGTCACCGTAAATCCTGACATGAAAAAAAGCACGCGCTCCCACCAATGGAGTGACATGGATATTGCTAGGCGATCGTGCGAAGTACAAGTAAAAATACTCCAAATCTAAAGACTCGTACCATTATTTTAGGAGAGTTCTTTGACCCCATCTCCTTGCAAAAGAGGAAAAATAAAAATAAAAATAAAAATAAAAATAAAAATAAAAATCTCCCAGGGATAAAACGGACATTACGACACCCCAAATCAGTAGTCAAAGGACCAACCACAATCACCGCCTAGCATTATTTCCATACGCGATAAGGGTTTTTTCTTCCCCTTTATATAAACCATCTCTGTGAAAACGGAAACAGAAACAAAGACACAAAGTCGAACCAGAAATCACAGAAACAACAAAAGCTGAAACAAAAACCCAACGTTTTGAAAAAACCAGAACAAACACCACACGAAAGGAAAAAAGAAAAACGATGTCGTGCTCCGTTGCGGTGTCGAATTCTCCTGTATTTTCCCCATCAGCAAATCTCTTCTGCAGCAAAACATCGGTATCTATCCCTTCATCACCAGCAGACACAATAGCACTAACACTGACCCATTTAAAATCAACAACACAATCTCCATCTTCTTCTTCCACTACTAATTCTTGTTCGTCTCCTTCATCCTTGTCCCCTTGCTCTCCGTTTCGGTTTCGCCTTCAAAAACCACCATCTGGGCTCAGTTCTTCTTCCTTGGCTTCGGCTTCGGCTCCGGGGTCAGCCGCGACGGTTTTGAAGAGGAAAAGACCGATGAGGCTGGATATACCGGTTGTTATGGGGTTCGGAGGAGGGCCAGCGACGTCCAGGGCAGGGGAGGAAGCGGAGGTGGAGAGAGAAGGGTATGGCTATTCGGTTTATTGTAAGAGAGGGAGGAGAGAGGCTATGGAGGATCGGTTTTCTGCTGTCGTTGACCTTGAAGGAGATCCCAAGCAGGTAATTTCATAGTTTTCGGCTGCGTGACTCTTTTTTTTTTTCTAGTTTTCTTCTCTGCGTTTAAGTATGACTATTCATCAGATTGGCACGTGAAATTAAATTGTTTTGATGAATAACTTGTCTGAATGTATTGATTTTGCGGGGGCAACTGAACTTTCTTTAAGAGTTGATAAATTTTTGCAATCAAGATCATGATATTAAAATTTTTTTTTGGAAATCATTAAACTTGAATGGGAATTAGACAATAACGTGTTTCAGTTTAGGGGATTTTAAATATATATCAAAGAATTTGTAAACGATTCTGGTAAATGAAGACTTCTGATCATCTAGACACATACTGGTTACGGAGACTTTCATGGCTAAATCAAAGTTCCAAATTTGCTATATGCTGTGTTAATTCAGATTGATGATTTAGAAATATACATTTTGTCTGCAGGCTTTCTTTGGTATTTTTGATGGACATGGAGGTGCTAAAGCAGCTGAATTTGCAGCTGGGAACTTAGATAAGAATATTTTAGATGAAGTTGTTAGCAGGGATGAGAAAGAAATTGAGGATGCAGTTAAGCATGGTTATTTAAATACTGATGCCCAGTTTTTAAAAGAAGATTTTAGAGGTGGCTCCTGCTGTGTGACAGCTTTAATTAGGAAGGGGAACCTTGTTGTATCCAATGCTGGTGATTGTCGTGCTGTTATGAGTAGAGGAGGTGTTGCTGAGGCCCTTACAACCGATCACCGGCCTTCTAGGGAAGACGAGAAGGACAGAATCGAGTCAATGGTAAGCAGTTCATCACCATATTAAGCACGTTGTTTCTTATAAATATGGAGTCTTGAGGAGAGCTTTGTTTGAACTGGAACTAATGATTTCTATGAAATTCATTTTGCAGGGTGGCTACGTTGATTTGATACATGGAACTTGGAGAATTCAGGGCTGCTTGGCAGTGTCTAGGGGAATTGGAGATAGGGACCTTAAACAGTGGGTAATAGCTGAGCCTGACACAAAAATTGTTACAATTAAGCCCGAAGATGAGTTCTTGATCTTAGCTTCTGATGGCTTATGGGATAAGGTATGTTCTCACAAGCAATCTTTGCTCTTCTAAATAAAGTGGTGTTCATATGGAAGTCATTTAAGCAATTCCACTAGCTTAGATAACCTAAATAAATTTTTTACATGGTTTCAGGTTGGTAATCAAGAAGCTGTAGACCTTGCTCGCAGTTTGTGCATAGGAGTCGAGAAGGCAGACCCGTTGTCTGCCTGTAAAAAGCTTGCTGATCTCTCCGTTTCACGAGGCTCCTGTGATGATATTAGTGTGATGCTGATCCACCTGGGACGCTATGTTTGATTAAAAACCCTTCTCGATAATGATCCACTGACACGTGTAGGCTGATGGATATTTATTTTGTGAAAGATCCTTGCAAGCTGGGAGCTGCTGGTTGACTACAAATATGGTGGCAGTGAGGACAACAATCTAATAATTATTGTATTTAGACTTTAGAGTAGTCTGATCTAGAAACAGTTATAGCTTTTGACAATCTTGGGGATTATTTCACCCATGGAAAGATTGATTGAACATATTAGGATTCTCAGCTGATATTCTTTTAATCATTCATTCATTTATTTATAGTTATTCTTTAGCAAAATATCATTTCTTTGGTATTTAGCGTATAATAAAGTTTTGCTAATATATTTTGAAAGTATCTTGATTTACTTTGTGACTTGGCATTTAACTTTAGAAAATTAGATCTAGCCAGTTGCTTCTTCAGTAGCAATTCGCTATGGCTATACAGCGATATCGACAATAAACTAGGAATTAATACCAAGATTAGGTCAATATTCCGCGTGATTAGGAGGTAAATTCATCCAGCTAACGAACTGTTCAACGTCTGACTTTTCAACCAGGTCCTTTTCATATACAAATTATAGTATTTGAAATAAATTCCTCGGAACTTAGTCCACCCTGCCTTGCAAGTTATTGTTTACTTACTAAGAGCTTTAACTTGTTTTTAGTTTTATTGACCGAAATACCATCATGTTAAACTAGAAAAACAATGGAGGAAATGAACCTACACGCTTTGACCAGATTTTTTTTATTAAGGACCAATAAGATTGTATTCCAAAACTAATTTCTTCATTCCTGCCTTCCACTGACCCTCTAAATTCTAGTTGGACAGACATCATGGTCATCTGGGTTACTATTATCTTCATCTTATTGGTTTAAAGCAAGACAAGAATACGAATATAATCCCATTAGACACAATAAGATGGTTCGTTGTCTGCAAGGACCCGTTCACTCAATTTGACCCACCAGGAGCTCATGTCCAATTAAGACCAAGCGCCTCGAGCTCTATCCACACCACAAGTTCATGATGAGACCATGGCCTTTCGTCCAAGGGGAAAGTCGGGTTCTTGGCTTCTCGGAGCTGGTTCAAGTTACTTTGTTTTGGTGTTCTTAATCGTATCAATCCACTAGCCAGACATAAAATGATCGCAACTATACTCACAAAAAGCTTATGCGCATGTCACTGCATGTGTTACTTGTTTAATTTGGCGGTTCCGAAGAATACTTTCAAATATTTCATGCAAGTGTCCCCATCAAACATGGCATGGGCTCTAAGGAACTTCTGGGTCCTTAACTTCTTGTCATTTTTAAGCTGGGACATCAAGATATTTTGCAAAGCTCCACCACTTAGCACACAGTCTACTTCCACAGTCAAATAATTTAGGCGTGACAGCTAAAAGGACAAGAGAAATTGGAAGGCTTTCGGACGTGGGATTCTCAGATACACATATTAATATAATTCTCTATTGAAAAAATCAACGCTTGAAAGTTTGGATCGATCCATACTGCGCTATGCATCACTAAACTAGTGGAAATATTAGAGCCAAATTGTGAAAATGGAAATGCCTAGATCTAATTTTCTTCGGGCTAACTGATTAAACAGTACTATACGTAACCTTCTAGTTTTTTTTTTGGGGGTGCGGGGGGTTCAAAACTGGAAGGAGGGAAGCAGTGAAGCACCCTATCATCTGGGATCCCTATTGATGTCTTGATTCAGCCTATTGACACATGTCCCAGACATAAAATATGTGCATATATTTTGCTTCACGTGTTACTTGTTCGGGTGGTGCTCATTATTGGGCGTATTAAAATTTGTACCGAACACTAAATATAATCATAGATTCAACTATACAATTGATTAACCAAATTCCTGCAATATACACGTTTACGCGCGCGCACTTCTACAATTTTTTTTTGCTAAGCAGTGCAGCTAAAATAATATTTTTCCAAATTTTGTTTTTTTTTTAAATTTAATTTTTTTTTAATTTTTTAGATTGTTTTCATATACTATATTAAAAATAAAATAAAATAAAATTGTTTTAATATATATATTTTTAAAAAAACACTAAACGTTTATTACAATACTGGTCAAAATCCCTGACGAAAAGAAAGCTCTTAGCGGTGGTATATATGTAGGACTGCATTAACATGTATTACAAACAAAATGCTGTGTAATCAATTTGAAAGTAGCACGTAGTGTCACTAATAAAGAGAAAAATATGATAGAGGTTTATTTTTTTTCAATCAAATACTTCAATGTTAATTTTTTTTTAAACCAAACATTTTTATTTTTATTTTTTCTGAATGATTTATTTAAAAATTAAGAACGTGCATGATTTGGTCACAGATTAATGATCACCACAATTGTGAACGCATTTATTCTTGACAACTGGCTGTCTTGTTTATGCATGAACGTTGTTGTACATGCACGTTGGATTGTCGGCCCTCCGATCTGCGTCGCGGTTTTTTTGGTGTTGCTCTCCAACGACGATTATCCGCATCACAGGAGGGTGGCCCCAATCTCCTGCTTTCCTTCTGAAACGAATTCTCTCTGTGATAAACTTAGGAAAAGCTTATGGTATGGTATTTGTATGAGATGTATAACCCCCGAACTTTGCCATTTTGTGAGTGGATTGTTCTTTAATCCCCGTACATTAATTAAGTCATGGTAGACAGAATATATTTTGATTATAAAATATTTGATCACCACAGGATTGATTTGGTGGGTCATGGGTAAAGAATTACTACTTCAATCGTGAGGTTGAATGTCTTAGTTGATTAATTAGTAAAGGGAAACTAAATTAAATATAAAATCTCCCTTTAAGAGAGATTGAGTTAAATCGTGTAAGCATTTGGAATCTACATCTCATCGAGAGCCAAAATGACTTGTACCGTTCCTAAAAAAGACAGAAGGAAAAGACTAGAAATCTCTCGTTCTTTGAAATCGCGGATATTTTGTGCGTTTGGCAAATTCTTCGAGGACCACAAATGTTATCTTCAGACATTGTTAATTTGCCAAGTGGAGTTCCAAACGAGCTCACGCAACTTGAAGCTAGCTCTTTCCTTTCATTTTAAGGCTAGTCACCCCAGTTTCTTACCTTTTAGATCTCGAATCTCGATTAGTCTAAGCCTATTCAAGTTTACGTGGACAAAACTCAACTCAACTCTCCTCTTATTTTCTTCACGCGTAAAGAATTTGCTCGAACCCCTCCAATTCAAACCCCTCGGCCTCCTCTCTCTTTACCGAATCCTCAACTAAGAAACAATTGCTTCGTCTTAAGCAAATGATCTCAGCCCAGGAACATACACGCATGGCACATGGACATTCATAGCATGTTAGACCGACCGACAATGACAGATCATGGGAAAGAGTCACCTGATGATTTCATAAACTTTGGAGAACAAATGCTACGGGGGTCTCCTTGCTCAGTTGTTGGTGCATACACTTAACGCGTGGCCACAGATATTAGCAATTTTCTTCTATTTCAAACAAAGTACTCGGAGATTAGTAGATAGGATACGGATGAGTGGGGTCTTATTTGGAAGGGGGATTTTTGGATTGAACTATTTGTTTAGCAGAACAGATTTTTAATCATCTACTAGTATTTTGGCTTTTGTTTGGGAAAGCTTGATCTCCTCTAGTAGATACACCTGAAAACTTATCTTGAGATTCATCTTCATGTACTTGTTAGTAATAATTACCCGTTCTTGACTTGAATTGTATATGCGTTGAAATTTTTTCTCTCTCTCTTTTTATCGAGTGTTCAGTTTGGTGGGATTTTTTAGGCATTGACTTGCAAGGAAAATAAATGGATTTGCTTGACATTATAGTTCATATCTTTTACTTTATATAATTTAGTCTTTACATGTAAGAAATGGACGTCTCAGGATAATATAATGTTTTTTTTTTAAAAAAAAAATCATCCAGTGGAACAGACAAGAAAAGAAAATCATTGATCGGTGAAAATGCAATGGCATAAAATCTTATCATATCCCGAGTTGAAACAGGAAATTCTATCCTTACTCCTCAATAATCTGGCAAGGTACAATGTAACTACTAATTAGGTGCATGATCATTTATCGAAACTTCTAACTCTGCTCTTTTGCACTTGCCCAATCTGGTAATAGAAAGTTAGGAAATGCGGATAACTGGAAGTTCATGCAAAGGTGTCCTTTCCAATCCTCATCCTTTGCAGGATATGGATTGGTGTTGTTGTGGACTGTAATTGTCATGCAACGAAATTTCATTTCAATAAAAAAATATAAATGGACCCCAATTAATTTATATTGTATAAATATTAATATCATAAATAAGCATTTAAAGGAATGCTGCCATAGTCTTAGGCACCCTTAATGCTGTCATAGTCTTAGGCACGAGGGTGCGCCAACATAAACATTCCAGGAGTTACAACAACATGAGCAGTGACGAATTCAGCAGCGATATGTATCAGTGCATGCGAGCAGTCGATTCATGCTCGACACGACTTCTAACTTGGATGGTGGGCTGTCCAAGGTGTGCAACAACACAACAACACTGGCATAATGAGTTTTGTCAGGTTGGCTTATGGTTTGATGGGTTTCAGACTAAGGAAAGTTGCAATGGGTTATGCAGTTTTTGACAGTTGTCTATCTAGGGTGAAAATTGTCCATATCTATTTTGGGAGGCAATTTCTTGGTAGTTTTCTATATTCTTGTAATATAGATAGGTTAAAGGGTTGTGTAGTATGCAGAGATAATTGTGCATTGCATACACAAAGATTGTTGTATATTCCTTGGTTAAAGGTGAATAAAGGTTGAGATTATTTCCTGTAATACTTGTGCTTTTGTATTCAATTTCATTACTTGTGTTGTGTTTCCTTGTCTATATAATCAACAAGAGATTGGGGGAAAGACTCTTAGGTGCGTGAAGCACTTACATTGTAGGCTATTGAAATTAGGAGAAAAGCCAAGTCTAGGAGGGGAACTAGACTTTCAGATAGGGCTGGAAAATTTTGATGAAAAATGTAACCCGATGACAATTGGTATCAGAGTGTGGTTGGTTCTAAGATTTTCTGTCCCAAGATCATATGCCAATGGAAACAATTCAAGAGAGACCGACGCATCTGGAAAATCTTATTGGTCCTATTGCAAAGGACGAAGATCGCTCCATCAATGACAGACTTGAGTTTGCTATTGAAATGGAAGAAAGGCTGCTGGACAGTATGTGAAACTTGCGGCATTATGTAACAATGACTCAACGAAATTGGCTGGAGTTGCTGCATAGTGCTCACTTTTGTTATAACCTTCCCAAGTCATCGACCACGAATGTAAGTCCGTTTGAATTGGTGCTACGGGTGCAGCCTCAAACCTCAACTAAGATAGCGGTACATAAGTCAGTGGGAGGAATTAATCCTGATGCGTATAAGTTTGCTAAGGAAAGGCAAGAGCTATTTGAATATGCTCAAGACAATTTGCGTAAGGTAGGCAAACGTATGAAAAAATATGCAAATCTGAAATGAAGACTATTGGAGTTTGTGGAAGTTGACAGGGTGTTATTAAAATTGACTACTTAGATTTGGAAAGGATAGTTGGGAAAAATAAGCATTGAGGACTGGTGTCAAGGCATGATGAGCCGTTTGAGATAAAAGAAAGAATAAGGATTGTTGCCTATATATTGAAGCTGTCAGAGAGACTGAAGCTTCACCTTACACTTCATATGAGTTATTTCAAGTCGTTTCACGATGACCAAGAGGATCCGAAGAAGAGTAAGTCAAAGAAGGCTCCTCCTATGATCTATAAATAGTTTGACAATTAGATTGTCAAAATTTTGGACCACCAAAGACTTTAACAAAAATAATAATTAAATGACATAATTCTTGGTAAAATGGGAGAACATATAAAAGGTTTAATGGGAAAGAGACATTGACTTGTGTCAGTTTAAAGAACTTGTGCAAGGGTACCTCATTTATGTTTCGACGACGACGTCAAACTCTTCAAGTAGGGGTGGTTTGTCATGGTCTTAGGCACGAGGGCATGCCAATGTAAACACTACTTGAGTTACAGTAGCATGCACGGACAATGGCAGCGTGCATGGGCAGTGGCAGATTCGACAATGATGTGTATAAGTGCATATAAGTAGAGGATTCATGCTCGTTACTTATGCTTTTGTATTTTGTTTTGTTACTTATGTTGTGTTTGTTTGTCTATAATCAACAAGAGGTTGAGGGGAAAGACTCTTGGGTGTGTGAAACATTTAGAATGTAGACTAAACATGAGTGAAATTATGAGAAAGACTAAGTCTAGTAAGGGAACTAGATTGTCGTGTAGGGTTGGATAAATTTTACGAAAAATCTGACCCTGTGACAAATGTTCATGGCAGGTGCTTTCGTTGTAGCCTTTAGACACTTGATATCTAATTATGTCGCATATACCTTGAAAAAAAGTGCATCACTTGCGATCAGTGCTTTCCAGTAATCCATTATTTGTAATTTATATTATTTTGAAAATTTAACCTATAACATTAACTAGAATTTTTTATGGTAATTTACTATTTATATAAACAATAAAACATCTTAATATATCTTTAATTTTCTTAAGATAAATTCAAGTCTTAGCTTAGTTGGTTAATGCATGTGAAAAGTATGGGGTTGCGAGTTCGTTCGTGAAGCGCTCTTATTTTCATAAAGTATAACATATAACATGTTGCCTATCACCTTTTTTTCTTCTAAAAAATAAGAGGTGAATGATGAAAAAAATAAAACAAGCCCACTCACCCTTGACCTTTTAAGCGCGTGTGGGCTAGGCCCTTTGTTGTTGTTTTTGTTTTTTTGCCTTGTTTTTTTTGGACAATCCATAATTGTTTTACCAGATTCACCCACTTTAGTTTTGACATGTTTTTTTAAATACTATTATAAATTTTTATTTGAATTTTAATAATGATCTTTTTAATAATTATGTATTTGATTTGAAAATAATAAAATTAATAATATATTGTTTATGAAAATCCGATTGAAATTGGTTGTTTATTATTAAAATATTTAAACAAGTATAAAGCATGATTTTATCGTATTTATGACTTTTTAAGCTTTGAATTACATAAATATAAACATGTTATTTTGATATTTTAAAAAAACATAAACAATACTTCCAGTTAAAAAAAGTTTATTAGCTAAGATAAACAAGAGATACGTTGATAGAAAAATTAAAAAAATTTATAATTGTTTTTAAAATAATATATTTTTAGATTTAATGACAATGTTATTTTTAAAAAAAACTTAAAAAAAACTGGATTTTTCCATGACACAGACATACAAAATTGTCTAAACTATTTGTCCTCGAATCCACGGGTTCATTTTCTTAACCCCTCTCACCCTTTGGATTTCTAGTCATCTTCGAATATCGAAAGTCCAAACTCCTTTACCATTGTCTTCTCAACAAGCGATTATTATTATTATTATTTTTTTTTGTAGAAAACTAAACAATTGTTCCTTCTATTAACAAGATAACTCATCTCTAAATTTAATTTTTTTGCGAAAGAAAATTTCTGATTGAACAAAATTTTATATCTTCGCAGTATCTTATTCTGATCGAGGCAAACAAGTGAAGGCGCATGAGCATGAAAAGAAGTGAGAGCAGGAACCCGTTTTAAGATACCAACCTTAATAAACACAGACATCAACTCTCTCGAAGAAGTTGACTCTTTGGACGTGTTTCTTGGATCATTTTTAAGAGTGTCTGCCTTTTTTTTCTATATGATTGGTCTAAATGACTAGCTATTTTTAAAATCTCACTGCATGCTTTTACAGGGTCAGAATTTGTTCTACCTTTTGTGTGTAAGAAAGTTGTTGCTTCGTGCGTCTAATGTTGTTTAGTATTTGTTCCAGCTCTTGTGTAACCATATAATTTCCTTTTTCAAGAAACCAGAAACGATATATTCTTTATCCACCGGGAAAATATGTAATTCTGGAGCTCATTAAGGCTGTGTTTGTTTTCCGGAAAGTGATTTCCGGGAAACCACTTTCCAAACTTTCCTGTGTTTGTTTGTCATTAGAAAAGTTGGTCAACGGAAAACACTTTCCAGTCAAAGAAAA
>Ga0307518_10001191_pt1 | contig 19551 bp, 21 predicted proteins | sample 25_EM_MG_FD_203889 | JGI IMG/M metagenome (GOLD analysis project Ga0307518, IMG submission 203889) | Populus trichocarpa ectomycorrhiza microbial communities from riparian zone in the Pacific Northwest, United States - 25_EM | ecosystem: Host-associated > Plants > Roots > Unclassified | place...
GAGTTGACTTTGGTCAACTAAGATTAAAAAGAAAACATTTATTATAAAAAATCAAAAGGATATCGTTTTGACCATATCTTTTTTTTAAAAAAAAAACAATCAATGGGTTTTTTATTAGGTCAAGTTGGGTCAATCCCTGTTTTATTTTTTAAAACCCAGATCGGTTTAGGTCCTAGGATGGCACATTAGATGGTTCAGGTTTTATAACTAGGATTATTATACTACTACTAATTTTAACACTCAATATAAACTATATTTAAAAATATAATCTAAGATAAAATAGATTTTTTTATATTTTATCAAGGAATTCATCATCAACAAAACAAAATATAGGGACTTGAAAACCATTACTAATCACAATTATATCTTCGTCTCATGTTATGTTTTACTTTCTCTCTACTATCTTCGTATCTTCTATCTTACTTTACTTTTACATGTTATTTTTTAGATAAGTTATTTAAAAACAAATTTCTTCATGCTAAATTCTCATAGAAAATGATGTGTCAATAAATGGTAAAATATGTGTACTATGGATTATAAATGACTGATCTCATATAAGAATAATTAGTAACTGTCATTCCGCCACATGTCTCAAATTAAATTTTGTTTCTATGGCATTACTCTCTTTGTAAACCGTTCTGATTCATGATACGCTTAATTTGCTAAAAAGTTCCTGTTATTTCATGTTCTCTACTGCATACACGCTTCCCTCGATATAAACACAAAAATATTAATTAATTGCAGTTTGTTTTACAAGCAATAATTAAGTTAATTTAAAAAATATTTATTTGATTAATCATCACAGTTAATCCTCCATTACTCGGAATTGGGGGCGTCTTCTATCAAGCCATGCCAGCTCTACATGGAACCCGGACATATTATTATTATTAACATAACCTAAATGATGGAATTCAGTTTTATAGAGCACTGTTTATTTGAAGAGTTTTTTTTTTTTTTTTAATTTTTTTTTAAATTCATCATTTAGTATTGGGTTTGTTTATCCTAGTCTTAAAATCTGGATTGGGGATTATAAAAGTCAACTCGGTTTTTTATGTCCTTTTTTAGTTGAATTTTTTTTTTAATTTCATCATTAAAGATGTGATTGATTTGGAATTAGACTTTATAATTTTTTCTTATTTGTTTTCTATAAGGTTATCTCTCACTCATTACTAGGGTTGCGGCTTGGAGAGATTAACTTGAGTTGTTTGTTTTTTGGTCATTTTTTTTAATTGATTTTTTTCGATTTCATTCTTTAATATTGGATTAATTGAGAATTTGATTTTATAATTTCTTTGATTTGTTTTATATGGGTTATCTTGGTCTTATGATCCAGATCACGGATTTGACAAGTTAACTTGATTGATCTAAGTCGATCTAATAGTTTTCATCTCAATATTTTTTAAAAAAGATCTAGATTTTCTTTGAACCCGTCAAATTGATCGGGTTATATCAGGTGTTGACATTGTTAAATTTTTTTTTAACTATGAAACACATTAGCAATAACAAGATATTTTTTTACGTTAAAAAAATTGATCAGGCTCGCAGTATAGTGAGAAAGAATCATCAAGTCATTATATAAAGTCATGCTAAGCTTCTGATTGATCATGAGGACCCAAAGTTATTCAAGAATTTGAATCCAAAATCTCCCATTGTTCAAGTTTAAACAAGTGAAATTTGCATGCATTTGATAAAGAGCAATTGTTAAATTATAAATTCATACAAAAATGGATACAAATGTTTGGCCAACATCTGCATGATTTGGGATTTAATTTGAGACATAATTATTTCAGCTATTGTTTGAAATACCCCAAGACATCTATAACATAGAGATATCTATGGAACTTGTGTAATCTTTAAGGGTTTTATGGTACTTAGTGAATTTTGACAAATTCAGAATTTTCATAGAGATGTATATAGTTTGCTTGTTGAAATATTTCATTGATGCTCGAAAGATAGTGATTATATTAGTAAAACTTGATTATCAACAATAAAAATAAATAATTCAATTGAGAAAATTCACATAGTAATAGTTACAGTAAGTCAGAAATCCTAGAATCCATTAAAATTAAATTCAATACTACTTAATTAATTGATTGATTGATTTTAAATATTTTTTTTGGTTTAGTAAACTATCTCGTTCAATTTTTCAAATCTATCACAATTTAAGAGATTTTGGTAGTTATTAGTAATTTTTGCAGATCATCGTGTGACAATACTTTACTTATCACTTTATTACTTGTTACGATTCATGCATTTACAATTTTGTCCATGTAAAACCCTTTGGTATATGGTGGGAACTAAATTGAAGTTTTCTAGTGCCTACCACCCTCAAATTGATGGTCAAACTGAGGTGGTTAACACGAGTTTAGGCAACCTTTTGAGGTGTATAGTGAGTGATCATAATAGGAATTGGGATTTGGTTCTTTCTACGGTCCAGTTTGCCTATAATATTTTCAGTTTGGTCCTCCAATTTGACCCCTAAAAATCTAATAAAATTTCAGATTGGTCCTTAGCTATAATTTTTGTTTTTCAAATTGGTTTGATGAATAATTGTGGGTTTTATGGTGAATTTTTATCAAGTTTTATTTTTTGTTTTCTTTTGAATTAAATTTCGAGAAAACCATTTAATTTTTGGGTTTTTGAGAAAAATAACTAGTTTGGTTCATAAATATATAGGATTATGATTTAGACTCTTAGTTAAATGTATTAAATAGGTTGTAAGTTCTTTTCAAGTTATTTTTTAGTATGTCTCCTTTTGTATTCAGATAATCCTGATTTTCTATCTGCGAGATATCAGTAGGATTTCTTCTGGTATCTACTTTCGAGTTCTATTCGCTTTTGAGTCAGATGAGTGAATAATTTTCTATATGTATGAGAAATAGTATAAATATTTAAATTGTTAATATGAATTGGACCATGCTTCTTGATAAAATATATGTTAATTATTATTCTTGTTATGATAAAGCATGTTCAACTGTTGAATCTGAATTCTTGATATGAGCCAATATATACTTTTAAATTAACTTCTGAATTGATAGCTCCTCATTTGATTGATGTCATACGTTGCGCCTTAAGATATGAATTTGTTTGTTTGATCATGATATGAACATATGATATGTCAGTCAGAATACTCATGCTAACAAGGTAGTGTTAGTCTTTGTGCACATCATATCTGAAACCTAGTTGGTTAGGGGAGTACTCACCAACTTGTGTGGACTGATCATCCCGCAGTAAAGATCTTCATGCTCATTGCATTTTGATTTTCTAACGAGCTTTACCTTATGATATTTTTATTGTGGCCTATTTGAGAAACTTTTCTATAAGAATCTAAAGCCATATTTGTATATAAATTCCTTATTGTTGTATTACCTCGTGTATGTATATTGAACATTATCTACTCATTGAGTTATTGAACTCATCCTCTCATTATTTATCATTTTCAGGCTTATAACTTGTTAGCGGGTCACTTTTGTTGGACCTTCAGAACCTGTTCTTTTGGTTGTAATTAGTATTTTTTCTTTATATATAATTAGTGCTCCACAACTATGAATTTGTATTAACTCCTGTATTAAGATAATTAAATTATATTATGAAGTTAGTTTTGTTATTACTGTTGTGTTGAACTTTGATTGAATTATTTAAAGGATAAGTTTGTATGTGAGTATGGGTTTGCATAGGTATGGAACTCTAGAGGAGGACCTTGACTATGTGCCGGTCATGGATCCGGGAATCGGGTTATGACAATTTGGTACCTCCAAGAGTCATGAGATATCATTGCTCTTGCTAATTTCAAGATTCTATCTAGCACAGTTTTATATGTAATCAACCGGTTGACCCGTTAAGAGATTTCTAGGAACTAGTCGACCGCCTCATTTGTTATTTATCTTCACAATCTTTTTTGTCCTTTTTCAATTTCTTTTTAGCTTTTGCTTTTTTTGCTTTTTATTTTTTGTCAGGTAAATAAAAGTAAGAAGTATTTGTACTTCTTGAGATATGCCTCTCGTACTTTATATAGTTTCTTCTTTTTAATACAATTACTCTTATTAAAAAAATAAAAAAAAGCCTGTGCTCATTGTACAATTTCCATTGAAAACCAGTTAGGGAATTATACTCTCAGCTGTGCTCATTTTACAGTATATCGAACTCAAATTTGCATCATGAAATGGTAGATAAAATGCCAGCAAAACAAACAAGATCACCCGGTAAGGCAAGATGTCAGCTTTGGCCCTGACGCCCAGACGTAGCCTTTTCTGGGAATAGCTTCAGGAGCTACATGCGGAGGAGTTCCACAAGTTGTTTGGAGCATACAATCTTGAGGCTTAGACTCGGCAGCAGCATTCAAACCAATCTCTAAAACTTTCAAATCTCCATGCATTCTCATCCAGAAGTTTTCTGGTTTCAGATATCGGTAATAAACACTTCTGCTACGGAAAAAATTAACTGCGCGCATGAATTAATTCTTGAAAAATACTTCCTTTGAGCCTTCCTTTCGCTACCTTATTGAAGAGTTTGCCACCTTTTTCATATTCTATAACATGGTAATTTTTTCTTTGGCGGCCATAACCTCATACAGATGCAGCACATTTGAATGTTAACCAGTTCGATGACAGATATCTATCAATCGATCTGATCCATCAGCCGCTCTTTCAGAATTTGTCTGGCCAGTTTTAAGGTTTCTCCCATAGTAAACTTCAGAAAGGTTTTCTTGACCAAGCAATCTCCCAAAACCATTCTTTTCCATCGACACATTACCCCTGTTTTCCTTTTTCAATAAGAAATCCTAATAGACTGATATGCTGCACAGGGATCTTTTGAACTTGAAAGCTCGTCAGTTTGCGCAAAGGGAACAAAACATAAATTATGTTACTGATCTCCTGGTGCATTCGGGCCCCAAATGCGAACCTGTCATGTGTTGTTTACCCAACTTCATAAGGGATGGATAAGGGCAACCTCAATGGCAATTGAGTTTCACAGGCTTCCCAGCATGAAAAAACCAGAGTTCAAGCACATCTTTGAGCACTGCCTGTTGTTCGCATTTCAAAGATGGAAAGGAGAGATGGAACTCCAAGGTAGCATGAAAATATTGTAACATTACGAGTATCAACAATAATAACAATGGAAGTCCATTGTTCATGCACAAAACAAATGAATGCTCATATCAGAATCACTGGTAAGCAGGGGCGGAGGAGCATAGAAGACTGAGGTGGGCTGTAGCCCAGGTAGAAAAATAGATCTTAAAAAAACGTAATATCCATCTTATAAGTATAGCCTTTTTATTTACCTTCTTCCAAATCCGTATATGTAAATATTCCCTCTGCATTATTCCATATTAGCCTTGTACCTTTTCATTGGGCTTCTTAGCCTTTGGCATCTCATTAATTTCTCTTCTTACTCATTGAATAAATCTCTAGGATTTTCTATTTTGGAGAAAAGAACCCATTTTATATATCCCAATTTATATGTATTTGATTCATAGAAAAACACTAAAAAATTTAATTTTAAAAAAATAAAATTAAAAAAATAAGTTTGGAATTGTGATTGCGGTTGTTTTTTAAAGTGTTTTTCGTGCTGAAATATATCAAAATGATGTTTTTTTATTTTTTAAAAATCATTTTTGAAATCAACGCATCAAAATGATTCAAAACATACCAAAAAATTAATTTTTAACCAAAAAATTTTGAATTTTAGGGGAACGCGGTTTGCGTTCCCAAACGCTTTCTACTCTTTAGCCCCATCTAATAGCAGCAAATAAATACTCAATCAACCATGAGGAGTGTAGCCTAATTGGTCAGGCTCTCGGTTTGCTCCCTAAAGATCACTAGTTTGAATCCCACAAACTTGAAGACCACTGGAGGTTTACATGGTCGTTAACTTTAGAACCCATAAGATTAATCGAGATACACGTGAGCTGACCCGGATATTCATGTTAATAAAAATAAATAAATAAATACTCAATCGAACTTCATGATATTTCACGCACTTACCACATTTTTTGCCACCTCCTTAACTCCTATCGGTATGGAGTATGATTTCTTAGCTTATCCTTCGATTTATAATGCGAAAATTTCCATGCATCATTAATGAAGTGATGGAAAACAAAGGGTCTAAAATCAGAGTGTCTATTCAATGATGGATATTGAAAAACAATTTTTATTTATTTGTTCATAGCCCAGGATAAAAAAGATTTCTGGCTCCGCCCTTGCTGGTAAGAGATTCAAACAAATGACAAAGTGGATCCAAAATGTGTCAACTGCCAAATCCAGGAACAATATGAAGATCAGGAAACAGACTCAAGCCTAAATTCAAACAGAGAAAAACACTTGTAAGAACACAACATCAAGCCCATTTATATAGTTTCTTTGATTGAAATCAGCAAAACAATATATCCCATAATCAATAATATGAAAAAGATTATGCATTTGCATAAATTTGTAACAGATCACGAGACCCCAAAGATCTTACGGAGAAAAAGAGGACCTCAAGTTTATCTTACAAGGAAAGAAGAAAAGAAATAAACAGGTAGCCTTGAGTAAATCTTAACGTTTAAGAGAAGGAAATGACAGAGGCAAGTACAATGTATCTATGTAAACCTAATTAAATTCTCCTCAGAATTAGGCAGGAAAAGTTAAGCCAGGAAAAGTCTTTGCTGCTAAATAGGAAATGGATAATACAGAGAATAATAGTCTTTTAGGAATCTAACATATTTACCAAAAGCATTTAATTATATAAGATTCGATTAATTGTTAGGTATGAAAATCTTGATAGTAATGCAAGTCTTTCACCAAACTTTCTTTCCAAGTTTCTAATTACCGAAAAAAGTATTATGCATTGAATGAGTAGATCTCACAAGCGAATCACATAAATCATAGAATACCAGTAAAGTAGAGGGGACGGATTTTTTTGTCAATAAAGAAAGCTGGGGGATGGAATTCAATCCACACATCCGAGAGGTGACAATAACACAGTGAAATTGAGAAAGGGAAACCAACAACTTTCCAAAATTATAAAACTATGGGCGGTGGTTAGATTTCATTGCAGTTTTATCAGCCATGGAGCTCTAAGATCTTTCTATTGTTTTATAAAGGGTTGCTTTCTTGAACTCCTATTTTTCTAATACTACGTCCCTACTATCAGAAAAGAATTATCGAAGATGGATTTCTCAAATATTGTAAGGGCTCAAAATCAAGTGAGAGTACAAAAGGGGATGGCTTCTCACCTCACAAATAACCATGTTATCATAGCAGACATTTTATCAAGACTTCCTGTGAAGACTCTCTCAAGGTTCAACTGTGTATGCAAGTTATGGTACTGCATGATTAATTCAGATCCTGGTTTCCAAGCCTTGCACCACAGTCGGTCGTGGAGGAATCCTCGGTTCCTTTTTCGATTGTCTGACTTTGATTTTAACCCTCTTGAACACCTCGGATACCGATATGCTTATAACTTTGTTTCGACAGATACTGAGGGGAAAAACATCTGTCTGATGCAAATTAAGGTGCATGAACCTGTTAAACTCATATTGCCAGGTTGCTTTGGTTTGCTTGTCTTTTCTACTGACACACGTATTCATGTGTGTAACCCTAGCACTCGTCGAATTCTAGCACTGCCGGATTATAAAAGTAAAATAGCAGGATTTGGGGTCGGGTATCTGAGCTCAATAAGAAGACACAAGATCGTGCGGTTAATTCCTCGAAGACCATCAAGCCTTCATTTAGAGTGCTCAGTTTTCACTCTTGCTCCAGGGGAAGAAGGATTTTCATGGAGGGTGATGAATGATCAGTGCCCGTATTTGGTGGATCACTTCAGTCTTCCAGCTTTTGCAAACGAAACAATTTACTGGAAAATCGACCGTCAGCAAGCCCTCAACAGGCATAACGATTTCATTGTATCGTTCAATATTAGATACGAGAAGTTTATGACCATTACTCATCCTGCAGACTGGATTCCTACTTCTAATCTTGACTGGAGATCACCAATTCGAAATTCAACGCAACTGGTGGAACTACGAGGGACTTTGTGCATGATACAGACATTAGCATCCTCTCATGTGGCAGTATGGAAACTGGCGGATCACAAGAATAGCATGTGGGTAAAAATATGCATGATCGACACAAGCAGAATTCATCCGAATTTTGTTGGAGAAGTCCAGTGCATCAAGGATGGAGAAATCATATTCAACTCAGCCAGTAATCATCTGCTCTACTATGATGTGAGAAAGAAAACATTTAGAAAGAAGATGCTACCGCACTCTGCAGAAAATCTTACCAGTTATTGCGAAAGTCTTACTTCCCTAACAAGATGATGATAGATTGATTTACAGGAACTTGTTTTTTTTTTTTTTTTCATCACTTTGTACTTCATTCAGTTGATAACCCCTTGAGTTTTGGCAAAATTTTCTTTTTGGGTCTTTAATGTTTTGTAGGAGAAGGCTCTTTCTTCATTCTTCAAAAATGAATTACAATAGAAGCATTCATGTGTAACTCGATATATTCTTTTCGTGGCATGTATCTTTACTTCACAATCATCAAGCTTCAAAAAACCTGCATTCTAAGTTCCAGACTTGACAGTTTTGATTTATGTAATTGCTGCCAAAATCGCTATTATTACAGAAATATTCACAGAAAGCTCATCAGGAGAGCACTAAAAACAATTAATCAAATATTCACAGAAAGTTCAAATCTGCGAGGATGGGTTTTTAAAGAAATATAGGAGAATAATGGGAATCATGAAGGTGTTCGTGCAATATTTAGCAATTGAAGCCTTGATGCATTGTTGGGATGTCGAGTACAGGTGATTTACTTTTAGAAATGTAAACATGTGTCTTACTTTGGAAGAATATGACTTACTGACTGAATTCCCCTTACTTACTGAATTCCCTTGAAATTTATACAAAATCTACTTCCATCAAAGACACGACAAAGTGCTAACTGAATTGGCTAAATTGATCAAAGTTTTAGATCTCCATTAGATATTGAAGAAAAGTGGTATTGGCCTAAAGTGGAAGATGATTGAAGAGGTATTTGAAAAGAGAAAGAATGACTCTAGATTTTAAAGAAAATGGCAGAATACTTGCTTTAGAAATCTCCGGGTTTGTGTTATTTCCAAACCTCACTGGAATAATCAGTTTAGAGGCGGCAGCAGCTTTTGTTTCATATGAAAACACTCATATAAATATCACTACGGTATTACTAGAAAAAACTATCTTAACACTCAACCATTGTAGAAGGGTTGGCAAGGGATCAATAAGATGTTGTGAATAGTTGTTATACATATGACTGATTAGCCATATAGAAACCAAGAAGTCTGTATTTAACAACTTATGGTGGTTTAGTTAAAGATCATTGGAGATAGTTAAAGAAGATGAATGGAAGGACCTGAGCGAGGAAAAATAGAAAGTAAAATTGCAAGGAATCCCGCAAAGAGAATGAAGTGGAAAGCCTCATACATAAGAGCAACAAATTGCTTGATAAGTTATGGGCAAAAATGATGGGTGTCTCTGATGAGAGTGACCGGATATGTCAGTTATGCACCCACTTTGGTTGTGAGGAAACTTTGGGGCATAACATGTGCCAAGGATGGTCGGGTTATCCCAATTCTCTAGGTGATTCAAGGATCAATCTGCTTTGAAAGTTATAGAGAACATCAAACAAGACTGGAAGCTTCTAGTATTGGTCAAGAAGGAATCAAATGGTTTGAGAGATCTAATTACTAGTGAAAAGTATCTAAAGTTGAGAAATCTATCACTAGTCACCATCCTCATAACTCTTGGATTTAAAGCCGAGACTTCATAAGCTGTTGAACCGAATAAAATAAAAAGAATTAGCAACGAGGAGGAGTTGAGAGAACAACTAGAAAAGCTCCAAATGGAGGTGGGCACAAAGCCCCTAAGATATCCCTCAAGGAGCAACTCCTCAATAAAGAGAAATTGAGAAAGTTTATAGAGCAACAACTGGAGAAAAAGGATAAGAAAATCATGTTTTTAGAAAAGTAACTAGAAGAAGAAAAAGCAGTTAGAAACCGAGCTGAGAAGGAGCAAGAAGAATTTAGAACACATTGGATGCAAACCAGTACTGAGCTAGAGGCTTTAATAACCAATTTCAACGATTGTCAAGAAAGGGTTGATATGTCTTCAAAGACCCAAGCATAATTATAAAGTCGGGTTGAGCAGTATGAAAGGCTATATAAGAAGTATGTGATGCTGGAAAGTGAGCTGGCTGAAGCAAAAGCCAAAGGAAAGATTGTCGGGGTCTTCAAAACTGATTTAGATAAAATAAGAGATGCGATCAACCTGCTAGAGGAGAAGCTCAACAAAGAAAATGCCAAGGCAAAGCATTTTGAAGAAAAGAACAGACTGCTCAAGCGCCACGACCAGATGATTAACACCAATAACAATTAACTAAATAGGAACAATATGTTCCTCTTAGAGAAGATAAGAAAAATGGATGAATAGATTGACCAAGCTTTTTTCTATGCCCAAAGAATCCGCTATAATTCCCAGCAAGTTGGAAAGGATGTCCACCGATATCAACAAAGTATGGTTGAGATTGATGTTTTTCTTAAGGACATAAAAAAAAAAGGCTTTGCCTTTCTCCTTGTAAATGATGATGATGAGCAAACTAGCTTTCAAATATAAAAGATTTCATCAAGTATTAATGAAAATGGCTTAGACCCAACCTTTAGAGCAATACCTCTTTATGATGAATGTATTCTTATTAACCACTGGCTCAGATTAAATTGTCTCAACAACTATGAAAGGATTGGAACCCTACCCGTTTATAAAGGAATGATGACCATATATCAGCTCGGAGTATAGCTAATTCATATCCAATATACATCATCATGCATAATCATACACCCATATGCATTTACACTTATGAATTATGGAATGTGCTTGGCAGGTATTCAAAATATAGGTCCCCTTGTTAAAGTCTACAATACTAGACTTTGCAAACAAATAGAAAACAAAGAGATGGCTCACCTTAAGGCCTACTACCAAAAAGAGCTAGAAGACATTAAGAATAATATGGTTCAGATGGCTAGCTTACTCGAGCAACTCCTATGAGCGCAGTTTAGGAAAGGGACATCCAGTGAACAACCAACCATGTTACCACAGCCAACAACTTCAGTTATCCTTAATTCACAAAAGGTGGTAGAAAATCCGGCTACTAGACCATAAGGAACAACTAGCATTTCGATGACTTACCTAGTTACACCTGCTCAAGTGCCGACCATAATAGATCTAACAATGAAAGGGTCCCACGGGGTTGAATCCTTTGATCCTCTCGAACAAGATAAATGGGCTGCCAGTGAGGAAAGATTAAGGGTTGTTGAGGGATTTGATGTCTATAACCCAGTTAGAGCTGTTGAGATATACCTTATGCTAGATGTGGTAGTGCCCAAAAAGTTTAGGGTGCTAGAATTCATCAAGTATACGTGACCAGAATGCCCTAAAACGCACTTAAGGTCTTACTACAATAAAATGGCAGAAGTCATATGTGATGAAAAGTTGCTCATCCATTTCTTCTAAAACAGTTTGACTGATTCTGCATTAAGTTGGTACATGACTTTGAATAACACAAGGGTCAAGAAATAGAGTGATATTACTGATGTTTTTTTAAAACAATACAAGTGTAATATTGATATCGCTCCGGATTGGACGAGCTTAATGGTGATAGAGAAAAGTAACAAGGAAACTGGCATGGAGTACGCTCATAGGTGGTGACTCTATTTGCTAATACTTTTAATTCCTTATATTATGAGCATCTTATGAGTAGTTACACCTAATATTTTATGATGTTGTTGTTATTGCTAAGAGAATAGAACAATGGATAAGAGCTGGTAGAATATCAAAACCTACCGAGAAAAAGGGGTTTACTAGAAGGAGAAAGGATGTTGAGGTGAGCAATATGGAAGGAGGGTATAAAAGTAAAAAGAATTATCAAACCCAAAGCTACTAGACCCCGTTTTCCTAAATATCCAGTATTCAATTTGTTAAGCCTCTTCCGGTAAACCAACCCGCTAGAAAACCAAGTTGAAAATAATCCAAGGAGAACCTACCAAAGAAACCAAGAACAACTCTCACCTCTACCTATACCCTTAGAAGAAATATATACAAAATTGCTAAACTTAGATCACGTGGCCCCTCTTCCATTTCCACCACTAAAGCCTCCCTTTCTAAATTGGTACAAATCAGATCTAACATATGAGTACCATGCTAGAAACCCGGCCATAATATTGATACTTTCTTGGCATTTAAGAGGAAGCTCTTGTAATTAATCAAAGTAGGGTGGATAACCTTTAAAGATACCCCCAACATCAATTCCAACCTCCTATCTAATCATTCTTACAGCAGTGGAGGAGTAAATATAATGGAATTTGGAAGAAGAAGGGTTTAAAGGTAACAATGAATAAGTTGTATAACATATTGGTGCAAGTCGAGTGTTTGCCACCAAAAAATGAATCAGGTTCAAAGAAGAGTGATGGTTTTTATAAGTTCCACGAAGCAATGGGACATAACATCGATGTATGTGAAGAATTTCACCGGAAGATGATACAAATGATGAGTTATGGTCTGTTATAAATAGAGAATGAGGAAAAGGATAATGTTGTAGGCATGTTAAGTTTTCAAGAGAAGAAAGTAAAGATGAGTAGACTTCAACATACCAAAAGTGGTCCACTAAAACTCATTTTGATAAGGCCTGTAGTTACCTTCAATAGGAACTATAATACATTGCCTCATAATTATAAAAATTCTCCCAATGTTAAGGGTCCTGCTCCTGTGTTTCAAACCAAGATTGATGGATTAACTCAAAGTTGAAAGTGTTTTACGCTTGAAAAAATAGAAAGGCAACAAAAATTCGAGGGTAAAGAGGTTGTAGATGCCATTAAAGATATGAAAATAAACAAACCCATGAGTGAGGAAGAAGTTGGTGAATTCCTTAAGCTAATGAAGCATAGTGAATACAATGTGGTAGAGTAGTTGAAGAAAACCCCTACCAGGATATCCTTGATGTCCCATATCCTGAGTTCCGAGCCTCTACCGCAATGCACTACAAAGAGTGTTGAACGAGGCATATGTGCCCTAAGACATGGCCAAAAAGACTATGGAGCATTTGGTTAGAAAAATTATGTGATAAATTACCTATACTTCATTGAAGATGAGCTCGATGCTAGGGGGATAAGTCATAATGAACCTCTATACATCATTGTAAGGTGCAAGGATTGCACCATTGGCAAAGTATTGGTAGACAATGGATCAGCTTTAAATATACTCCCAAAAAATGTGTTGGATAAAATGCCAATTGATTCAACACATATGTTGCCAAGCATCATGACGGTTAGGGCTTATGATGGTTCCCCAAAACAAGTGGTAGGGACATTGAAATAGAGTTGTTTATTGGGCTATAAGTGTTTTTAATAACCTTGCAAGTGATAGGCATCCACTCGTCATACAACATATTATTAGGTAGGCCTTGGATACATGTCATTGGCGTCATGGCATCATCCTTGCATCAGTGTTTAAATTATATTGTGAATGGAACATTGGTGACAATTAAGGCTAAAGAGATCTTGGCAATGGTACAAAATATGACAGTTCCCTACATAGAATCCAAAGGGAATAAAGATGGAAGTCTTCATGCTTTTGAAATTGTTAATACAGAATGGGTGCTAAAAAATACAGTATTGAGAAAACCAATAATTTTTTTAAACCGCAAGAATGGCGGCTAAATATTTCTTAAAGTATAGACTTCCTTTCTAGTATGATCCCATCTCTGGAAATCATGAGAGGATAAGAGCGATAAGGATGAAGACTGTAAATTAAATATTCAGGCTCGGTTTTAAGCCTGGAAAGAAAGACTATAAAAGAGTTGTTGATATCAAACAAGAAAAAAGGTTAGCCAGGCTGAAAGGAAGGGAACCAGGAGAAGAACAAATCGCCATCCCCCTCTGATCCAACTATCATTCCCCAAGGTGTTTTAGGTAATGCACTCTAAAGATATGACATATGTCCCTACTTAAAGCTTAAGTATTATGGGCATCAACACGTTGAAACAAAATGATACAAAAGTCAAGAGCTGCAGTGAGAAATAAAAGGTTATAGAAGAAGAAGAGTTGTTACCACAACTAACTGTCCATATCGTGGAAGATACATCTGCAAAGAACTTCGTGCAAAAGCTAGCAAATGGCAAAAGGTTCCAGAATTGGGTGACTTAGTAGGCTCCTATAATCTTTAAAAAGTAAACGACAATATTGTTCTAGTGTGCTTTCTGTGTATTTTCTATGTGTTTGTCTTTTTTTTCATACCAAGTTAGAAATCTTGGCTCAAGATGTCAACAAATGATTTTCATTGTAGTTGAGCCTTTCTTTTGATATCATGTATTTTTCACAAATTTTTGTCTCTTTATCTTTGTTAAATACACACTTACACTAAATTTGTTGTGTGTGGTCCCGCACCAAGTAATGATGGGACCACCACATTAATTGGTAAGCGACAAAAAAGATGCCTCTTTGACTAAAAAAAATACATCTGCCACTGTAGCAATAGATTTTTAATTTGAGCAAAAACAGAAGAGAGAGCATGGGAGAAAGAAAGGAAGAAGAGGTAACTGAACAGTCAGTCTTCATTCTTCGATTTCCAACTCGTTAACTGTTGGATTGGGCTAAGATTTTGACAGCAGCTTCTAGACACATTACTCCTCATTCTGGATGGTTAGATCGAACATTAGTGGCATGCAAGTTGGTTGTTTTGTTAGAAAACAAGGCTGTCAATGTTGTGAGTTTCTCTCAAACACTTCTCTCTTTAATCTTGTTGTATTCCAATAATAGGTTATTCTTGATGATATGTATGTTGTAGCCCTTAGTTAAATATGAGGAAGAACACTTGTGAACCCATTATTTGTTGATAATGGAATTTTTTAGATGGACTACGATCCTGTGGTTTTTCCTGTATCGGGTTTTCCATGTAAAAATCTTGGTGTTGATTTGTGTGATTGATTGTATTATTTTGTTGATTGGTTTATCCAATTTTTTATTGCACAAAGAGGGAAAAGGATTAGAACTTGGCAATTGTGAATTGTGATTTGGCTAGATTAGTGTTCGGCTGTTTTTGTTTTCCCAACAAAGTGCTATCAGAGCGTTGGTTGTGTAGATTGAATTTCTTGTGTAGTTAAAATGGAAAAGGAAGATTCGGGCATGATAAAGCTCACTTCCTCCAATTATTTTCTATGGAAAACAATGATGAAGGATCACTTATATTGCAATGATTTGGTTTTGCAGCTTGAGTGTAAAGGAATAAAGCCTGATGAAATGGATGAGCCAAAATGGAATGGGCTTAATAGAAAAGTGACCGCTAATGTTAGAAAATAGGTATCTTCTAAGTCCATTAATCATATTTCTCAAGAACATGACTGTTATACAAGTTGGAAGATGTTGGAAGAAACCTTTGCTAAGAAGAGTGCACGAAACAAGGTTTTTGTAATTAGAGACCTTGTGAATTTGAAGTACAAAGATGGTGAAGATGCTTCAGTACACATAATTGAATTCCAAGGGTTCCTGAATCAGCTATCATTAATGAATCTTGAGTTAGCTGATAAGATGTAAACACTAATCTTATTGAGTTCATTACTAGATAATTGGGAGACTTTTGTGGTGTCACTTAGCAATTCCACTCCAAATGGAAAGATCACTTTGAAGAAAGTGAAGGATAGCATTCTCAATGAAAAGAAGAGGAGGAAAGGGACAAGCACTTACGAGTCTCATACACTTGTTACAGAAAATCGAGGGAGAAGTCAAAACAGGTTTTCTCACAGTAAGCAAGATAGAGAATCCAGTAATAAAAAAGGCAAATGAAAGCTAACAGGGAGATCTCAGTCAAGGAAGGGAATTAAGTGTTATTATTGTGACAAGCCTAAGCATATTCAAAAAGATTGTAGAAAGTATAAAAGAGATAAAAAGGGCAAAGACGAAGATAAGAATAAAGAGAATGGTACAACTGTAGTTGTATTCGATGGTGATGTTGCCATTGTTTGTGATGATGGTTGTGTTAATCTTACATGTCAGGATACCACCTGGGTTACAGATTCAACAGTTTTTTACCATGTTACACCCTGACGTGATTTTTACACATCCTACATTGTTGGTGATTTTAGTCAAGTTAGGATGGGAAATCAAGGGATGACTAGTGTTGTGGGCATTGGAGACATTTGGTTAGAAACCAGTATTGGGTGCAAATTGCTATTCAAAGATGTTAGATATGTGCCTGATATTTCGCCTACATTTGATCTCTACAGGTACTCTTGATGAAGAAGGCTATCACAATTACTTTGGAGATGGTAAATGGAAGCTATCCAAAAATTCTTTAATTGTTGCTAAAGGGAAGAAGATGGGTCTCTACATGTCACAAGTTAAGGTGATTAAAGGGTAGGTGAATGCAATTAAAGATTGCTCTACTGATTTATGGCATAAGTGGATTGGATATTTGAGTGAAAAAGGCCGTGGCATTCTTGCCAAGAAGAACTACCTTCCATTAAAAGGTATGAACTTGACATGTACTCATTTTTTAGTTGGTAAATAACATAAAGTTGCATTTCAAAGATCACCTTCACATAGAAAATCACATGTTCTTGATTTCGTTCACTGATGTTTGCTCTATGATTGATAAGTGTCTTAAAGGTGCATTGTACTTTGTTAGCTTTATTGATGATCACTCTAGGAAAATTTAGGCCACTTGTTTGAAATCCAAAGATCAGGTGTTTGATGTCTTTAAGGATTTTCATGCTAGAGTTGAAAAAGAAATTAGTAGAAAGCTGAAATGTATTCAGCTAACAATGGTGGGGAATACAAGGGTCCTTTTGGGAATTACTATAGGGAACATGGTATCAAGTTGGAGAAGATAGTTCCTAAGACTCCACAGCAGAATGGGGTGGCTAAGAGAATGAACAAAACCATTGTTGAAAAAATTAGATGTATGCTCTTTTATGCAAAGTTGCTTAAGTCCTTTTGGGGTGAGGCAATGAAGACTGCAGTTATCATAATTAACCTTTCTCCATCAGTTCCTCTTGAATTTGATGTTCGAGATAGAGTATGGAAAGGAAAGGATGTTTCTTATGCATACTAGAGAGTGTTTGGATGAAGAGTGTTTGTACATGTTCCCAAGGATGAAAGGTCTAAGCTTGACAGTAAGATAAAGCAGTGTCTTTTCTTGGGCTCTAAAGATGATGAGTTTGGCTATAGGTTGTGGGATCCAAAAGAGAAGAAAATTGTTATAAGTGGGGATGTTATTTTCTTTAAAGATCAAACCATTGAAGACTTTGAACAAAAGGAGAAAACAGAGTCTACTATTTTTATTCCATCTAATTTAAATCCAAGACCTACTCCACAGTTACCTTTGATGCCTGTTAATTATGGGGGAGATTTGCAAAATTATGATAATTGTGGTTTTCTTATTGAGCCATTAGTTGGTGATCCTGAGTCAGCTAATGATGATATTGATGCTATTCCTAAACAAGTTATTCAAGAAGCTCCAGATGAGCCACAATTAAGGAGGTCAACTAGACCTCGCTAACCTTCCACCAGATACTCTCTTCATGAGTATGTGTTGGTTACTGATAGGGGAGAGCCATAATGCTTTAATAAGGTTATGCCACATGAGAAGAAAAGTGAGTGGTTGAAAGCAATGCAAGAAGAGATGAAATCTTTGCATGAAAACCATACTTTTAAGTTAGTGAAGCTTCCTAAAGGTAAGAGAGCACTCAAGAACAAATGGGTGTTCAGGTTGAAAATTGTTTAATATTGCTCACAACCAAGGTACAAGGCAAGATTGGTTGTGAAAGGTTTTGGTCGAAATAAGGGTATTGATTTTGAAGAAATGTTTTCACCAGTGGTCAAAATGTCTTCAGTCCGAGTTGTGCTTGGTTTAGCTACTAGTTTGAATCTTGAAGTTGAAAAACTTGATGTGAAAATTGTTTTTCTCCATGGTGATTTAGATGAGGAGATCTACATGGAGCAACCTGAAGAGTATAAAGCAAAAGGCAAAGAGTAATTAGTTTACAAGTTGAAAAGGAGTTTATATGGGTTAAAGCAAGCTCTAAGATAGTAGTACAAGCAGTTTGATTCTTTCATGGTGGATCATGGTTATGATAAGACCACTTCTGATCATTGTGTATTTATGAAAAGGTTTCTAGATGGAAACTTGATTATTCTCTTGTTGTATGTGGATGATATATTGATTGTTGTACCACTGTCTGAAAAGGTTTCCAGAAGGAAGAGTTAAGCAAGTCTTTTGCAATGAAAGACTTAGGACCAACAAAATAAATTCTTGGCATGAAGATTACACGTGACAGGAAGAAGGAGAAACTTTGGCTATCTCGGGAGAGATATGTTCAAAAGGTACTGGAGAGATTCAACATGAACAACTCCAAATCTGTTTGTTTCCACTTGCAAGCCACTTTAAACTAAGTTCTATGTAGTGTCTTTCAAGTGATGAAGAAAGAAATGAGATGAAAAAGGTTCCTTATGCGTCCACAATTGGTAGTTTGATGTATGTCATGGTTTGCACAAGGTCGGATATAGCTTATGCAATTGGTGTGGTTAGTCGGTTCCTTTCAAATCATGGTAAAAAACACTGGTTAGCAGTGAAATGGATACTCAGGTATCTCAAAGGTACTTCTAGTTTCATGTTATGTTTTGGCAATAAACATGTGTTGGATTGATACACAGATGCAAATATGGCTGGTGATATTAATTCTAGAAAGTCTACATCAGTATACTTTATGAAGTTTACAGGGGGAGCAGTCTCATGGCAATCAAGGCTGCAAAAATATGTTGCATTATCCACTACAAAGGCTGAATATATTGCTCTTACTAAATAGGGCAAATAGTTGTTATGGATGAAGAAGTTCTTATATGAACTTGGCCTAGTTGAAGAAAACTTTGTGTTGCACTGTCACAATCAAAGTGCAATACATCTCACACTACCAGAAAACCGGAGAAAACCAACAGAATTACCGACGGAATTTTTCCATCGGTAATATATACCGACAGAAATAATTTCGTCTCAAAATCTGTCGGTATATACCAACGGAATAAACCCGTCGGCGAAACCTTCGATATATACCGACGAAAATATTCCGTCGGTCTATACCGACGGTTTCGCCGATGGGGTATACAATTTGTCTGGAAATATGCAACGGCGTGGTGACGTCAGGCGATTTTACCAACGGACATTACCGAGGGATTCAAACTGTGATAGTTATACAGTGACGTGGCACTTTCACCGACGGCATCACCGACGGAATCACCGACGGATTCCTTTCGTCGATGATTCCGTCGAAAAAAACCATTATATGCCCAATCGATCGACACTCTCTTCCTCTGTTTCTCCTTCTTCTTCTTTCCCATCCCACCTCTCCTCTCCCAAACTGCAGCTCCCCTCCCAAACTGCAGCCAAACACCCATCCCAAACTCTCCACTATTCTCAACACGAGCACTCAAGTTTCTTATATCTTGTACGTGGTCACAATATCCGTTTCTTGTAGATTTTATCATTTTTTT
>Ga0307518_10001192_pt1 | contig 19544 bp, 8 predicted proteins | sample 25_EM_MG_FD_203889 | JGI IMG/M metagenome (GOLD analysis project Ga0307518, IMG submission 203889) | Populus trichocarpa ectomycorrhiza microbial communities from riparian zone in the Pacific Northwest, United States - 25_EM | ecosystem: Host-associated > Plants > Roots > Unclassified | place...
AAAAAAACAAATTAATTTTCCTTGAGAAAAGAATAATGTGAATATCAATCATGTCATGTCATCATCTCCTATCCTTCCTAGGGCCTAGGGCTTCTGCTCCGCATAACTGTACACACAAAATTCCTCCCTCCCCCTCTCCTTTTCCATTTCTGTATAGTAGTAGTAATGGTGAAATCAACAAAGTCTCACCTCGACGAAGAAGATGAAGCTGAAGACTACGACTCGTCGTCCTACAAAGGTGACGTACACAACCTTTTTTTTATTGTTTTTAATTTTGTTGATAATTAATTTCAGAAGTAAATAATTATATACATATAGGAGAAGCGGCGAAAGCAGAGGGTAAAAGCAATGAGCTGAAGGCGAATGCGAACCGGTCCAGGCATTCGGAGACGGAGCAGCGTAGAAGGAGCAAGATTAACGAGAGGTAAAATTCTCTTTACTCTATAATAATAATAATAATAATAATAATAATAATTTTATGTAATTATAAAATGGTACTTCTACTTGCATTGTTAAACGCTGAAAGAAATGGCGTCGTTTTAGGTTTAATTGGCGAAGAAATGAAAACAAAGTTCTTAATTTCTTTGTTTCAATATGTTAAATTTATTTGAAAGAAAACAGTTTTGTATTTAATGCTTGTGTTTGAGCTTTCTCAGTAGACTATTTTGCATTTGATTACTAATGCATATATATATATATATTGGAGTTTTGTTTTTGGCTCACCGATTAAATGATATTTTGTGAAGCAGGTTCCAGGCTTTGAGGAATCTTGTTCCTCAAAATGATCAGAAAAGAGATAAGGCGTCGTTCTTGTTAGAGGTGAACCGATCAACCTTTTTCTTTTTCTTTTTAAATTCCTGAATTTATGATTTTTTTTTAAATCATGTGCAGGTTATAGAGTACGTTCAGTTTTTACAGGATAAGTTGCAAATTTATGAGGGGTCGTATGAAGGTTGGAGTCAGGAGCCAGCTAAATTATTGCCACGGGTAAATTTTCGATCATGGACATTTGCGAGTGCAGATTATTGCTTTTCATAAACATTACCCTGTTCAACACAAATATTTTAAAATAAATGATCATACATTACCAATCAACAACAATCTAGGGTATTGAATTAAACAACTTCAAGGTAGATGAACTTTGTTTGTGCATTTGAAGGATAGATGAATATAGTTTCTAATTATCGCACCTAACATGCTTGGCAAGCCATGCAAGGTGGGTTGCTTTGCCATGACTAGGAGAAGGATCATTGTTTGGAACTGAAGGAAATGCTCACAATTTACAACTTTTATCACGTTTAGAACATGTTCATTGAAGTTCCTCGATTTTGATTAAGATATGCACATTTTAATGGGGTCTTGTGTGCATTTCCATACATAGTAGCCAAAATTGGATGGTGATAACCTCCTTGGTCCATTGTTTATTTTTTTGTACATCTTGCATTGTAAAATAAACTAAAAATGTGGAATGGCCAAAATTTGTAAACATGTCAATAAATGTCTTCCTGTTTTCATTATCAGGCCCATCTTACGACTTAGTCATGATATTTTAAGATTTTGATACATGTGTTCCCTTGTTTGATTTGGAACATTGAGGATGCAACCTTAGTTTTATAGCACGGGCTAGAGAGAGGTTCAGGACTTTGGATGATATGGAGTTTGGTGCATTCTGTATGAACTTACACACTGGCATTTGAATGTATGCATTTTTAGGCTTGTAAAAATGATCTCTTTGGATCTAGTGGCCTAGGTTCTAAAGGTGTTCTCATATAAATGTTGAGGCATGCACTTGTTTAACTGAACTGTGCCCCTGCTGATTGCTTTCTGATTGAAAATTTTACTCTACATCCTAGTTACTATATGCACTTGATATGGTGTGTGTCATCAAGTTATGGGCCTCTTAGATTTTAAGTAATTTACTTCCTCTTGATTGTGTGGAATGACACTTAAATTGTGAGGCAAGTACTTGATCATTTTCTCGAAACTGTAGTCTAACTTTTGACATTTTTTATTGTTTTAAAATAGCATCTCAAATGCACTCATCCGTTTATTGTACATAAAATACCAATACCACCAACGACTTAATCTGTTTCCCATATCATAGCATGCAGAACACATTATCTTTCACAAGTGCCACAGAAGGTGATTGGGTAATAATGTGCATCAACTTTTCTCTTTGTTCTCTTTGTTGAATATTTTCTAGACATGAATTGTAATCGCATCCACTATTTATGTGATAGTGGGGCATATTGTTCCCTGTATTGTTCTCCCTTCCAAATGGTTTTTGTTTTTTTTTGAAACAGAAGAATTATCGTGCTTCTGCTGAAAGCATACTGGGTCATACACAAGTTATGAAGAATGGTTCTGCTCATGAAAATACTGTAATGCTTGGAAATGTACATAACTCAATAAAATCTGACATGGACACTGCTGCAATGTATAAAACCTTGGATCATTCCCCTGGGCCAACCAACCCAGCAATTCCATTTGAAGTGCAAACACAGTCGCGTGTATTTGCTGCTGTTGGGAGGGGTGGTGTGCCTACAGGGTCTTTGCAGGAATCTGTTTTTGATGCTGAGAACATGGCTTACCAGCTTCAATCCCAACTATTGCATGGTCAACCATGTGCCACTGAGTGTATTACTCCAAACAATACATTGAATGGACAGGAGGACGTGGCGAGTGACAGTCAATCAGTTAATATCTCCAATACCTATTCTAAACAGTGAGCATCTGCCCATCTCTCAATAATTCTGTTGCATTACTAATTGTGAAATCGAACCATTGACCTTATTTTTGGAATGAAATCACTTCATGGGCATGCTTGTTATGAAACTAGCATGTTTGGTCATGTATACTATGCACTAGCCCTACCCGTGGGAGATTAGGAAAGAAAAAATCACGGTTGTCTAGCACCAGCTTAAAATTTTTAGAAGAGTTATGTTAGAGTTATCCAGGTTGGTAACTTGATCAATGAAGTTTTACCTTGATGTTGTCTGGGAGTTTATGATTTCAGTTTTTATGCACTGGTTATCCGGGGTAAGGCTTTTGTAAGGTAGATTGTTGGGTCATTACAAGGGTTACTTGTACATGTATGATATAAGGTGTTATATTATGCCAATGATTAGACCTTTTCTTATGCTTTGAAGTTTCTTTTTAGGGATGCCTATTTTATTATAAAGATTTGTATTTTTGATCTTCAGAATTCATACAAGTTACCGCTTTATTAATAGTAGTCTCAGCAATCATACCTGCCATCAGTTCATTGAGCTGCTAAGTAGTACTGTAAAGACATCTTATATATGTTGTTATAGAATGGGCTTTTGGTCAACAGGATATTAAATTCTCTGACCCAAGCACTACGATCATCGGGTGTGGATATAGCACAGACAAGCATCACAGTGCAAATTGATGTTGGCAAACGAGAAAATGGTACAACTGCTGTGGCACCAAGTTCAATGGTTTATTTCTATGATCCTAAACTAATTATTGCAATTCCTATATGTTTCCATGATTTTTGAACAAAGCTAGCATATTTGCTAATGATTTTTGAACAAAGGTTGCATATTTGCTATGGAACCTCTTCCTAAAAAAAAGAAAAAAAAGAAAAGAAAAGGCTATTTGATCCTAAACTGAAGTATTTGAAGCCCTCTGACGCTATGATTTTTTAACAGAAGCCCTCTATGATGCATTGATTCTTTTAACAGACTTTGATGATACTAGGATCTTTGAGCAAGTATTGCTAGACTTTTGCATTATTGTGTCCCTTGTTTTTCCTTTTTGTAGTTTGGCCATCTGTCTTCATCTGGTTCTCTCTCTCTCTCTCTCTTATTATTTTTTTTACCTTATCCATTGTTTTCTCAGGATCAGGTAAATCAGTATCTAAGTAATCAACTGATCATACAAGATGGAGTTGGGAGCAGTGTAGAAGACTTGAATCAAGCTCACAAGAGACAGAGAAGAGAAAAATGCTAGCGTATCATTCAGCTCTTGATGTGTCTACCTGCTTGATTATGTCATTTGATCCCTATATCGGAAAATGTGGAGTTCACTTTTGTCTTTCCATGATCCACAGCCAGGTCCAGATCAGCTGTACATGTATATATACACTCTTTGGTTTGTTTCCTAGTGGTGTGGAGTATCCTGGAAGAAAGATGACAGTAACTTTTTTGTCTTCTTTATTAGAATTCTCATTTCAGATAGAGGTTTCCATTCATATAATGAGAAGCTGCTTGTTATGTTGCTGTGGTTTTACTATGCACGCAAGCTTTTTCCTTGTCTTTATTTTCCTTTTTGGTTCCTTTTTATCTTTATCTTCATCCTTTGTTTTTCCTTTTCCTTTCTCTCCCTGTGCTTACCTTTTCACTCTCTTGATCTTATGATTTATACATGGAAAATGATCCTGTATACGCATACCTGTTCTTTGATCTTTTCTTCTATTGTATTTGGCATTGATATTGTCGAGGGCATGTCGTTTGTTGCATGCTATGAACTTCCATTTAGAACAACTGGTATATGCTATAAACACATCATAAAAGGGATTTGAGTAGCTTGAGCTTAGAGGGAGAGGAAAAATTGAACTCCAGATTTGGACCTGGACCTCCTCTTCACTTGAGCAGGTGATTGCTGGACTTCATCCCTCCTGCTCTTGTATGAATACCACTGAGAGATAAGCTCATTGGTCATGATCTTATTCTTTATTTTTTATTTACATGTTATCCAAAATTAAGGAATTTGTGATGTGACGGTGCGCAGATGGTCTGATCTATTTTCTTCATATTTATAATAGATGAACGTGAAATGGAGGAGACATCCCTGGCGGTGAAAGGCTTACAGTGGCCAGCAAGCTGTTTATAAACATGGCTTCTTGACTCTCGTTTTGAATGAATCGTCGAAATCAACCAAATCGGGTAACGGCAAAACAAGTCGATCTCAGAATTGTCTTTCCGTTTCTGTCCTATAAATGCTTGAAATCATCTTTAGACAACTCAACGGATCACACACTTCTACCCTAAAATGTGAAAGTAGGATGGCTTTCAAGCCAGCTTGTGTTCAAAATTTTCAGAAAAATCAAAGCTTTTTCGGATGATCAAACCAATAAACGGGATCACAACATGTCAACTGAATTATAGTTCATCAGTTATCCAAACCTTAACTTGATACATGCATAATTCAACCTGCTCTTTACACACGCATACTTTTCTATAATAGAAAGAGTTACAGACTCAAGACTCTATAAACCAAGGTGGAGCACCTCCCTCCATCATTCGATCTTTTCTAAAAAGGCATTGAGATTGTTATATGAAGAACCCCCCTCCATCACAGCCTCCAAAGTCAATCCTTTCCACTTGTTAGCATTCCTTCTTATTTCCTCTCCTCTCTGACCACCTCCCATCACCATGTCCAAACACCTCGCAATCTCTTCTGCTTCTAAAGTACCATCTTCATTCACTCTTGCTCTAACTCCGGTCCTCCACACCTCTTCCACCATCTTTGCATTTGTTGTCTGGTCAGAGAACTGTGGGAACCCCACAACAGGAACACCTGTTGCTAGGCTCTCCAGTGTTGAGTTCCATCCACAATGCATCATAAAACAGCCTATCGATTCGTGAGTGAGCACCTCCATTTGTGAACACCATGGCACTATCAACCCTACTTCTTCATTCACTTTGTCCCTTATCTTCTCCTCGAACTCTCTATCATTACTACCTGAAGGTCGGATTACCCATAAGAATGGCCTGCAGTTACTAGTTAGACCGAGCAATATCTTTTCCATTTGATTTCTTTGCAACACAGCTAGACTCCCAAAGGAAACATAAACTACTGACCCTTTTGGTTTTGAATTCAACCACTGACTGTATTCTGCAGATTTTTCAAACAAGTCAATTCCACAAGACGAGTCTGTTGAGTTGTTTTCATCTAAAAATGCATATGAAACTAATGGTCCGATTGGGATTGGGTTAAGATTACTGATGAGTCTGATTGCTTCTTCTTCTAGGCAATCAGAGGTGTTGAGTAGCACACATGGGTTTGACTCTTTTTCTAGTGCTTGGATATGGTGTTGAAAGATAGGGATGAGTGTTGATGCATGTGGATCATTGGGCAAAAGGAAGGAAGGCATATCTTTACTAGTGAACAGTGGCAATCCAGGCATTTCAATTGAGCTTGGAGGCCTATTGTCATTACTGTCATATACACCATCACGTTCTTCAAAGAAACAGTAACATAGAGCAAAGGCAGTAGTAGACAGAATACAAAGGAAAGCAGATGGGATGGACATGTCACGTGCAACATCAGCAGCCCAAGGGAGGAGAAGGGTGTAGATTAGGTAGCTCACCGGATTACCCTCCTTGGAGAGAGACAGGAGGAGCTCAGTTAAGGTTTGTGAGCCAACACGTTTGAGTTCAGCCATGATGCGGTGTGGATCGTTGGTGGGTTTGATACCATCATCAAAACCATCTGAGAAAGAGGCATAGTGTAAATTTTCAAGTGAAGGGAAGGCTTCAACCTGAGTGAGACCATGTGCTGTAGTGGCAAAAGTGACTCTCCCGGCACCGGCATGTATCAGGCACTTGCCAAGTTGGAACATAGGATTTATGTGGCCCTGGCCAGGCATGCAGATTAGGAGAAAGTGCTTGTTCTCCATGTCTATCGTCTTTCTGTGTTGCCTGGTCTCTGTTTCTTGCTTCTTTTGTCAATGGTGTTTAGTGTTCATGGTTAAAGTCTTACTTGCGTGTGGGTTATACAATCTGGGCCCAAATGCTAGACTTTGTTTCTGACTTTTATTGCTTCTCTATAACCCACAGTGACCTCTTGAGTGACCTTTGCTTATAGTATGATTTTCTACTCATTGCCTTCCATTCGAATCTTGATTATGCATCGTCACCTGTACAAGCATCGGACTTGTATGGTCTCATACTTTCCCTAATTTTGAAGGATATTTTTCGCTGCCCCGTTAAGACTTGTGTCCTAGTAAATGGTCACGCATTTTGTAGAAAAGGCAGTCTCTAAGTTATTAGCCATGGAACTAGTAACCTTTCGAGGTTCACATACAATTGTATTGTAAGATCCAAGAGTATTATTTTTTAACAGAATAGCTTATATATATTTCGACTAATCTTTCAAGGTTTTAAAGTTAATGATCATATAAACTTTCATTAGTCATAAAATTTGTGGCATTCGAACTAATAACATCTAGAAAATAAATTCAAAATCTGACTAATTAAATTACATCTCATTTTATAAAATATTAATTTACAAGCAAGATGAATGTGAACTGTAACTCAAATAAATGGACACCTCTAGGCTTACCATGAAGATTTCTAGGATTCTAATCCAATACTCCTAAACTCATTTCAGCAAATTTAAAGATTGGCGATGCAAATGCAGCCTTACTAAATAGACAATGGCAGAGCCACATAGGAATAATTTATTTATTTTTAATTTTTTTATATTAAAATATTAATATAATAGTTTGGTGAATGGTTAATATAGTTATTATTGTTGACTTATATCTTAATATTATATATAATATATATTCCCAGCTTATTACCCTAGATTTTTCCCTTTTCTATTTTTTCTTTCCCTAATTAATTTGGAGTCTTTTTTTTCTTTTGAGTTATTGTTCCCAGCCTCTCTCTCATATGCAAATTTCTCATCACTTTAAGTACAATTAAACAATTATCTTTTTTTGCTTTTTATTTTAGGTAAATTTTCTTTATTTTTTTTATTTATATCATTCTAATTTTAGTTTTATTCTTTTATAATTAGTTATTAAAAATATTAGGGTTTATGATAATTTAAGAGTTTTGATATGAATATGTTCAAAATAAATATTTGAATCTGCTAATTTAATCAATTAAATGTTTATTTTCTTATTATAAAGGAATAAATTAATATTGTCAAGAGTAGATTGCGGAATAGGATGAGAGATAAGTGGATGAATGACAGTTTGATTGTATATATTGAGAATGATATTTTTAATAAGATTGATAATGAAATTATTATAAAGCGGTTTTAAAATATAAAAACTCAAAAAGAAAATATTTTAAAATTAATTTTATTTGATATGAAATAGTATATATGTTTTGAATTGATTTCTAATATATATTTATATAATATAATATTTGTTAATAATTTCACCTATCATAAAAAATAAAATAAAAAATTCTGGCTACTGTAAACAAGATACTTGCAAAAGTCTACGCTAAACAAAGAAAAATCAATATGCTTTCTTGGACTCCAGATGATAATAGATGCACGCAATCTTGCAAAAAATTACTCTTAAGAAATCGAAAATTGGGATACATCCCCCATTTTATCTCCGAGGGGAAAACAATACATGCTCTTCTTGATGGTAGCAATTGCAATTTGTGAAGGTACAACACTAAAGAAAATATATCCTCAAAAGAAGTTTCTCAAGACATAAGATAGGTGAAAATTCTGCAAAACTGAAATTTCTGATGCATTGATCTGGGGAAAAAATGACCAACGTAGATAAGACCCACATTTCTGTCTGGTTATGACTTCCAGAAATTAACTCAATCTATGTAGTCACTGGTTGCTTCTGAGCAAATGCAATGCCTTTCTCAATGCTGGCCTTCAGTTCAGGCTTGAGAGCTTCCAGTGCCTTCTGTTCATACTCGGTCAGCCCTTGGAGGTTAGAAGAAATGATAGCTTCAACCCCCTTCCTTCCAAGTTTTACCCTTGATGCGAAGAATGGAAGCTCAGTAAGATCTGATTGCACAAACGAGCACTCATAGACATCAGCATCACCATCCAACGCGCGAAGAGAAGATTCGACAAATCTGGCTGCAGCATATGCCATTGACAGGGTAGCGGACCCTGCCCCTTCCTTTGCCTCCACAACTTCTGTCCCAGCATTCTGGATCCTTAAAGTAAGCTCTTGCACTTCCTCATCATTGAAACTAACTGGGGGTCTCGTCTTTGATAGGAGGGGAAGAATGGTTATCCCAGCGTGCCCCCCTACTACTGGTACATCCACATCGATAAGCTTGAGATTCTTCTTCTGAGCAACAAATGTGTTTGCCCTAACAACATCAAGTGTCGTAACACCAAAGAGCTTCTTTGGATCATACACACCTTTCTGCTTCAAAACTTCCGCCGCAATTGGCAATGTAGAGTTGACTGGATTGCTGATAATGTGTATGAAAGCATCAGGGCAGTTATCGGCAACAGCCTCAACCAACGTCTTTACTATGTTGGCGTTGATGCTGAAGAGGTCATCGCGGGTCATACCAGGCTTTCTTGGAACCCCAGCTGGTATGACAACAACATCTACACCCTTCAAAGAATTGGGTAATTCAGAAGTTCCTGTGAAACCCAAGACTTGTGAGGGGGTGTTACAGTGACTGAGATCAGCTGCAACTCCCTTGACATTTGCTATATCATAGATGTGCAGGGCTGAAATCAATGGGGACATCTTAACTAGAAGTGCTAAAGGCTGACCTATCCCTCCAGCAGCTCCAAGAATTGCCACCTTGTAAGATGCCTGTGGGTTTAGGTTATACTGTGACCTTTGGCTTGATTTTTGAGCTTTTGGTGCAGCAGCGCTTCGAAGCGCTGCACTGCTTTCCTTGCCTAAGAAAGATGACTCCGACTCACACTTAACAAAGATTGCTGCCTTGAGTCCACTGAAGGTCGCAAGAGTGTTCTGGGAGTTAAATCTCACAGACAAGGGCTTCGATTGCGGGAGTTGGCTCACTTTGGTGCCAAGGGAGATAGTTGATCCAATTGAAAAGGTAGCAGCAGATGTTGCTGCCATTTTGTATTGCTGTGAAACAAAAAACAATGCAGGGCTTATTTCATTAAAGAACTAACACTTTTAACAACGAAAGTGAGGTTTATTTGAATTCAATCCAAAAGATAAAGATGCAGTTCATCACTATCCAGGCAACTCTAGCAGCCAAAGCATGATCCGAAAACATAACATACTTAAGAACAAACTAAAAGAAGTTAAATTAGCAAAACCAAGCAACCTCACTTCAAAACCACCTTTAAAATTAAACCACCAACCACACATTAACCTTATAGAAATTCCTTAAATACATCATTGCAGTGATAAATACAAATATAGCGTCAAAATGTAAGGTATAACTGAACAAAAATCTTCAAAAGCATAGGCCATTGAAGATTGAAAAACCAAAATCCTGTAAGCAAAGTGATAACAGATCCATTACTATAAAACAGAGAAACAAAAATATGTAGATGTGGCATTGGGAAAATTAAAAGGCATAATTGAAGGAGCTAATAATCCATAATATAATGAGATTATTGGATCCATCTACCACCATTTAAAAATCAGAAATTCAAAACCTAGGGCATATCTAAAAGAGCTTTACTTACACACAGGGACATTTCTGGAGAGAAAAAGGCAATTCAAAGCAGCAGCCAGTACTGCACTGCAGGGACTAAAGTGAACAATATTTAAATCCAAAGGGACTAGACTGTAAGACACGTCATCTTCAACCTCAACCAGACCTTAGAATATGTTCTAGTAAATACCCATCTCTACATGGTTTCTTTTCTTTTTCTGTTTTTTTAGGTTCAAATTACAAAGTAAAATAATCAGGTTAAATGAAAATCCTTTAATCTAGAGAAGAACAGGTGGTAATCCACATATCACTCTACCATTCACTGAAAACACCTTAAGAGATAGCACAAATTTAAATTTTAGCAAAAAGCTTCAGACTATCTCCTCCAAATCCATAATTGAATCCACATAAAATTAAAAACCATAAATCCAAACGTTTAAGACTGGTTTCTATCTAATTCATGCAACATTTTTTTTTATTATTGAAATAGAAGCCAACCCCAGATGGCAAAACTAAAAGGAACAGATAATAAAAAAAAGCAATTAATATATTCATAAATTAAATAAATAAAAAATGTATGGCTTCTAATAATTTAAAGCTGCAAGAAAAGCAATAATAGCATTAATGATAAAAATATGAAAATGGGGTTGGTTGGTTTTACCTATTGGAAGAGATAAGGTAAAGACTTTGAAGAAGGACTGCTACTGCTACTGCTTCTGCTGAAACAATGAAATTTAGCTAAAGGAAAGGGATGTTAGTGTTGAGATCGAAAAAATAAAAATCAAATCTTTTATATTAAGCGTTTTTTTTTTGTTGAGGTTTTTGCATGGCCTGATTCTCATTTCAGACTATGAAAATGTTGGGATGAAAGAATTTTTTCAACGGATGGAATGCTAACACGTGGAATGATATGGTCCATATTTCATCTTGGACCGGGGTGGTTTTGAGGGTTTTTTTTTCTGGGACACTGACCCGAAAACGAAAGAAAAGAAACTGGAAATTACGTGTTATTGGACTCTTTATAATAATTACTATATTATTGACCAACGGTCGGTCAAATCTTTCTTAAATATTAAGAAATTATTCAAATGTTATCAATATTTTAATTTTTCAATGAAAAAAAATAAACTTCACAATTTTAAAAGTAACCTAAACGTAAAAATATTATTTAATTCAGGAAAAATTATTAAGATAATAACATATTGAATTGATTTGGATTAACCTGAGTTAACATGTCAAATTCATGACCCGAGTTATGAGATCATGATAATCTTATAGAAAACAAATCAAAACAAATTATAAAGTTTAATTCTCATTCAATCAAATGTTGAAGGATAAAATTGAAAATAAATAAATTAAAAAAGGACCTGAAAAAAGAACTAAGTTAACTTGTCAAACCCGTGACCGAATCATAATATTGAGATAACCTCATGGAAAGCAAATTAAATCAAATTACAAAGTCTAATTTTTAATCAGTCTAATTTTAAAGGATGAGATTAAAAAAATAAATCAATTAAAAAACATAAAAAATTACCATCTGACTATTACATGAATTACTGAAAAGGGAGACTATATATAATTATGATTTGACTATTTATTTAATTTAAATTTTAAATTAAATCGCGTGGGAATTTTCTTGACGTGATCTTATTCACTAAATAGGTCAAAAGAAAAAAATTAACTCAATAATAAAATAAAATAAAAATCTAAATTAAAAAAAAATAACAAAAAAAAGATAAAAAAAACCTAAAGGAATTAAAAGCCTTATATTAAAAGATGAAATTGAAAAAACTGTATAAAAAAAAGCAAAAAAACTTTTATTATATCATAACAAATACAAAAACTAATTTACCACCAACCTAATTCTAAATGATAAAATTAAATAAAAATATCATATTAAAGAATAAAATAAAAAAAATAGGGACAAAAAAACTCATGAAATGATGGAGATGAGAAAAAAAAAACAAGAAAAAGCATAAGATCATTAAAAAAAAAGACAAAAAACTTCTATTATATGATAAAAAAAATATAAAAAATAATTTATTATCAATTCAATATTAAAAAATACAATTAAATAAAATTTTATATTAAAAAAAAAAGATTAAAAAAAATCATGAGGAACCAAATGGCAAATAAAAAAAGTCAAGGCACGTGGGCCTAAAGAAAACCTACAGGCTTTGAATTTTTTTTTCCACCCTTTCTTTTTTTAAAAAAATACAAAAGACATGCCATTTATTGCTTAAAAAGATTTATTTGTTTATGCTAGAATTCAAACTCATGATAGCTACAACACTAAAAGCTTGTTATTTAATGACAAATAATATATTACCCGATCAATATTCATATGAAGTATTAAACTAATCCTATGTATAAAAATATAAAAATATTATTTTTTAAAATATTTTTCAATCATAAAAATACTAAAATAATATATATATATATTTTTAAAAAATTTCAAGTTTTAACTCAACGCCAAACACCCCATTGTATTGATAATAAACCGGGCCAAAAATGCTAGACTGTTACTGACTTTAGAACTGCTCTCGAACCCGGTACTTAGATATGTGCATTATTGCATGATGCTCTACTGTTGCTATCCATTTCGAATCTTCATAGTGCATCCTTCCTATTTACGAGAGGCAAAGTCCAAGTTCCTGGCCCTTGACCTCCATGAGATTAAGAATGGCTATCCTATGATTACAATATTCAATAAAGCTCTTGAAATGTTGCCTCCACACAACTGGGTTACCCACCTTCATCACGGGGAATACGTTTTCGAGAAAAAATGGGGCTGCCTAGCTTCTTATAAAGGTTTCCTGGGATCCTCTTACTCGTATGAATTCATAGATTAACACATGCCTTGGATTATCTGCCACAATATAATTACGAACATACAGAGATTCTGGTAATACAGCCTTCCTAACAAAGACAGCTGCGAAAGGACCAGGTTGAAAATGACAGCTCAATATGGTTTCTTGGTTATTCAAATGACAATAGACGCATAAAAGTTTTCTCAGTTATTAATAAAAATGTTGGGATACATCAGCAGTGTTATTTCAAAAGGGTAAAAGGAAAGGTACATGCCCTCAATGGTAGCAATTGCAATTTTCGAACCTACAATGCTATCATGGAATATCTCATTAAAAAAGAGTTTCTCACGATATAAAAAGAAAATTCTACAAAACTTAAAGTGCTGATGTAATGATGAGCCGCAACAAAAATTATCAACCGCAATAAACCTGCATTTCAGTATGGTTTAGGCTTCCAGAACTGACCTCACTCTATGCAGCCACTGGTTCCCTCTGAGCAAATGCGATACCTTTCTCAATGCTGGCCTTCAGTTCAGGCTTGAGAGCTTCCAGTGCCTTCTGTTCATACTCAGTCAGCCCTTGGAGGTCAGATGAAATGATAGTTTCAACCCCCTTCCTCCCAAGTTTTACCCTTGATGCGAAGAATGGAAGATCAGTAAGATCTGATTGCACAAACGAGCACTCATAGACATCAGCATCACCGTCCAACGCACGAAGAGAAGATTCAACAAATCTGGCTGCAGCATATGCCATTGACAGGGTAGCAGACCCTGCGCCTGCCTTTGCCTCCACAACTTCTGTCCCTGCATTCTGGATCCTCACAGTTAGCTCCTGCACTTCCTCATCAGTGAAACTAACAGAGGGTTTTGTCTTTGATAGAAGGGGAAGAATGGTTATCCCAGCATGCCCTCCCACCACTGGTACATCCACATCGATAAGCTTGAGGTTTTTCTTCTCAGCAACAAATGCATTTGCCCTCACCACATCAAGTGTAGTAACACCAAAGAGCTTCTTTGGATCATACACACCCTTCTTCTTCAAAACTTCAGCTGCAATTGGCACTGTAGAGTTGACTGGATTGCTGATAATGTGGATAAAAGCATCAGGGCAGTTATCAGCAACAGCCTCAACCAAGGTCTTTACAATGCTGGCATTGATGTTGAAGAGGTCATCACGGGTCATACCAGGCTTCCTAGGAACTCCAGCAGGTATGACAACAATGTCTACACCTTTCAAAGAATTGGGTAATTCAGCAGCTCCTGTGAAATCCAGAACTTGCGAGGGAGTGTTACAGTGACTGAGGTCAGCAGCAACTCCCTTGACATTTGCTATATCATAGAGGTGCAGGGCTGAAACCAATGGGGACATCTTAATTAGAAGTGCTAAAGGCTGACCTATCCCTCCTGCAGCTCCAAGAACAGCCACTTTGTAGGATGCCTGTGGGTTTAGGCGATGCTGTGACCTTTGGCTTGATTTTTGAGCTTTTGGTGCAACAGAGCATCGAAGGGCTGCATTGCTTTCCTTGCCTAAGAAAGATGACTCTGACTCGCACGTCACAAATGTTGCAGCCTTGAGACCACTGAACGTTGCAAGTGAGCTCTGGGAGTTGAATCTCACAGATGAGAGCTTTGATTGCGGGAGTTGGCTCGCTTTGGTGCCAAAGGAGAAAGCAGATCCAACTGAAAAGGTAGCTGCTGATGCTGCTGCCATCTAGTAAATCTGTTACATAAGAACATTTTAAGGTTTAGATATGAACATAAACATCAGTTAGCTTAGCTGGAGAAGATACAGGCCAGTTAATGTCCATATGAAGATTCACAAATAACAAGAAAGCAACTGTCAAGTTAAGTCAGGTCACTATGATTTTAGTAATTGAAGAGACTCAAAAGTGCTATCTTATGAGATCAAAAACTGCTATACTCCAGTGCATACAATCAATTATGAACACAAATTAATTTCAAAGTTAGGTGTTCAAAAGAGGTAGTGACATATTGGTTTAATTATAAATCCTTTGCTTGTGAACAAATTCTCTCTCCAAACAAAAATCAATGAACCATCACCTATTCATTATATTAAGAAGTTGAAAAATATGCTAATCAACTAAAAGGAAAAAAGTGCTCTCGCAACCAATATGTTAAATTTTAGCTGAAATGGGTATGTTAAACAAAACTTGCAATTCAATCTATATACAAAAGAATGACACCTAAAACATCATGGTTTTTTTTTTGGTTATATAGGAGAGGTTTGAACACGAGACCCCTTGAGGGAAGGAGAGACAGCAATGCCAGTTGAGCTACAACTCATCGGCTAGAACAACATGATCAAGAACATAATAAATAGTCACACTCAAATATCTCTTTTATGGAGTGATTTAAATTTAAAAAAGGAATTATATGATGGCATAATAGACTCTTTTATACAAGCTTCAATGCACTTATATATATATATATAAGTGCATTGAACGAGAAGTTCATTCAACTTCATCCAAAACTAACGGCATTGTTCAGCACTGTCTGAGAACCTCCATTAACTAAAGCATGATCCAAACATATAACATACATGCAAAACAAACTACAAAACAGATCAACCGAAATCAAGCAACCTTATTGTTTGAAGGCACAAAATCCTAATCTTGAAGCATAGCAGAATAGCAGTTCATCACTCACTACATATATTTGTGACAATCAAGTTGGCAAAAAGGCCAAAGCAGTTCATCCATGCATTCATTACCAAGAACCCATCTGATAAATCTCATTTACACGTCAGAAGGATGCTTTCTAAAACAACTCAACCCACAAAAAAGGACTAAAATGAATAACTTTCGAAACGTCACGGACTAAAAGGTATATTATGTCATGCCATCTTCAACCTCAACCAGACCTGATAATCATGTTTCACGAAAAACCCAGCTTTGCCATCTACTATTCATCGTCAAAATCACAACGAAACCCGATAATTAATTTAAAGTAAAAACCATCTAATCAATCCTTTTTAGATTCAACAAAAACATAAAATTCAAATAACCCCATTAATCCTGAAAAATCAAAATCAAATCTTATTAAACAAACGATGAACATCCCAGATCCAAACTTCAAGATTGATTTGGATCTCATTCAAGGAAATTCTTCCAAATTGAAGCCAAGGCTAAATGAAATTACTAGAACAACAGCAAGAAGAATAAACTTAAGGTGCAATTTTTCAAGTAACATAATTCAAATAAGATGGGAGCTAGTAAGTTCTTGCCTTTTTGAAGAGTTGAAGAGAGAAAAGTATGAGCTTGCTGCGAAAACAATGAAGAGAGATTTGAGCTTTGCCGAAGGGGTTGCACTTATTCAAGCGTCAAAATGAATAAATAAGAAAATATTTAATAGAAATCTAGGAAGCTCAGACAACTGACCCATTTTTATATGTGCAAGCTTGGTGCTTTCCATTGTGCTCAATTCAATGGGTGCAGATTTTCTTGTTGGGGTTGGTGACCGAAGTAAGCTTATCCAACGGTTTCAGAGGTGCCACGTGGCTTATCCAGGGACAGCTTTCTTGGCATATTCTTTGGAAAATCCGACAGACTTGTACGGCTTTTGTGGACCTGTTTTAGATTTGGGCTCAGTGATACACAAACACTTTAAGGTTTTGGTACAATGGCCTACTACTTGTCTTTGTATTTCAGCTCCACGGCCTTCATGAGCTCATTGTTTTCATCTGCTTTTAATTAGCCTCTTTCTCCTCTAAGTAAAAAGTTATTTGGTCAAATTTGAAATATATTTCTTGTTGAAAGTTTTAACTAGCAATGTTAAATTTTAAATGAAACTGAACTTATTTAATTTGAAGTTATAAAACTTCAAATATGAGTTAAAAAAGAGAGATTAAACTGGAATTTGGATAGTTTTTTCATTTAACTTTTAACTGGAATTAGAACTAGTAAATGAGGTAATTTGAAATATTTTTTTATGAAAGTTGTAGATAGGTATGTAAAATTTCAAATGCAACTAGTTTTGTTTAAATTGAATTTATGAAACTTCAGATATGAGTTAAAAACTAAAAAAAAATCTAAACTGGATCATATTAGATAAATTCCACATGCTACTGTAATGAGTACTTTTCAATGTATAGATGGTAGAAATGGGTTCATCACCCTTCATCAAAGTTGTATCTTTATGAAATATCATCGAAGTTGTTTGCATTTCATAAGGGAATTGCTAGAATGATTGGCAACCGAAAGGGTAGCCATAGTTATTGGCATTTCATAAAGGAATTGCAAAAATGATTGGCATTCAAATGGGTAGTTGAAGCCATTGGCATTTCTTAAGGGAATTTCTAGAATGATTGGTAACCGAAAAGACAGTTGAAGTTATGGCATTCCATAAAAGAGTTGACAAAATAATTGGTAACTGAAAGGATAGTTTGAGTTGTTGGCATTCTGTAAGGGAATTGCTGGATTGATTGGAAACATAATGGGTTAGTTGGAGTTTTCGTTATCCGTGAGGGATTGCTGGATTTATAAGTATTCATAAGGATTAACTTAGCTGGGAATATCCGTAAAGGTTGGTTGAGTTTGAATTGATTTTTGAAATGATGGGTTAATGATCGATTGTGAAATGAAGAGATCTTTTAAATGGAAAAAAAGGAAATAAAAAGGTAAAATAAATAAGATACTAAGAGATGCTTTATATATATAAGTCACTACTGATAATGGTGATAAATCCTTGTGTAGATGGTTGGGATGATATGATAATTATATGGATAACATGTTTTAAATTCAATATCGAGTCGTAATAAAAGGTTTAACGTCAACCAACATATTTAGCAAATCTTCCATGAAGCAGGGACTAATGGTATTGGTTAATATTAAGAACGAGATTGTTAAGTAGTTGGAGATATTTGAAAAAGTCATTAAAGATGAAAAGTTTATATTAAGTTAAAAGGATGACAGAGTAAGAGTTGATGATAAAAAATTAAAATAAATATAAATGGATATTGTATATCCAAGGAAGAGGGTTGGTCCATTGAAAAAGATATTATAGAAGGAGACTAAGGTATGATGTGAATGGAAGTCAGATGATTAAAGATAAAGGAGGCATCAATTGATAAAATAATTAGAGGGAATGTTAATATCTAAATGAGGAGATGAACAGTGACAGTAAAACATCGCGTATGATGGGTAGTTGATTTTGTTTTAAGAAAGCATATATGAGATAAGAGTGATGTTTAGATATGAACAGTGACAAAAGCATTAGTAAAGTGGTCTAAAGGCATAAATTCGATGTCAAGATGAATTGTTGTGACGAACAAATTATGTTATGTTTGTTTGGTAGTAAAGAAAGCCAAATCTTGATGAAAGAGAAGTAAAAAAGAGTAGTTATGGTAGTTCATAAATAAAGATTTTTAGGCCTTCAAAACAACATAAGACATGCTACTGTAGAATAATTTAGTTAAAGAAATATTAAGAAGACTTAAAATTATTAAGATAGTTTGAAGTTATAGAGATAAAAATGAATATAATATCTTAGGAAAGAAAGGGAAATGGGTTATTAAGAAGGTCTTGGATGTGAGAAGATGAAGGTTTTAAACATAATTTTTCTCCCTTCCGTTATTTTTTGACGACCTTAATTTTCTTTTCTTAAACACAAGAAATGTAATATGAACATAATAAAGTCCCATTGGTATAGCTAAGAACACTAAATATGAAAGTAATGTCTCGTTTAAGAAGAAACTATAGTCTTGGCATTAATTTGTTGCATTAATGTTCAAAAATAAACCCACACCCACTCATAAGGTGACTAAACAACTTCATATAATTCATTTTTAACCTATATCACAATCACGTCTTTGAATAATCCTTCTAGGTAACTAATGCATGGATTCCAAATATATTACATAATCTAAAAAAAAAAAATTACTATTGGTAATTCAATAAAAATCATAATTTGACTAGTGTAATAAAAAAATTTAAATTTTCAGCCATAATATTTATATTTCATAAATGAGCTTAGATATCATCAAAATTAACCTTTCATGTTTACTTGGTCAAAATTCATTATCGAGCTAACCTACACTTTCTTTACTTTTATGTTTTTTTTTTACCTTTTTTCTTATTCCTTCTTGCTCATGTTTATATATAAATTAAAACTCAAATTGGAAGGCGCATAAAATAAATAAATAAATAAATTATAATTTTAATAAACTAAATAACAAGTAACCTTACACCAAATGGATGGTAATAAATTTTTTGCTCCTTAAAGTTGAGTTAAAACTCAAGAAAAAAAAAAGTTGATTATAAGATCACAAAAATGGACTTAAAAAAATTATTATAAGCTCTAAGATCATAAACAACTTCCTAAAATATAACATATATGTGAGGAAAAAACTTTTAGAGAAGAGAGATTGCAGTACTGATTTTAAA
>Ga0307518_10001193_pt1 | contig 19513 bp, 13 predicted proteins | sample 25_EM_MG_FD_203889 | JGI IMG/M metagenome (GOLD analysis project Ga0307518, IMG submission 203889) | Populus trichocarpa ectomycorrhiza microbial communities from riparian zone in the Pacific Northwest, United States - 25_EM | ecosystem: Host-associated > Plants > Roots > Unclassified | place...
GCGGGTGGAACACCTGGTCGCCGCGATGGCAGATCGCAGTCTCGCGGTCGCCGCGGACAACGCCTACGACCAGGTGGTGGTCTCCGGGTCCGAGTCGGCTGTCTCCCGTCTCGCGGACGTCGCCGGCGCACTGGGCGTCAAGGCCACCGTCCTGCGGGTGCCTTACCCGTTCCACAACCACCGGCTCCTGGGCCAAGCCAACGAGTTGTTCGCCAGGACGGTGGCGACGATCGACCCCCGGGTACCGCGGATCGCCGTCCACTCGCCCGTTCTCGGGCGTCGGGTCGAGACCCCTGAGGACGTTTTGGAGGTGCTGTCGAGCCATCTGGTCCGGCAGGTGCGCTTCCTCGGCGCGCTGCACACGATCCGCGCGGAAGGCGAAACCCGGTTCGTCGAGTGCGGCGCACGGTCGACGCTGGTGGACCTCGCGGCCACGACCTTGGCCGGGATCAGCACCAGCGCGCCGTTCCGCCGCCGTGCCGACGACGCGGGCGTGCTGGCCGAGGTACGTGTCCTCGACGCCGATGCCGAAACCACGCGGCAGGCGGCGGCCGCACCGGCTCCTGTCGCCACCGCTCCCGTGGCGCCGGCCCCGGTCGCGCCCGTGGCACCGGCGCCCGTCGAGTCGGTGCCGGTCGAGCCGTTGCCCGCCCAGCGGGCCACCTCGGTAGCGAGCGAAACCGCGGGCGGGGAAGGCGAACTCTCCGAGACGGAGGTGCTCGGCGAACTCAAGACGCTGTATGCCGACGCGGTCGGCTATCCCGCCGACGTCTTCGAGGCCGGCGTGGAACTCGAGGCCGATCTCGGCATCGACTCGATCCGCCAGACCGAACTCTTGCAGCGGGCGAGGAAGCGCTACGACGTTCCCGAGGCCGACCACATCCGGATCACCGACTACACGACCCTCGAGTCCATCGCCGGGCTGATCGTCGAACTGAATCACCAGGGAGCGCGGGTGTGAACGGTCAGGACTTCCACGGCAAGATCTGCCTGGTCACCGGCGGCTCGAAAGGGCAGGGCCGGGCGATCGCGCACGAACTGGCCGGGCGAGGTGCCCACGTCATCGTCAACTGGTTCCACGATGAGGAGGCAGCCGAGGAGACCGTCCAGGCCATCGTCTCCGCCGGTGGCTCGGCGGAAGGCCTGCGCGCCAGCGTGGCGAAGGCCGAGACGGTGGACGCGATGTTCGAGGAGATCGGACGGCGGCACGGCAGGCTCGACGTACTGGTCAACAACGCCGCTCGCGGGGTATTCGAACCACCCGAGGTGCTGACCGAGCGCGACTGGGAACGCGCGATCAACACCAACGTGCACGGTCCACGCCGCTGTTCCAGGGCCGCTTTCCCGTTGATGCGGGAACACGGCGGCGCCATCGTGAACCTGGGCTCGATCGGCACGAGCGTGGTGATCGACAACTACCTCTGTCCCGCCGTCTGCAAGGGCGCGCTCGAACAGCTCACCCGGTACCTCGCCGTCGAATTCGGCCCGTACGGCATCCGGGTCAACATGGCGTCCGCCGGAATGCTCGAAAGCAGGACCGTCGGGCTGTTCCCGGACAGCGAAAAGGTTCTCGAAGCCACCGTCGCGGGCACTCCGCTGAACCGGCTGGGCACCTTCGAAGAGAACGCGAAGCTCGTCGCGTTCCTGGCGTCGGACCAGTCGTCCTGGATGACCGGTGAAGAAGTCGTCAACGACGGCGGTCTCCGGCTGGGTGGCGCGCTGATCCGCGCCGGGGGCACGTGGGGCGGCCGGGAGCGGATCGTGACCGCCACCCCGCCCGCGCCGGAAGTCACCACACCGGCCCCCGCACCGGAACCGGCGCTCGCGGCCGTCCCGGCACGCACCGAGCCGGTGACCGGCGGCACCGAGGACGACTGCGTCGCGATCGTCGGCATGGGGCTGGTCGTTCCCGGAGCGGAATCCCCGGAAGAGTTCTGGAACCTGCTGCGGACCGGAGAGCCCGCGTTCTCCCCGCCCGGCGACCGCTACCCAGACGAGACGTTCTGGGCCGCGTCGCCGGGCGACCAGGACCGCACCTACGCCAGTGTCTCCGGCTTCGTCCGGGCCGGCCGGTCCGACGACGTCGCCCCGGAGGCGAGCTTGTCCGCGTCCTGGCTGCGCCGGGCCCTGCGTCAGGCCCTGCCCGCGTCCGCCGGCCGAGGCCTGCGGACCAGCTGTCACATCGGGGCCTGTTCGGACGGAGACCAGCACTTCGAACAGGCGATGGTGGTGGAGGGTTACGCCCGGCGGCTCGCCGAGCATTGGCCAGGCGAAAACCCGGTCTCGCTCGACGAACTCCGTGCCGCGCTGCGGACCCGCTACGACCTCGACGTCGGGCCTGCCGCCGGACACCTGCCGGACGGGATCGTCCAGCACGCGATCGACGGTCTCCTGCCGGGAAGCACGCCGTTCACCGTGGTCGACACGGCCTGTTCGTCGTCGCTGTACGCCCTCGAGCAAGGTATGTCCGCGGTGCTCGACGGCCGGGCCGAGCTGGCTCTCTGCGGGGGCTACTTCATGGTCACCCCGCGGTTCAACGTGCTGTTCGGCAAGCTGTCCGGGCTCAGCAAGGCGGGCAAGGTCGCTTCCTTCCAGCAGTCGGCCGACGGGACACTGTTCTCCGACGGGGCCGCCGTGGTCGCGGTGCGCCGTCTCTCCGACGCCCGCCGCGACGGCGACGAAGTGCTCGCCGTCCTCGCCGGCTTCGGGGCCGCCGCGGACGGCCGGGGCCGCGCGATCGCGGCGCCGAATCCCCATGGCCAAAAACTGGCGGTGACCAGGGCGGGCAGGGCATCGCAGGTGCCCGTGGACGAGATCGGCTGGATCGTCGGGCACGGCACCGGCACCAAGGCGGGGGACGCCGTCGAACTGGCCGCTCTCGATGAGGTCGCCCCCGCCGTTCCGGTTCTGTGCACCTCGAACAAGTCACTGGTCGGGCACACCGGCTGGGCCGCCGGCGCGGTCTCGGTCATCCATGCCGTGCTGGGTCTGCGCAACGGCGTCGCGCCTGCGCAACGTCCCGTCCCCGGCGAGGGTGAGCTGCTCGAATCGCGGCGGGTCACGGTTCCGGTGCGGGACACGCCGCTGCCCGCGTCGTCGCGTACCGTCGGCGTATCCGGATTCGGTTTCGGTGGTACCAACGGACATCTGCTGCTGCGGAAGGAACCCGCACCGGGCGCCCCGGTGGCCAGGAGCAAGCCGGAGGGCGCTCACGACGAGCCGATCGTCCTGGTGGGCTGGTCCGCGCATCTTCCCGGATCGCCGGACGCCGCCACCGTGCTCGACCGGCTCCGAGCGGGAAAGCCACCCGCCGAAGCCGCGTCCTTCCCGTCGCCGTATCCGGCACCGCCGGTGCGCGTCACGAAGATGCCGCCCGCCGCCTCGAACGCGGTGGACCGGACCCAGCTGATGGCACTGGAAGTCGCCGATCGGTTCGTGACGGAAAACGGCTTGCTCTGGCGCGGCATCGAGCCGACCACCGGCGTGATCGGCGCGCACTACGGCCCGGCGACGTCCTGGCTGGAGACGGCTTTGCGTTCCTACGCCGACGATCTGCTGTCCTGGAACCCGGCGGGACTGTCCGCGGACGACTACGCCGTGGCGGCCGAGGCCGCCGTCAAGCTGGTACGGGAAAACACGCCGGTGACCACTCAGGACAGTCAGCCCGGCCTGATGGGCAACGTGATCCCGGCCAGGATCGCCAACCACTACGATCTCAACGGCCCGGTGCTGCTCGCCGACGCGGGCCCCGCCGCGACGCTCCACGCCGTCGACATCGCGCACCGGTACCTGCGCGACGGCACCCTCGATCTCGCGCTCGTGCTCGCGGTCAACGGCAACAGCACTCCGGAACTGGAGGCGCTCCTGGGCAGGGAAGCGCTGGGGGAGGGTGCCTTCCTCATGGCGCTGGCCCGCCGTGGGGACGCTGTGGCGGCCGGCTGGCCGGTGCTGTGCGAGCTGTCGACGGAGGCGCCCTCGACGTCCGGGGAATCCGGCGCACGCGAGCGCGACTATCTCGGCGCCCACGGTGCGATCGACCTGCTCACCGCGCTGGCCACACTGGACGAGACCCCTCGGCGTGAGATCGCGGGCGCGTTCCCGGCTCCGACGGTGACGCTCACCGCGCCTGCCCGCACCGAACGCGTCCGCCGCAACGATCGCTACGTCTGTTCGCTGGCCGAGGACCTCGAACCGGCGGACGGAAGCTGGACGATTCCGCCCGGCCCCGACTGGCTGGTCCTCGCCCAGCCGGGATGCGCGGATCTGGTGCCCGCGGCCGTGCGCGAAGCGGGTGCCGTCGTCCGCGAGCTGGACAGCGCCGTCCCGGTCGAAGCGCAGGTGTCCCTCGACGAAGGCCGGTTCTCCCACGTGCGCGTGGTCGTCTCGACCCGGAAAGCGGGCTGGCCGACTTCGGTGGACGACAACCTCGTGCTCGCACACGAAGCGCTCTTCCTGGCCGCGAAGGCCTGTCGCGACCGCATCGACGACGGCGGGTCGCTCGGCGTCGTCATCGACGACGCTCTCGCGGGCGGCGTGCCCCATCCCGACACCGGGCTGTTCTCGGCCATGGTGAGCAGCCTCGCGTGGGATCTGCGCGGCGCCCGGCTCGCCGTGGTCATCGGCACCTCGGACTGGGACGTGGTCAACCGGGAACTGGCGAACTACGGCGGGAACCCCGTGGTGATCCACCGTGACGGGAAGCGGTTGCGGACGACGATCGTGGCTTCGCCTTCGGAGCTCGACGAGATCGGCCCGGTCCTTCGTCCCGGCGCCGTCGTCGTGACCACTGGTGGCGCTCGCGGGATCACGGCGGCCTGTATGAAGGAACTCGCCGCCGCACAACGGATCCGGCTCTGGCTCCTGGGTTCGTCGCAGCTTCGGGATGTGCCCGAGCACATCCTCGACGCGCCGGATTCGGATTTGAACCGCCTCCGTGGCGAGTTCATCGCGGCCGAACGCGCGAAGCGGTCCGACCTGTCGGTGCGTGAGCTGAACGGCCGGTTCGCCAAGCTGCTCAACGCCCGCGAATCGCTGCTGAACCTGCGTGAATTGCGTGCGTTGTGCGGCGAGGACGCGGTGCACTATCTGTCCTGCGATCTCAACTCCGCCACTGCGGTCGCCGCGGCGGTCCAGCGGATCCAAGAGACGGAGCCGCACGTGGACCTGCTCGTTCACGGAGCGGGCCTGCACAACGGCGGCGACATCTCGCGGATCACTCTCGACGGCCTGCGTCGGATCCGTGACGTGAAACGGCGCGGCTATCACAACCTCAAGAAAGCGTTCGGGGACGCGCAACCTCTTTCGTGGTGCAACTTCGGCTCAGTGGCCGGCCTGGTCGGCCTGCCGGGCGAAACCGACTACGCACCGGGGAACGACTTCCTCCACGGGGCGGCCCGGGCGAACACGTTCGCCCGAGGTCTGGAGGAACGCACGCTGGTGTGGCCGATCTGGTCCGAGGTCGGCATGGGCGGCTCGGACCTCATGCAGGGCAACAACGAGCGGGCCGGGATCATGGCCCCGCTCAACCCCGCCGAAGGAGTGCGGCACTTCGTCGCGGAACTGACCCGGTTCCCGGCTTCCGAGCCGTTGGTCGCCTTCCTGAACCCGAGAGAGCGGGAGACCTTCTCCGAGCAGTTCCCCGGATTCGTCCGGAACCGCCCGGCGCGGGCACCGTGGCTGCTCGGCACTCCGTACCGGTTCGACGCCGGCTCGGCGGAGTGGGTGCTCGAACTCGGGGACCGGACGGCCGGATTCCTGGCCGAACACCTTGTGAACGACAAGCCCACCCTGCACGGCACCGGCCTCGCCACGGTCGCGGCCGAGGCGGCGACGGAGCTGTTCCCGGATCGTCCGGTGAGCGCCCTGCGTGATCTGCGGTTCCACGCGTTCGTGGCCCCGAAGGCGAGGCCAGGCAGCCCCTACCGGGTAACGGCGACGTTCTCCGGCCACGAGGGCGACAAGGCGCTGGTGGAGGTCCGGATCACCAGTGACGTCGTGGACCGGCGTGGCCGGGTCCTGCGTCGTGACCGGCCGCACTTCACCTGCGTCGCCGAACTGGGACCCCTGGCGCCGTCGCCGTCGGCGGCGGAACGGGTCACGGGGAAGCACTCGGACGATCCGTACTATCGGCCGGGTAGCGGTGTCTACCTCGGCGGGGTCTTCCAGGCGACCACCGAATCGGTCGAAGGTCCCCGCGGCGCGAGCGCCCGGTGGGTGTACGTGCCCCCGAAGACCGAGTCGGACCGGACACTGCAGGAGAGTCCACCGGTCCCGTCGGTCCTTCTCGACGCGCTGGCCCGGACACGGATGCTGCGGACGGACGAGAACGGTGTCCACCTCCTCGCCGTCCCTCGTGCCATCGGGCGGATCGACTTCTTCACCGCGGGTGGCGACGGCCCGGTCTCCCGGGCGAATCCCGATGGCATCGTGCTCAACCACGTCGCCGCCGAGAACATCGACGAGGCGTCCACAATGGACGGGCGGGTGCTGATCCGGATCACCGGCTGTGAGATCTACGACGTCGACGACACCGAACGCTCACTGGTCACGGCCACGTGAAGGCGTCCTTTCCTGCCGCCTGAACACCCGACCTGGGGAACTTGATCTAGTAACACTGAGGAGTTTCGCTTGGCTCCATCACGACGCCAGGCCACCGGCGGTCTCACCACCGTCGATGACAAAGGCCTGGCCAGTAATGAAGGCGGCGGCGTTCGAGGCCAGGTAAGCCCCGAGTGCCGCTATCTCGTCCGGGTGGGCCATCCGCCCCGCGGGCAGCCGGGCGGCCATCGCGGCCTGATCCTCGGGGCTGGTGATCTCACGGTCGATCAGGGGCGTGTGCACGAAGCCCGGGCAGATCGCGTTGACCCGGATCTTCGGTCCCAGCTCGAGCGCCAGTGTCTTGGTGAACTCGATGAGCCCTGCCTTACTGACGTTGTAGCTGACATAGTCCGGCATGCCGACCATTCCGCTCACGGACGAAACGTTGACGATGACACCGCCGTCACCTGCGTCCATGCGGCGCGCGGCTTCCTGCGCCACATGGAACGCACCCGTCAGATTCACCGCCAGGACATGTTCCCAGCCGGCCGCGTCCGCCTCCAGGAACGGTGCGTGCCGCATGACACCGGCATTGTTGAACAGCGTGTCGACACCGCCCCACAACCGGTCCAGGTCGGCGAACACCTCGGCCACGCGCGCGCGGTCGCTGACGTCGGCTTCGGCAGCCACTTCGAGTCCGGGCAAGGTATTCTGTAACGCCGTCAGGCCCTCTCGATCCACGTCCAGCACCGCGACGCGGGCACCGTCGTCGACGAACCGTCGTGCAAGAGCCTTGCCGATCCCGGACGCCCCACCTGTGATCACGACTCGCATACTTGATCACGATAGACGCGATGCGCACGGACAGCATCGTCCATATGGTCAGGCGCTACTGATCATCGGGGCGGTGCTGGCGACCAACGGCGGCGTCAGGTCCATTCTCCGCCGGAGCCTGTCGCTATTCGGGACGGGCGATCGGTGTGGCGGTCACGTATCCAGGTGTAACCGGAGCTCCGCCGGCATTCCACGGTGTCCGACAGCAGCGACTCGGCCAGTTGGTTCGCCGTACTCGCTCCCACCAACGGGCAACGACCCTGTTCCCGCGAGGCTGGAACTCAACCTCACACTCGATTCGCACTCGAGCAGTCCCACTTCCGCAATCGCCGGCTGGACCAGGATCACGCATCTGAGGGGCCCGCCATCAGCCGAAGCCGCAACTAGCGATCCTTTTCGACTCAACGCCGCTTTAAGGTGCAAGTGGCCACGCTGGCGGCTAGTCCGTCACTGGCCGATCGCGTACACAAGGCCGTGCGTCGGTCGCCGACGGTGCGACCGCCGATCAGTTATTGAGAGGTAAGGCAAACGTGGCGTGATCGACTCGATGCTGTGAAATTCCCCTTGCCTACCCTCAAGGTCGCGAAGGAGGCTTTCACTACTTGGCGACCTACGTGGGACTCTCTCACGAGACGGGGGCCTGTCCGCAAAGGACAGTTTTCGGCGACTCGGCGTCCGGTTGATGCCTGAATGCAGGTTCCTGAACGGGGTCGTGAGTGGTAAGTGTCGTTCTAACGCTCCTTGCCACTCACGACCACCTCGCGAAACCGCACAAACGACCCCAAGTCGGACACTTGTCTTCAGGAGAGTGTCTCTCGGAGCCGCGGCCCGGCTTCCGCCAGCCAGTCCGGACGCACGCCGGGCACGACCTCTTTGTCTTGCCCCTTAATAGGACACACTCGTCTCGTTGGCTTCGCCCGGCTCGGCGGACAGATGATCGTGAACGGCGAGCCAGCCCTGGGCGTAACGGTGGAAGACAATGGTCTCCCGCTCCCTGAGCATCATCTCCGCTCCGAAGGTCACTCGCGTCCGCACTACGTGCGTGAAGATCGCGTTGTCCTCGTCGAGGACCTGCACGGCCCCGTGGAGTGACTGGCAGCTCAGAACGCGCATTCCCTGACTTTCCCAGCCACGCCAGATGGTTTCGTATTCGGCCCGGCCGGAGATCAATTTCGGGTGATCGTGGAAAACAAAGGTGGCGTCTGCGGCAAAACCGGCGAAATAAGCCTCGGTGTCGTGTTTCCCGTAGGCATACACGAGACTGGCCGACATGTCAAGGACCTCGTTGCGGACGATATCGACGCCAACCGCCTCGTCACTCTCCGTCATCGCGAACATCCATTCTGAACAGGGATGGCCAAGTGGCCAGTAATGCGTGGCCTAAAGGCTATATCCAGGATCGCGCGGGCCGGTCAGGCTACCCCTACCCGTCAGGCACCCCGAGTTGATCAGGAGTCCGGTATGTCTACGGTTCGTACGCGGCCGACAACCGAACTGTTCGGCGAGGCATACTTTCAGGATCCACATCCGGCGTGGGCATGGTTGCGCCGGAACGATCCCGTCCACTCGACGATGCTTCCGGGTGGTGGTACCCCGGTCTGGCTGGTATCCCGATACGACGAAGTCAAGTCCATCCTGTTGGACGAATCGTTCTCCAATTCTTTCGAGCACGCCCCAGTCGAGTTCCGCGAGTATCTTGGCCTCGGCGCGGCGAACACGCCCGGCATGACCCAGATGGATCCCCCCGAGCACACCCACCTCCGCGGGCTCGTCAGCGGATTGTTCACGGCGCGGCACGTCCGGAACCTCGAAGACGAGATCACCACGATCGTCGATCACGTACTGGACGACCTGGCCGCCTCGCGCGGCCGGCCGATGGACGCGGTTCTCGGGCTTGCCTGGATGATTTCCACTCGCGTCGCGTGTCACGCGTTGGGCACGCCACATGGCCAGGCGCGCGAGCTGTCAATCCAGTTGTACACGATGATGTCGACGGATCCTGGCACGGCAGCGGCGGCGGATCGCGCCAAGAACGAGGTCCGGTCCTGGCTCCTCCGGGCCGTGGTGGAAGCCCCCGGAGGGTATGACGGCGGTCTTGCCTGCACCCTCGCCGCCAACGGCGAACTGGACACTGAGCGGCTGCTTGACCTGCTCATGACGATGATCGAGGGTTGCACCGTCAGCCCGGCCAATCTGCTGAGTATGGGGTTACTCATTCTGCTCGATCACCCCGAGCAGTTCGCGGCCTTGCGGGCGCGTCCCGACGGTATGACGGCGGTAATCGAGGAGATGCTGCGTTACGAATCGGTCGCCGCCACCTCGCTGTGGCGCTTTCCCCGCACCGATTGCACGATCGCGGGCAGAACCATCGCGGCATACGAGCCGGTGTGGCTGCTGCTGGGTTCCGCGAATCGAGACCCCGCGCGGTTCGAGCGGTCGGACGAGTTTGATCCGTTGCGGTCCAACAACAATGCGCATCTCGCGTTCGGCCGTGGGCGGCACTCCTGCTTCGGCAGCGCGCTGGCACAACTGGAGGCGAGAATCTTCTTCACCAGACTGCTCGAACGCTTTGACGCGATCAGTCTCGCCGTGAACCGAGCGGATGTGCGGTTCCGGCACTGCCTGATGGACCGCGCACTAGCGGCCTTACCGATCGTTGCCGATAAGGAACGGTGATGTCATCATGGGCGAAATCCAGCCTTCCTCGGAATCCGAAGACGTGAGGTCGCGTCTTCCTCAGGCGATCAGGGAATGGCAGGAGATCCTGGCTGATAAATGGGTGTCGACTGCCGAGGATGATCTCGATAAATGGGGCCAAGCCACTTACCCGACGAATGCCGTACCACTGGCGGTCATCTGGCCGGCCACCGCCGATGACGTCGCGTCGTGCCTGAAAGTAGCGGCGCGGCACCGAGTCCCCCTATACACCGTGAGCACCGGGCGCAATTGGGGGCTGGGCTCGGCCGTCCCACCCCGTCCTGGCTGCGTCCTCATGGTGCTGACGCGCATGAACCGGATCGTTGATTTCGACGAGGAGCTTGCCTATGTCGCGGTGCAGCCCGGCGTGACGCAGCGGCAGCTGAGCGAATTCCTGGCGTCGCAAGGGTCGCGACTGCAATTCGGTGTCACCGGCAGTTCACCGGATTCGAGCATCGTCGGCAACGTTCTCGAACGAGGCGATGCCGAGGGCGTGAACGGAGACCGGTTCGAGAACGTCTGCGCTCTCGAGGTGGTTCTCTCGACCGGTGAAACTATCCGAACCGGGTTTTCCCGGTTCCCCGGCGCGCTGACGAAATCGCTCCATCGCTGGGGAGTCGGGCCGTGGCTGGACGGTATTTTCACACAGTCGAATTTCGGCGTCGTCACCCAGTTGACGTTGTGGCTGGCGCCGAGGCCCGCTGGCGCACGTACGTTCAGCTTCGCAGTCGACTCCGACGAGTCCCTGTCCCGGCTCATCGACGCGTTGCGACGGTTGCGGCTGAGCCGGGTCCTAGACGGTGGTCTGGTGTTCGCCAACGACGTGCGGGCCATCGCTGAGCAACGCCAGTTCCCGTTCGATGAATGCGATTCCGGCCAGGCGTTGCCCTCTGAGGTGCTGGGCCGGCTCCGCCATGAACACGGCGTGCTTCGATGGAACGGCGGGGGCGTCATCTATGCCGCGGACGATGCCATCTCGGAAGCGCTCTGGTCCCGCGTCCAGGCCGAACTGTCCAGCTGCACGGAAATACTCGAGTCCGCTACCGGAGACGCGATCGCCGAGGCGGCCGCAGTCGGCACCCCGGTCGAAACTCACCTTCGCATGGCCTACTGGCGGCTTCGTAAGCCGATCCCGGAATCCCCGTTGCATCTGGACCGGGACGGCTGCGGGCTGATCTGGTGCTGCCCGGTCGTTCCCTTCGTCGGAGCGCATGTTGTCGCCGCCGCCGCGATCGTGCGGGAGGTCTGCACCGATGCCGGTTTCGAGACGAACATTGGCCTGCATCTAGTAGCGCCCCGCAGCATCGCGATGACGGTCGCGATCCCGTTCGACCGCAGCGTCGGATCCGAGAGCAAACGCGCGGCGGAAGCCAGCGCGCTCATGCACAAGCGGTTCGCCGAAACCGGCTACATCCCCTATCGCGTGCCGACCAGCAGCATGGACGTCATGCATCGAGCCAGTGACGATTCACTGCCAATACTTCGCCGGCTCAAGTCAGCACTGGATCCCGCCAACGTCCTGTCGCCGGGGCGTTACGAATAAGTCAACTTGATCGGAGTAGCCGTGAAAATCAATAGCTACGACGAGTGGTCGCCACTCAGGGAAGTCATCGTCGGATCAGGGATCAACTTGACGCAGCACGACATTGAGCTGTCGTTCAAGCTGTTCTTCCATGACGAGGCCAACTCCGCGTTCTACTACCCGAAATACCAGCCGGGGCGGACCGGGGCGAAGGATTCGCATGCGCCGAAGACACGCTACGTCGAAGAACTCGAGGAGGACATCGAGTTGTTCGTCGACGCACTGAAGCAGTTATCGGTGAGTGTACATCGTCCGCTCGAACTCTCCGGCCCCAATGTCATTACCACACCCTCGTTCTCGGCGACGCCGACACCGGCACTCAACGTTCGCGATCAGGCTATCGTCTTCGGCGACGAGGTCATCGAAACGCCGCCGCAGGTGCGTGCCCGGTACTTCGAGAACGACCTGCTGAAGCCGGTTCTGTATGACTATTTCCGACAGGGCAGCCGGTGGACGACCATGCCGCGGCCCGTCATGACGGACCTCTCGTTCGACACGGAGTGGGTGTCTGGTCAGAACACGCCGGCCGCGGAGAGCATCGTCAAAAGGACACCATCCCCCGCGGACATCGGCTTCGAGATCATGATCGACGCGGCCCAGTGTCTCCGGTTCGGCCGGGACGTGATCGTCAACGTGGCGACCGAAAACCACGAGCTGGGATTGGAGTGGCTGCGCCGCCACCTTGAGGGACGGTTCCGGCTGCACGCCGTCAAAAGGCTCTCGGGCAACCACATCGACAGCCTGGTGCTGCCGTTACGCCCCGGCACCCTGCTGCTGCGGAACGAGTCCGTTGTGGACTATCTGCCCGAGCAGCTGCGAAGCTGGGACCGGATCATCGCGCCGGAGCCCAGCGAGAACAACTTCCCCGCTTACGATGACGACGACCTGATTCTCACCACGCCCTACATCGACCTGAATGTGCTCTCGGTCGACGCAGAGACCATCGTGGTGAACTCGTTGTCCCCGGAACTGATGCGCCGCCTGGAAGCTGCGGGCTTCACTGTCGTCCCGGTCCGGCACCGGCACCGCCGCCTGTTTGGCGGTGGGTTCCACTGCTTCACCCTCGATACCGTGCGAGACGGCGGGCCGGAGGACTATTGGGACTAAGCCGTGTCCTGTAGGTCACTGGAGCCAGAGCTCGATCGCGGCGATGGTGAGTTCGACCTGGTAGCAGGCGGCGCGTTTGGCGTAGCGGGTGGCCAGGTCGCGGAACTGTTTGAGCCGGTTGAAGCACCATTCGACCACGAACTCCTTGATCAGGAGCCACGAAGAAGGTACCGAGGGTGCCGCATTCCGCCGGCGCTCCGCTCGCCCCTCCCGATCAGGTTGGCCGAACGGGCAGAAACAATAGACAAAAACTCTGCTTGCGCTCTTGCCGTCGGCTCCGACACCTGAGCTCACTCGGTAGCATCATCGGATGATCGGCTCCCCAGCTGTAGTCGCAGCCGCTGTTCGTGACCTGGTGGACACGGAGGTGGCAAAGGCGGCCAAACGTGTCGACGAGGACGGTGTCCACCCCGTCGAGGTGCTCGGCCGCCTCGGACTGGCGGGTGCTTTCCGCTCTCACATCGAAGGCGGGAAGCAGCCCGGCCTCGACATCGCCATCGCGACGACGGCGGCCATCTCGGAAGCCTGCCTGACGACCGGTTTCTGCACGTGGTGCCAGCACTCGGCGGCCTGGCTCCTGGTGAACAGCGACAACGTCGAGCTGTGCTCGCGGTTGCTGCCCGACGTTGCGAACGGCACCGTCATGGCCGGTGTCGGGCTCGCGAACCCGGTGAAGGCCATGAGCGGCACCGAGCAGTTCAAGCTACGTGCTGAACCCGTTTCGGGTGGTTACCTGGTCAGCGGCGCCCAGCCGTGGATATCCAACATGGACGAAGGGCACTGGTTCGCCACGGTTTTCGCCCACGTGGCCGACCCGTCCCACCGGATCATGGCGATGGTGCGCTGCGGACAGCCGGGCGTGACGATTCGGCCGAACGTCCACATGACGTCGATGCGTGGTAGCGCGACGGTGACGGCCCTGTTCAAGGAGGCCTTCATCCCCACCGGTCAGGTCCTGGCGGACCCGGCCGAAGACCTGCTGGCCCGTGCCTACCCGGGAATCGTCCTGCTGCAGACCGGAATGGCGTTGGGGGTGATCGGGGCGAGCGTCGCCATGATGCGCGAGTTCGACGCCGGGCAGTCAGAGAGCAACCGGTACCTGCCGCGCCACCCGGACGACTTCGCGGCCGACCGGGACCAGCTGCGGGACCGGATCACGCGGCTCACCGAAACGCCGTTCGACGACTCTCCCGGCTACCTCCGATCGGTGTTCGAGACTCGGTTCAAGGCCAGTGAGCTCACCCTGGCGGCCACGCGGATGGCCATGCTGCGGGCCGGACTACCGGCCTTCATGCAGGGATCTCCGGTGGACCGGAGAATGCGCGAGGGCAACTTCGTCGCGACGATCACACCGTCGATGAGGTTCCTCGCCCGTGCTCTGGCGACGATGGGCAGGAGGACGCCGTGGCCGACCTGATCGTCACCGCTCTCACCGGCGGAGAGAGCGTTCTCGACGGCACCGGAACCGACACGGTCATGGAGCGCGTGCGGCAGGCGGGTCTTCCGGTGCGCGGCGAGTGCGGTGGATCGATGTACTGCGGGACGTGCCATGTGATCGTCGATCCGGCGTGGGCCGGGCGGCTCACGCCGCCCGGCGAGGAGGAAACCGACCTGCTCGACACGCTGCACGACCGGCAGCAGACGTCCCGCCTCGGCTGTCAGATCACCATGACGGACGAACTCCACGGACTTCGCGTGCGGCTCCCCGGAACGCTCGCCCGACCTCCGCGGCAGCGGACGTCAGGCAATCCCAGTACGATATCGCCGTTATCGGCGCGGGGATGAGCGGCATCTGCCAGTGCTCGCAGGTCGGTGAACCGCTGGTGCTCGTCGACGGACAGCGGAGCCGGCAGTTCGTCCCTGAAATCGATGCCGGCCGCGTTGCTCGGCAGGGCGATATCCAACGAGACGACTCGCGCATCGGGCGGTGGTCGCCACCGCGGCCTTCGCCGCTTGAGACTGGAAGCTCAGCGACGGGAACGCCAGCTGGTGGCGGCCTGGAATGGGACGGGGCGCGGACGGGAAGGCGCAGGTTGCGGGGGAGCGGTCCGGGGTGCGGCGCCGAGCGCTGAAAGGACCGCGACCAGCGCCGCCAGCTCGTCATCGCCCGGGGAACCACGCAGGACCCGGACGGTCACGTCGGCCATCAGACGGGCGGGTTCCCGTGCTTGCGCGCGGGGATGTCCGCGTGCTTCGTGCGGAGCATCTTGAGCGTGCGGATCAGCAGTTCACGGGTTTCACCCGGCTCGATCACGTCGTCGACCAAGCCTCGCTCCGCCGCGTAGTACGAGTGCATCAATTCGGTGCGATACTGCTTGATCTTCTGTTCCCGCACCGCGTCCGGGTCGTCGGCCGCCTTGATCTCGCGGCGGAAGATGACGTTGGCGGCGCCTTCCGCCCCCATCACGGCGATCTCGTTCGTCGGCCACGCCAGCGAGATGTCGGCGCCGATGGAGCGCGAGTCCATCACGATGTACGCGCCGCCGTAGGCCTTGCGCAGGATGAGCTGCACCCGCGGCACCGTGGCGTTGCAGTAGGCGTACAGCAGTTTCGCGCCGTGCCGGATGATGCCGCCGTGTTCCTGGTCCACGCCGGGCAGGAAGCCGGGCACGTCCACCAGGGTCACGAGCGGGATGTTGAACGCGTCGCAGGTCTGCACGAACCGGGCGGCCTTCTCGCTCGCCTCGATGTCGAGCACCCCGGCGAACACGGTGGGCTGGTTCGCGACGATACCCACCACGTGGCCGTCCAGCCGGGCCAGCGCGCAGACGACGTTGGTGGCCCAGGCCGAGTGAACCTCGAAGACCTCGCCGTCGTCGACGATCTCCTCGATCACCGCGCAGATGTCGTACGCGCGGGAAGGATCAGTCGGCACCAGCTCCAGCAACCGGTCGGTGCGGCGATCGGCAGGATCGGCCGTCGGCTCGTGCGGCGGTGCCTCGTTGTTGTTGGCCGGCAGGAGGGAAAGCAGATACCGGACGTCTTCGAGACAGGTCTGCTCGTCGTCGTAGGCGAACGCGGCGACTCCGGAGGTCGAAGCGTGCACGTCGGCGCCGCCAAGGTCGTTAAGCGAGATCTTCTCCCCGGTCACCGCCTGCACCACGTCGGGGCCGGTGATGAACATCTGCGAGGTGTCGCGGACCATGAACACGAAGTCGGTCAGCGCGGGCGAGTACGCCGCCCCGCCCGCGCATGGGCCCAGCATCACCGAAATCTGCGGGATGACGCCGGAACATCGGGTGTTGCGCCGGAAGATGCCGCCGACCCCGGCGAGCGCGGTGACCCCTTCCTGGATCCTGGCGCCCGCGCCGTCGTTGAGCGACACCAGCGGCGCCCCCGTAGCCTCCGCGAGGTCCATCACCTTGTGGATCTTCTGTGCGTGTGCCTCGCCCAGCGCACCGCCGAAGATGCGAAAGTCGTGGGCGTACACGAAAACCGTGCGCCCGTGGACGGTTCCCCAGCCGCACACCACGCCGTCGGAGTGCGGCCGCCGATCCTCCAGGCCGAACCCGGTGGCCCGGTGTCGCCGCAACGCCTCCAGTTCGGTGAAGGTACCGGGATCCATGAGCAGTTCGATGCGTTCGTGCGCGGTCAGTTTGCCACGTTCGTGCTGCCGGACTGTCGCCGCGTCGTCCGGCCCGCGCCGCGCGGAGTCCTTGATCTCGCGCAGTTCGACGAGTCGGTTCTCAAAAGCATTCTCCGTTTCCAGTGCTTCAGACATGGGTCGATCCCCTTTTCGGCGCGCCGGGCGGCCAGGCATCGCGGCACCACTTCCTGGAGGCGGGTGCGATTTCCGCTTCTCGGAACTGCCCGCCCCGAGTAAACGGGAGGTGCCTGCGAATCACAGACTCGGTCAGTAAAGGACCATAAGTATGTCATGCCTGGGCCTGACGCCGCATTCCAAGGGGCGGAACAGAACACCTGTCCATGCCCCCAAGGCTAGTAGGACGACTGTGACCTCGGCGGCCGGTCGTGAAGTACATGAAGGCCCCCTTCCTTGCGCTAGACGCAAGGAAGGGGGCCTTCATGTACTTCGGTAGGTGAACGCGAAGGTAAGATCGGGCAGCTTTCTTCCAGATTCAGGACGCCTGCTTGACAGTCGCCGAACCTTGCTGAAGCTTCAAGAGAAGAATGAACGAACAGAACGTAAAAGTGGCAGGTCGTGCCGGGGCCGGGAGTGACGCGGGAACCCTCGAGCCGTCCGCGTCGGGGTTTCACGTGCTGGTGGTGGATTCCGATCCGAGCAGACGGCGGAATCTGGCTGTCAGGCTGAAGGTCATGGGCGCTGAGGCCGTCACCGAGACCACGGCCACCCACGGCCTGCACGCGGTGGAGAGGTACGACCTCGTCGTCCTGCACACGAGCCAGACTCCGCGAAGCACGGCCGAGCTACTGGGCGAACTGTGCCGCCAGGGCAGGAAACGTGTGGTCGTGGTCGCGTCCGAGCACGACCCCGTGCCGGCGATCGCCGCTTTCACCGCGAACGCCGTCGGCTATCTGGTCGGAACGAGCGACTCCGCGCCTGTGGACGACTTCGCGATACGGCCGTCCACGGGCGTCGAAAGGCTCGTCCGCGACGAGTACGAGCACGTGCGGAGCCTCTCCGCGCGGGAGATCGAAATTCTTTCCTTGGTGGCGGAAGGAAAATCGAACCGGGAGATCGGCGCCGACCTCACCTTGTCCCTGAACACGGTCAAGGGTCATCTCGCGCATCTGGCCAAGAAGCTGCAGACGGGCGATCGGTCGCGGATGGTCATGCTCGCGCTGCGTTCCGGTGTGATCAGCTGATCCCGCCGCGCGCCGTCCGAACCACGGGATGGTGGTAAAGCCGCCGTTGCGGGTGGGTAAGCGCGGCGATGACACCGGACGCCACAGGCAACCAGCGATCCTTTGGCGAGGGTTCGCGCAGCCACTGCACGGCACCGCGTGGGGTGACCGTCGGCGGCAACAACGCCCGCGTCGGGGACCGGTGGAACAGCACGCCCTTGGGTAGTTCCGCGTCCGAGACGACGCAGTCGTCCGATTCGACGATCGCGTATGCCCGGAACGGGGCGCCGGGCACCAAGATCAGCGGACCGCGGGGAACGGCGCCGGTCGAGGCGAAAAGGTGTTCACCACCCCGGAACGGTACGGAAACCGCGGCCATGCCACCGGTGAGACACAGTAGGAGGGAATTGTCCTGGATCTGGATGTCCCAAGCGAAATTGGCCTTGTAGAACTCGGCCGCCGCGAGCAGTCGTGGAGAGACGCCGCGGGGCGCGGCCTCTCGCGTTCCGGTCGAGCCTGCGATCACCTTGACCTCGCCCCCGGAGGACACTGTTCCCATGGAATCCGCCATTCTGCTCAAGACATCGTGGTTCTTCCGCATCCATCCGGAATGCTCGACGTTTATTGTCGGCCTGGTGACTTTATGAATTCTCCATGTACGGGAGCATTTGCCAAGACGACGGGCAAGCGTTGTCAGGAACTGGTCCATACGGGCTCGTTGTCCGCGGACGGGGTCAGTACCTCCATGACGCGGCCGAGTGCCACGGTGTCGGGGAACGGAGGTGGGCCGTCGATTTCGTCGATATGGGCGAGAAGTCCGGGGTCCGGGGCCAGGTGGTGTTCCCGAAGGTAATAGGTGACCGAGTCGGTCCACACCCAGGAGCCGTCGGTGTAGAAGTTCGTCGGCACAGCCTTCCCACGTTCGGGCTCGACGACGTCGTCCAGCATCGCCGAGGTGACGAGCAGCAAGGTGGCCGATTCGAGGTACTCGCAGATCCTCTCCCGCTCGTCCTCGTCGTCGATCTTCGTCCGGTCGGGAGCGAACGAGGGGCCCTCGACGGGGTCGACCTTGTCGAAGATCCTGACCACCTTGACCTCCGGATCGGGGTCGGCGGCCCAGAGTAACCTGCCATTCTTCTGCGCGGCACGCTGATAGCGCAGATTGCTGCTACCCAGGGGTACCACCTCGACCTGGGGATCCCGCTCACCGGCGGCGAGGAGGCTCTCCTGGAACTGTCCTGCCAGTTCGGCCGGTTCCGCGGCTTCCTCGTGCTCGTCGTCGATCTCGACCACGTACACGACGCGAGGCGGCGGGTAGGGTGCGCCGTCGACGGGGCTGCGCACGGCGCTCCAAATGCCACGCAAGCCGGGTTCATCGGTCGCGGTGGCGAGCAGGTCCTGCTCGGCGAGTGCGGAAATCAGCATCGCGTTGCTCGCGTCCTCATCCTGCTCGTCGTCGCCGGGCTCGGCCCATGCCGTCGAGAATTGCCACGGCGGCGAAGCGTCGTCGGGCGCGAGTTCGATCTCGGCGAGCGAGCTGGGGTCGCCCCCTTCGGACTCCAGTAATTCGCCGAGCACGTCGAGGTCGTCCTCGGTCAGCGGGAGTGTTGTCCGCAGCCCCGCGAACCCCAAGAGCCGGGCGACCTCCTCGCACCGGTCCTCCGCCAGCATGCCGCGGGCGATGGTGAGCGCGTCGTCGGACAGCCAACCGGCGCTACGGAGCAGAATGTCGTGCAGCTCGGAGGTGAAGGGGTGGGTCATTCATCGCTCCCAAGAGGTCGCCGGTCACCTTTCATTCTCGCCCCGGTGGAAGCCGAACCCAGTGAAAGCGGCGATGAACTGCCCTAATGTGCATTCTTCGCCGACGTTCGTCACCTCGACGCCGGTGGTGGCGGTCGGCGTGCCCGCACGACGCACGCCGATCCGTGCCGGATATGCGTACCCTGAGCACTTCGGGCACATCTCCTACCGGAAAGTTCTCGTCGTTGT
>Ga0307518_10001194_pt1 | contig 19511 bp, 16 predicted proteins | sample 25_EM_MG_FD_203889 | JGI IMG/M metagenome (GOLD analysis project Ga0307518, IMG submission 203889) | Populus trichocarpa ectomycorrhiza microbial communities from riparian zone in the Pacific Northwest, United States - 25_EM | ecosystem: Host-associated > Plants > Roots > Unclassified | place...
GTTTCGGGAGTGTGTTAATATTTTGGGCCTTACCTGCCATCTTGAAACACCAAAGGAGTGATTATATAATTAAAAGTTCCTAATTAGTATAGCTTCGGCATTATCCGGGGAAAAGTATGGGTTATGGGGTATCACGTATATTTCCCGCATGCCAACTCGGGAATTGGAAAAATGTATGTGTTTTAAGGGAGTATGGGTTATCTAGGGTATAGGTTTTAAGGGAGTCGACTGTATACTAATGCGGGATACTGCCATAGACCTACAATATTGAGAGACGCTTTGTCTACGTAGTGATACTATACATAAAATCTCATAACGTTTGGTAGTCTATAATCCTGCATATGCCTTGTTGTTCTGCTATAATCCTATAATATTGAGAGTCAGTTCAACCGTGTAGCAGTACTATAAATGTTCATTACATGTGGTTGTCTGGGCAAGGTGCCTGCCGTCCATGACGGCGCTATTTTCTGGTTTACACCTACGGGACTTAATTAGCCTAGGCACAGGATATAACCTGACAGACCCATATCGTATTCTTAATACAGTAACAAACCCGCTCCTCATCTGCTAGTGGTCTCTGGTGCACAGCGGAGTTCCAGTACGCACACAATTCGCTGGGAACGTGAGATCAAGCAGATACCAGAGGAAGCAATATTTGCCGCCTGGTGAGAGTGAGCACCTGATTTTCCAGTGAGTCTTTCTGAGTGCCGAGTACTGAGTCCTGGCTTCTTGCATGGCTGGCTGTTGTCAATAACTATGCCCACAGTTCGAATGGCTTACTACCAGCGATGCACTTTCCTTCTGGATTGAATTCCTTCAATCCCTAGGTGATGGGCGCCCTGATTTTCGAATGCCGCTATAGAAGTACAAGGTTAAAATTGGGTGAATAAATGAGCACGACAGAGAATTCATTGCTGAAAGACTGACTTTCGCGAAGCATTACACAACACTCGGTTTCTTGATGTACGAAGGGACGTCACAAGACCTGTTGCCAACTAGGTTGTATCATGCACACATATGTCCTGCTTGGCGCACGGATGAGACCATCTCCATGATGAAAGTCCACATCAAGCACTAGAGCGCAGTCGCCAAATGGCACTGGAACACCCACAACAATCCTGATGACGAGGGCGATGTGGATGAGATCTGTTGGGTGCCGTACAAGGGCTGCTGCCAATTGTGTAAGATGCCTGGGGACGGTTGTCCGTTGAAGCAGGAGCAGTAACAGCAGAGTGAGGATTACATACATACCCGTATATTGAAACTCGATCGAAATGGGGAAAGAAATGAGAAATGCACATATCAGTTATTTTTGGGGGGACCTTCATAAGCGCGAGGTTGTATTGCTGTTCATAACCACTGGGAGCCTGGAGAGAGGTTGTCCAAATGCGCGTCTTGCATAACCTAGGTGAAGGATGAGATGAGTGCCAAACGCGCATGTAAAGTATTGCATTGACGCCCCGGGATAATTCTGAGCTCTCCAAAGTCGATGCGTTTCTCCACGACAAAATAGAATGTCAATTTTCGTCGATGCCTGATGGTCCCATCGTCCGCCAACCCCTGCGAAAACGTCGTACGGCGAACGACGAACGATTGATATCTGCATCTATGATCTCCATTGGTAACTTCTTTTGCCTCACTTTATTCTGACAGAGCTGCAGCGCCTTTATCTCGTCTTGCAATTTTGTAACCAATTGTCTGCAAAATCACCGATAAGCCAACAAACGGAGCCACGCAAAACCACTCACTACATATCCTGAGGCTGCGCCTTTCCATACATCATCTTCGGGTTTATCTCCTTCTTCGACCCTCCCCCCTGCTGACCACCAGGGCTCAGCGGTCCCCCATCCCCGTACGCCATGCGCTCCCTCTGCTCCCGCTCAAACGCCTCCACCTCCTTCAGCGTGATCGTATCGTTCACAACCGTACCCAGATCATTGCCCCGATCCGCCTCCACAATGACCAAGTCACCCACCCTGATATCGAGCGTGAGGTTGGTCAGATAGAACAGGTCCGTGCGTCCAGCTTTGAACTCGACGATGTAGAGTGGCCAGGACGCGGGTACGGAGGACAGCGAAACGCCCTTGCCGAGATCGTTGAGATCAGGCGTCAGTGCATCTGCTGGGGTTGATAGGGCTCCTGCCGAGGCTGGGTAGGGTGGCCCGTCATCGGCGAGAGCAGTGACAAGAGCCCAGATCCGCTCTGGGACGTCGAGCGGATGTACGTTCCCCTGCGAATGAATGTACTGGATATCTTTGCCGGGAATAAACCGTACAGCGAGAGACGATTGCTGTTTTTGATGCTGTTGCTGCGAACTGTGACCGTTGTTGCCACCAGCGCGGTACTGGGTATCTATCAGCTACTGCTCGAGCTGGCTGCAAGGGGGACTGGCACCAGCGGACAGACCACTATCGCTGGGAGAGCCGAAGCGCTGCCTAGACGTGAAGGATGTACCACTGGGGATGTCGAGGTTGATGGGAAGATAGGGGGGATACACGATCCGGTGAGAGCGGGCTCCGGGACATGGGTGCGTAAATAGGAAATGAGGGCGACTGGCTAGGGGGATGGGCAGACGAAGAGGAAGAGGAAGGACCAGGACCGTCCTTGGAGGCTCAACGCACCAAAGCTATCTGCGAGATCGTCGTCCGACAGCCGAAGGCCACTGCCGCCATAAGTGGATGTGTGGAAAACACTGGGGCGCGCGGATCGTCTTGCGCATTGTGCCCTGGGGCGTTGAACCCGACCATGGATCTGCATGGCTGGACGACACTTGCACTCAGTCGCCTACTGGTCGTGCCACTGCCGTCGCCATTCTCAGCCTTGGGTGGGTGCACGCCAGCCCAGGGCTCGCGGAGCGTCGAGCCGTCGTCCAAAAGAATTTGGCCGACGTCCCTGACAAATTCGAAGGGTCCATCGTCTGCTTGTTGGTGAAATAGCCATGTCCGTTTGCACTGGACGAATCAAAGTGGGTGATCTGACTAGAGTGCCGAATAAGCCATACCGGCTGCTGCCAGGTGGCATAACGAGAAATTGAGCGGGTTTGAACTGAGAGAGGACGCCTCGGACCAGATGTGCAGATTTTGAAACGGGTTCAAGGGCGAGTGGCTGTCTCAAACGACTAGGACCTGCTGCAAGTGAGATCCGAAGCAATGGGACAATTGTCAGCGAGCGGGTGGTGGACAGAATGTGTTGGTCGCCGTGAGTCCGAAAAAGCTTCTGATTCGTGGCGAGATGTAATTGAAATTCAATCAAGACGCGTACTACACATGGCCATACAACGCGTGTGCATCTCCGAGCTGTCCCGGCAAACTGAAGACTCTGTGCCACTCGTCGGATACCCTCAGCGGTATGGCAAGAGAGGATCCACACTGACCCCTAGTACCAATGTGGTGCTGCACGGGGACGAGAAAAGTACTGGCGCGCTCGACATTCTCGCCCGGCTGGCCTGTGGGAACAGCCTCGAGTGCTGTTGGCTTCGCTGACAAAGAAGCCTCCTTGTCCCCACCCGCCTTCACCCAGTTTTTCAGACCATCCTTGCGTCGGGTCGCTGCCAGCTCACACGCTTTGGCCTACTCCCCTCGTATGTGGTAGATGGTAGTTCACCTAAACGGCCCTGGAAGGGCGGCGGTTGGGGTAGCGGTTAAGCCCCCTGACGAGAGCTTTCGCAGGCTCGAAACCGCACGCCCAAACCCGCCCCTTTACCTGTCCCTGTGTATACTGTACGCGTCCCCGATCTTAGGAGAGGGGGACGGACACGACAAACAGATTGACCACCCAGGATACCTCTCTTCGCACACAGACTATACACTACCCCCCGAAGGGGGGTAGTCTGGTTAGTATAATGGAATACCTTGAGTGTGACGAAACCTCCACAGAATTGCAGATAGAATCAACGAGATGGAGATGGTTCAAAAATGGAATAGTGTTCAGTACTATTACATACACCATAGATCTACACGATAGTAAGTGTATCGGCGTCGCCTTTCAACACACCAGTAGAGTCTGTGGGACGAGCGATAATATGACAAAACGATGCAACCCTCCGATATTCGTTATGAGGTAGTTCCATCAATAGAAGTGCGCTGAACGGCTGTGCCAACCGTGTGAGCCATTGGTGAGTCGAGGCATGATCATCAGTATCAATAGCAGGATGAAGTAAGTTTGGGTGCCATGGGCGTATCAGGACATATGGGATTCTTTTTGCCGTATTTTCGAGTCTTTTCGACAGCGCAATATCAATGGGAGCCAGGCCCGCCGCCTGAATTTGGTGGACATGAGTCGCAGTACTGGTATCCACTTGAGTGAGAGTCATATGTTCGATGCGGTGGACGATACACGGAAGAATAAGCCTGAAGTTAGTAAATTTGGCGAGTGGGAGGTCGGAGAGCGCCTGATGCATTTTGCGCGCATCTATAAGGGAATGCTTGCAGTTTGTACATGTGGAAGGTGGTGTTGTGAGGGCTGGAAAAGACAGAGGAAGAGATTGGTATGAGGTGATGGCAGCAGGAAAGCAGGTGTGAAATGCTGATGATTGCCCGATCCAATCCAAGATTGATGTGTCACCAGACTTTGAGATCACCTCTGCGAGTAGACGCCCGAGAGCATTCTCCGCAGATTCCCCATATAGGACGGGAATGTGGAGACCGAAGACTCCCAGAAGCGAATAGGCAATGTCTTCTGGCCGAGTGGTACAACGCATGGATGCCCACTGAAGTCTCGATCGTGCGTCATCTACGCCTGGATGGAAATCAGTGAGATGTCGTGAGGTGATGCCAGTCGCCTGTTCCAATTCGCCAAGTATGGTGCCATCCTCCTTGTGGTTTGAGGAACTGTCCCAGTAAAGCAACCAATCTCGAGTGAAGAACAACATGGTACGGGGCGCCAACAGCTCCTGAAGGGTCCAGCCACGTTTAAACCACACACTACTGATCAGTCCGCCCGTATGCGAAACATCAGCAAGGTGGACCATAGTGAGGGCCGACAGCCGGTACCACGAAAACATGGAGGCTATCGCCTCCTGGACTTCCGCGCTGCTTTCCTTGTCAATGCAGCACGTATCACTCCAAGCCCACAAGTACCTATGTCGACAGCATTCTTGACAGAAGAACTGCAGCTTCGAGATACCGTCAGTGGGATCCAAGTCAAAGGTGACTCGCCCATTAATGTCACGCAACAGTGGTTCGAATTTTCCCCACCGATGCGACAGTGTGACATACCGGAAATAGGTAGACACTACTTCGCGGATATGAGTGGCTTGGGTGGGGGTGCCCATAGCCGAGGCCGATGACAGTAGCTGGTTGTATTCTCCACTCTTCTCAAACTGCGAGATCTGTGAGTCCCTGTCACATAGCATTCCAGTACGGGTGTCCAGTAAGCGAGGGGGGAATCCCTTCAGAACGTCGAAAACAATGTCTCCAATCAAGTATTTGAATGGGGAACCAGAAGTTGTGCCAGTGGGACGCGCTGACTGAGTATTCGCACCTTGCCATTTGATTTTCAGCTGACGATAATTGTAGAGACTGTGGAGGGACTCTGCATGGTCAGGGTGACCTTGGGGACGCAGCATCAGTGCTGCTTGTTCGAATTTGATGGCATCGTCCAGATCAGTCCACATAGCTAGCTTGGTGAACCTCTCCGATAGACACCGTGCAAGGTCGTGCAAATGTGGCGCACTGGCCGGACTCCCTGGTAGACAGACCTCTAATGCTTCCAGATACCGTATAATGGCTTCATCTACATCAGCAACGGCGCCCTGATGTTGGAACCTGCACAGCAGGAAAGCAGCGAGAGTAGTAAGAGAAATTACATGCTCAGGGTGACCAGCGGGGCAGAGTTTCAATGCAGTTCGTGAAATGGCCACAGTCGCATCCACAACTAGGGCAATATCTCCATCATCAACCAGGTCTTTAACATAAATCAGAAGTTTGTGGAGGGATACAGCATGATCAGGATGTGCCTCTTGGACGTCCGAAATGTTTTTAAGTTTGCGGAACCTACTGCGAAGGTCGGTAACAAGGTCGTGAAGGTATGTAGCACGGCGAGGATTCCCAGGTTCGCAAGATGCTAATGAAGAGCGTCCAAGTAAGATACGATACCTTCATCCAAGTCAGCTGTCGTGCCATGTCTCTGAATTCGCCTTTTGACCAGAAGCAGCAGCTTGTCAATAGACTTTGCGTGATGATCGTGTCCCTGTGAATGGAGATCCAATATAGCTCGGTGGAGGGAGATAAGCTCGTCCAAGTCTGCTGCAGTCTGCACCCTCTCGAATCGGGTGCTAAGACATCTCGCCAACTGGTCAAGCGAACTTAACCGATAGGAATGACCCACCGGGCGGAGGTCCAACGCTGACTGATGCAGCGTAATGGCCTCATCAAGGTCACAGTCCATACCAAGTTTCAGGAACCTGACCCTCAGGCAATTTGCAAGGGTGTTGAGAGTCCAGGCACGATCGGAGTGACCCGGGGGACGGAGCTCTAACGCAGCTCGACCGAGTGTGATGGCCTCATCTAAGTCTGCTATGACTCCCTGTTTGTCGTACCGGTCGCTGAAGCAAAGTGCAAGATAATGGAGTGACTCCGATCGATCCGAATGACCTGCCGGGCGTAGGTCCAACGCTGATTGATGCAGCGTAATGGCATCATCAAGATCACAATCCATACCAAGTTTCAGGAACCTGTTCTTCAGGCAATTCGCAAGGGTGTTGAGAGTCCAGGCACGATCGGAGTGACCCGGGGGACGGAGCTCTAACGCAGCTCGACCGAGTGTGATGGCCTCATCCAAGTCTGCTATGACTCCCTGTTTGTCGTACCGGTCGCTGAAGCAAAGTGCAAGATAATGGAGTGACTCTGATCGATCCGAATGACCTGCCGGGCGTAGGTCCAACGCTGACTGATGCAGTGTAATGGCCTCATCAAGATCACAGTCCATACCAAGTTTCAGGAACCTGTTCTTCAGGCAATTTGCAAGGGTGTTGAGAGTCCAGGCACGATCAGAGTGACCCGGGGGACGGAGCTCTAACGCAGCTCGACCGAGTGTGATGGCCTCATCTAAGTCTGCTATGACTCCCTGTTTGTCGTACCGGTCGCTGAAGCAAAGTGCAAGATAATGGAGTGACTCCGATCGATCCGAATGACCTGCCGGGCGTAGGTCCAACGCTGACTGATGCATTGTAATGGCCTCATCAAGATCACAGTCCATACCAAGTTTAAGGAACCTGTTCTTCAGGCAATTCGCAAGGGTGTTGAGAGTCCAGGCACGATCGGAGTGACCAGAGGAACGGAGCTCTAACGCAGCTCGATTGAGTGTGATGGCCTCCTCTAAGTCTGTTATCGTACCCTGTTTGTCGTACCGGCGGCTGAAGCAAAGTGCGAGATAATGGAGTGACCTCGACCGATCGAAATGACCCGCCGGACGTAGGTCCAACGCTGATCGGTGCAGCGCAATGGCCTCTTCTAAATCCGCAATGTCATCTTTCTCCACGAATCTGTCATACAGGGAATCTGCAAGGTTGTAAAGGGCCATAGTCCAGCCAGTATATCCTGCGGGGCAACGTCCCAATTTTCTCCGATTTCGGGCGATCCAGTCGTCTAACTTAGTCATCGTTAATACACAAGGTGAAAGATCAGCGGAATTCACGGACGTCTGGTCTTTTAGGGCACTAGCGTGAGATATTTGAGAGAGGAACCTAAAACGAACCCACCAAAGGTTCCCTTCGCGAAATGATAGGACAACAATTGGTTGGACGAGGAGGAGAACCTTCGTTCAGGTCAGCTATAACCTTAACAGTGGGAATGGACCTATGATATGGATGGACAGAAGCCCTGAGATGGGATCAAAGGGACAAGACAGACTTCGCACCTGTTGCACAAGCAATTCGAGGTGGCTTCTATCAGCGTCTTGAGACGACGACGACGACGACGACGACGACGGAGATTGAAGGGATGGGTGATGCCAGTGGTCACGAATGTGTCAACTAATAATACCCAACTTCAACAGACTTCAACATGCTGCCACACGACCAAACAAGCTCATTTCCTTACCGGGAGTCCACATAGGTGAAGTTGCAAGTCCTTTTCCCTCACTCACTGGCATTGGCCACAGCGACACCCACACGCTAGTCGCGACCTGCGATGCTTTCCCAGCTCACCCCCGCAGCCCACGTTCTTCCCTAGGTTTAACAAGCGAGGCCGGAGCTGCTTCACGCCTCACATCACGTATCTTTACCCTCACGCGTCTCGTGATGTATGTACCTCGTAGTATTCATATTTCTCATCGTCACGGAACATACCGACTCTCAGTTCAACGATGTCTGTCAAAGCCTACCTTGCTGCATTCCCGTCCGCATGACTGGTCAGCGGGAACACGGATCATGCGTATGGGGCCAAAACGTAAGCGCTTTACCAGCAACCTATCTTAAGTTTGAGCTGAGGCCATGTCCGAGCAACGCAGACTTCGGCACTCTGAAGGAGAGAGGCAAGATGGATTTAGAAAAGTCTCAACAGGTAATGGGCAATTCGAGGCTGATGCTCATTTGAAAAGCTAACCTGAACCCATGTTCCAGGTCCTGGATCATAAGGTTGACCTGCGTGGGACACGATGGCGGTCGTGGACGAACCCGTTCAAGTGCGAGCTGGACTGGAATGAGAAATAGCGGAACCTCAAGGACTCCAGCTTTCTGGTGTCCGCCTTGCAATCGAAGCACACAAGTCCAGGATTGAGGATTGCGTGCAAACGAAGCCAGCTCCTATCGCCTCCCATCTCTGAGCTCCTCTCCTATGTGTTCGAGTTTTCGCTACGTTGCCATTACATGATCCACGGAGAAGAAGGAAGCCAGCAAGCGCGTTGCGCACTCGGAGGGACGTCATTCTCTACTCTCCGACCTTCTGGACTAATATCGACATCAGCCCTGGTCGTGCAGATATGTCCCTCGTGAGGACACATGTAGCAGGGAGTTGCCAGCGTCCACTGGACATCACCATTCAGTCTTGGTAGAATTCACGCGCTCAGCTCTCTGCCTCGCTCCATCCCATCACACCTCATGCGCATCGCTGACGTACGCTGAATAGTCACTATTATTTGCAACTCGTCCTAGACAAAATCAATGACTTGAAGTTCCCTTTTTCATACGCGCTTCTATCATAATAACAGCATTTATCCAGTATCCCTCTTTCTTAAGGCCAGAAAACTTTTCTGTTTTGCCAAGCCCTGGAGTTCTGCCACCTCATTCTTGTGGACAACTTCCCGCTCTCTCTTTGCAAATTTCTCCTCAACATGTCGGACTGCTGACACTTCCGCCTTTGTTGTCATCTCAGAAATTGACCACGCTCGAGCTCGTATATTCTGATAATCCCTCCCTTCAACCAGACAGCATCTCTCTGGCATTCCTTACGTCGCCTACACTCAAGGCTACCCAGCCGAGATAATTAATTAAGGCGGTTGTAGCCTCCAAATCTCCTGTATTTATACCTTACCGTCGTCGTTCCCTGTGACCAACTATCCGCCATTTTCCACGGATTTGAATCCAAGTTTCGCAATATCCGACATCTCGTGTTGGACGCTCCGCCTTCTGCCTTGGAAGTCAAGTGTGCCGAGGCTGTATCCTCGGTGTTCTCAAACGCGCATCATGTGGAGATGAACACTGGAAACCGATGCTCTTTCAGGACAAACCTGGATGGGTCATGTGCTGCAGACCACTGGGAGTCGACGGTCCATGGGATGGTCGTTGACCACGAGTGGTCTACCGAGCATCTTGCACGGTGGCTGCAACAGCGACAATTGGCGGGTACAGTAAACCGATGTTGCACGTCAGACTGCCAGCTGACTGTATATTTTCTGACCATGATGACGATGAGGATGAGGGATATGGCTCGAGCCGCTCGAAGCCCCATTTATTTTCAGACCCCGGTGACTCATTGCGGGGAATTTGCATCATGGATATCATAAGGTCTCGTTCAAGATGGAAGTGGTTCTGTCGCCATCATCGTCTTCCCCACATCGCTGCTATTATGAAATTGATGGCTTTACTACCTCCTGCGATCTAGGATGGTTCTGCCAGGTTTATTGCATCTTCTTTCTGATCAAATCCATCAAGCAAGCGCAAGTCCAGTGTTGCACGTATCCCGACTAGAAGGTGCCTACAATATGATGACGGAGCTTCCCACCGATGCCAACCTTGCTTCGAGTTCGACCATACTTTAGATGTTCAAGACTTCAAACCACCAAAGTGAGTCAAGTTCGAAGAGCCCATGACACGAACCAACTGTTCTGGTGCACAGTCGTGATTGTACCCTCGAAAAATATGCTGACACTGAATGGCCATGATATGAGTAGAATGTATGACATGTACAAGTAAACCAAACAGAAAACAGAATTCATGGGATACGTTGAAAAAGCCTGCATAAATTGCCGCATAGATGATGACCTCTGATGGTCCAGAGTCGCCTCCTGTGCGATGAGACTGAGTGGGGAGGCTAGTGCATGGGCTGGTGGTGCTGCCAGTGTAGAGACAGGAGTTGATACGGGCTCTGGTGGTGGCGCACGCCCGCACTGCTAAGATTGTAGTAAGAAGCAGGAACAGGATATGATGCAAGCAGTAGAGCATGGGGTAGTGCACCTGGCAATCGGCCCCAGCGCTGAGATCTGAAAGATTGACTGGCTGATACAATTCGAATATATCAGTTAACCATTGGTCCACAGATGATCTTCGAATCGGGGGGTGTTCTGCTTGGACGAGGAGGCGAAGAGCTTCGTTCAGGTCAGCTATAACCTTAGCAGTAGGAATGGACCATACGGATGGACACAAGCTCTGAGATGAAATTCGTGATGTGCAATTAGATGCAAGGCTATAAGTACGATGAGGGAAGAAAAGGACAAGACGGACTTCGCGCCTGTTAGACAGCAATTCAAGTTGGCTTCTATCAGCGTCTAAAGACGACGACGACAGGGGTCGAAAGGATGGATGATGCGGGCCAGTTGACACAAATGTGTGGGATCACGTCAACTAATACTCAACTTCAACTCACCTAGCTGTCGTACATGTCTCCTAAGCCAAGTGTGCTTCATCACCTCGTGCTTGACCGCCACCCCATGCTTGGGTATCAACTTAACTGCGTGAATGACATCTAGCAACGAGATAATCGAGCCCACGCACGACCTCCTTCCATCGGGGTTGTTGATGAAACAGTATCCTACATCCCAACTTCCGGCTGATGCACTGGTGTCGCCGTAAAAGTGAAATATTCGACTTATACTAGCAATGGGAAGGAAAGCTCAGTGGAGAGAGGAGAACCTCATGAAGAGAACACCACTCCATGTGGGTTTGTTGCAACACGGAGTGCCAGCGGCGGCATAAGTTCGGACTGAGACGTCACATACGGATATTGTGCTGACCCCCCACTGCTCGTGCGTTAGCCACTCGGATGCTCACCATCTTGGCGCGGCCAATGGTACGACATGGTATGATGCTCTCTCGATAGGCTACTCGCCAGGTGGGTTGACTGTGGGAGGGGTGAGACGAGTGCATGGTCAATGAATTTCGGGTAGTATGTTGTCCTGTCTCTGATGAATTGTTGGTGATTTTCGGCTGTGTCTGCCTCTGCCTCTAGACCAGCGAAGTGGGCAGGTAACGATCGGTATCACATCCGCTGGAGCCATACAAAACGTGCTCGCTGATTGTAATGGCCAGAAGCGATTGGAGTTCGAACAGAGACTCGAAAGGAAGGCTGGGAGATCGAAAAGGGTGTGGGGCGCTCAAAGTATTGCTTTGCTGTGTTAAGGGGAAGCTGTTCAGTTATAGCAACACGTGTTATCTTGCACCTTTACCACCACAACTACACGTTTACCGTTCCCATCCAACAAACTTTCAATTCTGTGAAAGGAGGTATGTGATATTATCCACGGTTGATGATCCCGTCGAAACCAATGCACACTTACGCAGCATGCGCCTGATCAACGTCAAAGCCTTTCTTGAGAGGGAGAGATTGATTAGAGAGAGAAAGCGAGTGGATCGTCGCACAAAAGTCGTCCAGTTCGGCGATGATGAAGCAACAGAATACGCGATTCTGTCCCATCGGTGGGTCGGGGAAGAAGTGGACTATGACGAGATAGTTGAGCTCGCGAAGATGGACAGAGTGGACAGAGATGAAATTCGCCAGCGTGATGGCTATCGAAAGATCCTCGATAGCTGCAAGCAGGCTCAGAAGGACGGATATGAGTGGTTGTGGGTCGATACTTGCTGCATCGACAAGCGAAGCAGTGCAGAGCTATCCGAGGCCATCAATTCCATGTATCGGTGGTACGAAAACGCGAGAGTATGCTATGCGTACCTCCACGACGTCCCCGATCCACTCTTTCCCACTGCGAGCGACGAGGAGAGGTATCCTGATTTCCGTGGATGGCCGGAGTGGTTCTCGCGTGGGTGGACGCTACAAGAGTTGATAGCCCCAAGTGACGTCCAGTTCTTCAACAAGAACTGGCAAAACATAGGTGACAAGAGGATGCTTGGACCAGCCTTGGAAAACATCACTGGAATTCCGGAGCATATATTAACATATGGACTTTGTGGAAACCGTCCATGTGTTGCTCAAATCATGTCGTGGGCGGCCAATCGTACGACGACGCGAGTGGAGGACAGAGCTTACTCGCTGATGGGTTTGCTGGAAGTGAACATGCCAATGCTGTATGGAGAAGGGAAGAAAGCGTTTCACCGACTGCAACTGGAGATCATCCGCGCATCGAATGACCAAAGCATCTTTGCGTGGAGTTGTACAAACGATAAGTGGACTGGCAATATCCTCGCGGATGACCCGAGTTTCTTCAAGCGTTGTGGTAGAATGGAGCTGATGGGTCACGACGAATACATCGAATATCTCAAAGAGGACCTCACCAAAGAGGAGCTGGAGTTGATCGAGGATCGACTTGGCACATTCCCAGTCACGAATCGTGGCATCCATGTTTGGTTGCCCCTCTGTCTCTATTCTCGCTCTCGCTTCAAAGCCCGGCTGCCATGCCGCTTTCGTCCATCAGAACCACCAGAGACCATCAGTTTGGTTTTGTCAGAATCCAATTACTACAGAGATCCAGGGCCATCCCTTTGGTTTATACGAGATTCTTTGACAGCGGGACCCCCCTTCCCTCCTCCCCCCCTATGGCAATTGTGCCAAGTCTATCTTAGATATCAAGACCCGCCACGTCGCAACACCACATTCAAAATCGAGGATAGCGTGCTCTTTGAAAATGGCTTCAATTAATGCGGCGCGTACCCAAAGGAATTCGCCGGAGACACGCTCACGCTGACCAGCATCAATTCCCTTGCCATCAAAGTCTATTATGATAATCAAACTAGCACTTTCATTTTACTGGGCCTTGGGCAATCTCTTGGCAAGGACTGGATACATGTCATTTCTGATGAATCTAACTTATCTCGAGAAATTTATGGTGGCCGAACTTCAAAATCATGGGAGGTCTATATCGAAGACAAATACTGGGAAATGAAGAACAAAATGCCATCGCATGCACGACACGTGAATAAGGCGCGTCATGGGGTTGAACAAGTCTGCATTATGCGGACCCGTCTCCTTCAATCAACCAGAATCCTTCAGATTTCGTCCGTCATGTGGAAGAGCTCAAGGATTTGTGGAGTTAAGCTTGGGGTATTTCACGATCCCGATCCCAGTTATGTATCTGGTCAATGGACAGCCTTCGATGTTGACGTGGGTTGCTTTTCTTTGCAAGTCTCATTGGCACTGATATCACTATTCATTTAGGGAACATCCGTTCTCGGCGGTGACTGGCGGGGTCTCATGATACTACTCGATCGGCCGAAAAAGTACATCAGCTTCGAAATAGACGGGGGACTGTGTAATTTCTTGGACGCATCCGATTGTATCGAAGTGAGCAGTGTCACATCCCTTTTGTACAATGTTTGAGCCTTACGAGAACAGCTGGGGGACTATGGTCGCTTTACAGACTCCAAGGGATTCTGCCGAGAAGGAAACCTCTTTGCTGACCTCGAGCCGCTTTCTATGGCGGACATCAGGAAGCGCGATCTATTTTTACGTGGTGGGATGGGCTGGAATTGGCCGGACATCCGTGATCTCCATTTACACAACTCACTGATACTGTCACTTCCAAGTGACGACAACTTCAAATCATTGTTGACTTCACTCTCTACCCGACTCACCAATAGATGCCTTGTCACAAGGATCATACGACGTCTTCCTGATCCTGACCAACCCGGTTCAAACATCACAACATCTTTGTACAGCGTTGCAAAGCCATTTGTTTGGCACCGATATGAGAGCGCTGGTTCTGGGTCGGATGAGCGGTCAGGCGAAACGAAGGGTGCCCAAATTGGGGTGAATGACATATGTATTAGATGAGATGATGTTGTAAAGTTCGTCGGTTGTTCTCTGGTCGTTTGTGCGTCTATCCTTACTATGTATTCTTTCATATATCATTTCAGGCTAAGTATGCAGTCCCTAGTCTGAAGCAAAGAACACTGCGTTTAGGAATCATCCTGCTTGCGGTGAGTGCATACTGGCCAAAGTCCTCAACTATCCCACCCCTCCTGCCTCACATTTACACCTACGCGACATAATTAGCCTAGGCACAGAAGATATAACCTGACAGACCCATATCGTATTCTCAATACAGTAACAAACTCGTTTCTCACCTGCTATTAGTCTCTGCTGCACAGCGAAGTTCCAGTACGCGCATAATTCACTGGGAACGGCGTGAGATCGAAGCTAGTATCCCGGGGTTCGTTACATATATGAATACCGGAGGAACTAATATTTGCCGTCTGGTGACAGTGAGCACTTGATTGTCCAGTGAGTTTGTCTGAGTGCCGAGTGCCGAGTCTCGGCCTTTCGCATATGCTGGCTGTTGTCAATAACTATGCCTGCAGTTCGAGTAGCTTACCAGCGGTGCATACTTTCCTTCTGGATCGAATTCCTTCAATCCCCAAGTGATGGGCACCCAGATTTTCGAATGCTACTAAATACAAGATTACGATCTGGTGAATAAATGAGCACGACAGAATTCCAAATTGCAGAGAGACTGAAGTTTGCAAGCAACTGTGAGAAGCATCACAGAACTAGTTTCTTGATGTATGAAGGACGTCACAAGCCTGACTGTCGACCAGGTCGATATTCATGTGCACATATTGTCCTGCTTTGCCTACGCTTGCGATGAGACCGGGGGAGATTTACAAATGAAAAATCTGCAAGTCCCTTTCTGCCCAGTATCTGTAATGAGACGTACTCTTAGAGTCCTTATGAGTTCGTTTTCCCTGACCTCCGCCGCCTGGCAAATTCTTCCTCTTACATCAGATTTGGAGGAGATCGAATAACTTCAAGGTCTGGCTACTAGGGGAAGATGTCCTATTTCATCGTCGCGACTTGTCAAGGTTTACATATTCCCAGGACATGACGAGTCTCTGGGATTGCGAATGGTAGAGAATTAGCTCACTTTGCTGTCACTGCTACTAGTAGCGTATTTGGTCCAGCCTCGGCGCCAGCTGAGTGTTCGGCCCCTATACGGTGGGGCTTTATATAGGACAGCAGGTTGGGACTCCGACAGCTCTAAATCACCTTCATTTTTTTTCCCTCTTTTTCTCGTCCATCTCAAGTCCAGCCAAAGGGAACCAACTCCATCATGATCACAACTGCACGTCTGCCATTTGATCTTTTGGTTGTTGCCAAGAAGGTATGGATCACATCCTAACACTGACACATATGCACTTGTGCAGGATGCCCATAATCCACGTAAAATTTCTTCCAGAAAGGTTGAAATTGTTCAGCAAGCGGTCGTCCTCGAGGACGAGCTGGGCCATGTATGATCCATCGTGGATCGAGCAAGAAGTCAGCTTTGACAAAATAGCGTGATCTTGTGAAGACCAAGGTGGGAAATTCGTCAGCGCGGTGACCACCAAAATATTTTCTATAGGTGAGCAGGCTAACAGTGATAGATTCGAGTCGACACTTGCTTTATCGATAAGCAGAGTTTTCGGAGGCAATCAATTCTATGTCCCAATGGTATCAAGGCTCGAGGGTATGCCATGCACACCTCCATGATGCCCTCGTCTTATCCTTTCCCACTGAGCATAACTATAGGAGGCATCGCGAATCCAGCGGCCCGCCGGAGTGGTTTTCCGTGGGTGGACAATGCCCAGTTTTTTTTTAACAAGAATTGGAAAAATAATCGACAAGACAGTGCTTGCATATCACATGCAAACCACCGCATATGATGAACTTTTTTCCCGATAGTCCGTGTGATGCCCAGATAAGCCCTGCGCTTTCCACCAGAGGACGACCTGCCTTAAGGTCAGTTCCCTCTTGGGATGAATATGTCGCCCCCGTAAGGAGGAAAGAGAGCATTTCACCCCCTTTCAGCTACAGTCCATCCGCATGTCGAATGACCAAAGCATCTTTGATGGGGACCTTGCCCCCCTCCCAAGCCCAATACAGTGGCAATGGAAGAAACTTGGGTCGTCCGCAAGAATACCCTTACGGACGGCCCAGGTTTCTCTGGCCATTGTGATAAAATGGAGCTAAATTCATCAAATCTCTCCAACATGACATCTCAGAAGAAGGCAGCCCTCGTTCGAAGGAGATCAATTTGGCGTATTCTCTAGTAGTTGTATCCAAATCTGGCTGCTTGTTTATCCCGGTGTCGGCTCTACCTCAGTCTTTGAAAACTTTGCTGTCATGCTTCCCTTGTCCATCAGGTCCACCAGTAGCCATCAATCTGGCCTTGTGGAAATACAATTTTTGTACGCCGCGTAGACCTGGAATTTTCTACAGTTTTGTCCACTTCATTTCAGATATCAAGACATGCTACATCGTGACTCCTCAGGAAACAAGGTTAAGCGACTACCACTATCCTTTTATGTCCGAGTTTGCTGATAATCAAGCCAACAGTTATCTTGCAGCAGACTTTGGGGAATGCTTTGGGAAGGATTGGACTAGGGACTGATGTACTACAAAGTAAGGATAGAGTCGAGAGGGAACGGTTGCCTTGCCTAAGGGAGAGTAGGATGGAGTGGGAAGACTTAAGTGTAAAGTCATGGAACGAATTCCTCCTTTCGAAGGAACGGCTTCCTCTCGTTGGATCTGCCTAGGGTGGACTAGAACGAACTTGGATGTAGAGAGATGCTGCAGCGGTCACCACACATGGCCCTCTCTGGGCCTTGGCTCTGCAAGCACGGTGACAAGAGATCATACTCGGACTCGAAGCGAACACCAACCAGTATCAATCAAGCTTGTGTGCTATTTTCTGAGGCGACGTGCCAGTTGTATACAGGGACTTAAGTGGGTGTACTATCCTGTGAATTGAGTGATGGTTTCTGCTGCTTTGTCATCGGTATTCTGGTTGCTCGCTAAACTCACCCTGTAATACTTTGTGCGGAACTATATGAAACGATGAACCGTGGATAGGAAAAAGCGTACCTGCTGGAACTGGTATTTCCGGCTGATGTTCGACGCATATATTCTGTGCTTTGATACTCGGAGGAAAGCTGCCAGCTTACCGTGGATTCTTGGTTCACCCGGCCGGACGTCCCCAGACGGCGATAGCATGCTTGTGCCTTGAAAAAACTCTTTGGTACGTTGATTCCTGATTACATCAATTTACAGTAATGTATCCCTATTCTTATCTCTCGCATTGTTTCAGACAGCATCTCATGATGCGCGTATGGCATACCTTCGAAAGGAAGAGCATGTACCGGAAGAGTTTGTACTATTCCTAGACGCAAAGCCAATTTTTCCATCAAACAACCAGTACATGAGAGGAGTGCGTTTTTGTCGTGTCCTCTTGTCAGGGGAAGTCTCGTGGCAACACTGCCTTTTAATCCCAGCGATTCCTTGTTGGGTGATTAAAGTTCGACAATACTTTGCGTCCCCCTGAACTGCGTTATGTGTGGGAAGCATCCTATGAGGGCTAATCCTGTGCTGAGGCTTGAAGCTTCGAAGAGCTAATACACCTACGCTTTATCCTTCACTGCCTTACTCTTGCTGCACACATTCCGACCGCATACTCAGTCCGAACAGCGAACTTTCTTCTTGAACGACTAGCATCCTCCACTTTATGCAAAGTGGCCTCATAAGAAACCCATCTGAAAGTATGTACTCGTGAGATCCGTCTAATCAGTAATTCACTGAGGGTTGAAAAATTCATATCATATTCAGCACGAGATGCGCCTGATCAACGTGAATGCTCTTCTCGACGTTGAGAAGTCCATCAGCGAACAGAAGGAGCCGGATCCCAGGACGGCGGTCCTCGTGGAACTCCATGGCACAGCCCTTGCAGAGACAAAGTATGCCATGCTGTCCCACTGCTGGGGCCCACCCGAGCAAGAGCTGCAGTTTAAGGAGATGAAAAAATTCATAATCATGGACGAGCGCAGGCGAAATGAAGTCAGGAAGCGCAGCGGGTACAAGAAAATACTTGATGCCTGCAAGCAAGCTCGCCGAGACAAGTTTGACTGGGTGTGGGTTGATACCTGCTGTATTAATAAAGACAGCAGCTCCGAGCTTTCCGAAGCCATCAACTCCATGTTTCGGTGGTATGAAAAGTCGGAACGATGTTATGCGTATCTCCACGATATCGACGAATTAGTCTTTCCTTCCGAACCCGATAAGGAGAGGTTTTATGAATTCAATGGATGGCCAAAATGGTTTTCACGTGGCTGGACACTTCAGGAACTCGTCGCCCCCAAGGACGTGTATTTCTTTAACCAACAGTGGACGTTCATTGGTGACAAGAAATGCCTTGCAAACACTCTGGAATCCATTACGCAGATTGTGGGTAGGATCTTGGAGGACGGCTTATCGTCCAAACGTCCCTGCGTTGCACAAATTATGTCATGGGCTGCTGACCGGAAGACGACGCGGGAGGAGGACAGAGCATACTCACTCCTGGGGCTACTCGGCGTGCATATGCCGATGGTGTATGGAGAGGGGAAGAATGCCTTCCGCAGACTTCAGCTGGAAGTCATCCGAATGACTAACGACCAGAGCATCTTTGCCTGGGGTCATTCACGCGAGACCGGATGGTCAAGTAGCTTCCTGGCACCTGATCCGAGCTTCTTTCGGGATTGCTCCTACGTGGAAAAGATGGACCTCGATGAATTCATTCTGCATCACAAGAACGAAATACCAGAAGATGAACTGCGCAAAGTCATGGACCCGGAGGAGCGGCTTCGCACGTTCACCGTCACTAACGATGGTATCCAAATATGGCTACTTCTCAGGCATTGGCGTGGTTCAACATCACTTTTCCAAACCGAGCTAGTCTCGTCACCCTCCGTTCTGGGGGTGACTGCCTAATATAGGCAGAACGAGTGTCTTGACAGCTCGTATGTCACCCAGAACGTCTGGTGACTTTCGTAGTAGTTAGAGAGGATCGAGTCACATCTGTCACACTGTAACACCTTCCAAAAGCTAAGAGTGTGTTGCGCCCACTCCATATGGCCGCGGTGAAGTCATCGGAGATACCACACAATCCAGAACAAG
>Ga0307518_10001195_pt1 | contig 19507 bp, 18 predicted proteins | sample 25_EM_MG_FD_203889 | JGI IMG/M metagenome (GOLD analysis project Ga0307518, IMG submission 203889) | Populus trichocarpa ectomycorrhiza microbial communities from riparian zone in the Pacific Northwest, United States - 25_EM | ecosystem: Host-associated > Plants > Roots > Unclassified | place...
AATGACTGTTAATGAAGAAGAGTATCCCATTCCACTACAACGCCTTCAGTTTCCTGTTCGTCTGGCCTATGCAATGACTGTCAATAAGGCACAAGGTCAAACAGTGCAACATGTTGGACTGGATCTATGTACTCCTGTATTCTCTCATGGTCAACTGTATGTGGCTCTTTCACGTTGCACACATCCAAGGAATCTCAAAGTTCTATTTTGTGAGGGAGAGGGGGGCACAAAAACAACAAATATAGTATGGACTGAAGTATTTAGAGGGCTTGAAATCTGATGTGTACTACTATATATATATGTCTGTGAATTCAACTTGGATGTCTTGGAATTACTATTATCCAGCTTATTAAAGGTGTGTATCATCTGAATAAATTTATGGAACTTGAAGGGTCAGAGGTCCTGGGCTACTAATCTGGGCCGAAGGCCCATGGATCCAGGCAAATTTGGGCCGGAGGCCTGTGGGTCCAGACAAATTTGGGCCAGAGGCCCGTGGATCCAGGTAAATTTGGGCCGGAGGCCCGTGGGTCCAGGCAAATTTGGGCCGAAGGCCCGTGGGTCCTGCTATCTCCTCTGCCGAAGGCAGATCGAGCCACCGGCTCGTATCATACTATGGGGTTGGTTCGCCCTATTACGTAATAGTCGGAGGCTTCGCCACGTGACGGGGGAGGCCTTTCGGGGACGGTGAATTTTCCGAGCGGGCACTCTACTTCTTACTGCAACACAATGATACTTAGGTCTACTGCCTATGCCAAATAAACATGAACCTGATATCCTAGTGCACCGAGTAGACTTCAAACTGTAGGATGTGACAATATGTTACATACCACAAAAGGTACTTTAAGGATTTACAAGATGTTATGTAGAGGAAAGGAAGTAAAAGGCCAAGGGAACTGCTGGTGTACCATGCAAGAGTAGAACACCAAGATGTTCAGTCGCCTGACCACCTGGCACGGTAATTATCTTGGCTGTAGTCAGAAGGGAAATTACAACTCCCTCCTGCCTTTTTTTTTGCCCCAACGGGCCTTCTCAACGATACGCTGACGCAATTTTTCATCGTCATCACAACCTGGGTTGATAAGAGATCCAATCCCTGAAGCGAGATCACCACCACTTCCCAAGACAATTCCAGAGAATGTCTTAACCTTGGCATGGGTATTCTTCCTCTTCGCCGACTCGCGGTAGGCATGAACCGCGTCCTGGATGATAGCGGAAGTTAGTTCTTGGTTATTTTTACCGTCTGTCAGCATGAATAGAACATCCATGATATGGATGAGATCCACAATGTATGCTATGAATTTATGTTGCACCTGAAGTCTGAAGTAGAAACTAAACAGGGGCTGATCCTATCTTCGGGGGTCTACTCACTCCCTGCTATAGAGCCACGTTGTCCATCCTGGAGTGCTGTTGTTTTCCTCTAACAAGCTAATCGATTCTTGGAATTCATGACTCATTAGAATCTGCCATAGGGAAAGAAAGTCGATGATCTATAACAGCATAGGTGAGATCATGTAAATCGTACTTCGGATGGATCGCAGAAGTTCCAAACTTTGATGATGTCTGTATGAATAACCTGAAGGCAATCCAGGATTTTGTGCCCTAAGAAATAACTGCCCTGAGAGACAGCCTCCCAATATCCTTGCAAAGAAACATTATTAATGCACTTCGGAGCCACAAAGTAGACAAACTTCGTTTTCCAACTCTGGTATGAAAATTAGTGAGGGGTAGAGGTAAAATGCGAAGGATATACATTATCGACGCAGCAATATTTGATGAAGAATCCATTCTTTGAGCCATAACAGTCACGGTGGACACTGCTGAAAGACCATTGCCTTGCTGTTGCACGAAATGTTCAGAAACTTTCTGGTACGTCAGCTGAACCAGCTGCTTCAGTCTCTCGTGGTAGTGAGCTCTCACTGCAGTATAACACAATATTCACACAGGTAGATTTCGGTAATGGACCATAGACGCACTGGAGACCGCAAGATAGGGGAAATCGTGTTCCCCTGTGAGCCGCTTGATAGGTTCAATGCAGTGTTTCTGTAGATATCGCTCCGCCTCCACTTCAACCTCACTTTCTGTGTATTCTCTGCCCTCATCGTCCCATCGGATTTCTATCTCATCGATTAGCTTGTCATATTTCGTGAACACAAAAACGGTAGGAACTGAGAGAATCAGTATCTGGAGAGCCAACTCCAAGCGTAAAGATTTCACTCACTATCTCCCAGTATATTTCTCTTGTCACGTAAAAAGTCTTCCATTCCAGTCTCCATCATTCGCTGGCTGTAAGTGTGAACGGGTATCTGGAAACTCAACCTATGGCATCGAGCTGACTATCAGGACATCCATTCCCATTCCAAATGAGCCTACCAGATGGCATGCAGCTGTTCCTTGATGTCTTCGTGCGTCTTTCGCCTTTCAATGAAAGACTTGACAAGTGCGATATTGTTGTATTCACCGGGCTCAAAACCAAGGCTATCATGTAAGATAAATCTTTTGTTCCGTTTGGAGACCAGTGGCTTTTCAATATTTGTCTTCCCTCTCTTGCCGTACGCAGGGCGCTAAAAGTAACTATGAGTAACGGATAATGGCGTATTTTTGGCCACTCAACGGCTTCATCGACTCCAAATGTACGATAGATGAGGGAGGACTTCCCAACTCCCGTCTATAAATATAGGATTGTCAGGATGGATCGAGCAACATGGTGTACAGACGAGTCACCTTGCCGATGATCAAAATGCGGAAACTGGTACACAGATGGTAAAAGTAGCACATCAAATGCATTCATACGTGAAGCTCACTGAGGACAGATTTGAAGCAGTTCGTCGGTGGTGGGTACTAATAAGTCCAACCCCTGCTATCCGTTGGTCAAACACACAACTACTGATTATGCACCTACTCACAGCAGACGGGGAAATCTTGAGGATGACTTCAATGTGATCATGTACTCTGCGGAAGACTGCACAAGTCTCAGAAGGCGGAATGAAAAAACCGGTTTTCGTTAAGCATACTGTGTTGCTCTGATTTGCTAAGCATGTCATGGGCATCAAACGATATCTCTAGTACTCGTCGATTCCATCCTGATCCCTGAGATGTAATGAATAGAGCAAACTGGTCCTGTGATGGTAACTCTCTGCGCAGGTCGAGCGCATGATTATTCGCACTGGTAGTGGCACAGAACAGATACTTACAAAGGGGGGTCGAAATCTGCACGGATAATACCACCTTCTCGCTGACCGGAGATTTTGCAGTGTTGCCCACCGATAGTCACCTCGGCGGAGTCGGATTCATTGACGTTTCGAACCTCGATACCTGATAGTCACATGTTAGACTTGAGAGATCGTAAATAGCGCGGCCAAACCAGATATTTTCAGGGCCCGATTCTCTTCCGCTGCCGTGCCACTCGCCACAATGGAAATACTCTCCAGGACAGCGAACATTTTCGGGCGTGAGAATGGCTCGCGATTCCAACATGATGAGCAGATGTCCCACCAATAGTTGGTAAGACGGGTAAGAGTTTCATCCTCACTAGGCCGAGTGAGCGGACCTCGAATGATCGCAGCAATGACCGCCTCACGGCGCAGACGGCTATGAAATGGTATTTTCCGCGTAAAGAGCTCCTGTAGATATGGAAAACATTGATCGCATTTCATGGAGGTGAATCAGCCGTAGGTGTACCCACCATAGCTGTCATTCCAAAAGCCCACACATCTGCTTCTGCTGATACCTCCCCACCGTCAAGCAGCTCTGGGGCCATCCAGTTCAGCGTTCCTCCACACATATTGATGCGAATTAGTTTCTGTGACGAATCGACGACACGAGATAACCCAAAATCAGTGAGAAGCGCGTTACGCTCTTGAGATATCAACACATTAGACTGCATCGCTTTAATCAATCAGGATGCATATCAAAGGAAAATACACTTACGCCTTTGAGATCGCCATGAAATATTGGTCCCAGTTTATAATTATGCAGGTAGTGTAACCCTCGTGCGATTCCCTCGATCTGAGCAGGGTGTAGGTACCATTTATATCCAGCCATGGCGACGTACCAGAGGGCGAGGATCAACGTTTTGATCTTGAACATAATCATGTGCATTTCCCCTTTCCATCCATTCAGACACGATAGAGATAGTATGATCAAATTCCGTGGTAACTCCGAGCAGTGGGAGGACGTTCTTGTGACACAGTTTTGACCAGGCGTGTACTTCGCGGACAGTATCCTAAAAAGTGTCATAGGACGAAGATAAACCTCCAGTATCCGAACCTTAATAATCTTTACACTCTCGTCCCCAGAAAATTTGCTAACAGGCGTCTTCACTGCTACTTCAATGCCGGCCGGAAGGAGAGTTCCTTTGTAAACCAAGGCAAATCCTCCTCTAGACTTGCAAGTAGGCAACCGTTCAACACGGCCATCGAGGTTGATGCTGAAGTCGTATGCACGTTGAGCATACTCTTCAAGAACAGAATCAAGTTTCAAAACCATGGGATTGCGGGGAGATCCAATATTGATGGGATGGTCCTGGAGGTCAGCGGTGGCGATTCCCAAAAAGGCAAAGGTTTCCGTCGTCAGTCACTGAAGGTCGGCTTGACATACTAGTATGTACCCACCTGCGTCGGCAGAACCCTTACTTGACTGCTCGTGAAGATACTCCTCGAAGCCTGGAGAGAAATGAGCACCCTTAGATTGACATTTGTTCTTAGCACCCTCCTCTTTTTTGTTGTCGGATATACACAACGAATCTACACCATAAATACGAGGTTCATGCCATACTACCCCATATTGTGTTCAGTGCTGATTACTATTGATTTCTCCGGTACAGTTGTTCCATGATCCTGCTCGGCATGGTCATCAGCGGCGTCTCTTGCCTCGTGATCGGTTCTGGGACATTCATCATTAGGGATGCCGAGCCAGCTCTGGGCTCACCTCCTGGAGATGGCATTATCTCTTCGGAGAAGGAATACGTGTTGTTGAAAAAGAAAGAGGGAGCCGTCAGTGGCAAGTCTGCGCTTTGACAGTGCACCTGAAATATTAACACGACATAGGGTGGTGACCCCAATTCCTTGCACAATTTGGTGAGTTACTCTTGTATTTCTCTCTCAATCAGTTGCGCCAATTCGCAGAGGCACAACGACAATGCCCTACGCATTCGTCCACTAATATCACCACCACCGCCACCGCCATCATCAGATTCGCCTACAACCGCCATGACGATAACTGCAATGACATCAGCCACCGCCACCACCCCATCATCAGCAATGAAAACAACAACGACTATCTGCATCTCACAGAAGCACCGCCACAACCATGACCTTCACACCTACCTGCCACATGCAGAGGCATGACAATGACGACGACGCCCGCCTGCAGCCCACAGAGGCACGACAACAACGACGGTTGCCTACAGCCGCCCCACGATAGTGTCCATCTGCAGCCCAGAGGAACGATGGTGACGACGATATACTGCTCTTCACCATGCATTCAGGTTTTTAAAAAAGGGAAGTGCCCAGCTGTTGTAGTCGACAATATCGCCTCACGTTGCGCGGACAAACCTAATTAGTGTGACCTCAGGGGAAGTAATACCGCGTAAAGCCGCTCAGTGTGGAAGCCTAGTCAGCCCTTGTGCAGAACAGTGGGAGTGTACATATGCGCAATGAAATGCACACGAAAATGAATAGGATGCCCTATCCGAACCGCTGTTTGGCGAGCTGCTGGAACATATCCATCGTTGCTTTTTCTCTCTCTCACTCATGGCATTCGCACATTCCCGTGTCGCTGCCTCCTTGTCTTCCCGCGTAGCTCCACGTTTTTCCTCGTGCCGTTGACGCGTGCTGCATCTCGCCGCGCAATGCTGCCGATGACATCAGTCAGGAGAAGATCAGGTGGAAGAACATGTGCAGCCGTACTGGTCCTTGAAACTGTCACCGCCTCCAAGGTAGACTCGTCCGCCTCAAAACCCTCATCCCCCTTCTCTCTAAATGCCCTATCGTTATCTCGAGGTGCCCGCTTCTTTTCAAGCATTCCCTCCCGTCCGACAATGTCTTCGAGACGCTCCTTGGCCTCTACGTTCGCGCTTTCGTTTTAGATCTAGCTCGGCTACTTGGTACTCGGAGGTGGCTTCTCTTGCGAGCACCAGATCGGATGCTGAAGGAAGTGAGGGTCCGAGTAGTCTGATACTGCTACGCCCTCCAGTGCTTGATGCTCCGCGAGGCTCGCGGGTATGATCATGGGTTAGCTGAGTCGACTTTTTCTCGGGCAGATTTCAGAACTGCGTCATCTGCACCGGAACTTTTGGATGCGAATGACCATTTCTATACATACTGTTTGGTTTGCTGTGGAAAGCAATGTAGGGTTGTTGTACGGAGATTCTGCGACATCGAAGATCTGCGAAGGGTATATACGTATTCCATGGACGAGAAGCGGAGTGTACGGTGGCTGAAAGAACAGAAGGGCTCATTGGTGTTTGAGGAGATAGCTGCTTCGAGTGATGATGCAGGAAACGGTAGCGCGGCGGGAGATGCGATGGAGACGTAGGGTCGACAGCTGGTACATGCGTAGTACGTCTGACCTTCCCTTAAGTCCGAGTCCATGGTTCGTCATGCTGAGCTATCTTTACTGACAAGAAGGGTTTGACATCCAAAGAACCTTTAAGTAAACTAAGTACAAGTACATAGAATGAGAAACAAGTCGCCAAATGACAATACAAAATGATCAGTATCGTGTCAGATATACAACGACCATGAGTAACTACGAATCACGGAATGTCCGCCTTCACCTCCCCGAGTAACTCGTGAACAAGAAGTTGAGCGGTCTTGAAGGCGAATCAGGAAAACGAACCATCTTACACTATGTTAAGGGTATGAACTTTGCTTTGGAAGATACTGCTCGCATCTGCAGGATACGCGTAAATAGCAGAAGACGACGCGATCCTCTTATATTCATTTGAAGGAAGCTCTTGCAATAAAAGGGCATTGAATGGCTGTCCGAGAATCGCCATCACCTGCTCAGCTGGTGCGACACTAGTGAGCGAAGATTCAAGCAGCTTAGGATGCCATGGCCGAATCAGAACGTATGGCAACTTCGAGTGCACGCCGTGTTGCAGTTTGACCGACAACGAGATCTCGATCGGCATCAGGCCCTTTGCCAGGATTTCGAAAAGATGCCCTGGAGCTCTGTGATTCGGTTTGAAGTAGACCGTCGTAATGCGATACATGATGCATGGCAATCTAAGTCGGCGCCCAATGAATTGAGGGGGTCCTGATTTGGACAATGAGCTGTACAATCTGTACAGTGCCTCGGACAACGCTGCCTGTTGAGTGCTCGGCAATGATAATAATGGTACGCTGATTCTGTGTGGAATGGGTGGTGGACATGGTACTGCCTCATATGAAGTGATATTGGCAGGAAAGCAGCTGTGGAAGGACGATGCCTCTCCGACCCAATCTAGAACTGAAATATCTCCAGAATATGATACGATTTCTTCAAGGAGACGCGCGAGGGCTTTTTGCTTCGGCTCCCCATACAGAATAGGCAAGTGGACACCAAAAATTCCAAAGAGCGAATACGCCATGTCTTCTGGCCGAGTGGTACAACGTTGGGATGCCCACTGGAACCTTGACCGTGCATCATCCATACCTGGATGAAAATTAACCAGATAATTCCGTGCAAATTTGTTTTGCCTCCACCAGCTCGTTCAGTACAGCACCATCCTCCTTGTGATTTGACGCCACACAGCCCCTGTAGAGGGACCAGTTTCGTGTGAAGAACTGTATAGTTTTCGATGCTAGAAGCTCCTGAAGAGTCCAGCCGCGTTGGAACCACTCGCTGCCAGATACCTGCATCTGTGACGTCGGCAAGGTGCACAATAGTCAGAGCCGAGCGCTGGTACCACGAATACATGGACCCAATCGCCTCTTGCAACTCAATACTACTGTCCTTATCGATACAGCAAGTGTCACTCCATGCCCACATGTAGTCACGTTCGCGAGCGGCGACACAGAATTGCTGCAGCTTTACGAGACCTTCTTCTGTGGAATCCGAGATGGCATATATAGAATGACTTTTGACTTCGCCCAGTAATGGCTCGCGTCTGCCCCACCGGTGGGACAGTGTCACATATCGGAAGTATCTCGAAACCGTTTCGTGGACGTGTGCCTTGTTGGTAACGCCACAAGGATAAGCGATCGAGAGTAGCTCCTGATACTGTTTACTGCTTTCGAAGTCCGAAACCAGTGCGTCTCGACCGCACAGGCAGCCAGTCTCAGTATTAAGAAGGCGCGGTGGAAGGGCTCCCAATGTGTCATCAATGGCATCCCTGATAGGCCTCTTGATACCTGCTGGGGTAACTTCTGTGCGTGGTTCCGTGATCCTCTTTTGCCGGTATGCTGCGAGGCTCTTGAGTGACGCAACGCGATCAGGGTCACCCGGCGGACGAAGATCCAAAGCAGAGTGCGTCAATGCGATGGCCCTCTCTAGGTCATCCAAGACACCCTGTTGGTCGAACCTTTCCGACAAGTAAAGTGCGAGTTCGTGAAGTGATGAAGCTAGCTCGGGATGTCCTAGTGGGCAAAGTTCTAATATATCTCGGTGGAGTCTGCTAGCTCCCTCCAAATCAGCGAAGCGACCCTGTCTTCGGAACCTGCTTAAAAGAAGACCAGAGAGTCTGCAAAGAAAGTCGAGCCGCTCCTTGGGTGGGCAGATTTCCCCATCACCTCGTGTGATAGAAACAGCCTCCTCAATGTCTGTTATCCGATAACTATCCTGGTTGAACATGGCCACGATATAAGTGAGGAGGCTGTTCAGAGATGCAGTACGATCAGGGTGTCCCGATGGACGTAGAGCTAGTGCGCCTCGTCCAAAAGTGACTGCCTCCTTCAAATTGGATATTTCTCCGAGTTTCTGGAACCTGGTATAGAGGTCAGAGGCAACGTCATGGAGAGAGGTTGCGCGTTCAGGGTGACCGGGAAGGCGGAGTACTAATGCAGCTTGTGCAAGGGAGATTCCCTCCTCTAAATCGTCTATGATACCCAGTTTCTCGAACCTTGCATGTAGACAACGTGATAGGGCATGTAGAGAGGCATCGCGTAAAGGACTTCCTGGCAGACAGAGCTTCAATGCTGCATTTCCGAGTGTAATTGCCAAATTGAGGTCAGCAATTGTGCCTATCTCTTTGAACCGGTCAAAAAGCCAAAGCATGAGTGTGTGAAGAGAATCTACTGGGTTAGAATGTTCCTGGAGGTTGGCTTGAGTTGGGAGTAGAAACCGCCGTGGTTCCACCTCATTCAGTGCATCAGTTGTACACCTTAAAGTGGAGCACAATCTGCACCCTCTTGATTCATACCTGTGGGGAGTGTAGTTCAGCCCCAAAACAAATGGTAATGAATACTTACAAGCTGTCAGTATGTACACTTTGGGAGGGTACTTGCATTCACTCAGTTGTGACTCAATTCTCGCCCTCATCTCACTTTGCAACCGGTCTGCAAGTTCACCAGCCATTAACCTTGCTTCTTTCATCATCAATCCCATATCCCTCAATTGACCAATTGCTTCCAACTCCAACTCCAAGGCCTCAGTCCGTGTCAGTACAGCAATCACGGGCACTGCAGCAACAATAACTACATTGATATTAATGACAATGAAACAACTCACCATTTCCTACATTCCATTCATTGAAAAACTTGGTTTCTTCAGCCAGTATTGGGCACATATAGTCAGTCATTGGAATGCAAAACCTCGTTGCATTAGGGTGTCACTGGTGACTTAACACCACCTAGAATGATGGAACTTACCAGATGACGTGGATTTGCTTCTTTAACTCCTTTGCCACTGCGCGGGTCATGACAAAGTCCTTCATCATGTTTAGTTCTACAGAAGAACCTAATTCAAATCCTCGCGAGTCATGAAAAACGAAGCCAGGATTGCTTTTAAAGATGATTTCATCTTCAATGTTAGTATGATAGCCCCTCTGAACGTAGTTAGCACGAAAAGTGTTGTCGTGTAAATTGGCTGGCTCGCCTGCAGAGATCCTTGAACGATCATGGGATCAATCTGACGATCATCAGCCAAATGGTCTGGTATTATAGTGGAAATCTTACCTTTTCTCCTTTGGCGTTGAAAATCTCCGGAATATCTGTCGTATTGCAAATTCTTTGAAGGAAAGTGGTTTTCCCTGAATTGGCGCGCCCAATGACAAGGATTCTCACATATTCAAGGCGATCGATGTGCTCCCTGACTCTCGCACATCCCCTGCGAAAGGTATCTTCAATATCTGGGGTGTCCGTTATGTCTACGGTGCCCATTGTGCTAAATTATGCTTTGCAACTGAGATTGAGTGTCCAGTCGAAGTAGCAGCCAGTGGTGACAATGCAAGCGTGTGACAATGCACGACCCTGCACGACCACAATTCGGCTAAGGACAGACGTTATGCTGGCTCCATTGAAAAATGCAATTGTATGCACCAAAATCACGGTAAGTAGTGCGGAGGATCAGCAATGAGGACGCTTGCCGCTGGGTCGATTATACGATATATTCACCACTAGGCACATCCAGGAGGGGCAGTTGTATCGTCAACAAAGTGGAAGGTGTCCAACCTTGGTCCTTTGCAAGTTCTCTACAGTACGATGTGACAGTAGTAGGTGCGAGTATAGTATTTGGAAACCTTGCCTTACTAGAACTGACAAGGAAGAGAATTTCGCGCTGACACCAGACGCGTTGAACGCGTTGATATCGATGACGAGCTCGAAAGCCTTGTGATGCGCCCCATCTTGATGTGAGTAGATGGTCTTGCGAAAGCAGAAGACTGAGAACATCGACGTCGAGGACCTGCAGAGGACGCGACGAGAAGAGGAGTGTACAGTGGTCGAAATTTCATCGGTGTTTGAATGACTCAAATCGAATGGTGTGCAGAGAGTGGCTGACCTCGAGATGCGGATGCGGAGGCACGATAACCGCGCAATCTCCGTGCAGTAAAGTTGTTACATACATTTCCAAACCCTCAGAGGCAGACGCTCAGTCTAGCATGTAGAGCTTTCCCTACTCGTTCCGTCACAACCTCTCACGTCGAACAGTGCGTCCAGATCGCAGGGCGGGAATGAAGCATCGTTAAGGCAGTTCCTAGTTGATGGGTTGGAGTGTGCTGGCATCCGGAGCCCAACTAGAGGAAGGTTGGCTAGCATTGTGCGATGTACTGCTCTTCCCCATACATTCAGGTTTTTTAAAAACGAAAATCCCGAGAGCAGCCTAGCTGTTGTAGTTGACAATTCCGCCTCACGATGCCCGGACAAACCTAATTAGCGTAAAGCAATACCGCGTAAAGCCGCTCAGTGCGGAAGCCTAGTCAGCCTTTATGCAGAGGAACAATGGAAGTATATATATGCGCAATGACCTGCACCCAAAAATGAATAGAATACCCTATCCGAACCGCTGTTTGGCGAGTTGCTGGAACATATCCATCGTTGCCTTTTCTCTCTCTCTCATGGCATTCGCACGTTCCCGTGTCGCTGCCTCCTTGTCTTCCCGCGTAGCTCCACGTTTTTCCTCGTGCCGTCGACGTACTGCATCTCGCCGCGCAATGCTGCCGATGACATTAGTAAGGAGAAGATCAGGTGGAAGAACATGTGCAGCCGTACTGGTCCTTGAAACTGTCCCCGCCTCCAAGCAAGGTAGATTCGTCCGCCTCAAAACCCTCATCCCCCTTCTCTCTAAATGCCCTATCGTTATCTCGTCGTGCCCGTTTCTTCTCAAGCATTCCCTCCCGTCCGACTTCCTTTGGTCCGACAATGTCTTCGAGACGCTCCTTGACCTCTGTACGTTCGCGCTTGCGTTTCAGATCTCGTTCGGCTACTTGGTACTCCGAGGCGGCTTCTCTTGCAAGCACTAGATCGGATGCTGAAGGAAGTGAGGGTCCGAGGAGTCTGCTACTGCCACGCCCTCCAACGCTTGATGCTCCGCGAGGCTCGCGGGTATGACCATGGGTAGCTGAGTCGACTTCTTCTCGGGCAGATTTCAAAGCCGCGTCATCTGCACCGGAACTTTTGGATGCGAATGACCATTTGTATCCTGTTTGTTTTGCTGTGGAAAGCAATCTAGGGTTGTTGTAGAGAGATTCTACCAGATGCGGTGTGTTGAGTAGCAGTACAGAGGCGAAGGCTTATGTCGAACGTACGAGGGAGTTTTCCTCTGTTCCACGCCTACCAAGACTCAGTACAATGATATTCCTTTACAAACTCGCTCCATACCTTGACGAATTTTCGGAAGTAGCTAGAAGAAGCAATATTCAGGCGTCCGTACGGAAGACACATACCAACACTCTCACCTCCTCGCCTTGTCCCCTGAGAGTTCACCAAAGTACTGTCAATGTATCCAAGCTCAACGTCCTTGTTGTAATGTCACCAATGAGGTAGTTGTACGACAGACCTTTCCCCTCTCATCCTTGAGCCATATAGTAAACTCGGTGTTCTTCACAAAGTAGTCAGACTCCGATATTGCAGAGACGCCCTCCGGAAGGTCGTGGTCACTGTCTGGTGATCTTGAGCGGTCGAGTCGGTGTGAAGGCATGCCAGTTATGTAGTAACCGCCTTGTGTTCGTTTTGGTGCATTACCCAAATCCGGTTAAATTTCCCCTGTCCACGCAGATTTCCTCAGATCGCCGTGAACTGTGCTTGAAAAATCATACATATGGAAATTGATGAACGACTAACGGAAAATTCCCATCATTACAAAGTCACCAGCAACTGAGAAATTCATCGTATGACAGTGCAAGGTCCCTCGAGCAATAATATGGTCACAAAGCGGCTTTACTAGGACCGGCCTAAATATCCGTTAGACGAGACTCAGAGTCTATCTGAAAAGGAACGACTTCAGACTAAGCCGAATACGATGTCGATCGCCCACGCCGCGCGAGCTAAAGTTGAAGTTTTCTTCAAGTCGCCCGCATGCACGCAACTCCCGATGATTTTCTCCATCATGTTCCATCTTTCCCAGTCTTAGTTGGCCTTGGAATCGTCCTCTTCATGGGATGTCTCCTCAGTTATTCCTTGGATGAATCTCGCCAACTTTCCCATATTCCATTTTACTCTCACTGTAGCATCTTTCCGATGCTCTCCTCCCGTATTTTGTTCTTCTTTGATTCCCGGAAGGTGCTATACGGTGGTTATTGGAAGGTGCGTCGTTTCCTAGTACAGGCATTTCAGAATCGTGGAGCACATTGGGCCATTTAGTATAAAGGGTCCGTCTTTCGGGTTCTAAGATGGTCTGGTTGGTTAATAGTCGTTACTGGCCACCAATTGGGTAAGATAACTCACGTCAATGGTGGCATTCGTGATCTTCATGAGAATGGACAGTGGAAGAAATCAAGCGCATACCGGACGACACACTCTCAGTATGGGAAGCATCAAAATCCGTGAGTTCCAGTCTATTCCCTTATGTTCGGTCAATGCGATCATACGGACCCCTAGGAGATTCAAGTCGTGCATACGTTTGGGAAGGCGGTGTTGGCAAATCCCTACCAGTTGCCTCTTCTAAAATCCAAGGCAAGCAACACAAACTCAGCCTCCGCACACGACCCTTGACCTAGCACCGTAGTTTTCTCGCTACTTCGACGATTTGATACCTCAGATACTTGATGAAGCGGTTCCAGCATTCGAGGAGATAATTGGTCGCCTGTGCCAAGGTTCGTCATCGTATTTCTTTCTGCAATGTCTTATTATAAATCCTCATGGCAGGAACAAGCGACTGGGTTGAATTTAACGTTCATGAGGAAATGCAAAGCGTCATCATCAGAACGTTCAACAGAGTCTTGGTCGGCCAGCCTTTGTGTGAGCATTTGTGTCCCACTCATACTAACCAACCACTAACAGCAGTCGAAAAAGGCCGCAATGAGAGTTACAACAAGCTCTGTGCAGCATTCTCTGTCAACATATATCTAACCAGCATATTCATCAACCTCTTCCCGCTTGCACTCCAAAAGTAGGTCGTATTTGCACGGGTTGTTCGAAACACGCTAAATCTATGTGCAGTGTACTGGGAAGACTAACTTCGCAGCTGCCCCGATTCCAACGGAAAGCCCATCTGTACCTCGGACCCCTTATTGAGGAACGCAAGGCTTTGAAGGACCATGGATTGAATTGGGACAAGTCTGTACGGGCCCTGTTTCCTTTAGTTTGCGATCCATTTTGCTCACATTTTGAAGCACGACCTGTTATCGTGGTTAATGGAAGAGGCTTTCCGGGCGGGGTATGATACGATGGATGTCGTGACTCGTGTTCTCACCGTTAGTTCGTCAACCACGCATACTTCATCGTATGTAAGTTGTAACACTATTGTGGGAGGGATATCTTAAGATGCTGACATGTTTTAGACATTCATACAAGCATTAGTGGATCTGGCTACGCATCCTTCCCATATCGAACCCCTGAGAAGAGAAGCTGTAGAAGCCGTCAGCACACGTGGTTGGACGCAGGACGCGATTGACAGTCTGAAATTACTCGATAGCTTCTTCAAGGAATCAATGCGTATGCACGCAATAGGATCAAGTAAGTCTCCTCACTTTCGGGCTCCCTTATCGGAGTAAAATGACTAATTCACTCATAATACTGCTACTAGTGGAGTTTCCCTTGAAGGCTGTCAAGTCATTTACACTGTCAGACGGGACATACATACCGGAAGGCTCTATTATTACCACCTCGTTCGCCGTTCACTTCGACGAAGAGTATTATGAGAATCCATATACTTTCGACGGATTTCGGTTTGCAAAGAATTCGGATGCGCGCGTGTACAATGAAATGACAAAGTCTAGCACTGCTTTTATGGCGTTCGGACATGGACGACATGCATGGTGAGTTATTCGTACATGCATTCGAACGTTGTTGATATATTTATTTCAGCGTATGCATTCTACACTGTTGGTCCGCCGGCCTTGACTGACGATGGATCATGTAACTTCAACAGCCCGGGCGCTTTATTGTCGCATACGTTCTCAAAGCGCTCATGGTTCAAATCTTGTTGTCCCATGATATTAAGCTTGGTGGAGATGGCAGACGGAAACCTGATCTCTGGTTCACGTATCACTGCATGCCTAATAGCAGGACGACGTGAGCCGCTTTACTCCTTCACTTCACGTCTCACTAACCCAATGCTTGTGCAGTGTCATGTTGCGACGACGCCCTACCAACAAGGATTGAGCTTATGGATTCATCTATCTCACTTCATTGTGTTATCTTTGAGATCGGTGCGTGTACTTGTACTGAGTGTATAAACCCAACGATATTGTTCGTGTGAAACATCAAAAGCAAACCTCACATTCATGTTACTAAGTACAACTGCTTACATTTGCCTAGGTTTGGGAACGGCGACATACCATACATCTCTGCGGTTAATGGAGGATGCTGGCCAACCACGAGACCAGAAACTGACTGAGCCTGAAGCCTGGTGACTAGTCCATCGAATGGCTATTCTCCCTTCCTCGGTTGGCCCGACTCCAGTGGGTGCAAAAGAAGCTTGCCAACAGGAGGAACGCTAGTAACGTTCATGGGATCAACGATGACATACTTCCCACCCTCGATCTCTGGCATCGAGAGCGCGAGTACCATCAATACGATTATCTTAATTTCTGTTTTCCAGAAAAAAGAGAAAATTAGACATCGGACGTAATGCGGCTAGATAGGAATTCCCCAAAAGGGCCATACCACAAACAGCAAGAACTCGCCCAGGGCAAGCCCATCTACCGAACCCGAATGGCAAGTATCCTGGACCCGGAGTCGACGCAGCAGGACCTTTGTCCCATCGATGGGGATTAAACTCGGACGCATCGTCGCCATGTATGGCGCGGCTTTCATGTGACAGCGTAGTAAGGGGGCAAACAAGGCTACCTGTGGTAGTACGTGCATGAACAGCTTGGTTGGTTGCATACCCGGTGGAGCTTACCTTTGGGAATAGTGTAAGCAGCCAGAGGGACGTCACGGGTGGTCCCTCGTATCAAGCTCAGTGTATCACCTTTGAGCCGGAGAACTTCACGGATGAACGAGTCAAGGAACGTTGTTCGACGCAGGACCTCGTAGGACAAATTCGGGACATCATCGCCATTGCAGTCCGTGAGGGTGAATAGTTCCTCGCGGATAGTGGGTACGTGTTCCTTGTGTGCAGATAGCTCGTACATGATCCAAGTTGTGACAGTTGCTGTCTGATGCACGGAAATGAAAATGAAGCTATACATTCGTTGTCAGGGAGTTGACCGCACAGTCAGTCTCGTTCCAAGCGAACACCGAATTACCGACATACACGAGTATCATGACTGAAATCATGATTGCAGAAATAAATGGAACTTGGCCTCCAGGACCTGCGTATAACCTCGCCATGTAGTGCACCAGAGGTTCCTTGCTGGGATATCAGGCCAATTACAGAAGGTCACTAGTCCGCTTACAGGTAAATCTTTCTTCTCCTCGGGGTGTTTTCTCTGGGAATCTTTCAATGGTCGATATTTGCGAGATCTAACTTCGCTCCAGACGATTGGGACTATAGCACGGAAATACTTCCAGATGATGACCTTGAAAACCAGTTTTGTCCTTGTCACTTCAATATTTCCTTCGCTATTCCAGAGGGGACTCCATGTCATACCATGTATATACCTTCCAGACCACTGGGAAGGTGCGTGCGAAAGGTGACATATTCTGGTAAATTCCACTCATCACAGCGAATGCATGGGCTCCTTCCACTGCAACCTGTGCAGTGCGATCGTTGACATGGTTCTGTGATATTGTAAGTCGGTAAAAATATGTCCTGAAATTAATCGACCTTTCCCAGTGCAATTGCCAGCATTGCCTCCGACATACACCGATGCAATTCGGGGAATAGGTTGATACCTTTTTTTGATGTCAATGCCTTGCTAACCCATTTCTTCACATGCCGTTCAAATATAGGTAGCGCTATGATTGAGCGTCAGAGGCGAAATGTTAACTGTGCAGAATTTATAGTTTGAGGTGAGGAAGCATACTTTGACTGATGACCTTGTCCACATTTGAGATAACGCCGCCAGCGACAACGATCTGCATATCCTTGAAGAATCTTCCCTTAGTCAGGCGCAATATGAATGGCATATTCAAGATCTGTGGAAGAACGTTTCAGGACTCTGAACCTCTGAAGCAATTCATTGAGATACATACAGCTGCAACCCCAACTTCAAAGCTAAAATCCTTATCATTGGACAACACGTGCATCGTGTGATGCTCATTGACAATGTACTCGAGCTGAGGGCGAGGAGAATTGGAACACAGGTAAGAAAAAAAGTACAGTAAACTGACCCTTCCTTTCCGCATTACCCCTATGACGGGTCCATGTGCTTTGAGAGCAGATTCATAGGCTTCTCGCGGACGGGTAAACATCTCATGCGACTGCCTGCTTATCGATTTCATTTAGCAACAGAGAAGATTGCGACTAACCGGAATGCCAACCACAGGTGGATGTTTGGGTCTTGTCCGTCGGCCATGGATGGTAGATGGAGATTGGAAGGTATCTACCTTCCGCAAAATTGGGGCATACCAAAGACACGAGACAAAAATGGATATACACAAAATGGCAATATGGTCATTTCCCATTGGGGGGAAGAGAGAGAAAAAAGAACGCAACGACGACAATATGGCTGGCATCCAAGGTGTTGAATAGTGCGCCGTTGACCTTCTGATGGCTTGGGAATTGCGGTCTAATGTTACTTCCAAAGGCGCCAACATATATAGCGTAAGCAAAAATCGGCAGAAATTATAGGATACAGGGATGTTCCTACCATCAAAGATACCCATGGATGTGCGCGACGTGGCTTCTAAGATGATGACTGGGTACTGTTAAAGTCCGTCATGGGTTTCACTGTTCACTTCGACTCGACAGGAGCATCGATATTCCATACTGGTGGGAAAACTTGCACCCAAGCACTGTTCTGACTGCACCTATACTTGACCAGAAATTTGAATTAAAGCGAGACTTCATAAATACGCCCATTGCTCACTGACTTGGGCAGGACTCCTGGCATTATGGTTCCCGGCGGGAATACTGGAGACCTGGTTTGCGCTGCGTGCACCAGACTTTTGACCAGGGGAAGCTCAAGCGGGCACCCCCCGAGTGGAGGTCTTCTTCTGTAACGCATATACCTGCATATACCAACGAACTTGGAAAATATACAGCCGCTGAGTGCCATGTGTAAATTGCAGCCAATAGTACTGCCGCCCCGCATTGGTTCTCACGTTAACCCAACACTCAACACCATGGATGTTTCATATATCCTACACCATCCAACACGCCGGGCTCACGAAGCCAATTATCGCACAAAGCTCCCCAGCGCACTCCGTAAAAACCGGTCTTCCAGAGACAGGGAAAAATAATTAGAACGCCCGCTGGCTCCATAGAGGCTATCAGTACAAAGACCACGCAGTACTAGTCAGCATGAATCAGATGAGAGGTGAAGTAAATACTATCGTAGACTAAGACTTGCCATACGTATTGCGTGCGGTCAGCCAGTGAAGTTGACATCATGCATGTAATGACCACTGCATCCCTTCAAAGATGCAGTTAACGGAAGTCGCAGACTATTAGGACCGCCGTTGATAAGGCACAACCTATAGCCGTTCAATATTAGGAGCGTAGCACGCGTTGCGAACATGGTGACAATATTTACGCGTGCCCTGCCTCTGCTGTTCTCGGGTAAATCGCCGTTCAAGGGTGCTTCGGAGGTCGGTACAGTGAATTCCCAGGTGGAGAAGATTCTGACTCTGCTCCTCTGACATGACAACACCAGGTACATACTGGCAACGGGCGCGCAGACGACGCGGTTTCCAGATCTGTCGCGGTCATGCCTACATCCGACCCCCTTGTCCAGTAATCTTCTATGTAACAGATACGGTCAAGACTTTCTTTTCGACGTCCGATCTCATGTGGCTATGGAGCTCGGAGATAGTAGGATAGCCTTCTGCTCAAACAATCCACCTTGTGGCTAAACTAATGTACCTTCAGGATCCGTCAATTCGCAGACAGACAGCCGTGACTCGCTAGAAATCTGGGGATGCAGCGTACCGCACCATCGGGGAGGTTCTTGATTGCATAGGTCAGCGGTAGGTGCACTAATTGGATCCTAAAAGGGCGTTTTTCGATCGAAACGGTCTCGAACAGAGAGTAGCGGCATTTCATACAGGGCCTTGGCAAGTTGTGCAGCTCCTATAGACGCCCATATCTTTACATAAAGTGGGTGCCATTCTTTGTCTTCAATGCAAGCAAGCATGACACTCAGGCTTTCCAGTGAAGGATAGGATTCATTGATCAGACCAAGCAAGCTGTCTCTGAAATGATGCCATGAGGCATTTCAAGAATGATGGTTTTGATAGTGGCGCCACTTTATCGGGGCATTGGGTGACTTTCCGTGGGCTTCTATTCCGAGGTATAGATTATTTGTCTCTCAAGATGGAAGGTTGCCGGTGTGCCGGTTCCCAAACCGAACGAGTCTTGGCCTCACCCCCCTCAAATAAACTTT
>Ga0307518_10001197_pt1 | contig 19488 bp, 24 predicted proteins | sample 25_EM_MG_FD_203889 | JGI IMG/M metagenome (GOLD analysis project Ga0307518, IMG submission 203889) | Populus trichocarpa ectomycorrhiza microbial communities from riparian zone in the Pacific Northwest, United States - 25_EM | ecosystem: Host-associated > Plants > Roots > Unclassified | place...
CCTTTCGTGGGTTGCGGCAGTGAGGCCGATCACGTACCGTCCCGGCCACGAACATGAAGTCGGTTCATGTTCGTGGCCGGGAGGTGCGACTCATGACGGTGAGCCGGAGGCGGGTTCTCGCGGGTGCGGCGGCGTTGCCCGTCGCGGCGAGCATGCTCGGTGCCCAGCAGGCGCAGGCGGCGCCGGCGAAGGGTTTCCGCGTCGGTGTCGGCATCTCCGACGTCACCGGTCCGGCCGCCGAGAACGGCATGATGGGCTACTCGATGCCGCAGCAGCAGACCGCGGGCATCCACCTCCGCACCCGGGCGCGGGCCTTCGTGGTCGACGACGGGACCAAGCGGATCGCCTTCGTCACCGCCGACCTCGGCGCGCTGTTCCAGTCCGTCCATCAGGGCGTGATGCGCAAGCTCCAGGCCGCGTACGGCGACCTGTACACCGAGCAGAACGTGCTCCTCAACGCCACGCACACCCACTCCGCTTGCGGCGGCGATTCCCATTACGCCGCTTACGATCTGGCGATCCTCGGCTTCCAGCAGGAGGTCTACGACGCCGTCGTCGACGGGATCTTCGAGGCCATCACGCGGGCACACGCGAACCTCGCGCCCGGGTCGATCCGGCTCGGCCGTGCCGAGCTCACCAAGGCGAGCGTCAACCGCTCCCGCAAGGCCTTCGACCTGAATCCGCAGGCGGACAAGGACCACTTCCCGCAGGCGATCGACCCGGCCGTCACGGTGCTGCGGTTCAGCCAGAACGGCGTCGACGTCGGCGCGATCAGCTGGTTCGCCACGCACGGGACGTCGATGAGCAACGGCAACCACCTGATCAGCGGCGACAACAAGGGGTACGCCGCCTACGAATGGGAGCACGACCACGCCGGCGTGCGCTACCTCGACGGGAACCCGCGGTTCGTCGCCGCGTTCCCGCAGACCAACACCGGCGACATGAGCCCGAACCTGAACCTCGAACCCGGCACGCCCGAAACCGAGTTCGAGAACACCCGCACCATCGGCGACCTCCAGTTCCGCGCGGCGAAGAGCGCCTTCGACGCGGCCGCCGAGGCCGTGACGGGCGGCGTCGACCACCGGATGTGCTACGTGGACATGTCCGACGTGGCCGTCGACGCGAAGTACACGCCGAACGGGCGGCCCCAGCGCACCTGCACGGCCGCGATCGGGGTCTCGATGCTGGCGGGCAGCCGCGAGGACGGACCCGGCCTTCCGCTCCCGGAAGGCGTGAAGAACCCGTTCATCGACTGGCTCGGCGGCATCGATGCGCCGATCCCGCAGGCACTCGCCGACGCGCACGCGCCGAAGGTGATCGCGGTGCCGTTCGGCGCGATGAAGCCGTATCCGTGGACGCCGGAGGTCCTGCCGCTGCAGCTCGTCCGGATCGGGCAGCTGCACCTCGTCGCCGTACCGGCCGAACTGACCATCGTCTCCGGCCTGCGGCTGCGCCGGACCGTCGCCGCCGAACTCGGTGTCCCGCTGGAGAACGTGCTCGTCCAGGGCTACTCCAACGCCTACAGCCAATACGTGACCACGCCCGAGGAGTACGACTCGCAGCAGTACGAAGGCGCGTCGACCCTCTACGGCCGCTACACGCTTCCCGCGTACCAGCAGGAATTCGCCAAACTCGCGGCCGCGATGAAGGCGGGGACATCGGTCCCGCACGGGCCGACGCCGCGGGATCTGCGCGGCAAGCTGATCAACTTCCAGCCCGGCGTCGTGTTCGACAGCCCGCCGGCGTTCAAGAGCTTCGGCGACGTCCTGACCGACGCGAAGAGCACCTACGCGCGTGGCGAACAGGTCGCGGTCGAGTTCGTCACGGGGCATCCGAAGAACGACCTCCGGCGCGGTGGCACCTTCCTGGAGATCCAGCGGCTGGTCGACGGCAAGTGGGTCCGCCACGCCGACGACGGCGACTGGGACACGAAGTACCACTGGGCACGGACGTTCGTCGCCGAATCGAAAGCCGTCGTCCACTGGAAGATCCCCGCGAACGCCCCGATCGGCAAATATCGCGTGGTCCACTTCGGCAACTGGAAGAACGGCTGGAACGGGGCGATCTCCGCGTTCAGCGGGACTTCGCGGACGTTCGTCGTCTCCTGACACCGGAAGGGTCTTTCGTGCGAAAGCTCGCCGTACTCGCCATCGCCGCCGCCCTGTTCGCCGGAACCGCTGTCCCCGCCCAAGCGGCGGTCTCGGTGAAGGTCATGGCGTTCAACATCTGGCAGCTACCCTGGATCGCCAGCCCGGACACCTCCGACAAACAAGCGCGCGCCCGTGCGGCGGAGGCCGTCATCCGCGCGAACGACGCCGACGTCGTCGTCCTGGACGAGGCTTTCAGCACCCAGGCGGAGGAAATGCGGAACCGGCTGAAGGACGTCTGGCCGCATCAGACCCCGCTCGTCGGCCAGTACTGTTCCACGTCGCCGGGCTGGACCACGGTGAACGGCAACTGCTCGAATTCCCCGATCGTGGTCAACGGCGGGGTCACCGTGCTGAGCAAGGCGCCGGTGACCGAACAGCACCAGCTGGTCTTCCGCAATTCCTACTCCGGCACCGCGGACTATCTGTCCAACAAGGGGGCCGCGCTCGCCCGGCTGGTCGTCGCCGGGAAGCCGGTCTGGATCGCGGGCACCCACATGCAGGCCGACGAGGGACCGGAGACGCTGCCGAAGGCGCACGACGTCCGCATGGCTCAGCTCGGCGAGATCCGGGACCTGGTCACGAAATACGCCCCCGCCGGCGAACCGGTCGTCGTCGCGGGCGACCTGAACATCGAGTACTGGGCGGGACAAGCCCGCAAGGATTCCCTCGGCCGGACCCAGGTTCAGCAAGGTGAGGCCTTCCTCGACGGCGTTCTCCGCACGACCGGCGAAGGCGCGTACACCTTCGACGCGGCGACGAACCCCAATGCGGCGAAGTCCGTTCCGGCGACCTACCGCGACTCGCTCGACTACGTGGGAGCCGTCCGCGCGGGCGGCCGTCCACTCGCCGCTGTCGGCCCGGTACAGCTCGTGCATTACGACGGTGGCACGATTCCCTCCGACCACTACCCGGTGGTGGCCAAGATCCAATACTGAGGCCTTCATCGGGAGAATCGCCTCGAGGAGGATCATGGCAGCCCTGCCAGCACGGACGAGGTACCGCTATTCGCTCGGCTCGTTCGTCACCGGCGCCTTCGGCACGGTTCCCGGCCTGCTCCTCCTGAAGTACCTCACCGACACGATGGGCGTCGCGGCGGGCGTGGCCGGCCTGATCGTCTTCGTTCCCAAAGCGTGGGACGTGCTCTTCAACCCGATCGCGGGCAGGCTCTCGGACGCGGACATGGTCCGCACCGGGAGCCGCCGCCGTTTCCTGCTCTACGGCGGCATCGGCGTGGCGGTTCTCTTCGCGGCCCTGTTCGCGCATCCGGGCTTCGGCGGCCCGGTGCCCGACGCGATCTACGTCGTCGTCGTGTTCCTGTTGTGCGCCACCGCGTACGCCTTCTTCCAGGTGCCGTTCAACGCCCTGCCCGCCGAACTGACGGACTCGGCCGAAGAGCGCACCAAGCTGACCAGCGTCCGGATCGGTTTCCTCGCGGTCGCCATCCTGGTCTCCGGTGGCGGCGCGCCCGCGATCACCGACCTCATCGGCGGTGTCTCCGGCTACCGCGTGATGGGCCTGTTCATCGCCGTGGTCATCCTCCTCGCGACGCTCGGCGTGTACTTCGGGCTCAAGGACGCTCCCGTCGGCGCGCTGCGGCCGAACACGGTGAGCCCGCGCGAGCTGCTGCGGACGCTGGCGCAATGGCGGCCGTTCCGCTGGCTGCTCGGCGTCTACTTCATCCAGGCGCTCGGCATCGGCACGGTGCTGGCCGCGATCCCGTTCTTCGCCGAGCGGATCCTCGGCAGTTCCGGCTACTCGACGGTGCTGTTCGTCGGGTTCGTCGGTCCGGCGCTGCTGACCATGCCGCTGTGGCCGAAACTCGGGGCGAGCGTCGGGAAACTGGCCGGGTTCCGGATCGCCACCGCCGCGTTCGGGGTCGGCCTGCTCGGGCTTCTCGGCGCCGAGGTGCTCCCGTTCGCCGTCACGATGGTGTTCGTCGCCTTCTGCGGGGTCGGATACGCGGGTATCTCGGTGTTCCCGCTGGCGATCCTCCCGGATCTGATCAGCGACGAAGAGGAGCGGACCGGCGAGACCAGGGCCGGGGTCGCGGCCGGGGTCTGGACCGCGTCCGAGACGCTGGGACTCGCGCTCGGGCCGGGGCTCTGGGGGCTGGTGCTGCAGTTCGGCGGCTACCAGTCCAGCCTCGACGCCAAGGCCGCGCAGCCGGACAGCGCGCTCACGGCGATCCTGCTCGGCGCGTCGATCCTGCCGGCCGTGCTGATCGTGCTCGGTATCCCGCTGCTGCGTAAATCGGTGCTGGAGCGGCGGTCGTGACCGCCGAGGACGTCCTGAAGGAGCTGCGGGAACTGCGCGCGGGGGACCTGCCGACCCACGGCGGCCGGACGCTGGCGTACGTCTACGACAGCGGTCTGTCCGAAGTGGACGAACTCGGCGCGGCGGCGCACGCGCTGGCCTCGTCGGCCAACGGGCTCGACCCGACGGCGTTCCCGAGCCTGCTGCGGATGGAGAACGATCTCGTCGGCACCGCCGCCCGGTTGCTGGGCGGTACGGCGGAGACGGCCGGCTCGGTGACGTCGGGTGGCACGGAGTCGTGCATGCTCGCCGTCCTGGCCGCCCGCGACGCGCGCCCGGACGTGTCTTCGCCGAACATCGTGCTGCCCACGACCGCGCACGCCGCGTTTCACAAGGCGGCGCATTTCTTCGGCGTCCGCGTGGTTTCGGTGCCGGTCGATCCGGTGAGCTTCCGTGCCGTTCCCGAGGCGATGGCCGCGGCGGTCGACGACAGCACGGTGCTCGTCGTCGCGAGCGCTCCGTCCTACGCCCACGGCGTCCTCGACCCGATCCCGGAGATCGCCGCGTTGCTGGACGGCGTCCGGTTCCACGTCGACGCCTGTATCGGCGGCTGGATGCTGCCGTATCTGGGGCTCGGCCCGTTCGGCTTCGACGTACCCGGCGTCACCAGTGTTTCGGTGGACCTGCACAAGTACGCGTACTGCCCGAAAGGCGTGTCGGTCCTCTTGCACGCCGACGCCGGGCTGCGCCGTTCGCAGTACTTCGCCAGCGCGGACTGGCCCGGTTACACGATGCTGAACACCACGCTGCAGAGCACGCGGTCCGGCGGTCCGCTCGCCGCGGCGTGGGCCGTCGTGCGGCATGTCGGCGATGAGGGTTACCGGGAGCTGGCTTCGGCGGCGCGTGAGGCGGCCGTGGAGATCCGTGCCGGGATCGAGGCGCTGGACGGGTTGCGGGTCCTCGGCGATCCGGTGTCGACCCTGCTCGCGTTCACGGTGGCGGACGGCGCCGGATTCGACCTGTTCACCGTCGCGGACGAGATGCGCGAGCGCGGCTGGTACGTCCAGCCGCAGTTCGCCCACGAGTCGTCGCCCGCGAACCTGCACCTGACCGTGACGGCCGCGAACAGGGGGAGCGAGAAGGAATTCCTCGCCGATCTCACGGCTTCGGTCGTGGCTGCCCGGGCGGCCGGGCCGGTCGTCGTCGATCCGCGGGTGGCCGAGTTCGTCGCCGCGCTGGATCCCGCGACGCTGACGCCGGAGCAGTTCGCCGGATTGCTCGCCGCCGCGGGTCTCGGCGGCGACGCGGGCCTGCCCACCCGGATGGCGGGGATCAACGCCCTGCTGGCCACGGCACCCGGTCCGTTGCGGGAGCGGTTGTTGCTCGAGTTCCTCGGCGCGCTGTACACGGCTTCCCGCTGAGGGTGGCGGGTTGCGAAAGCCACTTTCGCAACCTTCAACGTTGCGAAAGTGGCTTTCGCATCATCAGCGGAGGCGGTGCGTAGTGCGAAGGCCGAGAGTGGACCGCCCACGATCTTCCTGAACTCCCCTTGACGCAATCAAGAGGTTGCTATACAAAGTTATAGCAACCGATTGATTGCTACTTGAGGAGGCTGTCGTGGGATTCCCCGACCGGATCGAACGCACCGTCGAGATCGCCCATCCGCCCGCGAAGGTCTGGGCCGCGCTGACCACGGCCGAAGGCCTGGGCACCTGGTTCGGCAACCAGGCCAGCATCGACCTGCGGCCCGGTGGTGAGGCCGAGATGAAATGGGACGAGGGGCACCAGGCGAACATGCGCGTCGAGCGCGTCGAAGAGCCGGAGGTCTTCGGCTTCACCTGGCACATCTACGGTCTCCCCGACGAGGATCCCCGCCGCACCTACGTCGAGTTCACCCTGGTGCCGAACGGCGAAGGCACACGGCTCACCGTCGTCGAGTCCGGCTTCTCCCAGCTGCCGGACGACGCACACCAGGTCGCGTTCGAAGGGAACACGAAGGGGTGGGCGGCCGAGCTGGGCGAACTGATCGAATACCTCGATGCCGCCTGACAACGAAGCGATCGCCGAACAGGTCTTCGTCGCACTGGCCGACCCGAGCAGGAGGAGTATCCTCGCCACGCTCGCCTCGGGCGGCCCCGCCACGGCGACCGACCTGGCCGAGCGCCTGCCGATCACGCGGCAGGCCATCGCCAAGCACCTCGCCCTGCTTACCGACGCCGGACTGGTGACCCCGGAACCGGGGGAGCGGCGCCGCGTCCGGTACCGCCTGCATTCGGCACCGATGCAGGTCGCCCAGCAGTTCCTCGCCGCGCTCGCCCGCGATTGGGACGGACCGCTCGCGGCACTGAAAGACCATCTGGAGGGTTCAGCATGAGCTTCACGACGAGTTTCACCGTGGACCAGACACCGCAGCAGGTCTTCGACGCCTTCACCGACGTCCGCCGATGGTGGTCGGAAGAGATCGAGTACAGCGGCGACGAGTTCGAGTACCACTACGAAGAGGTCCACCGCTGCCGGATCCGGATGACCGAGTCCGTGCCGGGCCGCAAGGTGTCCTGGCTGGTCCTCGAGAACCACTTCGACTTCACCCGCGACGAGACCGAATGGGTCGGCACCACGATCACCTTCGAGATCGGTGAAAAGGACGGCAAGACCGAAGCGCGCTTCACCCACCACGGGCTGGTCCCGGAGTACGAATGCTTCGACGTCTGCCACAAGGCGTGGACCTTCTACGTCGGCACCAGCCTGCGGGACCTGATCACCACCGGCGAGGGACAGCCGAACCGTCGGAGCGTGCTTCCCGCGGAGCTGGCGCGATGAACACGGTGTCCGCGGCCGAATGGGAGGAAGCGCGCCTTCGGTTGCTGGTGAAGGAAAAGGAGCTGACCCGCGCCCGCGACGCGCTCGCGGCCGAGCGGCGGCGGATGCCGTGGCTCGCGATCGAGAAACCGTACGAGTTCGAAGGCCCGTCCGGGACGGTGAACCTGCTCGACCTGTTCGAGGGACGCCGTCAGCTGATCGTCTACCGGGCGTTCTTCGATCCCGGCGTGGAAGGTTTCCCCGACCATGCCTGCAAAGGCTGCTCGCTGGTCGCCGACCAGATCGCGCACGTCGCTCATCTGAACGCCCGCGACACCACGCTGGCCTTCGCCTCGCGCGGCACGCAGCCGGACATCGCGCGGCTGAAGACGCGGATGGGCTGGACGATGCCGTGGTACACGATCACCAGCGATTTCGACGTCGACTTCGGTGTCGACGAGTGGCACGGCACCAACGCCTTCATCCGCGAGGGTGACCAGGTGTTCCGGACGTACTTCGTCAACGGCCGCGGCGACGAGGCGCTGGGCGGCACCTGGGCCTACCTCGACATCACCGCGCTGGGGCGGCAGGAGGAGTGGGAGGACTCGCCGGAGGGCTATCCGCAGACACCGCCGTACGAGTGGTGGAACTGGCACGACGCCTACGAGGATTCCGCTTCGTCCGGCGGAGGGTGCTGCTCGGGGTCGTGAGCCTGGGTTAGGGTCCGGCCGGTGGAGAGTCTGTTTCTGACCAGGGTGCTGGACGCGCTGCGTTCGGGTGGCGACGAGCTGCTGTTCGTCCAGGACGGCGTGAGGACCACCTACGGGCAGGCGCTCGAACTGGTACGCCGGATGTACGCGGGACTGCCGGACGGCGGCGTGGTCGCCATCGACGCCGGCAACCGGCCCGAAACCGTCCTCCTGCAGATCGCGGCCCAGCTGCGGGGTTCGACGGTGTTGCTCGTCGCCGCGTCGGCGAGTGCGCCGGATCGCCTCGCCGCGGTCGAGACGGCCGGGGTCACGACCCTGGTGGCCGAGCACGCGGCGGACTGGCCCGACGGCGACGCGAGGGTGACCATCCTCGACGAACTGGCGGACCGCGACGGTACCGACCCGGCGGGGCTGCCGGGGTCGGTCACCGTCGTCTTTCCCACCGGTGGCACCACCGGAACGCCGAAACTCATCCGGCACAGCGGGATCTACGACGGGATGGCGCATATCTTCGCGCCGGATCCGGCGGGCCCGGGGCGCACCCTGCTGATCGCGCCGATGACGCATATGACCGGCAACGCCACCGTGCTGGGGGCGATCCTGCGGCGGGAAAGCGTGGTGCTGCTGCGGGGTTTCGACGCGGGCGCGGTCCTGGACGCGATCGCGGAGCACCGGATCACCACGCTGTCCCTCACCCCCGCGCGGCTGGCCGCGGTGCTCGACCATCCGGCCATGACGTCGTCCGACGTCAGCAGTGTGCGCGGGCTCTCGCTGGGTGCCGCGCCGCTTCCGCCGCGGCGGCTGGCCCAGGCGCTCGACGTGTTCGGGCCCGTGGTCGGGCAGGGCTACGGGCTCACCGAGGCGCCGATGATCGCGAGCATCTCCGCGGCGGAACTCGACGGGCGGCCGGAGCGGCTCGAGTCCGTCGGCCGGATCGTCCCCGGCATGGAGGCACGGATCGACGACGGGGAGGTCCTCGTGCGCGGACTGTCCATGATGGACGGTTACCACGGGTCGGCGCCGATCGGGGACGGCTGGCTGCGGACCGGTGATCTCGGGCGGTTCGACGACGAGGGGTACCTCTACCTGCTGGACCGGGCGAACGACGTCGTCATCACCGGCGAGCACGGCACCAAGGTGTACTCGACCGTGGTCGAGAACGCCCTCGCGCGGCATCCGCTGATCCGTTCCGTGGCCGTGTTCGGGGTGCCGGGTGACGACGGTGAGGGCGAGCGGGTCCACGCCGTCGTGGTGCCTGTCGCTTCAGGTGCGTTGTCTGCTGACGAAGTCCGTGCACAGGCCAGGGAGTTCTTCGGACGCGAGCATTTCGTACCGTCCGATGTGGACTTCGCCGAGGCGCTGCCCCTGACGGCGATCGGCAAGGTCGACAAGCGGGCGCTCCGGGCGCCGTTCTGGGCAGGGCACCGCCGCCACATCGCCTGATCGGCCACTCGGTCGGGTGAGAGCGCTGCTTGGCCGGTATACCGGTGCTACGGTCCGCCTGATCAGGCATTTCCGCTCAGGAAGGACCCGATGATGACCGCCGCGCACACCGAACACGCCGGCCATACGCACGCTCACGGCGGAGGATGCGGCCACGTCGCCGTACCCCACGGAGACCACGTCGACTACGTGCACGACGGGCACCTGCATCGCGCCCACGACGGGCATTTCGACGAGTGCGAGACCAGCGACCACATCCCGCACCAGGGTCACGACCACGCTCACGGCGAGGGCTGCGGCCACGTCGCGGTGCCGCACGGAGATCACGTCGACTACCTGCACGACGGCCACCGCCACGCCGCGCACGGGGACCACTACGACGACCACTGACCCCCCGACCTCGTGAGTGGTAAGGACGGTTCTAACCGTCCTTACCACTCACGAGGCGCACTGCTCAATGGACGTGCACCGCCTCCCACTCCGGGAACGGGTCCACACCGGCCGAACCGACGGCCAGACAGGTCTGAAGCGAGTCCAGCAGCGCGTCCTTCTCCAACCCCACACCGATGAACACCAGTTCCTGCCGCGGCGCCTCCTCGACGCCCTGCGGCTCGAACCGGGCGACCGAACCGGCCTGGGACCACAACCCGGTCACCCCAGGCCGCGACGCCAGCGAGAAGAACCCCTTCGACCGCAGGACCGTCCCGAACTCCCCGGTGTCGAGCCGCCCGACGAAGTCCCACAGCCGCTCGGCGTCGAAAGCGAGCGAGGCACGGAACACGACGCTGGAGATCCCGTACTCCTCGGTCTCCGGCACGTGATCGCCGTTGAGCTCCGCCACCCAGCCGGGTGCTTCCTGCGCCCGCTCGATGTCGTAGCGCCCGGTGCCGAGCACCCTTTCGAGCGGGACCCGGCCGTGCGTCGAAACGACGACCTCGGCGGCCGGGTTGAGCCGCCGCAGCACCGCCGTCAGCCGGTCGAGCGAATCCGCCGGGACCAGGTCCGCCTTGTTCAGCAGGAGGACGTCCGCGAACTCGAGCTGGTCCATCAGCAGGTCGCTGACCGTCCGCTCGTCCCCGTCGTACTGGTCCAGCCCGCGCTCGGTCAGCGCGTCCCCGGCCGCCAGTTCGCGTTCGAAGTTCACCGCGTCGACCACGGTCACCATCGTGTCGAGCCGCGCGGAATCCAGAAAGGAGAACGTCGCCGCCACCGGCATCGGCTCGGAGATCCCGCTCGATTCGATGAGCAGATAGTCGAACCGGCCGTCCTCGCACAGCCGCGAGACCTCCTCCAGGAGGTCGTCGCGCAGGGTGCAGCAGATGCAGCCGTTGGTCATCTCGACGAGCCGTTCCTCGGTGCGGGACAGGCTGTTCCCGTCCCGCACCAGCGCGGCGTCGATGTTGACCTCGCTCATGTCGTTCACGATCACCGCCACCCGCAGCCCGTCACGGTTGGCGAGGACGTGGTTGAGCACGGTCGTCTTGCCCGCACCGAGGAAGCCGGACAGCACCGTGACCGGCGTCGTCACGCCCCATCCTGATGAAAGTGCTTCATCAGCTTGCGCGGCACGAGTTTCGTCTCGCCGTTCACCTTGATCGGCACGAGATCCGGCACGGCCGCCTTCCACTGCGAACGCCGGGACCGGGTGTTGCTGCGCGACATCTTCCGCTTCGGGACGGCCATTACTTCGACCCTCCGCGTCGCCCGTAGCGGCGGTGGAACTTCTCGACCTGCCCGGCGCTGTCCATGATCCGCTGGTTGCCGGTCCAGAACGGGTGCGACCACGAGCTGATCTCGACGTTCACCAGCGGGTAGGTGTTGCCGTCGCTCCACTCGATGGTCTGTTCCGAGGTGGCGGTGGAGCGGGTCAGGAAGGCGTCCCCGGTGGAGAGGTCTTTGAACACCACTGGGTGGTAGTCGGGGTGAATTCCCGGTTTCACTGCGTTTCGTCCTTTCGGTTCGACGCGTTCACGTCGTGCTTCTCGGGGTCGATTTCCGTGTCCTCGCACGGTTCTTCGTGCCACTCGCCGAACGGATCCGGATAGCGGAGCCACTCCTGCTCTCCGGCGGCGAGTTCCTCTTCGGTCAGCAGCGCCCCGTTCAGTGCGGACTCGATCTCGTCCGGTGTGGCCTGATCGGTGACGACGACCAGTTCCTGCGCGCGGTCGCCGAACAGCGGGTCCCAGCGCAAGGAGGCGAGGGTGCGTCGTTCGGGGGACACGGCGGCCCAGTCCGGACCGTCCGGGGCGGCGAGCCACGGCCCGGCGTGCCCGACGCCGAGGCCGCCGCCCGCGGATTCGATCCACAGCGCCATGTCCGGCTGGCTCGCCACCCAGAGCCGTCCCCGGGTGCGGACGACGCCGTCGAGCAGGACGTCGATCGCGTCATGGAGGCGCTCCGGGTGGAACGGGCGCTGCGAGGTGAAGGTGAGCAGCCCGATCCCGCAGTCGGTGTGCAACGGCGGCTGGCCGCGCAGCAACGGCCCGTGCATGTCGGTGACCTCGCCGCGACGGGCGTCGGCGGGCACGGCGTCGAGCACGGTCTTCCCGTCCACAGAGGACAGTTCGACGCGGGGGATCGACGGCGCGACACGGTCGAGTACGGCCGATGCCTTCGCCGCGGACCAGGCGTCGGTCGCCGCGCCGGCGAGGACGAGCAGATCGGCGAACTCGACCTGGGACAGTGCGACCTGCGCGACGGTGCGCTCGTCCTCGGGGCTGGCCAGCAGGTTCCGCTCGGCCAGCGTGTCGTCGCCGGTGCTGTCGGCCAGCCAGCCCGCGCAGTCCACGACCGTCAGCACAGCCCGCAGGTCGACGTCTTCGATCACCGGCCGCTCGCCGACGAGGACGTTGTGCAGCGCCCAGCTGACCGGCTCGGGCTCCATGGCCTCGTCGAGCCGCACCACGATCCGCCGCACCTGCGGCATCCGCGAGAGCTTGCGCAGCAACGGCAACAGGTCCTCGCGCAAGGTGCACGACACGCAGCCGTGCGCCAGTTCGAGCACCGTCAGCTGGTCGCGGTCGCCGAGCCGGATCCGGCGCCGGACCACTCCGGAGTGAATCTGCCTCAGGTCGTGATGCACGACGGCGGTGCCGGGTTCGGCGAGGCGCAGCCGCTCGGCGAGGTCGGCGTTCGGTCCCGGTGCGAGGCCACTGATCAGGACGAGGGGCACGCGGGGGTTGTCGGTCACTGAAGCTCCGGGGCGTCGAGGGCGTTCGGGTTCGGCTGTGTAGAGTAATTGAAAACGACAACCGATATCAACTCGGGAGGGTATATGTCCGCCGTGTGCCAGGTCACCGGCCGTAAACCGGGCTACGGGAAGCAGGTGTCGCATTCGCATCGGCGCACGTCCCGGCGCTGGGAGCCGAACCTGCAGGCCAAGCGGTACTTCGTGCCGAGCGAAGGGCGCTGGGTCCGGCTGCGGGTCTCGGTGAAGGGCATGAAGACCATCGACAAGCGGGGGATCGAAGCCGTCGTGGCCGAGCTGCGCGCGAAAGGGGTGAAGCTCTGATGGCCAAGAGCACCGACATCCGGCCGATCATCAAGCTCCGCTCGACCGCCGGCACCGGTTACACCTACGTCACCAAGAAGAACCGCCGGAACGACCCGGATCGCATGGTGCTGCGCAAGTACGACCCGATCGCGCGCAAGCACGTCGAGTTCAAGGAGGAGCGCTGATGGCCAAGAAGTCGAAGATCGCCAAGAACGAGCAGCGCAAGGTCGTCGCCGCCCGCTACGTCGAACGTCGCCGTGAGCTGAAGGCCACCATCGCCTCGCCCTCCGCGTCGCCGGAGGAGAAGGCGGCCGCCGTGTCGGCCCTCCAGGCGATGCCGCGGGACGCCAGCGCGACCCGGATCCGCAATCGCGACGCCGCGGACGGCCGTCCGCGCGGCTACCTGCGGAAGTTCGGGCTCTCGCGGGTCCGGATGCGGCAGATGGCGCACAACGGCGAACTGCCCGGCGTCACGAAGTCGAGCTGGTGAGCGCGATGGGCAAGCCGAACCGCGACCGTCCGTTCAAGCGCAAGACGAACCTGTTGCACGCCAACAAGATCACCGAGGTCGACTGGAAGGACGTCGACCTGCTGCGGAAGTTCATCTCCGACCGCGGCAAGATCCGCGCCCGCCGGGTCACCGGGCTGACGCCCCAGCAGCAGAAACAGGTCGCCACGGCGATCAAGAACGCCCGTGAGATGGCGTTGCTGCCCTACCCCAACGCGGGGCGCTGACGCCGCCGGTCCGGGCGGTGCGAGACGCCGCCCGGACCGCGGCCCTGTGGGAGAATCGGGCCCATGACGGAGAACCCCGGACGGGCCGAGGAATTCGATCCCGAACTGCTGGAGTTGTGGGCCAAGGTGTTCGGCTTCGCCCGCTCGGGCGCCACGGCCGAGCTCGCCGCGTACGTCGACGCCGGGATCTCGGCGAACCTGACCAACGACCGGGGCGACACGCTGGTCATGCTCGCCGCGTACCACGGGCACGCCGAGACCGTCGCGGCGCTGATCGAACGCGGCGCCGACCCGAACCGCGAGAACGACCGCGGTCAGAGCCCGCTCGCCGGCGCGGTCTTCAAGAACGAGCCCGAGGTCGTGAAGGCGCTCCTCAAGGGTGGCGCGGACGCGACGGCGGGGGAGCCGTCGGCGATCGACGCGGCCAGGATGTTCGGCAACACCGAGCTGCTGAAGCTGCTCGAGCGCTGAGGCGGTTCTCACTCGGATCGCGGTCCGGGGCTCTGAATCCTTACACTGCCCCGCATGGATGACCCGCATTACCTCTCCGGCCTCGACCTGGCCGGCCGTCGTGTCGTGATGATCGGTGGCGGGACGGTCGCCCAGCGCCGCCTGCCACGGTTGATCAGCGCCGGCGCGCGGGTCGAACTGGTCTCGCCGCACACCACGCCGTCGGTGAGCGCCATGGCCGACGCCGGCGAGATCGTCTGGCACGAACGCCGCTACACCGAGGGCGACCTCACCGACGCCTGGTACGCGCTGGCGTGCACGAACGACCCCGAGGTCAACGCGGCCGTCTGCGCCGAGGCCGAACGCGCGCGGGTGTTCTGCGTCCGCGCCGACGACGGCGACCTCGGCAGCGCGGTCACCCCGGCGTCCGGCAGGCACGGCGGGCTCCTGGTCGGCGTCCTCTCCGGCGGCGAGCCGCTGCGGTCGGCCACCGTCCGGGACAGTGTCCTCGACGGCCTCCGGGCCGGCACGATCGCCGACGGCCGCGTCCCGGACGCGCATGACGAGCTCCCGGGCGTCGCCCTCGTGGGCGGCGGCCCCGGTGACCCGGAACTGATCACCGTCCGCGGCCGCCGTCTCCTCGCCAGGGCCGACGTCGTCGTCGCCGACCGGCTGGCCCCGCGCGAACTGCTCGACGAACTCTCGCCCCACGTCGAGATCGTCGACGCCGCGAAGATCCCGTACGGCCGCGCCGCCAGCCAGGACGTGATCAACTCCACCCTGATCGAGCGGGCCAAGGCCGGGAAGTTCGTCGTGCGGCTCAAGGGCGGCGACCCGTACCTGTTCGGCCGCGGCTTCGAAGAGGTCCTCGCCTGCGCCGAAGCGGGCATCCCGGTGACGATGGTCCCCGGCATCACGAGCGCGTTCTCCGTCCCCGCCGCGGCGGACGTCCCGGTGACCCACCGCGGTGTCGCGCACGAGGTCGTCGTGGTGTCCGGTCACGTCGCGCCGGACGACGAGAAGTCGCTGGTGGACTGGGATCACCTGGCGAAGATGCGCGGCACGATCGTGCTGATGATGGGGGTCGAGCGGCTTCCGCTGTTCGCCAAGGCGCTCCAGGCCGGGCGACCGGGTGACACCCCGGTGGCGATCATCGAGGACGGCACCATGCGCACGCAGCGGGTTCTCCGCTCCATTTTGGACAAGGTGGTCGAGGACGCGGCGGCGGCCGGGGTGCGGCCGCCCGCGGTGATCGTCTTCGGCCCGGTGGCGGGGTTGGCTCAGCCTTCGTAGCCGGGATCGGAGATGTAGAACCAGTCGGTCCCGTCGTCGCCGGGGGTGTCGAGGTGCTCCGCGCGGACCAGCCCGGCTCGCAGCGCCACCCGCTGCGACGCGACGTTCTCCGGCCGGACGCGGGCGATCACGAGGTCCTCCGGCCGGTGGACACGGGCCCAGTCCACCGCCGCGGTGGCGGCCTCACCGGCGTACCCGGAACCCCAGGACGTGGGGAACAGCCGGTAGAAGAGGTTCAGGACCGGGCGGCGCCGGAAACCGACGATCTTCACCCCGCAGAAGCCCAGCGTCTCCGCCGAGTCGCGGCGGAGGACCGTCCAGTACCCGAAGCCGTACCGGTTCCACTGGTGCGACCAGCGGAGCAACAGCAGCTCCGCTTCCTTGCGTGTCTCCAGCAGATCCGAAGGGTTGTGCGCGCAGGCCTCGGGATCGGTGTGGAGGGCGAAGATCGCGTCGAGGTCTTCGGGACCCGGACGGCGCAGGAGCAGCCGCCCGGTCCGCAGTTCCTCCGCGCCCGCGCCCCGGGTCGGCGCCGGCTCAACGGTCATGACAGCGCGCGGAGAAGTCGGCGATGGTGTCGGTCAGGCGGGTCGGATCGAAGCGCAGCTCGACCGGGCTGCGGGCCTGGACGAACTCGGCCGCCGGCATGTCCGCGGCCAGCGTGTCCGCGTCGCCGAAGGGATGGATCGGGTCGCGCTCGTGCCCGATGACCAGCGCCGGGGTCTCGATCTCGCGCCGGATCGACTTGGGCGGCGCGATCCGCCCGAAGAGCACCCCGTGCAGGAGCGCGGCCATCGGCGCGGGCTGCTGGGACAGCGTGTCGGTGACGACGTCGACCCACTGGTTGCCGTGCGGCACGAGTTTCGCCGCCAGCGCCACGCCCTGCACGGTCACCGGCAGGAACCGGGCGGCCATGAGCAGTGGCGCGAACGTGATCAGCCCGGCGACGATCGCGTTGTCCAGCACAGGCATCTCGACGACCAGGCCGAGCGCGCGTTCCGGCGCGGCGACGCCGACTTCGAGCGCGACGTTGGCGCCCAGCGAGGTCCCGCCGATGACGGCGGCGTCGATCTCCAGATGGTCGAGCAGCGCGACGGTCTGCTCCGCGAACGCGGGCATCGAGTACAGCCAGGAGTCGGTGGGCCGGTCCGAATCGCCGTGCCCGAGCAGGTCGAGGGTCACCGCCCGGAAACCGGCGCGGGCCAGCCTGCGGGCGAGCGGGGCGTGCATCCGCCTCGTCAGCATGATGCCGTGGGTGAGCACGACCACCCGGTCACCGGAGCCGAATTCGGTGTAGGCGAGCCGGTGACCCTCATGGGTGAAGGATCCCGACAGCTCGATCGGCCGGGGGGATCGTTCCCGCCGCCGTCCGGGGGGCGGCGCGGGCAGGTCGGCGACCGCGGTGGCGCTGCTGGCCGGGCTCATATCCCACCGTCCTTCGTCGATCGTCGGTACTCACCGGTAGTACTCGCTGGTACCAGGAAAGCATCTCAGGCGCGGCCGGGCACAGTGGCCGTTGGCAGCCTGTCAATCACATGAGTCAAGATGACCCCATGACCGCTACAGCTGACAGTCTTCCCGATCTCGTTTCGCTCAAGGTGGACATCGACGGGCACGTCGCCGAAGTGACGCTGCTCGGTCCGTCCAAGGGCAACGCGATGGGCCCCGATTTCTGGCGTGAGCTGCCGATCGTCTTCCGCGCACTCGACGCGGACCCCCAGGTCAGGGCGGTCGTGCTGACCGGGAGCGGCAAGCACTTCTCCTACGGGCTCGACCTGCCCGCGATGATGCCCAGCTGGGGCGAAATGCTCGGCGGCGACGCGCTCGCGGGCCCGCGGACCAAGTTCCTCGACGAGGTCAAGACCCTCCAGGCGAGCGTCTCCTCCATCGCGGAATGCCGCAAACCGGTCATCGCGGCCATTTCCGGCTGGTGCATCGGCGGCGGCGTCGACGTGATCGCGGCCGCGGACATCCGGCTGGCGAGCGCCGACGCGAAGTTCAGCGTGCGCGAGGTCAAGGTCGCGATCGTGGCCGACCTCGGCAGCCTCCAGCGGCTCGCGCCGATCATCGGCGAGGGGCACCTGCGCGAACTGGCCCTGACCGGCAAGGACATCGACGCCGCGCGCGCCGAGAAGATCGGCCTGGTCAACGACGTCCACGCGGATCAGGACACCCTGCTGGCCGAAGCTCGCAAGCTGGCGGCGGAGATCGCCACGAACCCGCCGCTGGTCGTGCAGGGCACCAAGAACGTCCTCTCGGCCAACACCGAACGTCAGGTCGCGGACGGCCTGCGCTACGTCTCGGCCTGGAACGCGGCCTTCCTGCCCAGCAAGGACCTCGGCGAGGCCGTGCAGGCCTTCCTCGAGCGGCGCGCGCCCGAGTTCAAGGGAGAGTAGAAAGAACCGGCGGCCCAACCAGCGGACCAGGAGGACGATCGTGAGCGCTTCGGAGGCATACCGCACGTTCCGCGAGGCACGGGACTATCTGCAGGCCCATCGCGAGGACTACGAAACCGCCTATCGGGACTTCACCTGGCCCCAGCCCGCCGAGTTCAACTGGGCGCTGGACTGGTTCGACGTCGTCGCGGCCGACCCGGCCAACCAGGACCGGTACGCGCTGTGGATCGTCGAAGAGGACGGCATCGAGAACCGCTGGACCTACCCGGAGATGGCGCGGCGGTCCAACCAGGTCGCGAACTGGCTTCGTTCGCTCGGCGTGGCCAGGGGCGACCGGCTGATCCTGATGCTGGGCAACCAGGGCGAGCTGTGGCAGACGATCCTCGCCGCGATCAAACTGGGCGCCGTCATCATCCCGGCCTCGACCCTGCTCGGCCCGGCGGACCTCACCGACCGGGTCGAGCGGGGCGCGGCGAAACACGTCGTGATCCGGTCCGTCGACGCGCACAAGTTCGAGAACGTCGAGGGCGGCTACACGCGTATCGCCGTCGGTGAGCCGGTCGAGGGCTGGCGGTCCTTCGTGGACGCCTACGAGGAAGCGGACGCCTTCACGCCCGACGGCCCGACGGCGGCGGAAGACCCGCTCCTGCTGTACTTCACGTCGGGTACCACCGCGAAGCCGAAACTGGTGCAGCACACGCAGGTCTCGTATCCGATCGGCCATCTGTCCACAATGTACTGGATCGGGCTCGAACCGGGCGACGTCCACCTCAACATCTCCTCGCCCGGCTGGGCGAAACACGCGTGGAGCAACGTCTTCGCGCCGTGGAACGCCGAAGCGACGGTGTTCCTGTACAACTACGCGCGGTTCGACGCGGTCTCCCTGATGGCGCAGATGGAACGGTGCGGGATCACCAGTTTCTGTGCCCCGCCGACGGTGTGGCGGATGCTCATCCAGGCGGATCTGACCGTGCTGAAGACGCCGCCGCGCAAGGTGGTCGGCGCGGGCGAACCGCTCAACCCCGAAGTGATCGACCAGGTCGAAAAGGCTTGGGGCGTCACGATTCGCGACGGTTTCGGGCAGACGGAGAGCAGCGTCCAGATCGCCAACACCCCCGGACAGGACGTCGTGCCGGGATCGATGGGCCGCCCGCTGCCCGGGTTCACGGTGGCGCTCGTGGACCCCGTGACGGGGGAGCGCGCGCAGGAGGGCGAGATCTGTCTCGACCTCGACAAGCGGCCGGTCGGCCTGATGGCCGGCTACGCCGACGACGAGGAACGCTCCGCCGCGGCCTTCGCCAACGGCTTCTACCACACCGGTGACGTCGGTTCGATCGACGAACGCGGCTACATCACCTACGTGGGCCGGACGGACGACGTCTTCAAGGCGTCGGACTACCGGATCTCGCCGTTCGAACTGGAAAGTGTCCTGCTGGAACACGAAGCGGTCGCCGAAGCGGCGGTCGTCCCGGCGCCCGACCCGATCCGGCTCGCGGTGCCCAAGGCCTACGTCGTCCTGACGAACGGGCACGAGCCGACGGCCGACACCGCTCTGTCCATCCTGGCCTTCTGCCGGGAACATCTGGCCCCGTACAAGCGAATCCGGCGGCTCGAGTTCACCGACCTGCCGAAGACGATCTCCGGCAAGATCCGCCGCGTCGAACTGCGCGGACGTGAGAACGACGCCGACGGGCGTCCGGCGGGGGAGTTCCGCGAGGAGGACTTCCCGCAACTGAAGGGCTGACAGCGCGTGGCCTCGTGAGTGT
>Ga0307518_10001198_pt1 | contig 19473 bp, 7 predicted proteins | sample 25_EM_MG_FD_203889 | JGI IMG/M metagenome (GOLD analysis project Ga0307518, IMG submission 203889) | Populus trichocarpa ectomycorrhiza microbial communities from riparian zone in the Pacific Northwest, United States - 25_EM | ecosystem: Host-associated > Plants > Roots > Unclassified | place...
CATCCGACAAGAACTACAGTTTCCATGATTTTTTGAGCGTGAAATAAAATTAAGTAAAATATTATCAGGAATAAAATTGAGATTACAATACGAATAAATTTAATTCACCTCAAACTAATTTTTTTTTAAAACATAAAAATTATTGTTCACATTCACGTGAACAGTGCGAATGAAATCAATTAACTACACTGGTTTTTTTTTTTAAAATGTTAACTGGTTTTTCAAAAAAAAAACTGTTCACTTTAGTGAACAGTGCGACTATTGAGGGATGTTGCACTGTTCACTGAACAGTGCAGCATGGTGCAGCCACAAGAAGCAGGTAGCACATGCTTTCATTTTCCAACGTTTCAAACGTATAATTTGGTGGGACCCATGAATAGTAACTTACATTTTTTTTGTTACCAAATGTTGTTGCATCTGCGTTTTAAGCAAAACGCAGACGCAACAACGTAGACAAACACTGTCGAAGGTGACATCCTTTCATGGCTCCAAAAATTATATTAAGTAGAAAACTAAAGTGGAAGGGTTTTTCACCCTTCATGACGTCGGTGTTCATCCTCGACTGTGTAAAATTATTTGGTTTTTTAATTTAATTCATAGTGATAGTTTGGAAATGTGGTTGTACCCGTGTTTTCAAAAAAATTTGCTAAAAATTAATTTTTTGTATGGTTTGGATCGTTTTGATATGCTGATCTCAAAAATAATTTTTTAAAAATAAAAAAACATCATTTTAATGCATTTTGGCACGAAAAGCACTTTGAAAAGCAACCGCCAAACATGCTCTTAAACTTTGTTTTTATAGTGATTTAGTTCTAATTAAAAATCAATTAATTTTAATTTCTTATGAAAGAGTGTGATTGAAAGAAGAGAGATCTAAATGTAAAAGGCACTAAACGTGGGTAGTGTTCCATAAGTTTTTTAAAAATACACTTTAGTCTTCAAACTTAAAAAATAACGCAGATTATACAATTTTGGTACCTCAAAATTTTTCAAATTCAATTTTGATAGAAAATTTTATTTTTTGTTATTTTTTAGTTCATAGTTGAGAGAGTGGAGAGAGAAGTCAAATCCTGATGGTAGAGAGAAACATGTCGTTGACACCGATTTAGGCTATCAAAACGGATAATATTTATGTCAAATAATTTCTTTTATTAAGGGAGTTCATACTAGGTGTTTTTTTTTACCTTTAAAGTTCATGAAAAACATATGTGAGCTTGGGTTGATTTTCGGTTTTTGGTATGATTTTTTGGAGGCCATGATTAGGTTTATTATGGTTCTTAAGGTGTTTTGGGTTAAAATAGGTTGAAAAACGGTTTTTGGGTAAATAAAACTTAGACTCCGATTTTCTAGCCACTATAGTGGCTAGAATCTAGGCAAGATCAAACAAATACGTCTTTTGATTTTTTTTTCAAAAACAATTGGGGCAGACAACATGTCGTTCTCCCTGAGTGCAACAAAAAAATAAGGGCCCAGTCACACGAGCCTAGCCCTAACAAAATAGGACAAGTTCAGCAGTGCCTAACCTTTTTTTTCTTTTTCTTTTTTCAATTAATGCTTCTTTTTATATGTTTTTTTTCAAAAAAAATTATTTATATTTAAATTAATATTCTTTATCTCTTTTATTTTGTTTAGAGCATCTCTTTTAAAAGATGATTATTTTTTGGTTATGTGTTTAATTTTCGAAGAGATTTTTCTGATTCATGTATATTTTTTTTAATCTTTTGTATAAATGAACTATATTTTTGAAAATAAAAAAATGTTTATTTTCAAGTAATATTTCTAAAATGTGTAGTCTTGCATACTATTTATTTTATTTTATCAATTTAAAGTGTTTGTCTATTTCTATTATCGTTTGATTGAATAAAAAACATATTGTAATAAATTGTATTTAGCAAACATAATAAGGTAAATGTCATGTCTTGTGAGATTAAATATTTTGATCTGCATCTATCTTTTGGTTTGTCAAGTTTTATTTTAGGTATTGTTAATGACTTTTTACTTATTTATTAGCATACATAGTTTTTAGTTTATTGATTTACATGTATGAATAATTTTTTTTATTTCCACTTAATATTTTTGAACTACAAAAATACATTGAAAAAACCTGTATATACAGTTTTTTTATAAGAAATAAAAATATTTAACCCGCGGCGGAGCACATGTCACATAACTAGTAAAAATCTAAAACATGTAGGCTAGGTACTGTTGAGCCGCACTATTCACACACACACACAAGACATTGTGGATGGCACTGTACATTTTCCAATAATTAATTTTGATTTTCAAAGTTTTATTTTAGGAAATTTAATCATGATGAAAGGCTAATTAATTTGGATTTCTTAGTTAAGGGTTTAATTGGAAGAATAAGGACCAAAATTAAAAAGACGCCAAACATGGGTGATGTGCCAGAAGTTTTAGGAAAGGTATATTTTGGTCCCCAAACTTTAAAAATATCGCATATTATACAATTTCAGTACCTCAATATTTTTTCAATTTGATTTTGATATAAAAACTCATTTTTGTTATTTTTTAATCCTTAGTTGAGAGAAGAGAGAGAGAAAGAGGTCACTGATTCCCGACGGTAGGGAAAGAAAATATCGCTACATCTATTTAAGGCACCAAAATGGTCGATATTTATGTCAAAAGGTTCCATTTGATGAATGGAGTTTATATTAGGTGTTTACTTACCTTTAAAGTTCATGTAAAAACATATCTAAGCTCGGGTAAATTTTTGGTTATGGGTTGATTTCAGTTTTTGAAACAATTTTTTAGTGTTTTTAGGTCATGAATAGATTTATCATGATTTCTAAGGTGTTTTATAAGTGTTTTGGGTAAAGAACAGGTTGAAAAATGAGTTTTTGAATAAAAAAACTTAAGTCTTGATTTTTCAGCTACCATCATGGTCGAAATCTAAGCAAAACTAGATGACACGTTGGCTGCCTCAAGAGGCGACACATCATCTGATTTTTTTTTCAAACAAATTTTAGGGCAGATGGCATTTTGTCCCTCCAAATGCAACAATATTACAAGAGCCTAGTCATGCAAGCATGTTTGCGTAATGGCCCTAGCAAAATAGGCCAGGTGAGTTGATTTAACTTGTCATGCCTAGCCTTTTCTTTTTTTTATTTCTTGTTTTCGTTTCTAACTTTTTTTTAACTAATACTTCTTCTTATATGTTTTTTTTTTCAAAATTATTTTTTTATTTATATTTAAATTAATACCCCTTCTCGTTTTTTATTTTGTTTGAAGAGTCTTTTTTAAATAATGATTAATTTTTTAGTATGTATTTAATTTTTGAAGATTTGTTTTCTGATTCATCTATTTTTTTTTATCTTTTGTATATATAAACTTTATTTTTTAAAATAAAAAATGTTTTTTCAAATAATATTTCAAATATGTGCAACCTAACATAATATTTGTTTTTTCTTTTATTTTATTCAATCAATTTAATGTGTATGTCTATTTCTATTATTATTTGATTGATTAAAAAAAAATTAATAAATAAATTTAGCAAATACAACCAGATAAATTTCACGTCTTGCTCTACACATGTAGCAAATAAACAAATTAAATATCTTAATTTACACATGTCTCTCGATTTTTCTACTTTTATTTTTAGTTATCATTGATGGTTTTTTATTTATTTATTAACACATATAGTTCTCAATTTATTTATTTACATGTTTGCATAAACTTTTTGATTTTCACTTATAATTTCTTTTAACTACAAAAACATGTCGAAAAAGCTTGTGTATAAAATTTTTTGTTGAAATAACAAATCTAACCTATGACAAAGCCCGAGTCAAGTATCTAATATAATATAATTCTAGTTTATTTGTTTTACAATTGAAAGCTTATCTTTATTATAATTCTTATTTTCAAAATTAGATGATGAGAGTTATTTGTGTACATTATAATTATGAAATGTAGTAAGAAATACTAAGAATATTACAAAATGATAGTACAAAACCACTAACTAAAAACATGTTTATTAAACTTGATTTGGATTGGCATGTTGTTCTTGTAAACATGGACCTATAATCTAACTTGAATTGAGTTTTTAGTTGAATAATCGGACAAAATATTAACCTTATGAAACTTAATTGGTCTAACTAGATTCTTAATGACTTGGTTAACCCGACTAAGCTCGGTTCAAACCTAGGTAGCTCAATTTTAAAGGAAAAAAAAAGAGAGAAAAAACAATATTATTTTAATCAAAATAGTTAACTCATGTTGATTCAATGACCTAATAACTTAAATTTGTTTTTGAGTTCATTCTCGAAATATATCTCACAATTATAATTAGAAGTATAATTTCTTATATTTTCTTATAAAACTAAATGTGAATGTTTTAAATTGAAATTAACAAAAGCTAAAATAAGATTGAAAAGCGTTGTAGCATATAAGTGAAAACATTGTTTATTGAAATAATATTTTCATGACTATCCACGTGTCAACATGTAAGAGACACTAATACTCTTTAGGCAGCGTATGTGGCACCTCTTGGTGGCCAAAATCCCTTTTTTGTTGTGTCATTGAAACTGTTGTTATGTCCTTTTCCATATGAGGGTGGTGAGTGTGGTTGCTTCTAGCATGGATTGTTGTCGGCTACACTTTCCCTCTATTTTCTATCTCATCCCCTTGAAATTTGTGTTAGCCATGTAAAATTTTAAAGTTGTCATTTGGATTTATGGAGATTTCTACTTTCATTCTTATTCTTTTGATTTTTTATTTTTCTTCTTGGTCTTTTTGTAAAACTTTGGTTTGTTTTCAATCTCATCATTCAATCTCAATTTGGGATATATGGTTTTTTTTTCTTATTTGATCCTCCTTTTTTTTTAGACCTTTTATTAAATTGATTTTTCTTTTTAATTTCACCATACAATGAAAAATCAAATTTATTTTGTGTTTCAATTTTATCCTTATTCTTTTAATTGCTAAATTTCTTTGAATTGTTTTGTATGATTGAAATATATATTTTTTAATTTTAATCTTCAACATTTGATTGATTGAAAATATAATTTCATGGTTTTTTTAGATATTTTGGTTTAATAAGCCAAGTCACAGGTTTAAAAAGTTAATGCGAGTTGATATTTGATTTTTTTAAATAGGCTTTGTGATTTTCTTTTCTATCAGGTTATCTCGATCTCATTAACTTGCGAGTTTGATAGGATAACTTGAGTTAACTCAACCCTAATTATCAGATTTACAAGTTTATCATACTAACTCAAGTTGATTTAAACTTGTTTTTTTAGTTTTTTTTTACCTTATTTCATCATTTTTTATTTAATAAGTTGAAAATTGAGTTACATCATTATTGTTGTTTTTTAAAATTTGTTTTCAAGTTATCATAATTATTATATTTTTGTCCATATATTGTTGTTAACTATTTTTTTTAATTGTTTAATTAAAATAAAATTAATTTTTTTTCCCAATCAAGTTTATAACTTGAGTTGCAAATTTTTTTAAAAAATTATATTTGTAACACCTAAATATATTTTGTATAAAAAAAAAATCAAGCACACATTTTGTTTATATTGACGGGTTCATCCCTCGTTTTTTTCAAGTGCTGTCTAATAAATAATAATAATAAAAGGGATAATTCCCGCCATTTTAGAACATAACAAACTGCACTAAGGAACCGTACCAAAAAAAAAAATCCCTTAAAAAAACACACCGATGAACTGCACGCACTGTACTATCCAAACGGTCACTTTCCCTGTGCTGCCTGCAAGAGCCAGTTCAAAAACCCTAATTTCTCCGTTTCTTGCACAAGTTTACCCTAAAAGTACTTTTAAAAATGCCCATCAAACTTTGAAACTGACAAGTTTCAAAGTCAGAGCTTCACTGGACAATTCTGGCGATACCAACAACTGGGTCAGCCGGTTACCCATCGGAGCTTTATCCGGCGATAAGATATTCAAGTTGATTTCCGGTGCCACTGCTAGTCCCATTGGCCAATTCATTTCTTCACCAACCACGTTTTTACATTCTGTGGACCCCAGAATCAAATTGGTAAACAAAAAGTTTGGATTTTTGATGCCAGTTCTTTGTTCTGGGCATTTTTTTTTTCATTTGTGTTCTTGCAATTTTTCTTCTATTGGATAAGATCTAGGCTTGCTGATATCTGGGTAATTTCGTTTTTTCTTGATTATTTTGGAGAAATTTGTTTGATTTGATATGTGGGTTACTTCCATTTTGCTGGGTTTTGATTAAATCAGCAGTGGAAGTTAATTGTAAGATAGGACTTGAATATTTTGTGATGTTGTAAATGATTGGAGTTTTTAGTTTTCTTTTATATGGAGTTTTGATAAAGTAATGTTTATGTTTGTGTAAATTCGAAACATGTGTATTGGTCATGCAGATATGGCTTCTGGCTCTAGTTGTTTTACCAGCGCGATCGCATATCGTGATGCGTTTCGGATTGGTAGTTTACATTGCTCTTTTGTCTGTATTGGTTCTCCCAAGGCATGTGTGGATGGTAAGTAATCAAATTCTCTGACTTGTAACATGCAAAGACTTCCTCTTCCTTATGCTTAGAAAATGTTGTGGGCCTCCTTGTAGGATTCTACGAGAGCTTTTGAAATGCTTTTGAAATAATTTGGTTAGATTACATTGTTATTAGTTAAAAAGAAAGAAAATGCAAAAGAATTTTTGGTAATTCAAGGACTTTGTGTTGGTATGTCTAAAATAGAATGGTTGCGATACATGTTTAGGTTGTTTAGATCTGAGTTTAGTTTTCTGAGTTACAACTTCAAGATTGTGATGCAAAAGATATGTTTGTCATTAAATTCCCTTGTTAATATTGCTAAATATTGATTCTTTTTTCAATAAAAAAGGATTTCTGCTCAAAGTGACTGGAAGAAGGATGTTCTTTGTGGGGAATTGTTCTAAATGTCTCTTTAATATTTTATGACTTTTTATGTTTTGTTATGTTTTTTGGTGTTAAATAATGTGGTATGTTGTTACATTTGAATAATAAGCAATATGTTGTCATGGTTGTTCTCCGTGCTGAATTTGCAGCAATCCTTGTAGGATCAATTGGGAAGAGTGTCATTGCTTTCTGGAATCCTATTTATTACATTGGGTTTAGGATCAGATGGTGTGCCTCCACTTGTCCAGTTAAGAACGCCACCACCTGCCATCACAGGCTTGCCTAATCTTCCAATGTCTTTGAGCGGCTATTCGTATTTAATCATGAAGCTAGGGCCTTTACAGTTTACAAGGAAGGGCTTGTCAGTAGCAAGCACAGCTGCATGCTTAACCTTCACTGTAAGTTGCTTTTCGTTCTCAACATCCTTTTTCTTTCTTTATTATAGTGTGTCTGTGATAATTAATTCTTTCATATCTGCGTTGTGCACATTTATGGGGAGATTTTACTTGCACACACGTGAAACACTCTTGCACATTGTTTACTGGGGTTGCTTCAGAGAACAAAAAAGTTGATTTTTTTTATTCAAAATTCATTAAGTTTCTATTTTTTTTGCGCTGATTAGACTAGTAATATTCATTTCTGTACCCAACTACATATGTCCAAGAACAAATTGCATCTGTTTTTTGTCTGTTTTTCCCTAAAAGGTCTTCCAAAGTGCGAGCCTTTGCCTGGCAACCACAACTCCTGAACAACTAGCGTTTGCTATGCGGTGGTTTATGCTTCCCTTAAGATACATTGGTGTTCCGGTGGCTGAAATAACTCTTACCCTCTTACTATCATTGAGGTTCATCAATCTAGTCTTTGATGAGGTGAGAGTCCGATTTTTTCCATTAAATTGAATTACGTGTTTTTTTACCCATTTGATTTCTCTTAGTATAACATCACATGTTTTTTTGTCCATTTGATTTCTCTTAGTATAGCATTAATAAATGTTTTTTTTTAATTTAATTGAAAAGTTATGGTTTACAGGTCCGAAATGTTTCACTGGGGATTGTATCTCGCAGGATAAAATGGAAGCAATTGACGATTATCGAGACGATAGATAGTAAGTAAACGGTTACAATCTCTTCCCCCTTTCTCTTGTTTTTGGGAGGGACAGGGGATGTTGCATGGTCAGTGGGAGTTTGGATTCTTCTGGAAATTATTTGGATGGCGAATACCCAGAAAATGTCTGTTGGTATTTCTGTATCTTTTTTGGATTGTGTTAACTTTTTCTTAAGCTCTCAATGGAGACTCTCAGAGTTTCATTGCTAGTCTAATGGAACCTTCCAGCCATCTTCCTTTACTTTTATTGTTATGCATTGCAAGCAATATTTTTATTTATTACACAGCATACACTTTTATAAAGAGTTCATGGTTTTTACTGGGATAAAGAGTATACAATATCAAGAGTTCATGGTTGGTGTCTGCTCTAAAAAAATTATAATTTGAGGTTTTACAGGGATAATAAGTTCCATGTTTTAAAGAACTAGGAATATGCCGGATATTGTTCTGATGAATGGGATGGTAGACTATCTTCTATGTATGTTCTGTTATAGTTTTTAATTTGGTGTTTAACTTTTCAGTTTTCGCTTCCTATATACGTCGGATCTTCAAGAATATTTTTAGCCACGCAGAGCAGATATCTCAGGTTTATATCTGAACCCACTCTTCCTCACAATTTATCATCAGTTTTAGTGCTTGTGATCTACTGTATCGGTAAGTTTTCTACCTGCACCGAAGGCTGTTCTTTGAAAGTCAGGGAGCTGGTTATATGTAACAAATTTGACCAGAATAGCGTGAGAAAAATAATCTGTGATCTCATTTGAAAAATAAACTCTTGCTGGAAATTATGCAATAGGATTTTCGATATAGCATCTTCCTCAAAAAATATAAAATAACCGGGTAAAGGCACAACTGGATTAATTATTCACTTTGGCGTTTCAGCATTACACTTATATATGTTTAATAAAAACGGTTGATTGTAATTTTTGATTTTGGAAACAGTTTTGAGAATCTACACCCCCATGATTAGTGCAGATCCTGATATATGTGCGTCTTCCCAAGTCATTCTTGTATCGATGTATAATTTCTTCTTGGCCTTGTATATTAAATTATTGAATGTAATTATGGTTTTCTGATATGTGTTCTCCTCATGACATTGTGGACAATATGCATTAGACCTAAATCCAGTTACAAGTAGCTTGGAAAATCTTGCCATCCAAAGACTTCTGCTTTTAATATTCCAGATGTTGTGGCATCTTACAGGCAATGATTGTCCGGGGTTTTAGAGGTGACAGCAACTCCCATAAAATCTATTTCTTATCAGACTCATCGATTGGGATGGCAGATTTTGTTTCTCTGCTATGCTTGATTGGTGTTGTAGGTGCTGCTCTCTTGTCTGACTATTACTTGGTCTGATTTCATGTTCCACCATTGCCTTGGTAAGTTCTTTCTTCGTACTAAAAATATCTACTGGACTTCCAAATAGAAGCTGCTTGTCATGGTTTCTTTAAGACATTTATAATTATTGTGCCTTGAAGTTTATGAAATAATAAGATAAAGTGTATGACCCGACAAGTGCAAGCACTTAAAAACGGTAATAACATTTTTTTTTATTCTCTACGGTGACAAGGAACCTTTTTTTATTTATTTATTAAAATTATACTTAATTGTTCAAACTATCTTCTTTTTTTAAGGCAACAACGTGCTTTTTGAGTCGTAATTGTACTGTAATGTTAGTAACTAGTATGATTACCTGTAATTAGTTAATTTATTGAGAAAGAAGATAAAACATGACGATACAATCAATAAAAGTATTAATAGTTCGAAATTTCAAGGCACTATAATAGAATGCCTTCAAGTAACCATATAAATTGCCACAGATAGAATCCTCGCTGTTTTATTTTCTAGATATTTGCATCACATGAGTGACTTGCTTGCAGGTAACTGGGCTTGCTTAGTCGTTGATGCCATGGATGTGTACAAAATCATCCACGAGCAAGTGGGATTTTGATACATTGTATGTAGCTGTTGTCTGAATGATGGTTTAGCCAGGTGAGTGATATTCCTCATGCTTCCAGGCTTAAATCTGTAGTTTTCTCAAATAAAACTACGATTTTGATACATTGGATTCTTAGAGACAGCATCTGGGCCTTGTGTCTCATGTTGTGCTATTTTGTATATTATTCCAATGGTGCTTTTTGATGGCAAATTTAGGAATAAATAAGTTGTAAGATCTCTCTAATCATTTCCTTTTGAGAAACGAGAGGGACCTATCTCTTATGCGCCTTGGGAGGGAACAGTGCTCCCTTGCATTCTGCACCAAAACCACTGGGATCTAGATCAGCAGGGTAACTGTCAATTCACCTCCTTTTATATGGGTCTTTTTTTTTTTTTTGAAAAATAACAGTCTCGTTAAAATTTTATCAGAATGTTTTAACTCTACTATGGTTTCAAGAGAATGTTTGGAAACGTGATTACCCTTTTTTTTTAAATTTTATTTATTTTTTATTAAAAATTATTTTTTATATATTTTCAGATTATTTTGATGTAATGATCTCAAAAATAATTTTTTAAAAATAAAAAAATCATTTTGATATATTTCTAAACGAATAATATTTTGAACTGCAACTGCTGTCATAATCCCAAACAGGCCTGAAGTATATATAACCGCCACCACCATATTTCAAAATGAATGTTTTTTATAAAAGTCAAAGCTAAAATTTTATAAACGTGGCAAGAAGATAGGATTCAACATTCAATGGTTTAAAAAGAAGAAGATAAGATGATACGGTAGAAAAAAAATATAAAAGAAAAAAAAAATAATGCGTCACTGGAGATATATCAATCATTTTTTATATACCCGGTAAGTATTAAAAAGATTTTAACAAGATGATTATAACAATACCTTGAAAAACCATTAAAAGAGGTCGTAATTGATTAATGGTTTTGTTTGAAGGTTAATTTGGCATTAATTATAAACTCGTTTGATGGTCTTTTAAAGTGTTGTTAAAATCTTTTCATTAAGATTTGTCTAACATTACCATGTGTAACACTCCATATTTTCTCATGTATTTGTAATTGATTAACCCGAATTAATCCAATAATAATAATAAATTTCTTATGAATGATCATTTAAAATTAAATTTTTATATTTAATTTTTTTAAAATATATTTTATGTGATTTTATAACATTTATTGTTATTAAGCCTTGTGTCACATATAAAATATGGAAACATTATTTTGATATATATATTTTTTAACTTGTTTTGACAATTATGGAATATTTTTTTTTTAATTAGTGATTTTAGTTAAAAAATATGCTTTGAGAAATATATGTTTTCTACTTATTTCAAATTAATTTCTTAACAAATTTTTTATTTTAATTATCACTCATTTTATTAGATAAAGGTGATCCTACTAAGAAAACGATGTTGTTTTGAAAAAGATTGGAATTTTTTTATGATAATATTATATTGTTTTATGGATAATTATGTATTAATAGTTTAATACAATAAAAAGAATTTTGATAATAATATGCTAATTAATATTGAATGAGAAAAAAATTATCAACATTTATTCTAACTCTTTTCATTTTTTTTAATCAAATTAAGAACCCATGACTAAAAAAAGATATTTATTCATCAATTTATCCATAGATGCAGAAAGTCTTCTCATTATCACGATGGAAAAGGTAAGTTTATGTTCAACAAAATACTATAAGAATATCAAAACCATGGAAAATTAAATAAAAAATCATCAATTTACGAAAAATATTTTAAAAACTACTTTAAAAATCACTCCTCACGCAATGACAAACCGTACGAAACATCATAAAATCCATCCACCAAACGTTTTTACGCACAAAAACCAAACAGGGAAGAGAATCCCAGAAATGGAGTCTGAAAACAGAGAAAGCGAGGCAACTCATCCATTACCAACCAACTCCAAGAACTCGCGAGTCACAGATCCAACTCTTAAAGACCCACCAATGTCAACCCCTTCTTCGTCCTCATCTTCTTCAACATCACCTGGGCCATCTCAAAAACGGCAAAACAACGATCACAACCTCTCGCCACCACAAACCAATAAAAAAAGAACCAAGAAAACACCACCTCCACTGCCAAACCTCCCTCACGAACTCATCATTGAAATCCTATCTCGGTTGCCTGCCAAATCCCTAATCAAATTCAGGTGCGTTTCCAAATCATTCAAATCCCTGATTTCAAATCCCCAATTCATCAAAACGCATCTCGAAAAGGTCAAGAATTTATCAAGAAACGACCCTGATTTCTCTCCAGAAATCGTTATTTCCTCCAGCGAGCCACTGTTTAGGCTCAAGAGCTGCTCACTTTACTCTGTTTATAATAACCCAGTGACTGATGCTGTTGTGATTGATTACTATCTATTGAAGGATATCTATCGTTATGATTGGGTTGTTGGGTCCTGTGATGGGCTAGTGTGTTTGGGTATTAAGCAGGATTTTGTGGTCTTATGGAACCCATCTACAAGGGTTTTTAACAGATTGCCTGATTTGGGATTTGCAAAGAAATTAGGGAGTTATACTGTTTTTGGGTTCGGTTATGATAGTCAAATAGATGACTATAAGGTGCTGGCTATGTTTTGTTTTCTGACTAAGAGTGTTTATGGAGGTAGTAGATATGTGACAAGAATTAAGGTTTGTGCATTGAAGGGTGAGTGTTGGAGGAGGCTTGAGGATTTTGGGCTTGGTCTTCCATATGATGTTTCAGGAAAACATGTTGATGGGAAGCTTTGTTGGCCGGTTATGCCTGAAGGGAGTATAGGGTCAGCGTGGTCTATTGTTGCTTTTGATTTAGCCCAAGAGATGTTCGAGGAGGTTGTGCAGCCTGATTATGGGGCTGTTGGTTATGAGAGAGTGTTGGGGGTCTTACAAGGCTGGCTCTGTGTGATGTGTAACTATCAAGGGGTTCGTGCTGATGTCTGGGTTTTGAAGGAGTTTGGAGTTAGAGATTCCTGGACTAAGCTGTTTAGCATACCATATTTGGATGATCCTTTGTGGTTTCATTATTCAGTGCCTCTGTGCATTGATGTTGGAGGTGAGGTTCTGTTGGAGTACAAGTCAGTTTTAGTGATTTACAATCCCAAACATGGTACTTTCAGGTACCCTGTGATGAATGGTGCTAGTTCTTGTATAGAAGCAGATGTGTACATTCAGAGCCTGGTTTCACCCGTTGTTGATGGTCAGGTCTAATGTTTTAGACAACAAGCATAATGAGAAACAACAGTGGTCGGTTCAAACCTTTTTGCTACGCATCTAGTTGGTTGCTGTCTTTTCAATTTGATGAACATTGTGTTTTATTTGACAAAGAAAATCATGATCCTGTAAAGAATCTCTTGCTATTGTCTATAGAATAAGGGGTGCTAGAGTTATGACAGGCTTCTCTTTTCTTAATGAATTTTATTTTTGTCTGATTTTATTTTTCTTTGCTATATGTATCTTTTCCAGGTTTTGTTTAGTCAATTGTTAAGTAAACTACAAAAAAAAAGTGATGGATTTCATTCCTACAGGAACTGAACTTCTTCAACAAATTAACTAAAACTTGTATAAATCTTGCTAGAGGGCACTAACAATTAATATATACTGTTTTGCTTTTCTCTCTTAGCCTTTTTTCAAAGTCAAAATCTCTCTCTCTCTCTCTCTCTCTCTTCTTTTATTCAAAGTTAGCTGGCTGGATGCAATTTTTCGGTGAGCTGGATTCAATCTTTCTATACGCTTCTATACAAATCAAGATTTCATAATTCTAAGATGCTATAATGCTTCTCTCTCTCTCTCTCTCTCTCATGAGAATGATAAAGCTGTATGTTGATATCATAAATAGATGACCTTTTGTGGCCATGAACATGTTAATTTGTGTGCTTGATTTGGACATTATTCTTTGATTAATTTTGTGTAACTGGTGTTAGTTTATGCTTCTGTTTTTTCCTCTGGACAAGGAGAAATTGTGTATGCATAAATTAGCCCATCAGTGCTTTTAGCTTGCAAATGGCGGACAATGCCATACTATCCGGTAGGAAAGAGGATTAAAATATGGACGTCCTGAGCTCTATAGTATAATTTTATCACACCGCAGACATGCAGTCAATGATCATTGCAAAAACACGCAATTGTATCTCTCTATTTTTACAAATTATTCCTTCTTTGTATTGCAGCGAACGCTACAATCATTAACCTCTGCATATTACTTATCATTGAGAAAAAAAATCAAGGTACTTCTTTTCTTTTTTTTAGGGGTAATAGAGTTGTGGTAAAACTGAAATTCCATTAGGGTTTTTTCTTCTCCCAGTCTAGGGTTCATGAGTTGTATATCTCTTTTTTACGAACCATTCCTTCATTGTATTGCAGAGAACTTACAGTAATTAATCTCTGCATATTACTTGCAAGAAATCTGTCATGGAGAAAGAAATTAAGGAATTACGTAAGTCGGAAACGATCGCCAAGAGTGAATATCCTGTGGAACTCAGCAAGCGGAAGCGGCTCTACTTGTTGCTGTCTAAGCACACAAAGTTTGATAGAAAAACTAGCGTTACTTTGGCCACATTAAAAAGAAAATTTCTTGGTGATCACAGCCACGACCAACCTTCACAAAATCATCTAAGAACCTCTCAAACTGAAGATTGAGCAATTATGGTAAAAGAAAGGGACCTTCTTGAAGAAGAAACCATCGATCTTGCTTCGAGAAATCTGCCCGGTGACTTACCACGAGGAAGACCTGAACATATCTTGAGGATGATAAAAAGTTACAACCCCCCTGATATCCCTTCAGTCCCTACACTAAATAACGAACTGATTGAGAGATGCAGCGAGCCTTTTTGAGAAGCAGTTAACAGCTTGTGATTTGAAAGATAGTCAAAGCAGACTGACGATAAGCAAATCAGATGCCGGAAATTACCTCCATCCTTTGTTGAATGAAGGGGAGAATCTTGCTCACGGAATTGAAGTGAACACTTATGGTCCTGATGGCAAGCAGTTTGGGATGATGTACAAGATTTGTGCAGGCAAGACGCATGTCCTCTTTGGAAAATGGAAAGCATTTTTTAACGAGTATGATTTGGAGAGTCATCAAGATTTCGTTACTATTTGGATGTTTCGAAGACGTGATACTCGGACACTTTGCTTCGTGATCAAGTGGAGAAGATTGCCGTGTTTTAACCAATCGACTGGAAAAGACCGAGGAATAATTGATCAAATGTTGATTGTCTTAACACTCTTCAAGATTTCATTCATGACAATGTTCAACTTGCTGCTTTATTTTTTAATCACTTAGGATTAGGTAGTAGTCAGTAGAGATTATAGGCCAAGAATCCCTCGTAGGATTGGATAATGACATTTTTTAGGACTTACTGTCGGACCTTATTTGGCATGGATGTCATCGAAACGATCAAAATCTTGTTGCTGATTCATTCTTGTTCTATGATGGTGATGAAGATGATCCATTTTCTTATAAGCAAAGTGTTGATAAAATTTACACCTTTAAAAACACATGATTCAGACAATGTTTCAACATAACATGAAACACCATACTCAGCATTTGGCATTCATTGATGAAAACACCCAAAACATTGTTTGGTCATTGTCCGACCATCTGCGGGTATATTTATGTTCTCACTAACATTAGGGTTGTTGCTGCTTGACAGAATTATTCTTGTAACATTGTAACAGTGAAATCTCTGCAACTCTACAGATTTGGCTAAATTGCCGAACCATGTCAATTCCTATTCTGTGTGCGCTTGATTTCTCTTCCTTCGTGTTCTCTTTTATTTTATAGCTCTACACTAAAATTGTCTACACAGCATACCGACAACTCCTAAAACCTTCTGATTGCATCGTTTGCCCCTTCCTTACACACAAGTAACAGATCTCTTGGACCTCTCCGAGAGATTGCCACAAGGAGCTAACAATGAAATTCCCTGGAGTTTCAGTTAGAATTCCTCAACATCCAGTTGGATATGTAATCAATAATATGGAAGACAAGAAAGTTTGATTATTCCAACGAGTGTTAATATAAAATTATTTTTTTGCTCCGCCTAGGATGAAAGGTCACAACAAACATGGCTACAGGAACAAAGCATATGCAGGTCAGTGAGTAAAGTAAAATTCCTGCCTATAAATGAGAAGGATGACAGTACAAAACCATCATGCCTGATGCAATCCTGGTACGTACTCTCAAGGCTAGCAGTCTAACATCACGCTTGATTACAAAATATATAAAAGATGACTGAAAGCCTTCCTCTTGACATCATCAGCCACATACTCTCAAGGCTACCTGTAAAGTCTCTTCTGCGATTCAAATGCGTAAGCAAATCTTGGTGCTCTCTAATTTCTTATCCACAATTCATTAGAATGAACCTCAATGTAGCAATAGCAGACAGTTATGTTAAACACCAGAGGCAGAGACTTATCCTGATATCCCCTGCTCTTCATTCACTCTATCCTGTTGTAGGCTATGAAGCACATTATGATGCCATAGCAGTATTCACTGAAGAAGTGGGGTTTTGATGATTTCACTTTCATTGGACCTTGTAATGGCTTGATATGTGTTTCTTCTGATCCAGACACTGTGCTGCTATTCAATCCTTGTACCAAAGAGTCCATGATAATACCAAAAGTACGCAGAGACTCTGCCTTCTCAAAATGTATCTCTGTTCACATTGTACGTGGATTGTTATGATCACTCAGCTGACGATTACAAGTTAGTAACGTGGCATTCAGTTGCATTTCCCGCCTAGTTGGTTATAAATCACTAGCTTAATAGAGATGAGATTATTATGTCGTACTAATAGAAACATACAGATTTAAGTTCCCTCTCTCTCTCTCTCAGAATCAGAAATCTTTCAAGAATTACAAAGAAACCCGAAATCTTTCAAGAATCAGAACTCAACGTTGCCATTATAGTTTTCTTTATCCTATTTTCAGTCCGCGTCACACCGTACATGTCATTTATAACAATCCACCGGTAGTGAGCATGAACCTATTTGGACTCCTTGACGATACCACAGGGAGCCCTGATGATGACAATTACTCGCTACCGGTGGTATCCTCGAGCAGTCCAAATTGGTTCATGAGATTGGGGTTCTTGGTCGTAAGATATGACAACCATGAGGCGCTGATTCAAATTGTCATCATCAGGGCTCCCTGTGGTATCGTCAAGGAGTCCAAATAGGTTCATGCTCACTACCGGTGGATTGTTATGAATGACATGAATGGTGTGATCTGCAATGACGCGGGCTGAAAAAATGATAAAGAGAACGATAATGGCAACGTTGAGTTCTGATTCTTGAAAGATTTCAGGTTTCTTTGTAATTCTTGAAAGATTTCTGATTCTGAGAGAGAGAGACGGGGGGGAGAGAGAGAGAGAGGGGGGGACCTTAAATTTGTTTGTTTCTGTTAATACTACACAATAATCTCAACTCGATTCAGCTAGTGATTTATAACCAACTAAATGCAACTGAATGCCACCTGTGGCTATTATACACTAATAACTGCTGAACAAACCTGCATCCCCTCCACAACCAATCCCAGACTCACAGCCAAGCAGGTCCAAACCAGCGCCAGCGCAGAACCTTACCAGTTTCAGTTCCTCCTCCTCCTCCTCCAACACCCTCACCAACTCCCCACGACGACGAGGAGGCTCAATTCCTCCCATTTTCTCTGTCAATTCTTGTGACTGTAGTGTTTGTCATATTCATTTCATTTCTTGTTTCTTATTAGCGGTTTTCATAACTCTCTTGAATATTGATATTTTTCATTTGCTTTGTCATGCTCTGTTTGTGAAACACAGAGTACTAATTTCATGTTTTCGCTCATTCATCACCTCATGCATAATTAAATGACCAATGGTGTTGGCATGACATTTTCTCACATTTTCTCTGTTAGTGAAGTATCCAAATCATGCCTTTCGGTTGGCATTCAAACACAATTTGTGTTTTCTTACTGAATCCGTATGTTATTGCATTTCACGTTGTTTTTCTGGTCCTTACTCCAAAGAAAAACTCATCAGACTTGAGATATCTTGGGATTGGGTTTGATATAAATTCCTTGTACGCAACAATACATTCCTGAACTTGATAAAAACGATATGAATTCCTAGACAGAATCAGTATCGGCTAAAACAACATCAAATGTCACTTGAACAATTAAAGAATCATCTACTAAAAAGCCACTTTCTTGGTTTTCAAGAGTCTTCAAGTCCACGAAATTCCCATATCCACAAACACTAGAAAACGTACTGAACCAGTAACAAACTGAAAAGAAGAAGAAGAAGAATAAAAGTGAAAATGTTAGCTAGGTCAAAAGGAGCAAATGTATAATTATTAGATAAGGAGAAAAACAAGTGAAAGAAAAGAAATCCGTATACCTTCGCGTTCCATATGTTGACCACGTTTCTGATCCAATAAACGGATTTTGCATTCAGCATATATTTTTCGTTCCTTGGGATGGACTTTGAGACCGTATCTTCCCATCAATGTCAGGATGTATGAAGGAGACAACATGAAATATTTTGGAAATACGAAACAATCCGTCAGGAATATGTACAGAGATAAGTTCTGTTCTCCGTCCAGGGATTGATTGCCTCTAGGATAAAGCCCTATCTGCCTGTGTATACATGTTCAGGAAATTATTTCATTACTATCAAGCCAAGTTCAACTATAATAAATCGACGAGAAAATCAAAAGGTGGAAACATATATGTACATACCATTTTCTTCCGCCAGCAGAAAATTGATGAGAAAATATTTTTTTGTCGAGCTTGGAGAAGTTGTGAATCTTCCAAGTGTGAAAACGATGAGCAGGTTCTTGTACGAGTAACAGTCGATCTCCCTTATTTGTATTTCTTATGACAAAAATCTCAGCACCAAATACACATGAGTCGTTCAGCAAATATCCATTAGATGGTTCCTTGAATGTCCCGAGGGAAATGAATTTGGTAAAACCATGTTCGATCTTGACTTTGTTAAAGCGTCTCACTCTTCCGTTGATATCTAGACAAATAATTCAGCAAAGAAAATGATTGCTAACAAGTAAATAGTGAGATCATTGACGAGATAAGATCTGAGAACTAATTAATTACCTTGAATGGTCAAATACTCGTCTTGAAAATGATCATATACGAACAATTTATAGCTGACATTTATTTCAAAACCAGCAGGCATGGTATTGGGATCTGCCAGAATTATGTAGAAAGAGATGTAACCATTCCCGTTTCTGATACTGTCCCCAGAGGGGTACAGAGATAATCTCCTGATCAGAAACAATTGTATTATACAAGTCTGTCAGACGAAAGACAACAAATCTCCATTAACTTATTGGTAATCCACTTCTCTTTTAATAAAATCTTGATTATTAAAAGAAGAAGAAGAAGAAGAAGAAACGTACCACTCGTAACCACCAGCCTCAAAGCTGTCAGATTGGTAACTCTGTGCATCTGGCTTTGAGAATATTTGTGACAGTAAAGAAAAGGAATCGATTTTAAGAGTGTAGTCCGCTGGGGGGATGCTCCTTTTTGATCTTGTTACCTC
>Ga0307518_10001199_pt1 | contig 19468 bp, 6 predicted proteins | sample 25_EM_MG_FD_203889 | JGI IMG/M metagenome (GOLD analysis project Ga0307518, IMG submission 203889) | Populus trichocarpa ectomycorrhiza microbial communities from riparian zone in the Pacific Northwest, United States - 25_EM | ecosystem: Host-associated > Plants > Roots > Unclassified | place...
GTGCATGTAGGAATTGGTTGATGATTTCCTAACTCATCCCATAATCCTTTCATAGCAGTAAAATATGTACTTACATAATTATTTTCTTGTGACAGGTATGAGATGGACTTCTGGAGCTGAAAAAAGCGTGGTCCATTATGTTGAGAGAACCTTTCCTGAAGATCATTCCATATGTCAGATGCATCATCAATGTAGATGATGCTGTTGGCAATCTATGTTGAAACATAATTCAATATCCACGAGAGAACCATATTGTTGCAGCGAGTCCATGCCAATCCTTGAGTGTCAGACAGATTGGATGGTTTAGGCAGGGTACCATTAACAAAATTGAGTTTGTTCTTGGCTGATAAAACCATCATCATTGCCCTCTTCCATGAGTTATAATTTTCACCATTGAGCTGCTTTGAAACAATCATGGCTCCAGGACTATCACCATGATGCAGAAAGAAAGGATTGGAAGGATCCATTTCTGAGGTAGTTTCAGTCATTGCCAGAAAAGAAAGAGAAAGAATGCAGAAAAGAAAATGAAGAAGATGAAGAAACTTGAAGGTGCGGAAATAAAATTCAGAGAGAATGCTCTAATACCTTATTGAATATGAAAGTGTAAACTGAATTCTTCTTATTCATTGAATTAATTGATACAATATTTATAGCACTACCTTTAGTATAATAACATAATCAGTTATAAAATAACAAACTTTGCAACAGAATATAACTGAATATAACTGCCTGTCATGCTTAGTATAATAACTTTAGTATTCAACGTGTTCTAACTTATCAGTGCAGCAGCCTTAGCTTTAGTAGTTTCTTCCCAATGCAATATCTTCATTGTGTCAAGCCGTAGACGTTTGCTTGACTAAATATATTCAATACATTGAGTGTGATTATTATTTTGTCAGGAAGCAGGCATCACAAAAGTTTATGCAGGTCTCATTTATTTCTAATGAAGATCAGCTGGCAGATATTTTTACTAAATCTTTGTTTAGACAACGGTTTATGGAGATCAGAGGCCGGATTAGGCTCATAAACAAGCCATGATATTCTGCTGTGTTGAGTTAGTGTATTTGAACTTAAAGGCTAGAGTAGCTCAGCATTGATCATTATTAATTATAATTAATGAAGACTATCTGGCAAATATTTTTTCTAAATTTTGGTAGGATATCTTTCGATCATTGTATATATATATTTTAGCTTATTTTATTTATTATCATTACCAGTTTTTTTTAATTATATTATTAAATTAACTGTACTCATCGAACAAAATCAAGTTAATAACTCAAGTTCTGGATTTTTTTATTTTTTAAAAAACATTAATATTATCTCAACATCAATTTTGTTGAAAAAATTTAGCCGATCTCATAGCATAACATGGAACACGAAACTAGTAAAATCTATATATTATGTCAAACTATATTTTAATCACACCAACAATTAGAATCACATGTACAACACAATCAACCTCTAAACTAAATAAATATTCGGTTCTTATACATGTGATTGTAAAAACTTTTACAAAAGAATTGACTAAAAAAGAAAGCAGTCCTTTTACCAAATGGCGTTTTTTTTAACAAATAAAAAAATATTTGTTTTAACTTGAAATATTTTCTATTTATTAATTACTATAATGTTTTGGAAGGAAATTCCCCTGAAATAGAACCCGAAATTTGAAATTACTTGATCAAAATCAATCAAGATGGTATTGAAAAAGAAAAGGAAAAGGAAAAAGGGGGAGTCTTAACGAAAATAGTTTGATAGATGCACTTGTAAGAAAATTGAAGTCAATGTACTTGATCGATGGGAAGCGGTAAGTTGGACTAACCATGCAACTTTCTCCCTTAGAGATATTGTAATTATTACACATGCATGTGTTCATTGTGATGCTGTTTTTTGGTTCATGAATCTCCCTTCTATTTCCTTTTTTGAATATATATATATAAAATAGAGTTCATTGTTTTCAAGAACCATCCAAAAGCACATTGCACAATTATAATGTGAAAGATGTTGTGGAGTTTTGCTAGCTGACCAAATTCATTTAATCTGTATAAAGGTTTTTCTTATTTTCAAAAGGTGTTCGGGAGGATCAAACTAGTCATGAGAGCGATTATACTTCCTCTTCAGCGTTTTTTGTTCATTTATGTGTGGAAAATCGGTCCTCGATCGAAATGTATGAAATCAAGCCATTCATTATGATTTTTTTTATATAAAAAAATTCATATTGAAACTTCCATGCCCCGGTATTGAAATTCAGCGCGGCTTATAATTTTTTTGTTAAAAAAAATCGGATATGTATTTTATTTTGTTGTGTTTTTTTATATAAAAAATCCAAATGTAAATTGAAAAAGTTATATGAGCAAAATTAAGATATTTTATAACATAGAATGAGATATGCATCTGATTGTAAAATTTAATTAAATATTAAAAAATAAAATCAAGAAAAAAATTTAATTGCATAAAAGGATCGAAACAAAGGAGGCTGAGAAAAAAAAAACATTAATTAGAGGGATACCAAGTTTCAATTTGAGGGTTTAACTTAATTGAAAAATAGCTTTAATAAAAGGAAAAAAAATCAAAAAAATAAGGGTCAAATTGAAAAAAAAATAAAACAACGAAAAATTTGATTAAATGATGAAATTGAAAGAACAAAAAACCTTCAACAAACGTACAATGGACAAAATTAGAAATTTTAAAAAATGAGGACTGAAATGAAAAACCAAACATATGAGAAATTGCAATTGAAGGACTAAATTGAAAAGAATAAAAATTCTATAAATGGAAAATGAACAAAATAAGAAATTAATACAATAAGGACTGAAATTAAAAAGTAAGAAACAAAGAGGATAATTGTGTACATTACCTGTCGGGAGAGAAAAAAAAAGAAAAAAAATCAAATGACCACCGACGACAATCCGACCACCTTGAGCTGCCACGTGCCACTCCAAATAAAAGAAGACACGATGTTGCATATAAGGATACGACGGAAGGCCAGTTACGTCCACTGGGTAGCGTCACACGCATCGCTTGAATGACACAGACGCCACCCACGTGCTGAGCATGCTCTGACATCTTTAAGCATTAAAAAATTCAAAAAATATGAAAAATATCAAAATGCTTTCACGTCCTCAGCAATTACACAAAATACCCATATAAAAGTACAAAAACACCTCAAATGCTAAGCTTATGTTTTGTCTATTCCAAGGTTAAAGATGTAATTGCATAGTATATTAAAATTTAAAAACCCCAAAAGACCCTTATCCAGCAGTGCAATAATTTTTTGACTCTAGAGGCAAATACGTTTTTTTACTATTAAGAAGCTTATGCATAGTCAAGAACACCCTTGATTAATAGTTTTATATTTTGTTAATTTTAAGGGCAAAAAAGTATTTTTGCTTTGCAAACAAAAATGAAAAAGATATTAATACCCCAACTCAAGAGGCTTAATTTTTCTGATCAAAAGACACAAAAGTAACTTTACTTAGCTGAAGACACATTTTACTATGAATTTGACTACAATAAAGCACCCACAACATTTAGTTTTTTCGGTAATTTAGTTTGTTCTAGAATGGGGTATTTAATTTTTTAAAACTTGTTTATCAAACTAAGTCATTTGTTTGCATGTAAGCGTCATTTTTATAATATAATAGATAAACAAAATTCTTACTTTCCTTCGAGAAAGTTACTAATTTCTTAATTGAAAACCTAAAGACTAGGTACTCCTTTCTCTTCTATTCCAAAAAAAAAAAAACTATTAAGGTTATGTTTTTTTTTTTAAATAGTTTTTTTTTAAAGTAGTTTTCTAGAAAAGTGGATTTCTGGAATTATTTTCTGATATTTTGTAGTGTCATGAAAAATAAGTTGGAAAACATTTTACAGTGTTTGGTTATGTTATGGAAAATAACTTATTAATGTTTTATTTTTCTTTCAAGTTTATTAAAATAATAAGGAACAAATCTTACAAATTAAAAAGTTGAATGAGAATAAAATTGAAAAAAAATTCTAATTTCATAAATTATCTCAAATAAAATAAATAACAATCAAAATAATGGAGATTAAATCTAACAAATAAAAAAATTGAATGATGATGAAATTAAAATAATAATAATTACAATTTCATAAATTATTTCAAATAAAATAAGTAACAATAAAAAGAATGTGGATGAAATTTGATAGATAAAAAATTTCAATTAAAAAAATAATAAGAAAAAAACAAATAACAATCATAAAAATAAGGACCAAAGTTAATATAAAAATCAAATTTTAAGGGATAAAATAAAAAAAAAAAGATTCAAAACAAAATATATAACAATAAAAAATTTGAGGATTAAATTTATTATAATCAACAAATAATATGTCATTTCTAAATTTTTAACAACTTCTGGAAAGTCAACAAATACATCACCTGGATTAAATTTAAGTAATGCCAACAAATTATTGGCACCAGCTAGCGAGTTGAAAACAGAGTTTGTGACATAAACCTGCACGCCACTAATTAATTTGTGGGTTATTCGGCCTTTCAGATGCATCACCTGTTTTCGTTCTCAAATATCTGGGTTTTATAGGGCCCATTGTGTAAGACTTGGAGTTTTTTTTTGTAGAATCTTGTAAAAATGATAATTTTCTATAATTGGGAGGGCCAAGGATGGCCTGGCTCCCTCTAACATCTAAATCCATACTTGGGCGATTTACACCTTTATTCTACCCCTTTACATAAAGTGCGATTTCCTTGTTAGCAAGGGGCCAGTCGGCTAAGTCGAAAGGGACAATTTGCAGGTGCTTTTACAAGTAGTTTGATCTTGGAGGTTTTTTTTTTTTTTTCCCAAACCAAGGCACTTTTGAATTTTTATTCCCAAAATAGGATAACTTCTAAACTTATTTATTAAAGTAGGGTCTTTTATGATATGCTACATTATTTTCCATGCCATCTTTTTCCAGGAAATTAATGAATATTCAATAAATTCATCTTTTTTTTGTTTCATTAGTTACCAAGAAGAAAGATGAACCTGAACATGATCAAGTGATCCCTTGTTATTACTTAAACCTTCTTTGTTTAGGCTATGCCGGGCCGTATTATTATTATTATTATTATTATTTAAAAATGATATTTAAATATCACAAGCATGTTTTCAAGAAAGAAGAAAAATTAATGACTTCCCAACTATGTCAAATATATTGGTTTCATTTTAATAAGATGATAAAAAAACAAAAAAGATCTTATTACCCATCTGTAGTGCCACTAAATCTTACACTATGGATTTCACCCTTCCATTTTATTTTATTTTGTTATTTGGGCTTCGTCTCCTCTTTTATGCAAACCTCATAAATAGTGATGTTTCTTCTTCTCTCCCTTCAAGCATATTATTCTTGTATTTTTCATTAAAGGGATAAGCTTGATCTACACACAAAGAGAATCTATATACCAATCCATAGACAAAGAGAAACAACTTTATCTTCTCTTGATCTAAAAGAAATAAAATTGTGCCTCTATTTTACTTGGATTTTCTCACTAAAATCATTAATATTAAATTTTATTAGATAAAAACTATCGAGTAACCTTACAAAAATTAGATAAACACTATCTAAGTATATTTATTAAACTTGATTTTATTATTGAATTGTGTTAAGCATTATGACATAGATGTAAATGAAGGATAACGAGTTTGTTATTGAAACTAATTCTTGATTAAAATAAATCTCAAAATAGAATCAAATGACTTGATGATATAGATAATGATGAATACTATATATTTGGGTCATGATCTTGTTTTTTTTTGTTTTAAAGGTTAACCTCATGATTTTTCTGATTAATAACAATACTTGAATAAAATTAAAATTTGTCAACATAAGCATGATTGATTTGAGACGAGAAAATGTCATATTTAAAATCTTTTTCACTAACAAAATTTTATCTTTTTTTATTCAGTTTTGAGCCTTAAATGTTTCTGAGATAATAATTCAAATTAAAATCACCTCTCATATTAATTTTTGAATGATGAATGAAACCCTAGAAATAAAAAGAAATGAGAAAAATACGAAAGAGATAAAACGTATTTCAAAAGTCAACGGAAAAAAATAATCTCCAAAGTATTCTTAAAGGGATGATATGTCCCTTAATGATGTGTAATTCTTTATCTGGAAAAAAAAATACTATGATGATGAGATATCATTCATCCAATGAAAAGGAAAGAAGATTTTGGGGGGCAAAAGGAGAACTTTTCTTATTAAATAATTAATGCAAGTAACAATCCCTTGTAGACGTATTTAAGCATAATAAATCATTGCCCCCTGCACAACTTGTTCGTATTATATTGTAGAATTTCTTAGTGGATTTGTTGATCTATACAATTTTTTCACCTTTAAATACTGAGATAAAATAATCTCTGTAGCGACATCATTGCATCATAATATGTCTCCGTGATTTCCTCTACAAATCTGCTTCAACGTTGAGGAAAAGGGGTTCTTAGTTCTTACTGATGGAGCTGCTAATATTTTTCTAATCAGAGGACCCTGTGAAGTAAAGAAGGGTTTGAAATTGAATTCTTCTGTTACCAACACTCACTTGCAAATGATTTTGAAACCAAAATTCGTTTATTTTCTATTAGTCTTCTGTACACATCTCTTGACTATTAAGCCTTATATTTTAATCAAACCCATCGTCATAGACTACACAAAACAAGCACCCTGTTTTTTTGGGTTCATCTCCATTGTGCTTCCAAGTTGTTTTTTCCTTTTGTTTTTCCTGTCAAAAGTCTCACCACCATGTCCTTTTCTTTTAACAGATAGCACAAGCATTTGGATTCTCCTCGTCTCTTACGACACGGTAATGATACTGAGGTGGGTAAGGATTGTAATTGTAGTAGTTTTTGCAAAGTGCCATGAGATCAGCCATCTGTTGTTCGTTAGGGTCCTTTTTATCACCTTCCTTCTTGCCTTCGTCTTTCTTGCCTTCGCCTTTCTTACCTTCATCTTTCTTGCCTTCGTCTTTCTTCCCTTCGTCTTTCTTCTCCTCTTTAGCTGGTCCAACAGTCAAAATCTCTGCGTGCCAAATTTTTCTCAACTTGCTCACCACATCAACAGGATCAATATCTCCAACTACTGTCATTTTCTTCTCCTTCATGTCCATTGAAATGGAATCAATTCCTGCATGATAAAACAGGGCAAAGGTATTGCTTCATTGGGATTGAATGGAATGAACCAAAACAGGAACAAATTCCATGTCCAGAACAGAAAACAAAGATATTTACACTTCTAAAAAGTGGAACTTGACAGGATTTACTCAGTAACTAAAGAAGTCACAAACCTGATAAGCGCGAAACAGCTTTCATGGCCTTTTGTTTCCCCTTGTCATCATGGAGGTCCAATTTCAACACCACTTTCTGTAATAGAAATAGAAATTAGTGGGTTAGAAACAAGAAAGTAAACAAAATACATACTTCAACTACAGACAAGGACCTGTAGAAAGAAGGGGATTTTCCTATAAAGGACCAAAAGGGAACACAAGCCATGTATTAAAATCCAAACTACTCATTGTCTTTCAAAGAAATAACAATGAAGTGACCAAGCTGAGACATCAAGAAAACTCAACAAGATGTCTGATTCCCTAATCTACACATGTAGTCACAACATTGAACAAAAGCAGAAAAAAGACTAATGCTTTATCATATGTCAACGAGGGAAAAAAAGGGTAAATTTCACAAGAAATCATAGTTTTATTACCCTAAAGAAAGAACCAATAAATTAAATCAAATTGAACTAAAACAAAATTCATATTTTTGATAGGAAGGTTAGCAAGAATGGAGACTGGATAGAGGAAGATTCACCTTCATTTTCAGTTGGGATTCAAAGCTGAGACCTAGACTCAAGAAATTAAGAAAGTAAATGAAAAAAAGGATAAATTAACAAGGACACGCAAAAGAAGAGGAAAAGCGTAGATATATAGGCACAAGAAGGCAATGAACGAAGCTTCTAATCCGTGTTGAACAAGTGTGTAGGCAGGTAGCAACAGGATTTCATTTAATAAAAGAGCCAAAACAAGTCGAACAAAATTAAGTCGCGCATAACCTCAAGAAACCCTTCTCAACAAGGAACCAAATGAACTTGGAACAAGTCAAGCAGAGGACTTGGAGCCTAGCTAAGTCCAAAGCCTCTGTTGGGTTTTTTTTTTTTCACAAACACTCGAGGTTCCTCTAGTGCCTAAGAGTCGGCTTTCATTTACGCTAGCTGTAACAACTTGAATTTTATTTATTTATTTTACGAACAACTCTGGTTCGGTTTATGTAATAATGGACATAGAGGAATTAAAGACCATTTGGGTCCTGAATTGATGAATTTGGATTTCGCCCATTTTGAAGGTAATTGAAAAGCTAACAACAATTCCACCTTTTAATTAGCTGAACCTTCCAATATTTTAAAGAAGTTTTGTGTGATATCATCGCCTATGTAAGACTCTAGAAGGAGAAAATAAAAGAAAAAAAACATAAAGAAGGTTGCAAAAGAAAAGGAAAAAAAGGGCACTCAGTTTAGGTTCCCTTCAATGTTTAGTGATCATCATTGAACTGGAGTCGATGGTTTCTGGGGTCAAGGGGTAGTATTGGAAAACACTAAATTACAGGGGTCAAAGTGGAATATTACTGAGTATAGGGAGATTAATATATATATATTGATTCACAATTCCAAGTTTTATTAAAATTTAAAAGTACACATAAATCATTAGAATGGGAAGATCTATAAGTGAATTTCATCCTTAGATTATGATCCAAGGATTTATTTATATATACTCTTGGATTTACGTTGTCATCTTGACGTTCAGCATTACTTTTTTATTTTTTCAAAAGAGTAATGCTAACCTGCTAGTTTAAGGTGACAAATCCATCTGGAGTGATTTGCTTACATCATAAGCCGAGTTGATAAATCATTATCATGTTGGGACAATGACTCAGTTTAATTAATTAATTATATATGTGTGGCAGTGGTTTTCCAACGAGCACTGAGGACGGAGGAACGCTATAGATAATTGAGAGGTCGCAATTATTTCTTGCAATTGTCCGAAGTATAATTCAACGAGTGACATACTTAACCTAAATCATCGACGGGCCGATCTTGAATAGCAACACAGGCATGATTAGGACAGCCCCTAAAAAATAAACACCCTAACGTGGAAATCAAGAGAATAGTATAAAATATAAATTAAAAAAGGAAAATAACAAAACATGAATTAGTTATTAGGTGAAGCTCACAGGCTACAACGGCTGAAAATCCTTTTTAATATATATATATATAATACCCAGTAATTTAGCCACTATAGACAAATAAACCGGCCCATTTAGGACCTGGTTTTTCCATTGCTTATATTATTATCTGCACCCGTCAATCCCAATCTGTCTATTGGTGGAAAACTTAGAAAATGTCAAGAATCCTTCAGTCCTAACCTTATGCGCATGTACTTATCGTCATCAACTGGTTGTACACAGTACCTAGCCTTTATGCTATTTTGTTTTTTCCTTTTAAAAATATTATAGTTTATATATTTATATTATATCATATATTTATAAAATATACATATAATATAAATATTTTAAATATAATATTATAGACATATAAGTATTTGTTGGTGTTTTGAGAACATTAAGAATAATAAAAAAATTATAGTATTTTAATTTTATAACATTATTTATATGATTATTATATAATATAACATGTTTTGTATTCGAAAATATTTTCTAACTATATTATCTAAATTAAAGTATTATATGCATTCAAACTAATATGCTTTTATATTATATATTAATATATCTGAATATATTATTTTTAGTAATTTATTATTTTTTAACAATATTATATTTTAAAGTATTTTATTAATATATTATTGTTTATATATATATAAGAATAATGAAGTATTGTATCAATTTAGTTTTTTTATTCTTGATGGAAAGTGTTTTTCAATCATTTATATAAAAAAACATTTTTCTCTATTTAAACTTATGTTTTTTTAATTAAAAAGTGAATTTAGTTGATATTTTTTACAATATAGTTAAATATAAAAAAATCTTTTCAAAAAAACACTTTCCATCGAACAAAGACAATTCCTTTAAAGCCCAACAACCCCAGTCTATAGCCTAGCAATTAACAGTTAATCCTACTTAAAACAGATAGATGATGAAGTCCGTACACCTCGTGATTCTGAGAACCAGCCCATATATAATTTGCCAGGCAAATGTTGACAGTGGTCCAGCAAATGCAAAAACTTGTTCAAATGCAAAAACTTAAAACCTTTCAACCCAGGAAAAACATCAGAGCGAATTGAGTGGTGAATGATCATATCAAACTGTTTTCTACACACATCCTTATTCCCCAACCTTACCAGAGCACCATTGCGTTCAAATTTATAAACTCCCTACGGGCTCTAGTTTCATCCAGCATTTTAAAGAAGTTGAAGAAAAGAGAATATCCTCGAAGAAAAATTTAACGAGCTATTTTAAGTAATTTTCAGATTACTCAAGCACTTTATTTCACCTAATACACAGAAGAAACCTGCAACTTGCAAAGTCTGCTCAATTGTACAATGATACTTCGTAATATTCCTATTATTCTTCAACTAAACTACAGCCTGTAGGGATGTCTGAGCAATTTCTAGGGCCTCTTTCACTGAAGATGCAGACTGAAGTTCGGATTTATCAGCAATAGGCTGGCTCTTTGCAAGTTTAGGGAGCAGTTGAAATAACTGACTGCCGATTGCTTATCCAAACCACCAAGCTAAATAAGTTACCAACATACCTCGGTACTTCCGCTTCCAAGCAGGAGCAATGATTAACTATAACATCTTTCAACAAAAAACATTGAAGAATGGTGAGAGACAATATATATATACATATGAGACAATAAGCAGGAAAAACAAACTGCATTGCCAAAATCGATCCAGGTGGCAATTTTTTTTTAGTTTAATGTGGGTGTCCGGGCCAGCCTGCGTGCACCTTGACTAATCTCACGGGCCCTGAAGTTAACGACCATGTAAGTCTCCAGTGGCCATCATATGAGCAACCACAGAGTTCGAACCTGAAACCACAGAGGGAGCAAACCTCTTGATCCCAAGTTCTTACCACTGGGTCACCACCTAGATGATTAGGTCGCAATTTTAATTAGGATCAAAATTCCCAACTTCAAGTGTCTCTCCAACTGCCAACAAGAGAAAACACGAACCAAAATGTAAAGCATTATAATTAATAATACACCATATTGTGAAAAAAAGAAAAGAAAAGGAGCTAACATGTTTGTACCATTGTCTCCAAAAACCTGCCACCGTGTTTTTCTTTAGCTCCCTTCATGCTAAAAAAACCCTGAATAAAAATATAGGAGATAATCATATCTGGATTTCATGCGTAAACACATTCATCTAAAAGGGCATTTCAACAAAGGAAAAATGCACTTTCAGCACATTTTAAGCCCCGGAAATGTGAGGGTGAAAAATCCGTACTTGCGTGCTAGTATGGGCAGTAAGTTATGTTTCAACCGTGACCAAATAAATACAATAAGGTAACTATGGATAAATACTGTTTTATTTTATTTTTTATAAATAAAAAATATTTTGATAATATTTGATACAATACAGTAGTTATGAGTATGTATTATCTAGAAAAAAAAAAAGAAAAAAAGAAGAAGGGAAGAATTAAAAAGAATGTGAAGAGTCTTTATAATATGTGTAAAGGTATATGGTGGAACAAGTCACTAATAATAAGTAGTATTTCTAACAAGATTAAAAATGTTTTAAAAATTGATTCTTGATCTGTTTTATCTAATTGATTGCATCTTAGAGATTAATAAGTGTTCGATGACAGCAACAATATGATGTATAGAACTTGAGGTTAAATTCTTTCCAACCTAAGAACAATAATATAGTAGGGTTAGTAGAAATTACGGGTTCTAATTAGTTATATAGATATTTATAACAATTAGATAGAAATATATTACAAATAGATTTACGGATAATCTAATAAGGCTTTCATAGACAAGTAGGATAAGGTTAGGTCCAATAGTAGGCATTGTCACGCCAAACTAGCATAATAGTAATAAAATACCCTAATTTTTTATTTGATTGTTAGATCGTTTTCATATTTTTCCTGAAAATTCTCGAGGCCTAGTTCTATATATATAAAAAAAACAACAAAGCTTTAAAAGATATCAAATTAGGCCTTGATGTTTGATTCATTTTTTTTTCTAGATTTTATGTTATTTTCATATTTTTAGCAATCTTTTTGTTTTTTGGTTTTAGGATTCTGATTTTTTCTACCTTGTTTAAGTTTGGTTTCAGACCTATTTCAGTCAATTATTTATCTTTTTATGCCTGCCGCTATCCTTATTATACTTCCTCCTGCATCAGTATGAAATGAATTTAAAAATTAAAAATCAGTGAACATATAACTCGAAACTCGTCATGCCTGCGTATATAGTATATCCATTTTCAAGTTTGATTACAGCTATATACCCATCAAAACCAGTTTCTATGTTCTTGATGGAGGCTCATTGGTCAACAATATAAGAAAGTCAACATTTATACTATAAGGTTATTTTAAGAAAATAAGCTATATAGATACCTATTAATATAAATTGAGAGGGGGGAGTACCTTTATAAGGTTAACATCATTCTCTTGATATAATTCTTCTTATTTCTAAGCAAGTAGAGGAGTGAAAATTCTTTGCAAAAAATTATTCTCTAGAAAAATGATATATCTCAAAGAATCAAATAAAAAATATAGATTAAAGTTTATCTAACCAGATTATCCAGGAAAGATATGTATCAAAAGAATAAAGTAGTATTGCCTATTTTTTTTATCATTTAATTAAAATAAATTAATTTATTCTAGTTGTATTTTTTTTTTTTTTAAATAAACTTACAACGTCTAAACATCGTTTCTTACAACAAAAAATAATAATATAGCCACGGGACTGGGCCCATGTCTGCCTCTTACAGATGGTCATTTAGAGGAACAGTTTGAACTTTTTTGAAGATGTGAAAGGCTTAATGACTATTTATTTCGGCCTTCTTGTCCAAGGCTATTCATGGACCTCATGAACTGGTTGGATCCACGGACCAACAAATGTGAGCCGTACACGGCAGCCCAGGTGGGATATAGGTGATAGACACAGCTGGCAGCTGCCCTGAGCAGTTCTTCACTATTCTTGGAAGACTCTTCTAGAAGCTAAATGTACCAATTAAGTAATATTTTAAAATAGGTGGGGAAATACTGTATTTTTTTCTGTTTTTTTTTTATTTTACATGTTTTTTTTTTCAAGATTGTTTTCTTCTTCTTTTTTTATTCTTTTTTGTTTTTGTGTTTTTATTTCAAAATTATTTTTGTCAATTTGTTTTTAATATTGAACTGGTTGAGAATTTAGTTTTATAGTTTTTTTTTTAAAACATTATGGATTGTTATAATATTTCCCTTCAAGGTTTTTTTTCTTTTTTTTTATGAATTTTATTTTCAAAATAGTCTTTGTCGATTTTAGTTTCTTTCATATTGAGCTGGTTGAAAATTTTGCTTCGTAGTTTTTTTCTTTAAAACATTGTGAAGTACTACAATGTTTCCTCACATGGTTTTTGTTTTGCTACAGTGGTTCCCCACATGTTTTTTTTTAAATTATCTTTGTCGATTTTTTTTTAATATTGAGCTGGTTGAGAATTTAACTTTAACTTTCCCTACATGTTTTTTTCCCATTGTTTTTCAATTTTTTTTTTCCAAAATTGTCTTATTCTTTTTTTTTGTTTTTTTTCAAAATTATTTTTGTCGATTTTATTTTTTTAATATTGTGCTGGTTGTGAATTTAGCTTTGTAATTTTTTTCTTTAAAACACTGTGGATTGTACAGTGTTTCCCACATGATTTTTTTTTCCTTTTTTCATGATTTTTTTTGTTTGTTTTCCAGAATTGTCTTTGTCGATTTTATTTTTTTCATGATGAGCTGCTTGAGAATTTAGCTTCGTAGTTTTTTTTCTTTAAAATACTGTGAATTGCTATAGTGTTTCCCCATATGATTTTTTTTATGATTTTTTTTAAAATTATCTTTATCGATTTTATTATTTTAATATTGAGCTGGTTGAGAATTACAATTGTAGATTTCCTCATAAAACATTATATATTGCTACAGTGTTTCCCTGCATGGTTTTTTTTCCTTTCATTTTTTTTGTTCTGATTTTTTTTAAAATTATCTTTGTCAATTTTATTTTTTTAATATTAAACTGGTTAAGAATTTAGCTGTGTAGTTTTTTGCTTGAAAATATTGTGAATTACAACATTTTTTCGCTATATGATTTTTTTTTATTTTTTTTATGATTTTTTTCACAAACTCACGACAACGCACAAACATGCCACAAGCCTACAGTATCGCACGGGCATGGCATCTAGTCTGTATCTAGATAACGTGCTTAAATATTTAATCCCTAGTCTGAATGCAACGAATATTATTTGGAGGATATTTATTAAAACCTAAAATATAAATATAAATAGGAGTAGATAAATAAAGAAGCCACATGAATCATCAACAAAATGCAATGTTCAGACAGGGACAGATTAATGCTTCTTCTTCTTCTTTTCTTCTTTCTAAACGCACCAGGGCAGAGATATTACTCTCACGATAAAAGTTGGAAATTGGATGCTTTTAATGCTTGTATGACTTTCTTCCTCTACAATAGCCTTGATGAGGAGCACAGTGTTTTAAGCGATGCAGAATCAATTCAGTAAAATCCAGGTTTTCATTTACAAAAATCAGAACGCACACACGAGACTTTTCGCAAGTGACAGGATATGTTCCCAGTTTGCAGGTGCATGGCTACTTTGAAAATGTTTCAAACATGGCTGAAAATGATGAGAGACATGGACCACCTTGTGGGAAAATATTATTACTAATAATAACAACAATGAATGGATTACGATGAATTTTAATCATCCTATCGAACTAGACAATTGGCAAACAGGTGGTGCAATCCTGCAATGGCTAAGCTGTTTGTGACTCTATTCAGATGGTGGCTAGCTGGGCGATCCACAAAGAGGACTAAATTTTAGTTGTAGGCTTGTGGTTTGTAGCTGTCTTGTTGTCCATTTTCTCCCATCATACACAGATGGAATACTCTCAACAAGTTGGCAGGAGTTATATATATAAAAGAACGTAGATTCCAAGCGAGCAGGAGAGGGCGGAAGACATTGACACAAGTTCCATGTACATTTGTCTCTTCTGTGAATTTCCACAAAAAAGTATTCACTATTCACCTTCCCCTTTTTTCTTACAAAAATTATGGAAATAAAGGCAAGAGAAATTAAACAGAGAAATTGAGATAATCCAGAAATGATTCTTTTCTTCTCGGACTTTTGTGTTCCAAGTTGAAAAGCAAAGCACGCCATGAATTAGAGAGCATACAACAGAGGAGGTCAAATTACAAAACCTTAATTATGGAATTTACAGCAATATAGAGCCATACTAATGCCCTAATTGAGGGCATTTGCTCCACAAAAAGGAAATTGCAGCAATGTAATTCCACAAAACCAGCAAAACAAGTGTTGATCTAGTCTTTGGCTGCAAGAATCAACCACCTATACATTTGTTCTGCAACAGAATCAAGACCTTCTAGGGTAGAATAAGTAAAAATCAATTTTCCAGTCCCTAATTCGCCTGCCCTGATCATAAAACCAAAGGACTAATACATCCATTTCAAATCAGAAACTGCCATCACAACTCCAATAAATACAAAAGTAAACCTTAATTAGTACTATACATATCTTTTAAACAAAACATCTTGCACTCAACAAGAAAACAAATTAAGCCAAGAAAGAGAAGTAGAAGAGCACGTTTCACACATAGAAATGCATGCTAGAACTCTAAACTTGGCGTGTTGGAGCCATATAATCTCTAGTAACGAGGGGGAAAAAAAGAAGAAAAAAAACCTGTATGAAGATTCACATTGAGGTTCAACATATGCCCATGTTCATCTACCCACATGAACAGATTGAACCTGCAATCGCGAAAGTACCTAAAATATTTTCAAACTTTCAAGTCCCCGTCTTGGACAAAAGTCCGGACTTGCATTATATTATAGGTTGAGAAACTTTCCCATGATCCAACAAATCAAGTACCTCTGTCCTGCTCCTTACAATCCTATGAAACACCTCTCTGATCTGCTGCTGTAAAGGCAACAATCCTTCTTCCATTCTCCGGCAAATCTCTGCCAGCTCCACCACCTGTGCAGCCGCTTCCTCCACCTTCTCATCCTCCGCAGGAAATTGGAATCCATCAGCAAATTCCATCAAACTCTGCCCCAACTTCTCCATCCTTTGCATCTCCTCTAGCAATCCAGCTGACCCTTTCTTCTCTTTCTTTTTCCATTCCTCTCCAATCTTCTCCTGCATCCCAATTATGCTATGTGCCCACCCAAATTGCTTTGGAATCTGAAAATGAGTCAACAACCCACTCCTTTCTTGACATGGTATCGCAGCCACAAGAGCCCACATCACAAAAACCATAACATTACTCATTATATAAACAGGCTGAACCAACCCTGTTGATTCTCCACCTCTCGGTACCGCCAAATTAGAACACATAGCTTGAATCTGTTTTGCAGCAGACCAGTTTTTAGCCACAACCATTGATAAAGATCGAAAGGAGCCATGATTAGCTCGGTCCTTATGATTACCCCCACTGTTATTTCCTCTCCTTCCAAAAGACCAAGTTCTCTCTGCATACCTTGGATGATTACTTTCTTTATCATCAATTGCCAAAGCAGACATCAAAGCACTCAAAGCCTTTTTAGCTCGCTTAACTTGACCATCACCAATTGGTTTCTGCTCTAAAGCAGAAACAATAATCTCAGCCAATTTTTGGCATTGACGAATAGAATCAACCCCACCAGAAACCGCATTACAAATGTCAAGAACTTTAACAGCACGCTCCATATAATCACTTAGTGAACGATCCAAAGGTGGTTTAGATATTTGAGAAGGGTCACGCCCCATAATTAAAACAGCTTTGAATTCTGCCTCACAGCACAGTAAAACATCGACTAGTTTTCTTAGCCAAGAAATTGAGAGAAATGACTCGCCAGAGAAAGGAGAATCTTGATTATCAGGAGGTGATAGTAATTCAGCAAAACGATCACCGATGTGCCTTTGAAAAAGCTCCAAGTCTTCTAGCTCTTGCTCATGGTTACCATCCATAGCAGTTACCTGGTTTCTTCTAATGCTGATTCTGCCAAGAAATGATGGCTGGTGCTCTGTAGCAGGCATCTTCACTTTTTTTTTTCCTTTTTGGATAAAGATTTCAAAAGGAAACACCACAGGTGATTGATGGTGCTTTTTTTCTTTTTCTTTTTCTTGAAGAATGGTGGATAAGGGGTAGTGTTTGTGTTTGCGTTTTTAGGAATGCGAGGGGAGAACGGAGGAAGAGAGGAAGAAGTCAGAGAAGGACAGGCTTTTTTTTGTAAGATAAAGAGACAGTTGCGCAGTTATATCCGAGGGAGTGGATGGTTTTATGCCCTTTTGTCTTGTGCAAGACCGTTTCTTCTTCTCACGGAGGCTTCTTCTTAGCAATTTTATTTCCCCAAGCTGCCCAAAATTGTTGGCTTGGCTGGCTCCTAGGAAATGAAAACCTTTTTTTGTGTGGAAATAATTATTATTATATAAGGAAAAGGAAATTAACGGATAGGTGACATAAATGCATGTAAATTGAATTTGGACTAGCTGTTTTTTAGAAATTTAATTTGAATTTAATATTTTTTTATGTTCTAATTAAAATTTAACAATTTAAGAGAGCACATCACTTATTATTGTCTTGTTAATTATTTCTTGATTTGAATTATTATCACCTTGTTAGCATTCACAAATTTGATAAAAGCAATGATGAAAAAAGAATATGATAAAAGGCAGGTTTATTTCTCACATGGCAAAAAGGTTTCAAACTTAACAGAATTAGAGGTTTCAAACTTAATAGAATCAGAGGGTTTTTTTTTTTGGTATTGTATTATTAATTACTTTTTAAAATATTTTTTGTTTGAAAAAATATTAAAATAATATTTTTTATTTTTATATTTTAAAAGTTATTTTTAATATCAGTACATTAATACGATTCAAAAATATTAAAAAATAATTTAAAATAAAAATAAAATAAAATTTATTTTAAAAAAATACTTTTAAAATACAAAATAAATTGCGCTTAGTATGTTAGCTAATTAAACTAAACTAATATATTGATCCTTCTATCAATCATTTGTATTGCTCATGTTCCTTCCTTTCTTTTTTCTTTTTTCTTTTTTCATTTGCAAATCAACACTGTAATCACCTCCTTTTTTTACAAAAAAAAAAAAAAAAGTGGGGTTCTTACAAGTATTCCCCTGGACCCCAAGTGATATTTCACGTGTTTTATGGAAGGAGAAAAATAAATAAATTGAAAGAAAGTTAGTGTGTCACGGACAAAATGTATGCTGTCTCCATTTAATGTCGTATTATTATTCCAAAGCCACTACAAATCAGAATTTTTAGATTGTGTTTGATATCATGATTGTTAGAAGTGATTATTTTTTAAAATAATTTTATTTTAAAATGTATTAAAATAATTTTTTAAAAAATATAATTTTTATTTTTAATAGATCAAAACAATTTAAATATATTAACAAAATTAATTTTAAACAAAAATAAATAAATTTTTAACAAATAACATTTTGACAGCAATACCACACATGCTATTAAGATATAATTAATGTTACTGCTGATGTTATTCCCTATTATAAATGGACAAGGGAAAACAACAAGAGAAAGAAGGAAATATTACTTCATCTATTAAAAAAGAGAGAGTTCTTTTAACATCTGCGTTAAGGATCCACATTAATTGATTTAGATATTTGTAATTATATATTATTGATTATATCAATTAAACCATTCTAATTAATTATATCTATTCACATTTATATTTAAGACTACATGTTAGTTGTTAGTGACGAAGGATTGAGTGAATTTAGTAAAACTAGTGGACCAACTAACGAGTTTTTTTACAAATAATTAGATTTGTTCACGTCATCAATTTTAATTAATAACATTGAAAATTAATATTTTTTTATATACACAGAAGAACAAGTTCATCGCAGCAGCAAAGGGAGGCGTCCCTAGTCTACTCTCTACGCCCCATGTATGTATGACAAAAGATTCTAGTTTAAACGTCAGACACAAAATGATTAATTAAGAAAGAAAGGATAAATCATTTTCTAGTCTCTAATATCGTATCTAAAAAAGGGTTAATGTTGTTATTGTTAATTTTTATATTTTGAATTGGGTCTAGATCATGTTTTTAGTCAAGTTTAGCAATTACTCATACAATTTTTATTATCCAACATGTAAGAATTTTAGATATTTATATTGGTCTGAGACAATAACTATATAAAAAATCCATTATATATTTATGCTTCCTAAAAAATTAAGCCAAGTCAACAACAGCTTAAAGATGAT
>Ga0307518_10001200_pt1 | contig 19451 bp, 13 predicted proteins | sample 25_EM_MG_FD_203889 | JGI IMG/M metagenome (GOLD analysis project Ga0307518, IMG submission 203889) | Populus trichocarpa ectomycorrhiza microbial communities from riparian zone in the Pacific Northwest, United States - 25_EM | ecosystem: Host-associated > Plants > Roots > Unclassified | place...
AGGTTCAAACACCGCACATGAGACAAATACACCCTCCACTACCCAACATCTGTCTAGCTTCCACATATGAGGTGCATGCACAACCACTACCCATTTCCATTCATATCTTATCCCAACTCTTTCTTAAGGTCAATCTCAAAATCTCCAATGTATTGATCTGCTTATTTTAGGTATTCTGTAATGTATAATTATGGATGATGTATATTTACTTTGCATTGTAGTCTTGATGTGTGGATGTATATTTGACATATATTGTGTTTTCATATGTGGATGATATATTTTCCTGTATGTTTTTTGTTTATTTGTGTTTGCTTGTATATAGTTGATTTTCTAAGCGAGAATGTTGTGAAATTCATGTCGAATAGTAATTTTTGATATTTTTTTTTCATTATGCATTGTTTTGTTTTTATCAAAGAATTGACCTGAGAATGGTACATTCCTCACAAGGATCATGTCCTCCAGAAGTCAAAACTTTATTGTCTTAAAAAAAATATAAATAACAAGTTTTTTTTTCAAAGAAAAGACCCGAGAATGTTACATTCCTTATAAGGATCCCATCCTTAAAAAGTTGAAACTTTGTTGTTTAAAAAAGAAGTTGTTTCGTTTTTATCAAATAAATGATATAAAGATAGTACATTCCTAATAAGGATTCCATCCTCGAGAAATCAAAATCTTACTGTTTTTTTTTTAAAACATAAATAATATTTTTTACTAAAAGAATCGACCCGATGATAGTACATTCCTTATAAGGATGTTGTCTCTGAGAAGTCAATACCTTATTGTAATTTTCTTTTATGAAAATGCTAATAAAAAATTTATTTTTATCAAAATCAACTCATGGATGACACATTCTTTATAAGGATCTAGTCCTATAAAAGTTAAAATTTTATGGTTTTCATATAAAAACCAAAAGTCTGTTTTGAAAATACAAGTGATTAGTCTTCTTTCGATGTGCTTCTCCCTATTGTTATGTGTAGACTTAGGTTGGACCCATGTGACCTCACAAACACTTTTTTTTTAATTCATGTGAGGTGTCCGGGTCAGCTTGCATGCACCTCGACTAATCCCAACAGATCCTGAAGTTAATGATCAGGTAAACCTCCAGTTCTCACAAACACTTTTGAGTATGAGTAATGATTTTTGGGTTCATTTTAGAACATAAATGGATCATAGCTCAATTTATCATCCACCATCTCTTTGGATTCGATGCCCATATTTTAAAAGTGTGGATCGAGTTTTATGGTCAGGTTAGGTTCTAAATCATTGTCTTAGATCATTATAGTTTTTTATCCTTAAAAACAAATTTACATGTATTAGTTTATGCAAAACCTTTAACATATAAGCATAAAAGATATTTTTTATTATTAAAAACAAACAAGAAACAATTTATTTTATGTATGATGTTTTAAGATGATTTTTATTTTATTTTTAATACTACCAATCCTAACTTTTAAAAAATCGGTTTAAATTTTAGTCATAATAAAATAAAACTAGGGACAACTAATTTTTTTTTTATTTTACCCCTTCAAAATCATAAACAGCTAGCTGAGATGTCTTGGCAATGATACTAATTCTAATCCAAGAACCACAGACCATTTCTGCCCGTAAAACGAGGGAAAAAAATGTAGAAATGTCTGGCCAATGTCATTAGTTCATCTGAACCTTATATTTGTATTTGTTTCGTGATGAACTCCAAATCGTGGGGGGTTTAGACTTGACCAGATGGAGAGTTCCAGCATTTTAAAATGCGAATTATATGTATGCAATTTGGCTACTCGTGAGGATGATCTGTTTTATTAAAGCCATATAATTTACCAGATGATGATGGACGGCTCCAATTGACTGGCTAATAAATTATCTTCACAACCGAGTCTTGCCATCCAGAATCAATGAACCGCACAGAAGACTTGACCAGAACCGCCAAAAACACAGGCACATAAAAAGGACATAACACAAGAAATCAGACACTAGAGAAGAGATGGCAGCGGCATCGGCAACAACAGCATCGGCAACAGCAGCATCGGCGACTGAAGGACCCAGAATTGTGTGGAACGAGAAGCAGCGCAGGTTTGAAACCGAAGACAAGGAGGCATACATAGAATATGTCCTCGTAAATGATGGGAAAGTGATGGACATATTGCACACCTATGTGCCACGTTCCAAAAGGGGATTAGGCATGGCTTCTCACCTCTGTGTTGCAGCCTTCGATCACGCCAAGTCCCACTCCATGTCTATCATCCCCACTTGTTCTTATGTCTCTGTAAGTTCAATTATCCTATTAGTTTCTCTTTCTGGGTTTTCCTTCTTCTTTTTTTTCCTGCAGTCTTTGATACTTTTTTTGGCCCTTTTGCCTTTCGGGTCTTGTTATTGTGGTATGATCTGTATGTTTGGTGGGTTTATTAATCTTTAGGATATGGATTTATCATTTTTGTAATATTTTTCTATATGCCTCCGGTCGCCTTTGTGTTTTTCATTGACAAATGCAGGAAAATACGAGTAATTAAATTGACATTAACTGCTTTGTATCCTCTGAATTTAAGGCATGAGAATTTTTGCAATTCAATCCATTTCGACTACGATTCAACTGTAAATCTATTTCTTGACTACTGATTCGCATCCTACTGGTCTGATTAGCTACAATTTTTATTAGAACCATAAGCAAAGCCCCGTTACTGTTTTGTGGAGGCATCCGACTTACGAGGCTTTGTTTCTTGCCCCTTGCCTTGGCAGGACACTTTTCTTCCACGGAACCCATCATGGAATCCACTTGTGTCTGAAGAACTCAAATCCAGCATGTAGCTTGCAGCCGTTTGCCTGCGTTTCTCGAACTGCTTATGTACCCCAGCTAGTGAAATCCTAAGTAAACTGTTTTCATAAGGTGTTCTGTGTTATGTTCAGGAATCTCCCATCAGCATAATAAGAATCACTTCTTCGTTTTTGCTTCTGGGCATTTAATTATTCTCACAGCATTCCTCGTGTTCTCTACTGTAATTCCCACTATCAAAAGTTAACTTGTCCCTGATTTGCAACTTGTGATCATCGTTGGTGCTCGTTCAAGGCAACTGCCAAATATCAGACAATTTTAGTGTAAAGAAACGATCGGGAAATACGAAACTCCATTGTTTCCCAAATTCTCATGCCATTCAAGAATGCCAAAATGCACGTCTGTTCAAAATACTCGACAGTACAGCATCAATTAGCCTTTCGGTCCAATCCCAGCAGACAGCATGATCAAGAATGTACATGCTTTAGCATCAAGAGGTTTGCTCCCTCTGTGGTCTCAGGTTTGAGCCCTGTGATTGCTCATATGATGGCCACTGGAGGCTTACATGGTCATTAACTTCAGGGCCCGTGGGATTAGTCGAGGTGCGCGCAAGCTGGCCCGGACACCCACGTTAAACTAAAAAAAAAAAAAAAATGTACATGCTTTGACAGCGGAGTGACCTCCAATTCAACTCAAAGAACGACTTGCACATTCAGTATGCGACTCGCACTGCATGCTGAAAATGCTATAGAATTTTGATCGAGCAACATAACCAACCAAATCACATAAATGAACGGCAAAAGTACTGGAGCACACTGAATCTATTTTGTAGGATATAGTTTGTGCACGCATTGATCTAACCAATGGCATGGGAAATGCATGCCAAGAATGTAACGAGCAGCTACTTCAGAACAAGAGTCATCTACTTCAAAAAAAAAAAAAGGTCCATCTATGATCAAAGATAAAATATCCTGCATGCCATTTGGGCTCCTGGCTCAGTAATAATTACTAGTTCATGAATCTTAGAAAACTTTCCTGAAAAAGATTTGACTGCAACCCACTTGTTTTTCTTGACACGTTCACATCCCATTTCTAACATTTTTCACCGTTTCTAAAGAAACTGAAAAAAAAATTAACTGTCAAACGTCTGTGCGCTGCTTCTAATTCTGTGTCCATTATCAAAACAGATTACAACATTTGGTACACGGCACAGCATTTCAGCTGATAAATACAATTTTAGTGCATCAAATGGACACGGAAGGCAAAAAACACCATATGGTACAAACATATCTTTTCGGCATCTTTACATATTTACAAATGATAAAGATCCAGGTGCTACCCAGGTACATAATAATCCATCTTTTCCACAGGCAGGTTCAAGACTGATGTTTCCACCTATACAGCAGAAAAGGTCAAATGTGATAAAAAAAAAAAGAAAAAGCAGTCCAACATAAAAACTAGGACAGAACTTGGCTACTTGAGCTTTTAATGCTAAAATACATTAGGCTAACAGCAACATATTGAACACAATGCATACCTCTTCAAATGGAACAAATGTGAAAGGAGCAAGACCCCTATTGTGAGATACCCGTGAAATATCATCCTCCTGCCACTCAACTCGTCCAAGAATGTCCTCCTCAGGCTCAATTACACCATCACTGTTGACTTTACTTGTAGAAAGTGAGAGTATATCCATCCTATTGTTAGCACCTAATGTTGTTCCTCTCAACCTGCAACGAAGTAATCAATAGAATGGCTCACAATAGAAAAAAAAAAAAAAAGGTTTGTTGTGGTCCATACTTGCCAGATCTATTTATAAATTTCCATTTTTCATAATAGCATGACATGAAGTTTAAGTTATTTGTCCCACATCACCGCTCCATTTGTAAGCATCCTTAAAGTCTAAGTTAAAAGAATCAAATAAAAAAAAAAGATATATAATAATAATAATAATAATAAATTGTAACTTATAAGCCAGATCAACACCCACAAATACATCTGCTTATCTTTTCCATTCATTAAATCAGTACAAACTTCGAATGTGCAACATATTAAGGCTAGAATGTCCAATACCTCAAGCAGGCTCTCCACATGGTGGGACGCAAGCCAGGGTACATGAAAGCGGCTTCAACCTGCAATAAACCAGGTTCTTTATGAGACGGGATAGCATTGCAAATTGTATATCTAAAATCAGAGATTAATGAAAAACTAAATACAGTAAAAGAATATGACAAGCAAAATTGTTTGCAATCTCATAGAGGCCCATACCTCGTCATCTGTCAGAGTGTGACGGCCAATAAAAACATCAGTTTTTGAAGCACGAAAATTCATGCATTTCACAACATCTTTTACTGCTTGACCAGAAGTCTAGACAATGAAAAACAACAAGACAAAATGGTTATCATCAAAGATAGAAAAGCAATAATCCCATTTGATATATGCACTGAAATAAATGCACTTAAATTAATTGCAAGATTGTTACTTTGTAAAGGAACCTGCCAGAAGGAAAAAATCTCATGTAACGGTAATAGCAAACCTACAATAGGAAAGGAAAAAATTAAAACAACAGTGATTAAGAGAAGAAAAAAATATGTGCAGAAGCATCTTTTATTTCCCTTTCTGAAATATTCCTCTCAGTTAAATCTTTTCATGTGATTATACATGCAACTGAGTTTCATGAGTTGGAACTGTATTCATTCACTGATCACAAATAGACTAGAAGTGTATTATCCAAGCAAGCACCAGCATACCAAGTGAACTGGATTGGTGACGGTCCACTCTCGCACACCAGCACGAATATAGGTGTTCCTGCTGACATAGAGACCTGACATGTAAAAGAAAAACACATTTGAGGGTTATTTTTGCAAGCTCCCAGGGTAAAGAAAAATAGTTGAGAAAAGTTAGAGAAAAAAAGCAGAAGTTTGGATAAGTTTCCTAAAACAGCAAAAACATTTTACTCAAAACTTCTTATCAGACTCCAAATCCATCTTTCTTTCTCCTTTTCCAAATAAGATCACTGACTATAGTATATAGTAGATTATATCACTAATGAACTTCCTAATTTTGCAGAAACTAAAATAAGATGCATATTATTCTAAAACTTCGAACAAGAAAGTTAACAATAAACTCCTCTTACCATCAGTACGGATCCTTGGCCTCAGAAGCCACATTTTCCTCCACGAGCTCTCATACTTTGATTGCAAAATTTTATAATTCTCAACCATTCCAGACAGCTAAATCAGGATGAAGGAGAAGTACACATTTAAGCTTGGACACAATAACACAAGAGATCACAGGAAATATTATGAATATCTAACTACCTGCCATGCCTTTAAGCAAGCATTGCGCCAAAATATGGGGTTACGAAGAGTGTATCTCCATTTTCGACAAACACAAGCTGCCCTTCCCAAATCATATGGAGCCATACGTGAAAATACCTGCACAAGAATAACAAATTGGCTCAGTTACAGAATCCCCTTTTTTACAATGCATGCAAACACAAGTTCTTGATATTGGCATTAGCCAGGGCAGTGAAAGAAATGGTATTCTGCCAAGTAATATTTCCTGCATCATGTTTCATTTTCAATAAGAAGTTAATCATCAATTCTAAATGTTGTGAGCCATAGTAGATTATCAAATTCTACCAAGTACCCTATCCAATACCATTCATGAAAATCACACTGAACATACACACATGTCAATCAAGCAAATAAACCAAAAGAAAACTTGTCAAACATAATAATTTGTTTGATCTTGGTGTGCAATACCTCAAAGAGCAGCTCGTCAGGCAAGCAACGGTGTATCAACGCTGGATCAACATTTACCATTCTAACTACACTTCCATATGGTGCAACAGGTCGAACATTAACTCCATAAAGATCTGCAACACAAACCTTCAAAAGAATTCACACAAAACAATTAAAAACATTAGAGAAGGGAACTGGGCATTACCAAGCCATGGTCTCTGTGCAACCAAGTACTGCACCGTCTTCAACTGCAGAGCTGTCTCCAGCTCATCAGGCACTTGTAGTGCATAATCTGCCAAATCCCAAAGCACATTTTATTCAAATTCTTAAAAAATGCAATCGAATGTTAGTAGAATTTCTTCTTTTGCTCTATTTAGCTGATCATAAAAATTTAGTTAATTAATTAATTAAGAAAAGCTTAATATAACGCTTGAATTATAAATTTCCCATAATCTGGGACCTGAAACAGCCAAAATCCACCCAAAGTTCAAAATTTTATAATTTCCATTACTATAGAACAAATGATGGACGGTCAAATAATGAAATTGGACAGGGAAAATTAAAATTAAGAGCAGAATTAGATTACCTGAAGTCATGTGTGTTGAGATGACTCTTCTTCCTTTCTGACGATGAATATAGATAGAAGCTTCTTTCTCTTTTCTTCTGGGTTTTATCGGGAAAATGAAGAACGGCAAAATAATTTTTTTTTTTTTAAAAAAAAAAACACACTAGGAAATGGTGCTGGGGTGTTGCTGTATATAGGTAGGTAGTATTTAAATAGTTGTTTTTTAAAAATATTTTTTTTAATTAAAAATATATTAAAATATTAATACATTAAAATAATTTTAAATTATAAAAAAATTAATTTCAAAAAATATATATTTCAAAAAAGCTTTTTAAACATGAAAATAAACACCCTCGTATGAAAATTACCAAACGCTGACTGTTGAAATTGATGACGGATTGACCCCGTCTTTCGGTAGAGGGAAGTAAGACGATACTAAGGTTTGCCGTTTTGAACAATGACCACAAAAAAGGGTGAAATGCGATAATGGCCACGAAACGAGTTACCAAACGCGGTCAATTCATTGGAATGCGATGTTCGGTAAAATGGAAAGTCAATCGTAAAAAAAAAAAAAAGATTGTGGAAATTTTTTTCTTAAATATCCGTACAATTATTAAGGGTTCAAAGTTATAATATACATGTAAATATAAAAATTTTAGTAACAAACTAGATGTGCAAGTCAAGTAAAATGTTTCTTGAACGTAAAAAAGCTATTCAAATATTGTTAATATTTTTTTTCTAGTTGAAAAAAAATTAAATCGTGTAAAGGTTTACTCGATGTAACCTAATTAACTTTATTGGTCAAAAAACAATACATACAACCCGTAAGAACAAAAATATTTGATTAAACAAATTTTCAAGATGATATCTTTTCTTAATATTAAAAAAACAATATATTAGATTGACCTGAGTTACCCGGGTTATCGTGTCAAATTCGTGACTGGGTGATGAGACTATGATAGCTCTTTAGAAAGCAAAATAAACTAAATTATGAAACCTAATTTTCAATCAACACAATGTTTAAGGATGAAAAAAATTCAACTAAAAAATGACCTAAAAAAACGAGCCGAGTTAACATGTTAAACTTGTAACCCGGGTCATAAGACCGAGATAACCCCATGAAAAATAAATTAAAATAAATTAAAAATTATAATCCCTAACCAGCCCAAATATTGAAGGATGAGATTAAAAAAGTAAACAATTAAAAAAAACATAAAAAAACAACCTAAGTCTCACAACCCAGCCCAACCTGCCAGATATTGTCCACTTTGGACCTTATCGCCCTCACAGATTGTTCTTGGTGATCACGCATGGCCCTAAAACGCGTCTGACAAGTCAGCAATCATCACTACTAATAAGGTCAGCTACCAAATCCTCACTCACCGATGTGGCATATTACAATCCACCCATTTAAAGGGCCCAATGATCCCGTAGGCACAACCGAATAACCAATGAGGTCGGCTCTGATACCAAATGTCACAACCCGACCCAACCTGCCAGATATTGTACGCTTTGGATCTTACTGCCCTCATGAATTTGTTCTTAGTGACCACGCATGGCTCCAAAACATGTCTGACAAGTCATCAACTAACACTACTAATAAGGCCAACTACCAAATCCTTACCCGTCGATGTGGGATATTACACTAAGTCAACCCACTAAACTCATGACCTGAGTTATCAGACCGAGATAATCATATAGAAAAAAAAATGACCTGATTTAACCTGGGTTAACTTATCAAATCCACGACTTTGGTCTTGAGATTGAAATAACCTCATAGAGAGAAATTCAAAACAAATTATAAAGCTCGATTCTCAATCGTCCCTATCGGGCCTAATGTTTAAACGATAAAAGTTGTAAAAATTTTAATTAAAAAAATGACAAAAAATAAGTTTAGTCAACTCGAGTTAACCATTAAGCACTATTCTCGGGTCATGAGACCAGGATAACCTAATGAAAAATAAACCGAAACAAATCATGTAGCCTAATTCCTAATTAAACACAATATTAATTGATGAAATTGAAAAAAAAATCAATTAAAAAAAAGAGAAAAAATGAGTCAATTGGGTTAACCCGCGAAACTTGTGATCTGAGTCATGAGACAGAGACAACCCAATAAAAAACAAGTCCAATGTTAAAGGACTCATGACTCGGGTCATGACCTAATTTAATTAGAGTTAAAATGCTAAAATATGCGACCTTGATCGTGAGATCAATATATTCTCATAAAAAGCAAAACAAAATAGATTATAAAATTCAATTCTCAACCGACTCAATGTTGAATGATAAACATAAAAAAAATCAATTAAATAAAAGACACAAAAAACAACCCGAGTCAACTCAGGTTAACCGGTTAAGCACTATTCCCGGGTCATGAGACCAGGATAACCTAATGAAAAGTAAACAAAACAAATCATAAAGTTTAATTCTCAATTAAATTAATATTAAATGATGAAATTGGAAAAAAATAATTAAGAAAAAGAAAATAAATTTGAGTCAACCGAGTTAACCCGCCAAACCAAGTTAACTCGTCAAACCTGAGATCTGTGTCATGAGAGTGTGACAACTAAATAGAAAAAAATCTAATATTAAAGGATCAAATTAAATAAAAAAAAATATTGATTGAAAAAAAAATCAAAGAACAAGAAAAAAAAGCAAAGCAAAGCACTAATCCATTAAATAGTGCTTTGTGAGGAGGTGTACAAAATAAATTATGAAGTTTAATTCTCAATCATATCAATATTAAATGTTGAAAAATAATTAAATTTTTTTTTGAGTTAACTAGGTTAACCCGTTAAACACAGAATCCGTGTTATAAGAGTGTGATAACTAAATAGAAAAAAATCTAATATTAAATGATGAAATTAAATAAAAAAACATTGATTGAAAAAAAAGCAAAACACTATTTTAATAAATAGTATTTTATGAGGAGTGGTATGATAAAATCCTTTTCTGTTTTAGTTTATAATTAATTAATGGAGGTTTTTTAGGTGAAAAGCTACCCAAAAGATTTATTTTAGATGTCATCTAATTTTTGTATTTGCTATTTTTTTAATTAAAAATATCTAACTTGAATCCCCCCCAGAAGGGACAGCTAATTCTCTTAATTTGAAAAAAAATATATAAAAGAGTAATATATGTTATAGATATGTATATATTGTGATTGAGTTTATAATTTTGATTTTACATTGATATATGATGAAATAAAATACATGTTTGATGGAATAGAAATAATACGTAAATGTATTGTAAAAAAAGGAGTAAGCTTACATTATAAGTATAAAAAATAACTATTAAAAAGCTTGCCATTAAACGGGGGTTTGATTATCATTAATTTTTTTTTTGAATTTATAATTAACTTATTAATAGTAAATTTTTGAGTTATATCAATACATCATCTATGATTTATTTTATAATAGATTTATTTATCATCAAAATCAAAGTCATTAGTCGTTGCAAATACAAAGTTGTATGCAAAGTTGAATTCCTTTCAAATATATTATTTAGGAATGATCATAATATCTTAGGTTAGTACAATTCTAATAATCTGATTATTTGTATATAAATAATAATTTATCATATTAATATTTTATACAGCGATTTTATTGAGACATTATGATAATTGATATGATTTTTTTTATTAGATCAAAAAATATTTTATATTAAATTTATTAAATTAAAATATTATTATTGAAACTTAATATTGGTTGAAATGAATTTTTTAAAAAAAATTATTGTGATAGGAAAAAAAATGAATCATGGAAATATGCATATAAATTTTTTCACAATGCCTATTCAGTTTTTTTAAGACAATTATTATAAAATCATATTACATGATTTTACCATTTTATTCATGGAGGGTTTGACTAAAAAATAATAAGGATAAAAATGATATGTAAGTCAACTATTGTATTATCATAAAATTTCAAATAATTCAAAGGGCTTTGAAAAGGATTGATCTACCATGGATACAATAATTCAAAGGGATCAAAAAAAAATTTCACTGTACCTCTTAAATTGAAGCTTATAATGTGAATTTTTAATTAATTTAAATAAAAATGATAAAACCTAAATATATTGAAAAAAATCTTGATCAAAAGTTTTTAATCAAAATTTTTCGTTTATTTTTTTTTATTTTTTCTTTCCTTTAACTTCGTTGATGTTTTATTTTTTATACTACTACAACAAATCTCAACAAATGCAAAAAGACTTAAAGATTTTTTTTGAGTGAATCATCACTGTATAATTGTTGCAACAACAAAATATAACAGTAAAATATGATGAAAAAACAACAACAAAGTCTCTTAAACTATAAGGTGGAGACAAACAAAATATTATTAGAGGTGTTTGACAAGTGTCATTAATCATTAATTAACCTCGAAACACTCATCGATTGTTAAAAAGAGAGCCAAAAGGGTAAGGAACTGGGTTGGGATTAAGAGCATGTTTTTTTGCTATGTTTACAAAAAAACATTGTTGTCACGTGTTTGGTTATGTTCTAAACGCACATTACTGTTTGTGGGATCCATGAACATCTGTGGTTAAACCGCAAGACAACCAAAAGCAACTTGAAGTTGCTTTTTTGTGCTGAGTTGCAAACTGTGTTTATAAACACATTAAACAGAGGCGCGAAATAAGAAGAACAAAAACAGAGCACAACAAAGCACAGTGGAGATCAGCTCTCTCAGCTCACCACCGGCCTCCTTCGTTCCCCCGCCAGCCACTGCTCTTCCTCTTCTCCTTCTCCTTCTACATTCTCTACTGTTCACGTTGCATGTGAATAGTGGAGAGCAGCTCACCACCGGCCTCTGTCGTTTCCACCGCCAGCCACTGCTCTTCCTCTTCTCCTTCTCCTTTGTCTTCTACATTCTCCACTGCTCACATGAACAGTGGAGAGCAGCTCACCACCGGTCTCCGCTGTTTCCATCGTTAGCCACTACTCTTCTTTTTCCCCTTCTCCTTCTCCTTCGTCTTCTGCATTCTCCACTGTTCATATGAACAATGGAGAATGCATCCATTGTTCATGGCTGAACCATGTCCGACCCAAACCTAAATGCCCGGTGTCTGGGTCCAACCCAGTAAAATAAAAAAATCCAAAACAATTTCTCAGATATTGCGTTTTATTTGAAAAACTAGTGTTTAACATTATTCAATGATACTACATAATTATATTAGAAGGAGATTGCATGATGATGTAGCATTTGCAGAATTTGATCGCAATCCCAATTTTGTTCCTGATGATATTTTACCTGATATTGTTGCACACTTAGGAAGCCATGAAAACTGTCGTCCTTGTCGGATGGATTCCGTACGTGATGAAATTGCAAATAGTTTAATGGAACAATAAAAAATACTTTATATGAAGTATTGTTTATTTCATAATGTAATAGCAGTAATTAAATCTATAATATTTCAATTAAAAACCATCAATATTAATATATATCTTTTTTAGTTATTTTATAACTTCAATTTGAAAAGTATTCTTAACCAAACACATTAAACTACTTTTTGTTCAACCTCAATTTCAATCATAGTTTTAACCAAACATATATTTTTCCAAACCAACCTCAACTAAAAATACTTTTTATAAAATAATTTTTTTCAAATCACAACAACTACCACAATACCAAACACACCAAGCTCTGCCAATAAATGACATTTCCTTGCATATTGTTGTCCAAATCTGTGAAGGGTGGATAGTCACTTATCCTATAAGGAAATGAATATGTTAGAACATGTCAAGAAAGAGAAATTGATAAAACATGAAGGGCTTGGTTCTAGGGTGACAGATTGGAGCATGCATGTGAGTAAAAAAAAAAAAAAAGAAGCTAAAACAAAAGTTTTGAGAGGATGGAAGTAGATGTGGAAAGAACAACAAATAAAGAGAAACAACTCATCAAGCTTTATGGCAGTAGAGGAGGCTGACTATAACGCCATGAACTTTTAAAGTAATTTTTACCTTTTCAAATATCATGTACGTGTAAAATGAGGTAATATATATATTATTGGAGTCCATCACATTCGTGATTACTCTCATGCATCCCATTATACTTTACATGAATATTTGACCATATGAGGTATTTCTCTTTATTTGTAAGGTCGTTTTCATGTTTCAAATATCTAAGAGCTAGATACACAACATGTCTAATATACATCTTGTAATCCTATAGAATTCAATCTTAATTACATATTATAATTTGATTATAAAACATTCATCGGACATTACCTAGATAGCTCCATAACATTTTTTGAAGTACTGAGATGTTTGAGGAAAGATACCTAAATACATATAGGATCACAAAAATTATAACAAATATATATACCATCATGGTTATTAATATTTAACAAACTATACAAACAAATACAACACCTATAAACACATCTTATCTATATCAAAATTTCAATTTAATATAGTCTCTTCAACAAATGATGAACTCTCATTTTCTTCCTTAAACGTAAATCAAGTAAGGTCATATTCAGATTTTGAAGTAAACTTTTTTACTGTTTAGTTTTACACTATAAAATATAACTTTCAAGTCGACTGTTGAATTGAGTCGATATTTTTACAGGAGTTTTTATACATGTTATTCTATATTGGGTTCAAATCTGAAGTCAATATGAGTTTGGAAAGGGATTATTTCAGAGGATCGAAGTTATTGGACGAATCTTATCAAATTTGTTTATCTGGCCTTCATCTACTGTTCAGACTATATCCAAAGATACAAAATGAATTATAATATTTCAATTGACTTGAAAAGTAGACATTCATATCTTTCTAGAGATATATAGTAGGCCTGTTAATTCATATAGACAAGGAAGAACAATATGTTTGAAGTCAGGACTGAAATCTGTCAAGAATGTGCGAAAATTGAAGAAACATTGTTTCCTTGTATATTATGGATTCTAGTTAATACAAGGATTCCTTAATGATCTTGGAAGCATGTGTGGCAACTATTGCCTTACCTATTCTACAATAATTCCATGTCAAACAATGAGACATTTATAGCAACAAATATTATTCATAGTTTGCAAGAATTTCATATCCATTATGGAATGTATGTGGTGGTAAGGAGGCTTGGGATTCTTTTGTTATTCTTTTCCTTATTTTGCAGGATTTCCTTATTCAAAATGGAGATTATAGAAGGCTATGTAAAAGAGATATTTATGTCACTTTCCTTCCTATTTTTGAAAGCATACTTTCGGCTAAATAATGAAAGAAACTTTAGCATATTTCAAGCAAGGAAAAATAATTAATGGATGACACAAATGAACATTCTTTTATCTACAAGTTTTAGATTTGGCTATAAGGGATCTAATGCAAGGAGACACAATTTTAGAGTTGTTTTGATAACATGTATTAATCTAAATATTTTTTAAGATTTATTTATTGTTTTAATTATTATTTGGGATAATTATATTTTAGTTTTAAGGCTTTTATTTCTATTGGATTTGTTTTGGATCAAAATCAATGTTTAGGCTTGTTTTAGGCATTAGACTTGTGCTTAGCTTAGTTTTAGTTAAGACTTATTAGTTTGCAACCCAATATGGAATCACTAGGGTTATTATCTTAGAATTATATTATGTTTTCTTTTTTTATAAATTTAGACAGTCTTTAGACATCAATGAATTATATTATATTCATAATATCAATATTTTTTCTATTAAGTATTAATTTAAAATCTTATCCACAAGGTTGGTTGTGTGGATTTATTGCCTAGTTTATTCTTTTTCAGCCTCGGACCCCTTCTTTTTCTTTTTTCGAACACCAATCTCAGAGGTGAACCACACAAAACTCATTCAAAAAACCTCACATGATTATTCTCAATATTCCTCGAACACCGCGTGGATCTTCAATTTGGAAATATCTAATTTTTTTTTTATGACCATATTAAAACAAATATCTAATAATAATTGTTTTGTACAACCATATGATGAAACTTGCTTTGTTCATTTTCGGTTTTTGAGTTGCGTTTTCCTCATCAAACTGAACCTTGCCTCGCATGGTAAAGATAAGTGGATCGGTCCACTACCTCCCATGCACCAAGAAAAAGGGCAATACAAATCTTTCGCCAGTGAGGCCTAAGTTCCTACGGCCTCCTTCAAGTTTCAAGTCATAGAGCAAAGCAGAGTGAAAAAGAGGAGAAACATTCTGTTCCCACCGAAGCCCAATATCCTGTGGGCCTTTTAAAGTTTAAGTCTTTTTTTTTTTTCTTTTAAGCTGATATTTAAGGTTCCCAATAATTTGATTTTTTTTTGTTTTAATCTCGAGATGGATCAAGGTTTATTGACGGGTAGTTGCCACAATTTAAGATACACATATAATTCATATAGCACGGCGATAACAGCATCCATTAAAAGAGAGAAAAAAAGTCCAAGTCGAGATCCCATGGTAACATTTTGTCAACGATATGAATTGAAAGAAGACAATCCTACCTTCAAATCCTCTTGCTGCATCAACAGTTCTTTTTACTGATTTTTCTTCATTTGAAAAGCACCGATACCTTAGCCTTGAACACAGCATCTTGGAGGATCAATTGAGGGAAAAAAAGGGGCAAGAAAAGAGAAAAACAGGAAGATGTGCTGGAGAAAATACGCCGGTGCATTTTTCACGTTTGGATAACTCTAATTTCTTTGCCAAGTCCTTCGGCGAACACACCTTCCCCCAGTTGGATATCAGAGAGTCCGAAATTATTAACGTTTATGAAATGGACATCCCTCTACTCGTTGAGTGTAGAGTGGCAGGCAATTATAGAGATATTTTGGGGAAAAAGTCGTCGAGGTAAAATCACAAACAATAATGGCCTACTTTTTACTCCATGATTCTTTAACGTGGAGGCAATTTCTTGATTCTTGAATTGGGTTTCTTCAACTTTAAAGAAGATTAGACATTGTAATTCAAGAATTGGAGAAAAAGTCGTCGAGGTAGAATCACAAACAACAGTGGCCTACTCTCATTTCATGATTCTTTAACGTGGAGGCAATTTCTTGATTCTTGAATTGGGTTCTTCAACTTCAAAGAAGATTATACATTGTAATTCAAGAATTGGATCAATGGTCTAAATCATTAACTTGAATAAGCATAGATATCTAATCATGGAAACGATAATAGTAATGCACTTGGAAAGAAATGATTTCAAAAGATTGTAAACGAAAAAAGAGAGAGTGAATTTGCATAGTTATCTATTATTGTCTTGGAACGAAAATATCTAATCTGATTTATGTGTTTTTAAAACAGTAGATATAGAAATGATAAATCTCCAGAGATAATATTTATTATTTTTTATATCTAAAATATTTTTGTAAAAAAACTTTTAATTTTAAAATTGTTCAATTAAAACATGTAAGGGTAAAGATTATTAACATAGGTTTAAAACCAAACTCGGGGGTCGATTCGAGACAAAACCCAGGTCACAAGTCAGGTTGACCCGAGTTACTATAAGAATAAAAATAATTATTATCATAATATTAAAACTCGATTTGGAGGTTAATCCAAGCAAGGCCCGAGTCATGAGTGGAGTTGAATGTTGACTCAGATCAATGTAAGGACAAAAATAACTATTATTATAGTTTTAAAACCCGACTTGAGCTCGACCCTAGATAAGGCTAGGGTTTTATCATAGTTTTAAAACCCAACTCGAGAGGTTAATCAGGGAAAGGTTAACGTCACAGATTGGGAGGATCAACACAGGTTGACTTGAGTTAACATATGAATAAAAATAATTATTATCATAATTTTAAAACTCAACTAGAAAGTCGACCCAAGACAAGATTCAAGTCATGAGTCAATAGCGTCAACCCATCAAGTTGGTCTTAGTTTTATAATTAAGGTTATTATAGTATTATTAATTTCAAAATTCAATATAAACTAAAATAAAAATAATAATAATGTCTAATTATATTTTTAAATATGAAGTTTGACAATAATACATATTAAGAGTAAAATAGATTTTTTTTTTATGTACTGCCCATTATAACTAAACAAGATACATAGATAATCACTTTGTCTTATGCATCACTACTAAAAGCAATTTTATTTCCATATTCTTTTATGTTTTATTTTTTTTTTGTCTCTACTATCATTATGATTTTTATTTTTTTTTAATTTCAATACTATAACCAAACGATACTCTCGAGACATGATATCTTAAGAGTTGAAAATGTTTAAGAGAAAAACTTGGTTCCTCTGAGATGATACCTATTAAACCACTCATTTTTTCCTTTATGTTTGAAATATTAAGTGAAAATCAAATTAGTTATACAAGTATTATAGTTAAACAAATCTTTTAACGGGGAAAGAATTCTTTTATAATACAAATTAGTCACTATAAAATATATCCAATTAGCAAAATTAAATATTCATTTATGTAATATGTCAATATTTTAATGTATATAATTAGTAAAATAGAGTGTTTAATATTTTTGTTGTATATAAATATTTCATTATTTTAAATTTTTTTTATATAATTTAGGTATTACTAATTATGTATATTATTTTAATTATTATTCTTAATTAAATAATTTTATATAATTATTAATATCATTTATCTTATTAATGTTTTACAAAAAATAAATATTAACAAAATATATATATAAAAATATTAACTAGTTCTTAAATCAATTTTGAATAGACTATTGGATAGACAAGTATCCTCCATCATACAATTGAGCGTGGTGACATTTGGTTGCTATGAGATGTTTATAAGTGTGATAATGGTTGTACTTCAAAATATATTTTATTTGAAAATATATTAAAATAATATATTTTTTTATTTTTAAAAAATTATTTTAACATTAGCATATCAAAATAATATATATTTTTTTATTTTTAAAAAATTATTTTTAACTAGTTCAATTAGATCTTATTTTTTTCAAGTCATTTTTTACAATTGATTTTTTATGATTCTATTCTTCTATAGGATCATTCCGATCTTACGTGTCAGTTACAGGTTTCACATGTAAATCTTCCTTCACCCAGCCCAATATTTCTTGTTATTGTTGTTTTCTTTTTAGTAATTATATTATAAAATTAATTGAGGTTTAACCCAACTCTCGAGTTTCTCTTACTTCTTTTAAAAAGGTTATCGTCACCTAAACATTTTCCTTACACGTTAAAAAAAGTTTGGTCTAGCATGCGGTATGGCATGGGCTATCATTCTAGTGATTTCTGTAACAAAAATGATTTTTAAATTAAAGATAAAATAGTTAAGATTATTAATTTAATTAATTTCACATGTATTCCAAACAATATAATTGAATTCAATGTCATTAGTATTTTATTTCAAATATAAAAATTATAATAGATTATTAATTGAATTCAAATTTGCTTATGAATTGAATTAAATCCAACATGTAATTTGACTTTAAATAGGCTATTAGAGAATTCATCCAAATAGCAACTGAAAAACAATCAATAAAAAAAATTAAGCTCTCATGAAAATTCAATAAAGATTTAATATAATATATTATTCAACACATATCTTTGTCGGATATCAAAGATCTTGTAATGTGTATTTGATATTGTGGTGTAAAAAAATTTTAAACAGTCAGGAACACACTCTAGTTCGTGGCATTAGAACTCTATGGATACAACTTGTACTCCTTTTCTTGTAGAAGGACTTTTCGGAAGGGAATTGGCCGGATGTGAGATTCTGTAACTATACAATAAGTCAGACAGCCCTCTCTTTCTTTTTGCTTGTTTGTTTTGTTAGCTAGAAGGTTTGATTTTAAACAAGTCAACTTTTAGATAAATATATTCATAAATAAAAAAAAAAATCTTTTAGATATATATCGTCAAATTGAATCTCGAAGCAAACACTTCATTGCCCTGTAATTAAAAGCTCCTGGAACTTGCAAGGTCGATGTCACGTTCTTTAGGGAATAGGTACACTGCACTTGTAACTCATGGCATTGTCCTTCTAATTTAGAGGTACTCTGTCAGCTCAGATGGTCCCGTCCCCGTTATGAGGGGCTCTTCAAGCATGTGTTGTTCTTTCAAAGTGAGGCAACATTTCAAGAAAGGCCAAATTATTATATATACACACTGAATTTTATATATAAAAAAACAAATATTCCTGAACAAAAAAATTCTGATATTTCATTCTAAACAATATAATTTTTTGAAGGTGTCCCTTATATTAGAGTTTTTGTTGTTAAATTGATGAAAAAAACAAAAAAAAATATTAGAATTCTTTTTTTATTGAACATCATCATTAACACAAACCATCCAAGTTAAATTTCAAACTAAATTATCAATGAATGTAGATTTTATTTTTATTAACGTGGATATCCAGATCAGTTTACGTATATCTCAACAAATCTTTTGAAATTCTGAAGTTAATAACCACATAAACCTCCAACGGTTCTAAAAGGATTCGAA
>Ga0307518_10001201_pt1 | contig 19448 bp, 13 predicted proteins | sample 25_EM_MG_FD_203889 | JGI IMG/M metagenome (GOLD analysis project Ga0307518, IMG submission 203889) | Populus trichocarpa ectomycorrhiza microbial communities from riparian zone in the Pacific Northwest, United States - 25_EM | ecosystem: Host-associated > Plants > Roots > Unclassified | place...
AAAATGAAAGGCATAAACAAGATATTAATGAAACTATAACATGAAATAAAACTAGAACATTAAAACTACAAAAAAAGAAAGCAAGTAAGGAAATGATCTTGATCTGAAAATTAAGATGCCTAAATACATGGCAAATGCCTCCTTTTATAAGCCAAAATTCAGAACTATTGATTTGATGACTAATTGTTGAGTGGATGACCACCTCTTGACTTGGTAACAATCCTTATCTTCTTGTCTGCAGAAAACATCATTGCTAACATCAGAATTTGAACAGATAGTCTTCATGAAAGTTCTGGAAAATTATCTCAGCTTTTCAACAAAACAAGAATCGGTGCATTTGGACTTCTAGAACTTGAGATATGGGCTGAACACTAAACAGTGTCTGGGCTGCATGTCAGATTCCAACTTCTCTGTTGTTGCTACAATTTAAACTTGAAAACGGTCCTTTTGAATCTTGGACTCTTCATGAAAGTTTTAGGCCTATGTCTTAGCTTTCCATACATATAAACCATACCTAAATCCAAGTTCTACAGCTCCAGTTATGATCCAATAATCAAATAATGTTCTAGTTTGGACTGAACCAACATCTCTTTTCTAAACTTAGCCCTCCTTTTGTCTTCTCAATTTCAGTAGTTAAACTCATCAATCAATCACTTGATTTATGTGATAGGCCTGCACTTAAGATGAACATTTACCATAAATTAAAGGTATCTTATATTATTAAACATGTTATTATAAAACATGTTCTAGTTAAGGAGTTATTGATACTTCAAGTGCACAATGATAATATAAAACCTTGATAAAAATACGCTTTTAAGTACTAATCAGTAGCTGATCTTTGTAGAGAGGGTGTTTCTCAGTTAAATGGTGGTGGCTATAGCCCTTGAGGTGGTCGAAAATGCCACATTCATTCGCTTGAAGATACCTACTCGATTAGCTAAAACTACCAAAGAAAAAGATACACAGTGGCTAAATGACGCATCGTCCAGGTCAAACCTTAAAAAATAGGGTTTTTAATTTGAGATTTTGGAACATTGAAATTTAGTCTCTTTTCTTCCATTTGCTTTTAATTGCACATGTAATTGTCTCATAAACTCTTAATTTCATGTAATTACACCTTTGCCAAACTCAATTGTCAACCCCAAAGCCTGTTTCATTTTAGTTAGTGGTTATGAAATTATGTATTTTCACCCTTTATTGATCAACAAACTTTCAATTTCCTTAATTTGTCCCTTGATTTGATCAATTTCAACCCTGCATTCACACGCCTTTTTCAGTATGGTCCTTGGTTTTGAATTTCTTCAATCAAGTCCTTAATTGCTTATCAAACTTTAATATTTATGCAACTAAGCCCCTAATTTGACCAAATTAACTCTTTAAAATTACAATTCGACCTTCAGACTTTAATTTCTTCTAATTAAAGCTTAGATTGACTTCAAAAATCAAATTTTTTTTGTAATTAAATCCTCAATAAAATTAATTAAGCCTTCCAAAATTCTCATTGAGTCCTTACCTATTTAAATTTGTACTTCTTTACCTGTTAAAGAAAATGATCTCATTATCACAGTTAACCTGCCGCTTTTAAAATTAAAAAATTAGCATATCTTCACGGGTAACCTACTCTTTTTTCAAATTTCAAAAGAATTTTAGCAAGCCTCGATACTTCCATGAAATTGGTCTATTTTCAAAAGAATTTTAGCAAGCCTCGATACTTCCATGAAATTGGTCTATTTTCACGGGTGACCTACTTATCTTGAAATTCAAAAGTTGATCTATTTTCACTGGTGACCTACTCTTTTTCAAATTTCAAAAAGAATTTCAACAAGCCTTCATACTTTCCTAAAACTAGTCTATTTTCACGGGCAAGCTGCCCATTTTAAAATAAAAAAATTGATCTATTTTCACGGCCGACTTGTTATTTTTCAATTTCAAAAAGAATTTCAGCAAGCCTCTATGCTTTCTTGAAATTCATCTATTTTGACGGGCGACCTGCCCATTTTAAAATTTTAAAATTGACCTATTTTCACAGGTGACCTACCCTTTTCAAATTCCAAAAAGTAGTATTTATGTTGGATCCTTCCAAAACTTTTCTAAAACAAAATTTAAAACAAAATACCCTTAAAAGGTGAAATCTTAAAATAAATGCCTTGTCTTATGGCCTTAGTAATCCACACCTTATGGATGGGATTCTTTGCCATTTCTTGACTTTCATTCACCCATGTAGATTTCACCGTCTTTCCTCTTGATTGACAAATCCTATGCCAACACTATTTCAAAGTTGCGGTTAAACCATATGCAATGCATGCCTTTTGAAATATAGGCCCCCTTTTTTTCACATTTTTTTTTATTGCTGAGGGTTGTAATTTATAAGGTGGTCTTTCTTGCTGACTCACCCTTCCAGTTTATTCGAGCAAATCTGTGCGAGTTACTTTTCAATCTTAAGTGTCGAGCTACCTTTATAGCCCTTTTTTTTTTGGAGTATTTAGGTCATGATAAATGCTATCATATTTTTCCTAATTAGGAATGAATTAAAACTTTGTCTTATGACAACATTATTTTTTATGTGCTTTTTTCAAATACTCGTGATCCACGTTTTGATTTTGATTTTAAGGTGTTTTCCCTAACAAAAAATCACAAGATTTACAAAGACGAATAGTTATTCACTTCATCATGACTCTTATAAATGGTTCCTTAGATTTTGAGAGCGCTATTTATTGTCTTTCCTGCTCGCTTAATTAGAATGGACTTTTCAAGGCACATAATGAAGGTTTAGTTTCATGGATACCAGATAAAAGGACTTCATAGGCTCAAATGGTATTTGGGTTTTTTTATTTCACTCCTTTATGCCCTTTCATCCTCCTTTGCTATTCTTCCAGCATATTCTATACTGTCAAAGACCTTCATTTTTAAAAGTTAAGATAAAAGATCTTCCAAGGTTTTTCTTTTCACTCTAAACCTTTGATTGAACACCTAATCGTCTTTTCTTTCTCAAAATCTCTTTATCTGCTCATATCAAGATACCAATGCCCTTTTTATTCCATTTGCAAGTTCCTTAATGATTTTCCTTTTCTTTGTTCGTCGAAGCTGTAGGAGAAGCTTTTGCTTGTTTTTTAGACACCTGTGTGTCTTTTCAAGATTTGTCATTTATCAAAGCCCCTTCCTTTTTAGGCTTTCCTATTCTACAGCCTCAATCAAGATCTCATGGATTCCGTTAATAGGTATTCTACATTTTTTAGGTTTTCTGACCACTTTCCCATTGTTAGTGGGCATTCTTAGATACCTTCACTCTCATCATTTTCTATTTGATCCCAATATAGGGTATGATCCTAGACAGGGTTATCTTACAAAGAAAAAAAACTTCATTTCAGCTCAATTTAGGACTGCAAGGGATATATTCATCTTTAGAGGATATAAAAAATGGTTTTTCCTCATTTGAAAAAAGATTGGTAAGGACTTATAAATTTTAACCTCATTACCGTAGCAATTTGCATGAAATGTTTTGTGAGTTTATGACTCATGAAATCTTCATCGTCTTTGTTTCATGTAGCTTTTTCACATCAAACTTTGATGGTTGGGTTTCTAGGTATTTAGCCATCTCTTAGGGAGTTACTAAGTGAATTGTTGCTCTTGACAGATCATAGATTTTTTTTCTTAAAATCATTAGCCAAAATAAAATCTTGAAAACCTTTGTTTAAGAGAAAATGATTTTTGAAAAAAGTTTTTTTTATTGAGCATTTTGAGATCATTTGTAAAATACACAAGATGTAACTAGAATGAATAACCAAACTTTATTGATTTAAAGAAGATGAGTACACTACGTATAATATTTCTTTATAGAGTCGAGTTCATAAGCCTAGGCATGTCATCTCCATCCATTCTTGTCAACAACAGAGCTCCCCAAGAGAATGCTTTCTTCACTATATGCAGGCCTTCGTAGTTAGGTGCTCACTTATTCTAATTTTTACCGGGTATAGGTAAGATCTTTCTCAGTACTAAATATCCTTCTAAAATACCATGTGTCTGACTTTTTTGTCATATGCTTTAGCCATTATTTGTTAATACAACTGGTGATGATAGATTGCAGCTAATCTATTTTCACCAATCAGCTTTAACTGTCCATATCTCATCATAACTCAATCAACTTCCTTAAGTTCTGATTCCATTAATACCCTTAGAGATGAGATTTCTGCTTCTAGCAGCACTACTGCTTTCATCTTGTAAACTAAGGAATAAGGTGTAGCTCCTGTAGACATCTTTATTGCGGTACAATATACATGGAGAGCAAAAGAAAGCATTTCATGTCAATTCTTGTATGTGAATACCATATTCTGCATAATTTTCTTGATATTCTTGTTGGTAGCTTCTACAACACCATTCATCTTTGGTCTGTATGGAGATTAATTCAAGTGCTTGATTTTCTATTTTGCGCAAAGCTCTACTATCATTCTTCCATTGAAGTTCTAAGCATTATCAATCATTATATTCTCATGTACTATATATCGACAGATTAAATCTTGTTTAATGAATCTCTTTACTACCTTTTAGGTTACATGAGCATATGAACTAACTTTCACCCATTTTATGAAGTAGTCAATGGCCACTAGGATAAACTGATGTCTGTTGCTGGCTTTTAGATTGACAAGCCCAATTATATCGATTCCCCATATTATAAATGGCCATGAAGATGCCAAATTGAATAGAGGTAATAGTCCATGGTTAACCTTTGCAGGGTTTTCATTTGTATTAGATGCCCCCGAGGGATACTTCTGGTGTTGGATAAACTGTTTGATATCATAATACCATAGATTCCTATTCACTTCTCCTTCGACTGAGTAGTAGTGAGCTGGGGAATTTCTAATTTCAATACTTATGGGTTGCACTCTGTTCCAATAATCAATTTTGGTTGTAGAAGCTAAAGTGGCCAAATCATCAACAAATTGATTATTATCTCTTCTCATATGAGTGGATTTTATCTCGTCAAATTCTCTTGCTAGTATAGACATATTTTTTATATGGTTTCAGCTTCTCATCTTTTGTCTGCCATTCTCCTTTCACTTGGTAGATTATCAGTATTGAGTCTCTATAGACATTAAGTTTCTTTATCTTCAATTCTATGCAGCTTCTAATCCGAGGATGGAAGCTTTATACTTAGCTATATTATTGGTGCACTCAAACTGTAACTTGACAAAATAGGGTATTGATTTCTGTTATGAGAAATCATCATTACTCTTGTCCCATTGCCATATACATTTACTGCTTCGTCAAAATATGTTGTCCACCAGTCTGGTTCTTTTTTTTTTACTACTAGCACATCTTCATCTAGAAAATCAAAATTCAAAGGCTCATAATCGTCAATTGTATTATCTGCTAAATAATCAATGATAACACTTCCTTTCACTGTTTTTCTTGTCATGTACTCTATGTCATACTCAACCAATAACATCTGCCATCTTGCTATTTTGCTTGATAAATAAAGCTTTTTAAAGATATATCTGATCTGAGAGGATCCAGTTTTGTAATCAACCATGTAGTGTAATACAACATGTTTTGTCAAAGTTGTTTTGTATCTCATACAAGTGTACAACAAAGCTGTAAAACCCAACAAAAAGATAGTATTAAGCTGACATATGCTAGGAAAGAACTAAAGGAAACAAATGAGCCTACTCTAGGTGGAAAGTGGGGGAGGAAAACCGACCTATCCTAGGTGGGAATTGTGGGGTGGTAACCAGCCCTAAGATAACCAAAAAAAAGGGATAAGAACAACCATGACAAGCACCCAAACACCCCCATCTCAATTAAGAGGGGTATAAATGCTGGAGAGGAAAAAGAGGTGACCTTTCCTTTCCCCCAAAACTGGCTGCAGCTAACTGGAACAATCTCTCTCTCTTTCCCAAAGAAAAACCTAACAAACCCAGCTGCATATGCCTTCTTTGAGCGTTTGAGAAGAAGCGAGAATTAGAGAAAAGAGAAGTGACTGAAACCATGAAAAGAGAAGGAATACAGAAGGCCGACTGGTGCAACAGGAGAAGGAAGAAAGAAAAATAAAGAAAAAACCACCAAAACCTTCACTAGGATTGTTAAAAACATGAGGTAAGACTAATATCATTTTCTTGGCTGAGTGTTACCTCACGGTTTGGACAAAGGAGAGGGGGGGAAACTCTAAAATGGGAGAGTAGTGTTCTTGTACCTTAACTCAAGAACTTATAACTAAATGGAAAGATCTAAGTAGAATAGAGGATGAAAGAACACATGTGCAGACCCTTTTACAAAAGAAACACGGATGATTTTGAATGTATGAACTTAGGGGAGGGCCGACCAAGTGAAGAAATGAGAATATTGTGAAATGAGATAATGAAATGCATGGATTATGATCTTGTCAAACTCCTAGAAACATGCTTGAACCCAAAACAGAATTCATGTGTATATTAATGTCTTGATTTTCACATATATGATTGAAGAAATTATGTGAAAATGAGATGAAATGATTGTATGTGCAGAATTATAATGTTGTTAATCCTTTAGAGGCATGCTGGAGTTGAAACGTAAATTACACCATGTGATGAATGAACATATATAATTGTGAACCAAGTGGATGGATATGTGTTTTGAATTGTTATTGTGAATATACTTGTGATAAAATATGATAAATTGCATGTACAAATTAGGAGGAAATAGGCAACAATGTTTTGACCAAGAGGAAGAATCATTAAGAAACCTTACATATGAACATCTTTAGAATGACATGAATAGTATGAAAGTAGAACTTTTTACGTGTTGTTGAATTGCTATAAATTGTATTGATGAGTTTGGATAATACAATTGAGAACTTGAAGTGAATGATTGTTGATAAAGGTTAGGTCACAACCATGGAATGGTAGTTAAGAGAACCTTGGAAGAATATACATGTTGGATTTTGATTGTGCATTGTTTGATAACCTTGTGATAAAATTTGGATGTGATTGGTTATAGTATATGTTCAAATTCGGTTGGGGTGTGTTGTAAAGGGAGAAAGCCTAATGTAGACCTTAAGCTTAGCCGAGGGAAAGGGTAAAACCAAAAGTGACTCAATCATTTCTGACAATTTCTAGGTCGGTAGCGACGCAGTTTCATCAATGATTTTTGAGTCAACAGTTAATTATGTGCGCTGATGATTTCATATGCCAGCAGTAGACATGGATTGCGTTGATGATTTTTAGGTCGGCAGCGACGCAGTTTTCATCAATGATTTTTAAGTCAATAGTAAATTATACGCGCTGATGATTTCATGCACTAGCAGTAGAACTGGATTACGTTGACAATTTCTGGGTTTGAAGCGAGGCAGTTTTCATCAATGATTTTTTAGTCAACTGTAAATTATATGTGTTGACGATTTCATACGCCAATAGTAGACATGGATTGCGTTGATGATTTCTGGGTCGGCAACGATGCAGTTTTCGTCAATGATTTTTTAGTCAACAATAAATTGTGTGTGATGATTTCATGCGCCAGCGGTAGAACTGGATTACGTTGATGATTTCTGAATCAACAGTGAATCATATGCGCTGACGATTCTATATGTCAACAACGACCTAGTTTTCGCTGATGATTTCTATGTCACCAGTTACCCAGTTTTCACTGACAACTTTCTATGACAGCAGCGACTTAGTTCATTGACGAATTCCATATCATAAATGATTTAATGCTTGTGATGATTTTGTCATCAGTCTGATCTAATTCATTACGAAATCCAAGAATTAAACACTAGGACGTCCGTGAGTGGTCGCATTTAAAATAAAGAGAAGTGTCTTGATATGATGATGTTCATTGTATGATTGTATAACGTGTGGAACACTTGAATGTGAACATGTGCATTCTTGGGATATGTATGATGATGGTTATGTGATTGCTTGATACTAGTATGCTGATTATGATCATTTGATATGACAGGTGGTAAGACCAGGATCGAACCTTCGACCGGACGAGGGCACTCCATAGAAGGAAGAGGTAGGTGGTTTCCACCCCCTTCTAGCATAACATGAATTCTTCAAAGTGAATTCATTATGAAAGATCTATTATTGTGTTGTTGTGAATACTAAACTATTATGGAATGTTTGGATGAGTATTACGATTAGCTTCGGCTAATGGCATCTTAGAATGATGGATGGGTTGTGTTTGATGATTAGCTTCGGCTAATGACATTCTAGAATGAGGACCAAGATGAGCATTATGATTAGCTTTGGCTAATGACATCCTGGAAGGATGGTCGAGATGAGCATTATGATTAGCTTCGGCTAATGACATCCTAAAAGGATAGTTGAGTTGAGTTTGATGATTAGCTTCAGCTAATGACGTCCTACAAGGATGACTGAGATGAACATTATGATTAGCTACGGCTAATGGCATCTTAGAAGGATGGTTGGGTTGAGTTTGATGATTAGCTTCGGCTAATGGCATCCTAGAAGGATGGTCGAGATGAGTATTATAATTAGCTTCGATTAATGGCATCCTAGAGTGATGATCGAGTTAAGTTCGATGATTAGTTTTGGTTAATGACATCCGAGATGGATGACCGGGATTAAATATTATAATTAGCTTTGGTAGCTGATAAATTAATATGGGTTGTATTACGTATGTAAGGAGAAATGAAAGGATTATATTCTTTTAGGTTATGAATGACAAGTAACATTATATTCCTTTAGTTATCTATTGCTATGTTTTAAATTGTTTATAATTCTTGCATTTACATTTGTATTGTAATAGGGACACCACATCAACAAGGTGCGTAAGAAATCCCGTTCTACAAATCCACATATTTTGAAAAGAATTATGTATTCACATGTTTTAGATGTTATGTAATTTGAAAGGACGAATGTACTAGTTATATAGTTGTTGTTCGACACTTTTGTGTAAACTCGTAACAATAACAATATTAGAATAGGGATGTCAACTTATGCATATGTTAATATGATGTAATGTAAACCTATGTATATGTAAATATGATGTTGTGTGGTATGTGTATTAAGTACCTTTTATATGGAGATGTTGAATTTACGCAATCATATGAGTATTGTGCCATGCTAATGAATGAAACCTATTTACTAATCCTCAAAATGTTATTGTGAGAAGCATCGAGAATATACTGACTTACAAAAAAAAATATCACTAAAGTCGATCATGAAACAATAAGAAATCTCGAGACTTTATAGTTTGTATCAGAGCACCTGGTTTGGATCCTGAGCAATGTTGTGAAAATTATTGTTGTGCTTTATTTCAAGATGGTACGCATTAGGCAGGAGACGCGAACCGAGCCACCTTTCTTAGAAGAAAGGAACAGAGGCTAGAATGCCAATGATTGGTAGGACGAGGTCCCATTGAATGATATTGCTTCTCATACCTCAGTAAGGTCATTTAAGTCCTTGTAGGGAAGACCCGCGGAAGCTGATGAGGGGCGAATGATAAATTGGACGAAAGAAGTACACCCAACAAGGGTGGAACCACAAGGAAGAATAGAGGTACCCCCTCCAACGTTTCCATCAGGGATACCCCCACCTTATACAGACCCAAGACTTCTGGTTTAAACAGTCAAGGTAGTAATAAAAGGCATGGTTGGCTCCACAACTCAGGCAACTCCAGCTACTACACATTCCACAGACAACCCCAGGAATTGTCGCAACCACAGATAACATGGTTTACTTGTGCGGTTGGTTAAAAGTATAAGGGAAATGAGTTGTGAACCATTTATGGGAGAACAAGATGCTGAGATAGTAAGGAGGTGGATCAAGAAAGTGAAAAAGACTATGATCCAGATTAACATACCCGAGGACTTGCGGGTAAATTATGCCACTCAGTTATTATCTGACTGAGCCATGATATGGTGGGAAACTGTTCAGCTGAGACAAGCAACCGAGATATTGACTTGGAGAGATTTTAAATCAGCGTTTGAGAACCAATTCTACTCTAGGTACCATCGTAAGGTGAAAGAGCAAGATTTCTTAGCGTTGAAACAGGGTGTGATGTCAATATTGGAATATGAAAGGTGATTTCATGATCTCTCATTGTTTGCCCCACACCACATCTTGAAAGAGGAGTATATGATTGAGAAACTGAGAGATGGATGTCGACAGGAATTGAGACAAGGGTTAATTACCTTATAGTTTAAGACAATGAGGGAGCTGATTTAAGCATCTTAGGCTTTAGAAGCTTGTATTGGAGAGGGCCAACAAGGGTATCAAGGAATAGGTAAAAAAAAGATGGGGACTATTCTGTCAGTAGGCCATCATTTTTTAAGAAGATGAAGAGTGAAATGTTTGACCCACACATAAGGCAAGAAGCATTGACACTGTTGTTCAATCAACAGTCGAACGGACGAATGATGAAAGATCAGACGCATTCAAGGATGAACTCTTCGGGGGGAACTAGTGATCGAAAGAATGTTACTTATCCTCATTGTGTGAAGTGTGAATAGAGGCACCCTGGAGATTGCTCAGTTTCCCCGGGGCGATGTTTTGTTTGTAGAGGAAAAGGCCATAAATGGAGAAACTATCAATATCTAGGGCAAGGGTGTCATTCGGCGAGAGAGGCCATTACAAGAAGCAGTGTCCCAACAAGAATACTGGGCAGGCACAAAGCTTTAAACAGCTGTATCAAAGTCACCAATAGCCAGTCACAATGAATAAGCTGGTGAGATCTTCTCAATCAGGGGCAAACTCCAGCCGAGGGAGACCAAGGACACAAAATGACCGAACCCCAATAAGGATCTTTCACCTGACATAGAAAGAGGTTAGGGTTGCATTTGATGTGGTGGCAGATACGCTACTGATGAATAACTTTAATGTACATATGTTGTTTGATCCGAGTGCCACCCATTTATTTATTACTAGAAGAATAGTCACCAAAATAAGGAAGAGAGTTAAAGTAATAGAGAAAGGGTTCATAATTGGAACCCCGATGGGAAATAAGGTAGAAACAAAGAGTATGTATATGGGTAGGAGGTAGACCTGATACCTTTAGAATTACATGATTTTGATGTAATCCTAGGCATGGATTGACTAAGTAAGTACAAATTCCAGATAGATTGATATACTAAAACCGTCACATTTCAAATACCTGAGGGTAAGAGGATGGTCTTCAAAGGAGAGAGGATTCCCAACCTAATTAACCTAGTATCGGTTGTAACTGCCAAGAAGTTATTGAGAAAAGGATGTATGAGATAATCGCTTACATCTTAAACTGCGATGGAGAAAGTCCACGACTGAAGGATATTCCTGTAATAAAAAAAAATTTCCAGATTTGTTTCCCGAAGAACTGCTGGGGTTACCCCAAACACGAGAAGTGGAAGTGTCCATAAATACCTTTCTAGAGGTGTCACCTATAGCTCAACAACCATATTGGATGGCTCTGACAGAATTGATCGAGTTAAAGATTCAACTACATGATTTGCTAGACAAGGGGTTTATATGACCCAACAATTCAACATAGGGAGCACCGGTCCTATTTGTGAAAAAAAAGGATGGAACTCACAAACTTTGTATTGACTACCGTCAGTTAAATAAGATGGTAATGAACAATAAGTACCCACTACCACAAATAGATGACCTATTTGATCAACTAAAGGGAGCTAGAGTATTCTTGAAGATGGGTTTGAGGTCAGCGTACTATCAAATAAAGATTAAGGAATCAGATGTACCAAAGACTACAATCCAGACTCATTACGGGCACTATGAATTGTTGGTGTTACCGTTTGGGTTGACTAATGCTCTGGCCCTCTTCATGGACTTGATGAATCGGGTTTTCCAATCGTACCTTGATAAATATATGGTAGTATATATTGATGACATACTAGTTTACTCAAACTCCTTTGAGGAACATGAGGAGCATTTGAGATAGGTCTTGCAGATCATGAGAGACCATCAACTATATGTGAAGCTAAGTAAATGTGAGTTCTGGTTGGAAAGGGTAACATTTCTAGGGCATGTCATTTCTATTAAAGGTGTTTTTTTAGACCCTAAGAAGGTCAAATCAGTCTTGAAGTGGGAGATACCAACTTTAGTGATCGAGATACGTAGTTTTCTAGGACTTGCGGGATACTATAGAAGATTCATTGAAGCATTTTTCCTAATTGCAACCCCCTTGACATAATTAACTAGGAAAGATAAAAAAGTGGGTGTGGTCTAAGGAATATGAGGAAAGCTTCCAAGAGTTAAAGAGGAGGCTCACCACCGCCCTAGTATTAACACTTCCCTCAGGAACCGAAGGTTTCGTTGTTTATAGTGATGCCTCGAGGAAAGGTTTGGGGTGCATCTTAATGCAACATGGGAAGATGATCACCTATACATCGAGACAATTAAAGACTTATGAAGAGAATTACTCGGTGCACGACTTGGAGTTAGCTGTTGTGGTATTCGCTTTGAGAATATGGAAACACTACCTGTATGGGTCCCGGACCCAAATTTTTACTGATCACAAAAGTTTGAAGTATTTGATGTCATAAAAGGAGTTAAATATGCAACAAAGAAGGTGGATAGAACAAATTAAGGACCATGACTGCACCACAGAATACCATCTTGGAAAGGCGAATGTGGTGGCAGATGCTCTCAGCCGCAAGAATAAAGCAACCCTAAGTAGGCCAACATTGTGGAAGGAATGACAACTAGCAGAATTGAAAGAGATGGGTGCAAAATTGGGTATTTAGGAGAAGAACTAATAGCTCAGCTGATAGTACGGCCAAGGTATCAGGAACAGATACTACGAGCCCAATCCAATGACATTGAAGGGTCCAAGATAAGGAAGAAAATGGAGGTCGGGATAGAAACTTCGTTTCGAGTAATTGATGATGGAACATTGATGGTGGGATAATGTTTATATGTGCCTCATGATGAGATGGTTAAACAAATGGTTCTGTGAGAAGCATACGAGTCCAAATTCACCATGCATCCTGGTAACACCAAGATATATCAGGACCTGAAACATCACTACTGCTGGCCTAACATAGAGAGATAAGTAGCTGAATATGTGTCGAAGTGCGGTATATGTCAATAAATTAAGGTAGAACATCAAAGGCCAGCAGGACCATCACAACCACTACAAATACCAAAATGGAAGTGGGAGATGATCACTGTCGTGGGGTCGCGCTGCGACGTCGTCTGGCAACGACAGGGGCTTTTATCGTGCCTCCTGAAGAGGTGTTGTGTTGGAAAGGTTTTTGGATTTAATCATAAAATTATGATTAATGTTCAAGAGTCGCCACCTAGTATTATGGTTACTAGGAACCTATGGTCTGCGAGAGTCTGGGTAAGGGACTGGTTCTATAAGGGGAAGATGCATCACCCCCAATGCACCCTACCTAAGGTAAGCTACATTGTTGTTTGATTGTTTTTCTAGGTTGAGTTTCTATTCGTTGGTCTTTTTTAAGGTTTAAGGCAGATCTCTCTTTATGAGAGAGTCTGTACCTTATCGGATTAAATCCTAACCCTTCTAAAGTCAAAATTTTAGCATCACATTTATTTTATGTCTTATATCTTTAATACCTGAGGGTGTACTTTATCGTGTAATTTTACACCCACGGATATTAAAGTCTACATCTAGACCCTAAAAAAACAAGATTGTAAAAGACTTTTTGATAATTTGGTCAAACCCTAATGGATAATCATAAACTGGTTACGATATTCATTTTGCATTTTAAAACATGAGAAAGATGCAATTTTTGTTTTTATGAAAATATGCTTAAAACAATTTTACGATTTGGCCGTATGCATGAAAAAATATTTTTTTATGTTTTTTGGAAGGGGAAATTAATTTAAAATATTTAAGATTTTTTTGAATTATTTTTGAAAATTTTTGGAAATTTTTTGGAAAAAGCTAGGTATTTTAATACCAGATTTGTATTTTACACTGTAAATATACAACTCGATATTATGCAAAATTGGTAGGAAAATATTTGAGAAAATTGCAATTTTTTGAAATGATTTTTGAAATTTTTTTTGATTATTTTCGTGTTTTTTTTTTTATAAATATGATATGATATTATAATATAATATATATTATATAATATTAAATATGTGGGTTGGGCCGAAATTGGCCGAACAAAACTAACTATTTTAGGGGGTGGGCCGAACCGGCCCAACCATTTGGGCTAGGCTAGAATAGGTCCAGCCCACCCCAAAGTTAATTATTTGCAAAATGTGAATAGTAGTAGTTCACATTCTGCATGCGGCTCACTTGATGAAGGAGTCTCGGCCGTGATCAGGAGGTTGAGATGATGGTTTGTGCGGCGTCACTAGGAGGAACGGTGGTCGTAGTCGATCACGGGGGAAGGAAGACGGATTTTGTAGAGGTGTGAGATAGGAAAAAACAACGACTGTTTTAGGCGTGGTGGAGGCCGGCTGGTGGTCTTGGTGACACGTGGTGGAGCTGGTGACGAAGAAGCTGAAGGAAAAGTGGTTGGTGGCTGATGAGGCAGCGGTGAGAGAGAAAGAAGAGAGAGTCGTAGAAGGTTGACGGGGGAGAAGAAAAATGGAAACAGGGGGATGGCTGGTTTTTTGTGATTTTTGGACCTGAATTTCTCCCTGCTCATGCCATGAAATCCACCCATATTTATAGTAGGTGGAAAAGGATAATCTTGTCTACACAGGGGAAAATTTTCAGCCCTTGATTGGGTTGGGAAGGATCCCAACTGTATGTTCAAAGTAGGCACCATGAATTGTCAAATCTGACAGTTCAAGGCTGCCTGAGTTGACATATTTAGGTCGGGGCCGCGGACTCCGTGGTGTCCCTCTGACTAAAGGGGTCACATGGGGTTGTAGAGAAATGTCAAGTGATCATTTTGGTTTAGGTTTTGTCAACATTGGTGGACATATGAGGTATTAAATGCACCAGCACAGTAGTCTACTTAAGTTGTCATTTCAGAGAAAAGTGAAGAAGAAGATGAATAGTAACCAAAACGGTGCTATTTTGGTAACGTTCATTTTGGTTCTTTGATATTTGATTTGTCTCATATACACCCCTGATTGACTTCAAACTTTCAATTTTATGCAATTGAGTCCCTAGAAAAACGTTAATTTTAACCCCGGATTGGAACTCCTTTTTCAATATGATTCCTGGTCTCTGATTTACGCAATTTAACCCCTAATTGACCATTAAACTTTTAATTTTTTTCAATTTCACCCCCGGTTTTTGTCAATTAAGCCCCCATAGTTTGACACTTTTTACAGATTGGTCCTTGGCTATGAAATTGTTCAATTTGACCCTTAATTGACCCTAAAACTTTAATTTTCTTGTGATTTTGCCCCTGATTTCAATCAATTAACTTGGTAACAATTAAATTTGGTCTCTTAAAATTCTAATCTTCTCAATTAAGCCCAAATTGGGCGCTCAAACTTAAATTTCTATCAATTAAGCCCCAAATAAAATTAATTTGACCCATTTAAATTGTAATTAAGTCCTTCCACTTAATTAAATCCATCAATTGGACCAAAATTAGTTCTTAAACATAATTAAAAAAACAATTGGGCCTATGATTAAATCAAATTGGCCTATTAAAAATTTAATTATGTCCCTGAACTTAATTTTTATGCAAATTCGTCCAATAATCATTTAATTTGACATTGAATTTGCATTGTTTCTTCACTTTTGGGCGTAATGGGGTATGATTAGGCATTGAATTTCCTCCAAAATTACAGCTTATTCCTCGGCCTACTTTCTCCACGTTGCCAACCTTTATTTTATTTTTTATTTTTATTTTGAAAAAAAAATGAATTTTAGGGAATAACCCAGAATTGGGTTATGGTAGTTGCCCCCCTCTTTACAATACTTACAATAGAAAGTCTTGTAAAAGACTTTAGATAGTAAGTTTGTAAAGAAGAAAAAGAAAAAGAGATAACAGACTCACCATATCAAGAAATGATGAATCCTTCTGAAAGTATTTGAAGTGAAGGATAGGAAGCACACTCAGAGAACAAACATAAAGGTTTTTCAAAGATTTTGAAATGGTCGAATTGTCATGGGTGACTTACCCAGGAAAAAATGAAAAAAAGTTTTCAAGGTGGTGAAAAATGCAGAGATTTTTCAAAGTGGTCTTGTTATAATGGGCGACCTGCCTAGGTGAAAAGCACAAAGATTTTTCAAATAAGTGAAAAGTATGAAGATTTTTCAAAGTGGTCTAGTTGTAATGGGCGACCTGTCCAGGTGAAAAATGAAATGAGTTTTTAAAGAGGTAAAAAATAAGAGAACTTCTCGAAATGGTTTCATTGAATTGGGCAAACGACCCAAATGGAAGATTCTGAAGGTGGTGAGAAATGCAATGACTTCTCAAAATGATTTCATTGTAATGGGCAACCAGCTCAGATGGAAGATTTTGGAAGTGGTGAGAAATGTGAAGATTTCTCAAAATGGTTTCATTGTAACAGGCCACTGGCTCAAATGGAAGATGAAAAGAGTTTTCAAAGAGGTTTGATTGTGATGGGTGACCTACCCAAACAAAAAAAATGAAATGTCTTGAAGGGATGACATGATAGGGCTCGTAGGCACACTGTTCAAGAGATGGAAGCTCAAAGGAGCGTTCGAAAAGAGATAAGACTCGAAGGGAAACGAGGGCTGAAAGGCGCACTCGAAAGCAGATAGGGTTATAAAACGCTCTACACGAGAGATGAGGGCTCAAAGGCTCACTTCAAAGGAGGCAGGGTTAGAAAACACGCTACTTGAGGTGTGAGGGCTTGAAGGTGCACTCGAAAGGAGGCAGGGTTAGAAAATGCACAACCCAAGGGGTGAGGGCTCAAAAGCGCACTCGAAAAGAGGTAAGGTTAGAAAATGCACTACCCAAGGTGGTCGAGGGCTCTAAGGCGCACTCAAAAGGAGGCAGGGTTAGAAAACACACTACCCAAAAGGTGAGGGCTTATAGGCGCACTCGAAAGGAGGTAAGGTTAGAAAACGCACTACTTTGAGAGGTAAGGGCTCGAAGGTGCACTCAAAAGAAGGCAAGGTTAGAAAACACACTACTTGAGGCGTGAGGGCTCGAAACCGCACTCGAATGGAGGTAGGGTTAGAAAACACACTATCCAAGGGGTGAGGGCTCAATGGCGCACTCGAAAAGAGGTAGGGTTAGAAAACACACTACCCAAGAGGTGAGGGCTTAGAGGTGCACTCAAAGGGAGGTAAGGTTAGAAAACGCACTACTTGAGGGGTGAAGGCTCGAAGGCGCACTCGAAAAGATGCATGGTTAAAAAATACACTACCTGAGGCGTGAGGGCTCGAAAATGCACTCGAAGGGAGGTAGGGTTAGAAAACACACTATCCAAGGGGTGAGGGCTCAAAGGCGCACTCAAAAAGAGGCAAGGTTAGAAAACACACTACCTAAAAGGTGAGGGCTTAGAGGCGCACTCGAAGGGAGGTAAGGTTAGAAAATGCACTACTTAAGGGGTGAGGGCTCGAATACGTACTCGAAAGGATGCATGGTTAAAAAACACACTACCTGAGGCGTGAGAGCTCGAAAACGCACTCGAAGGGAGGTAGGGTTAGAAATCACAAATTCATCCAATAATCATTTAATTTGACCTTGAATTTGCATTGTTTATTTATTTATTTTTTAGCATAATGCGGTACGATTAGGCCTTGAATTTCCTCTAAAATTGAAGTTGTATTCCCTGACCTGCTTTCTCCACGTTGCCAACCTTTATTTTATTTTTTGATTTTTATTTTGAAAAAAAAGTGAATTTTAGAGAATAACCCAAAATTGGGTTATAACAATCACCATGGATTTTGTGTCGGGATTTCCTAAAGGAAAGAAAGGGAATGATGCAATATGAGTCATCGTAGATCGCTTGATGAAATCTGCGTTATCCCTGCCAATAAAGATGACTGATCCGGTAGACAAACTTGCCAAGATATACATAAATGAGGTAATGCGGCTCTATGGGATTCTTGTATCTATTATCTCATATCGGGATCCTAGGTTTACCCCCATCTTTGGCCGAGCATACAACACACCTTAGGGATAAGATTGGATGAGTACTACATTTCATCCCCAGACTAATGGCCAATCAAAAAGAGTCATCCAAGTTTTGAAGGACTTATTAAATACGTGCGTGTTGGAGTTTGGAGGAAATTGGGAGGAGCACATAACACTGGTGAAGTTCACATACAACAATAGTCACCAAGCCACAATAAAAATGGCCCCGTATGAAACCTTGTATGGTAGGAGGTACACAACTCCTTTATGTTAGGAAGAAATCGGGTACAAGAGGTTATATGGCATGGAATTGGTTCAAGTCTCCACTAAGAAAGTAAGAACCATCAAGGATCGGATAAAAGCCGAACAGGAAAAACATAAAAAATATGTAGATATAAGGAGGAGGCCCTTCAAGTTTAGTGTGGGGGATCAAGTATTTCTGAAGGTAGCCCTATGAAGAACATGTTGAGGTTTGGATCGAAAGGGAAACTAGCTCCCCGTTTCATCGGGCCCTTTAAAATATTGCGGCGAATTGGGTCGGTAGCTTATAAAGTAGACTTGCCCCCGCAGTTAGCCAAGGTCCACAATGTGTTTCATGTCTCTTTGCTATGAAATGCTGACATGGATCCTACTCGAGTTCTACCCCAAGTTTCGGTAGAAGTCAAGGAAGACTTAACGCTTGAAGTGAAGCCCACAAGGATTCTAGATTGGGGAGTGAAAGAACACAGAATAAGAAGATTCCCATCATCAGGGTCTTATAGCGGAGTACTCAAATAGAAGAGGAAACTTGGGAAAGGGAGTCCGAAATGAGAAAGAAGTATCCCGAACTATTCTAACAGTCAGGTATAAAATATGAGTCCTTTTAATTTTGAGGATGAAATTTATATTAGGAGGGGAGAATGTAAAACCCAACAAAAAGATAGTAAATGAAACAAACTGAAGGAAACAAACTGGCCTACTCTAGGTGGAAAGTGTGGAGGAAAACCAGTCTATCCTAGGTGGGAATTGTGGGGTGGTAACCAGCCCTAAGATAACCCAAAAGAGGGATAAGAACAACCATGACCAGCACCCAAAACACCCCTATCTCAATTAAAAGGAGTATAAATGCATCCTTTCGAGTGCGCCTTGGAGCCCTCACCCCTATCTCAACCATGAACACTTTTATTGGCCTAACATGAAAAGAGATGTGCAAAGAATTTGTAATAGGTGCATAACATGTAGACAAGCTAAGTCTACAGTAATGTCTCATAGGTTATACACACCTTTACATGTTCCTAAGGAACCTTAGGTTGATGTTTCTATGGATTTTATTTTAGGTCTACCTAGGTTTAGGAAAGGAAAAGACTTTATATTTGTTGATGTAACCATATTATTCGATAGTTTCACCCACATCTACCTAATGTTTTGTCCATGTTTTATATATAAAATGCCTTGATATTTTTTGTTTTATGTTTTGAAGGCACTTTTGGATGAAAGATGCAAAAGGGAGTAAATTGGAGGTAATTGGCAGATTTGATGTTCAGTCAAT
>Ga0307518_10001202_pt1 | contig 19432 bp, 24 predicted proteins | sample 25_EM_MG_FD_203889 | JGI IMG/M metagenome (GOLD analysis project Ga0307518, IMG submission 203889) | Populus trichocarpa ectomycorrhiza microbial communities from riparian zone in the Pacific Northwest, United States - 25_EM | ecosystem: Host-associated > Plants > Roots > Unclassified | place...
TCTTTCTTAACCATTTCGGCCCTCCTCACTCATATATTACTTAGGTGGGTAGGAGGGGGCGTCGTTGACCTTACAGCATAGGGCTTCGGTTGGCTATGACTTGTATTGCAGGTAACCATTAATCTCTTGATCACCAAACAAAACTTATCCTACAACCCCACAAGCACGAGTTCACCAGAGATTTCAACCACTGTTCTATATGGACTAAATGGCACCAAAGACCACTATTTTTGAGTTTTGTTTTTGTGACCAAGTAACTAAGAGGAAAAGTCATACTACAAGTAACATCTATGTTTCCTGATGATCACCCTTCGAGTTCAGTTGCCATCTTCACCCTTTCAAATGCAGTATTCATGACCACCATCCCTGCTAGGTGCTTCGGATGACTCATTACTTGCATACGGCATCCCCATCTCCTGCAGCCCAGTCAACTGGCTTCTGGGGGGTACAAGCCTCGATTTCGAGGCCGGGAGACATTGTTGATCCACTGAATTCGCTATACATTTTTCAACCTTCTTCTTTTACATGTAACAATAGACAGCACAGAATGCTGTAATCCATATGGATATCTTCAGGTCAAGTTAAATTCCAATTCTCAATGCTTTTCCCCGCAAAGCCGTGCATGCCTCTGCCCCAGTATCATATATTCATTGAACAAACCTCTTGAACCAATCCGTCATCGCCTCTACCGCAACGCGTGCAGCTTCCACCCCCTCAATCGGATGCGATTCCTTTGGGAACACCAACATTTCCACAGGAACTCTTCCCCTCCCCTTCAGGGCGTGGTAAAATCCCTTGCCCTGGCTCGGCGGCACCCTCAAGTCATCCTCCCCAATGAGGAGTAGCACAGGGGTGCACACCTTGTCAACATGCGCGATAGGAGAGGCGGCGTACAGTTTGGCATAGAGTTCCGGGGTGATGTGTGCGCCTGGGCCATAGGGTTGGCCGAACTCGGCATATGGCCAGTCAGGGATGTCGGAGGCGGCGAGTTCTCCAGCGGATATGACGGGATTGCGCATGACGGCGGCGCTGAACACGCCAGGGTATTGACCGATCACTTATGTTTCACGATTCGTATCACCGTTAGCCACCTGGTGGCTTTGGTGGTGAAATGAGAGACTCACGTTGAGCGGTGATGAATCCACCGTGGCTTCCACCTTGTACGACCTGTCTGCCTTCGACTGAGATCCCTTTCTTGATTAGTTCCTTCACTGTTGCTATGCAGTCTTCGACGTCCAGTGTGCCGCATTTCCCGAGCAGTTTCTGGATGTAGTTTTCTCCAAAGCCCATCGAACCGGTATAGTTAGGCATTGAAACAGTGTCTAATAATGAGTGGTAAGGGTCCTTAGTTACTTTGTGCTGAGACAACTTACAGCCCTCAAGAGCTAGCGCAAGGACAGCAGGAGTGAAAGCTGTAGTGCTCGTAGTGTGAGGTCCCCCATGAATGATAGTCACGCATGTAGGTTTCTGTTCTCCTGTGGACTCTTTCGACTGGATAACTATGGTCTCTGTTGGGTAGCGGTGGGGAATAGGTATAATGCTCGCGGACAGTCTATCAAGTGCTTGTTGTACTAGGACGTGTTAGCGATATCGCTCTTTTTTCATAAATGCCAGGAAGCAGCTTACGATGTGTAGACAAGACGGGCTCATCGATTATCACAGGTGTACCAAAGGAACCATTTCCCTCCATGGTAAGTAGAACAATATGTGGGGGAGAGGTTGGTGTGCTCCTTGAACATACCACAGATCCGTATCCATCACTCGCAAGTAGGTTCCAATTGGAGAAGGGAGGGAGATCGGGAGGAGTGCTGTGGGTCTCGTTAAAGATATACCCATCGTTGACCGCCACAGAAACCAGCTCCGTGCGAGACTGCCACAACGATTGGGCGATGAGACAAGTACCCTTTTCTCGCTTTTCGATGAATGGATCCTCAAGGAGATTAAACTCAGTATACAATCCTGGGAAACCGACTGGGAGGTGGTGGTCTAACGCCTCTGACGCTAACAAAACACGGGGTGGAGATTTATCAATCAAGTTATAGGAGTGCAGAGACACTGTAGAAGCATGCGGTCCAAATGTAGGATTGGAAAGCCAAAACACAGTGGTAGGGTTCCTGTTCTTATCGAACAAGATGCGTGGAGATCGACAAGATCGACCGGGTATTTCGATTTTATTGGCCGTGCAGGATATAGTCTCAGCGTCAGGCTTTCCGTTCTGGCTGGGCAGGAAAAGCTCCCATATGCTGGAAGGTCTGTTGAAGCATGCTTTGATACCGAGGATTCTCCCATCTGCAGTTAATTCGTAGCCTGTGGCAAAAATTTGGGATTCTGTAGCAAAGGAAGCCTGGCCAAAGAATACGGGAACAATAGGGGGTTGGGAGAGGGAGATAGCCACCAAGGACAAGTCTTTCTTTGGAATTCTAGCTGTTGGAGCTGAAGTGTCCGCAGTGGGTTCGCGCCAACGGAAGATGTATAATGTGGGGCGTTTTTTAGTGTAGAGTCCTTCTCCAAAATTAGGAGTGTAACGAAACTTGAGGTATGGATCGTCTCCGATGTCATCCGCAGAGTCTGGATTGGCCTCGGCGGTGTAGATGAAAGCGGTCTCGGATGGAGAAAAAGAAAGAGACTTGGAAAAATCTTAAGGTCGCATGGATGAGTACGAGTAGATATTTACCAGAGGAAGCATTACCGTCTGTATGGAACGGACCGTGATGTTTCGTGACGTCGAGCGATGCCTCTAATTTTGAGTTGGACCATACTTCGACGAAGCGCTTCTTTCCGCTGTCGTTTGGTCCGCATGTTTCTCTCAGAATCGCCTGATATTTCTTGGAAGGGGATAATGCAAAGGCCTGAATGTCAGATGAGTCATAAGAGACAGTGCTGGACAAGATCGTCCAATCGGATAGATGGGGCTCTGGTCTGGACAGGGTAAATGTCTTTACGAGTGATCGTTTCGTATTTCTTTCGTGGTCTCGAACGGCATATGTCACACGAACCACTTTGGGGCGATCATGGCAGCGAGAGTGCAGACCATCTGAGTGGAACCATACCTGCTGACGTGGAATCGCTGGCAAGGAAGTGAGCAGCCGTAGGAAGGGGGATCTCTGCGAGTTGAGTGTAGTGCATCGGGTGGGGAAGGTTGCTTATGTAATGGTGGATGAGGTGGAATGTGCAATGTCAAAAACCAAAGTTCGAGGGGAAAAAACAGCAGAAACGGGCTGAGAAATGGCGAGAGAACAGCGGAAACGTTCCTTTTTAGGCAACCTCCACCGCACCACCGTCTCGTCGTCGAGAGCGTTGAGATCTTGAAAAGAGAATGGCGTCCCCGTCGGAAGACGTAGAAATGCAGGACTTGCTCTCGCCGTCCCCCAGAGGCGCTGCCCTCGTCGATGCCGCCATCCGCACGGTCACCGAAGTTCACGTTCTCACCAGCCGCGAAAACTCGCCCGAGCACGACACACGCACGTTCGTCAGCGACATCGACATCGACAACGACCTCAAACCGCCTCCCTCGAAGAAAATTAAAACTTCTCAATCGCCGCCCGGTTCAAAACCCATCTCTGCTGCGGGCGCAGGAACAACCGCAAAGCCAAAGTCGGCCAAAGCATCCCGTGCCCGCTCTCGCTCCCCAACTCCCCCTCCACAACGCCAGCCACCACTCCAAACAATCCGTCTCGACATCGTACTGGGCGGCCCAGACAAGTATGAAGTCGATATTACATCATTGGCAAAGGCCACTGGCCAACGCCCCACAACCCCTCCCCCGCCAAAACCAGACACCAGCGATAGCGACGGTGAAGAAACCGACCGCGCGAAACCAAAGAAGAAGAAGGTGCTTGTCACTATTCTTTCTACTCTCCTAACTCTTCTAATGATTATCTGAAGAAACATCACACGTCAGAGTACTACGACGTCAATGACCCCTTCATCGACGACTCGGAGTTAAACGTCGATAACCGCACGCACTTTGCTCAAACTAAACAGCAGGGCTTCTATGTCTCAAGGGGTGTGGTTGTCCTCATGAACGATAGGTTCGGCCCTCGTCCTCTCAGCAGCGATAGTCACTCATAGCCCCTACAGCAAGTCATCCAAGAAACCAAAGTCAAAGAAGGCCGCACCAGCCCAAGCAGGACCCAGCAAACAGGAGGATGGATCAAAGGATCAGCCTATCAGCCTCCTTGGGGAAGACAAGGTTGACAAGAAGCGGAAGAATTACACCATCATCGAAGAGAACGGCAAGAAGCGCAAAGTGCTCGACATCGTCTGTTACTTCTCCTTTCTTGATCTACACGTCCCCTCAACGTTGATCTATCTCCTCCAGCGCGAATTCGAGCCTGAATTGCAGGATTATTTGAATATCCTCAAGGCCCACATTGCCCAACGTCTGTTCCAATCATAACCTGCTGATACATGTCTGACCCGCATTTAGAGGACTGGAGTAATAGGGGCAAATTCCCAGCCGACCTCAAACCTATCCTTGCTGAAGTCGCCCTCAAGGCCATCAAGCTCGGGGAATATGATGACGACTTCTTCAACCTCATGCCCATCCTCTTTCCATATAATCGTTTCACGATGATGGTCAGCTCTCATTCTTTTATTGACTTGATATGTGTTCTGACCCTCTGATCAAGAAACTCATCAAGAGAACAGTGTTCCAAGATCACCACGATCTCCTGGTCAAGAGGCAGGACAATTTGCTCGAACAGCTTGCGAACCTCACCACGGTATACTTCCCCAAGGCCCAAGAGGAGTGGGAAAAGAGTGTGGCCGCTTGGCGTAAGTCTCTGCCCTATTCTATTCTTTCGATTGCGGCCGCTGACTTCCATTCAGACCGACGGCATGAACGGGCCAAAGCCGCCGCAGCGGAGACGGGCGCTGCGACAACACCGAGCGCAGTCGATGCCGCACATCAAGAAGACAGCGGCATGCTAAGTGGTGGAGAAGGCAATGATACGGAGAACGCGCCTGGCACGGGCAAGGCGGAGAATTCACGAGATGCGCATCCACCTGCGAAGAAGTATCGTCTCACAGAAGAGATGAGATCGATAATATGGCAGCTCGTCACGCTCAGCAATGAGTGTTGTCGGTTAGAGAACGAGAAACAGTACGCGGGCGTTCTCAATGTTTGATCTTCGGATGCTGACGCGATCCCGACAGCGAACTGGAAGCTACCGGTCAGCAAGTCAGCGAACAAGGTTCAAGGAAGGCTCTGTATCAGAAAGTGAGTACAAGTTTTCCCTTGGTACCCTTTTTCGTCGTTGACTTGGATCTCCACAGATAGTTGCGGCTTTCCCTCCCGGTTGGCTTAACTCGGGTCAGATATCAAGAGAAGGTTCGTTGTTGAATGTCCTCGTTCTTCTCCTATACTGACGCAAGCCCTTTTTTTCACAGTGAGTGCAATGAAGAAAAAAATGGAGAGAGACACCGCGGTATCGGATGAAGTGGCCAGTGTGAATCCCTCCTGACCTTCTGTCCACGCTGTACTCTGCCGAACTCCTGTTTATGGCCGTCTATTACTCTCGTTTTATATTAACTTCTCTCTTTTTACCATACATTATTTTCATTTGCCGTTCTCCGCCGTTCTTCGTTATCACTGCTTCGTCTCTTGACCGCTTTTAGAACTTGGTTTTTCACCCATAGCTTAGATCTCACACTAGTTCGCGTTTCCTTATCTTAACGGTTTCTATGCTTGGTGGTCCTATGCGTCTGTACATCATACAACTGGACGAAATGAGGGCTCTATACTCGACCACCTTGCTGAAATTGGAGCATGATCCTGACCCGTGTTGGCGTGCAAAATTGATCAAACAGCATGGTTCGGAGATCACCCTAGCGAAGCTTTCACCGACCGTTCGCCGTGAATACTCCAGATTCGTCCTGAATCTACACATGGCATCAGGACCGTGTCCAATTCCCGTAGAATTGCCGAAAAGACTACTCACCCATGGTCTATCTTCTCCAAGAACATACTTTCTTGGCGGGCGTTTGAAACACGACACCCTTTCAATCTCCTCCTCGCTATACAGTGGGAACAATATCCCAAGTTCGTAATTCACGTTCTGTAAAGACCAATACCAGTCGCAAGTCACCTCATGGCAAAAGAAAATGGGGACAGGGCAGCATACATTCAAGACTGGATTGAACCCCGACCCTGACAATGTTCCCCAAGCAGACGGCGTGAAATTGTGTGAGCCGACATAAGCCCAGCCTAGCGGCTGCTTAGGCTGTGCAGCGTTTCCACTCCCAGTCTCGTTGTCCGTGTCCGTCTCAGTCTCACTGTCCGATATGGTAATGACTTCGACTTTGCTCTTGCATTTCCCTGCTGAAGATGACGAAGGCGCCGCTGATGCCTTCGCAGGAGAGCCGAACAAATGCTGCTTTTGGCGGAAGGTTGCAATAATCATCTGGAGATGATGGTTTAGCCGGAGCGTACATAGGTCGCGCAAGAGCTGCGGACCTTGGTATGCATCAAGACTCTTCCGCCGACGCTATTCGAATCGTGGAAAAGTTCTCGAGGGAACTTTTCCCCCTGCCACTGATTGGTCCGACAGAACATTGTCCCGCCGCCCTGTTATTATGAAGAGAACCTAAGCACACCGGCCGAGTATCATGCACTGACATACAGGCTCGCCAAGCACAGTTTGTCTCACAGTGCGTAAACTTGGGAACAAGATCTTCACTGGTGGCCATGGGAGTTTTGCCCTTCTCGCCTTGGGTTCGTCTAACCAGTCTTCAGCCGATTCACCGCGCGCGGAATAATGGAATTCGTTCAACCATTGTGTGGAGTAGGTTCCGATGGAGGAACCCTACAATTACAAGTCCAACAAAATATCAGATGCGCCCGGTTTGTATATGGTTGGTCATGAGTGCTTACCTGGCACTCAATTAAAAGGTCTTTTGCAGACTTTCCGCTTCCTGTTCGAAGTCCAAGCTCTCGGACGGCTTTCATTAGTCTGGTGTGTCCGGACTGCACTACCGCAGACCAACCCTCGTGTTTTCCAGAAATAGAAGGAATCAGTTTGACTTTCACATTTGACCAATCCCATTTCGACCGCAGATCGTTGATGGTTTGCAAGGGGAGGTTAGGGTGCTAGGGAGTGTCCATGGAGCAATGCGGCCGGACAGACGGATGAGAACGCACGTCATTAGCTAGCATATTGGCCAGCGCGGCACGGACATTTACAGCTCGCAGAACGTTTTGCATGATAGATGGAAAGTCGTCCAGAACCCCGGGATCGTGTGGAATGGGTGCTTCGCGAGGAGGAATGTCTTGAAGCCAGACAGCCTACAAACCGACGACTTACGTATTAGACTTGGCCTGTACTCTGGGATGCGAAAAGATACTTGCATTCTCTATGTCGCGCCAGTCATAATCTACAAGATTTGCTGTGGAAATAACAACACGAAGCCGGCCAGTTTTGTAGAAGATCTGATAAACGCGGGTCTAGAGATGTATGAAAGGTATGACGGCGGAACAATTTACCAGCATGAACTATACATCAATACGCAGACATTTATTGTTGGCGTAATGAAACCACACAGATCAGGTAAGTCATACCTTCATGTGCTGGCATCCTCTCCCGTTACGCAAAAATGGCACGGTCATCACCCAGTTGGGGAGGATGTTCTTGATTTCGGCATTACCCAATGCACCCGGTTGGGTCGCCATGATGACGGGAGTGCGAGGGTCAAAGAACTCATATATCCAAGATACCGAGGTAGAATATGATGAAAGGATCGCAAAAGAGATTTGCGAGTTCTTGAGAAATGTTAGATCGTACCTTGGTCCAGCCAAAGTGCAGATCGAGTGGCACAACTTACAGGGCCAAGGATCTCCGAGAGTCGAAAAGTAGGCTTTTTATCTTGCCTCGGTTCGGAATGTAAATTTGCGGTGGGCCGAAGCTCGCCGTCCCAGAAAACTTGGTCGACCACACTGGGAATCTTGACATTGGACGCTTTGGCTTTCACCTTATCCTCAAGGTTCGAACTGCTTGAACTTGACGAACTAATGGAAGGCATAGTAGATGCTCGCTCATCAGTACGCTCCAGATTAGTGGATAAATATTGCCTCTTATTTGGCAAAGAACTGGGTTTATCTTCGTGGTCTTCGCCACGGTGTCGCTTTAGACGAGCCAAACGCTCCCTTTCCAATTGCGCGCGATCAGAGAGGAAGGAGCTGGATGGGGTTGACGATCCACTCTGGAAGGTCGAAGACACCGAGGATGTGTTCTGCTCGACTACAGCTTTGGTAGTTGGCTGTGTTGGTTCTGCAGGAGTAGTCGAGTCGGCTCTGGAGGCTTCCATAGCACGATGCAGATCTTGTTGAAAGCGCAGTTCGTCGTCGTCGGAATCGCGACTGTAGTCATGAGGTTTTGAGGAGCTGGATTGGGGTTTCGGGTGGTCCATCAAACTCAAGGCAATCGCCCTGTGAAGGGCATGGTCCTTGAGAAACATGTGGATTCCTTAGCATTAGACCAGACCTTGCTAGATCATCATCATGGTCCATGGCAGGTGCAATGGCTCTCGCTCAAGTTTGCTTCGCTAGTTAACTGAGCGTGAAGTGAGTGAACAGAAGATAATCACGTGACACGCATCCAACCTGTAGACCCCTGAGCCCGAAAAGGAATGAAACCGATCCATGCGAAGAAACACGATCAGCACCGATAAGTTTGGGGGCATACATTATCAAAAACCGCTGAATTCATCTCCATACAGCGAAGTGTCACAATAGACAAAGAAGACTTTTCCATGCGGCGATCGGCGTCTATGTTGCAGCGTTGCGGTGGCGGCGAGCACTTGATTCCGGGCATATGCTGTCCCTCTGGAACACAACTACAATAATATTGCGGGAATCAGAGGGAGTAAAACAGGGCCACTGCTTGCGACACCAAATGACTAAAGCTTAGAAGGGCGACGTATGCAGCCTTGGTTTGATCGGAAAGACACTGCCCAAGATTGTGTAGCTGCTCACTAGCTTGCCAGCAACAGGCTCCATATGATACATTGCGCCGCAAGAGCTCCGCAGGTAGTACCTTGCCTAAATTGAATGTCATCATAACATCACACTGACGGTCCCAGTGCTTTAAAGGCTTGGTCGTATAAACGATAGACTCTACTTCTTACCGGGATGCCGTTACCTTACTTTAAGAACAGATGTCATCACCCGGGATGCTTCCTAAAACGAAGCCACTAATACCACAGCAGGCCAGTGGTCAGTTGATACATTGCGTATCTGATATATACATGAATCCGACTTGTGTCCTCTGCAGTGCTCGCGGCCGCCCCTTGACAGTCATATTTGTAAGGTTAAGCGGCTAGTCCGCCCCCCGCTAAAGACTGCACAGGTGGTAGAGCCAACTTCACCAGCATAACAATACATATCTGACAGGCACGAGCCCACAGCCTGATGTCGCGAAGGCACTGCAAAGCACCCATTAAATGATCCAATACCTCACCATTCAAGGCAGATTCGAGGATCATATACCTGTTAATGGTGTAACAGGGGAGTACATATTTCCTGGCAGCGTGGTTCCTGGTAATGTATCACCAGACCGCCGCAAATCGTGGTATGGTGCACAGACGGCGAATTGACAATGGGCCGGTGTGGTTCGAAGAGAAAGTCGTTTTAACGGAAATGCTGGACGGTGTGGTCAATTTAGTGGCCTGCTGCCGGCCCCTGGCACGGCACTCCAATGAGGTTTGTCCAAATGTGCCGTGGGAACAATACGAACCAATGCGAGGTAGTAGTCGGTACTGCCTGTCGGGACACTAAGCTGTGCGAAGCTATCCGACGACTCACAATCATTCATACCCACTCAGGTATTACCAATGCACTGCACTTGCAGAATGGTAACAGACAGCCTATATATTGTCCCTTCCGCACCTATTGTCCCTTCCCAACAAACCCAACCCTTCTTCCGACCCCATTACATCCTCCACAAGCTTTAACTTATAATCGAAGCTTAGTAAAGTTCAGTTAATCGTCAACAACACTCGTAAGTCCAGCATTCGACACGTGCCTTGTGAACTCATGCGTCCAATAGAGCATGAAGCTGTCTTTGAATTCCATATTTCTCGTTACATTATCGACCTTTATCTTGATATTGACCTTGCTAGCAGAGAATGGTACGCTTTCATGAAACTTGCTGGCACGATGCTGACATCCGTAAAGGATCTGCAGCGCCTACTGTGGGTGGATTGAATGTGCATGCTGAAAGACAGGGGCCTCCTGGAGTTACCAAGACTGAAAGGCAGTGGTCTCCTGGGACCACCAAAGCCGAAAGACAGGGGTCTCCTGGGACTACCAAAGCCGAAAGACAGTGGCCTCCTGGAGTTACTAAACCTCAAAGCGTGTCCAACGATGGTAGCGCAAGTGGCCACGGAGTGAGGGAATCACCACCCTGGGATGGTGTTAGCAATACGCCCCATAACGCCTAGTAGGGAAACGAAGTACTCTTGTCTCCTAAGGTCCTTCGATTTCTTGGACGTTATACCTAGAAGAAACTAGTTTATTGTAGAAACTCGTACTCTACACCCACACCTAACGATGGAGTCATATACGCACATAATTATAGACGAACTCGTGCGCAGGGCAGATTTCTCGGATGTGCTGAGAACTGGGTGCGTCGGCAAGAGACGCTTGGCTGAGTATTTCAAGGAGAGTATTATTTTGAGACTTTCACGTTGTGAACGATGTTCAGGCATCAGAGCAAGCGCAGCTGGTTGGCCTTCCGTACAACTTGACTCCCGGACATCTGTGTCAGCTCGGGTAGTCCAGTAATCAGTGTCGGAGTAGTATGGTTTCGCGAGCTTCGGAGTTGTCAATGATTGAACTTACCAGAGCAGGTGGGAAAAGTATAGGGAATAGACAAGGCTGGAGCTTTGAAGCAGGATGTATAAGTTGGAAATATCCTCGAGGTAATGGGTTCTTTCCTGCAATCCTGGAACACAAATATTTACTCTACCACGTTGCTGTGCACTGGCCAAGGGTCTATCGATCTGCAGGCTGGCGAGATATTTACACTTGTTTTACTTATGCAAGTACCTGAGATATTTGATAGCGCGATCAATCAAATAGCAGAACTCAAGGTTGGCGGTTTTGGACGTGGTTTTGGGTATCGTTTTCAGTTTGACAAAGTGTCCCGGTTTTCGATGGTGTTCGCCGATTTTGGAATTGCGAATTGCGTCGGATGGCTGAGTTTCAATTCTCATCAGACGTGTAAAATGTAACAGAGGTTGTACTGTCACAAACTTTAATGGAGTGCCCAAACAGCGCAGAACCTTCTACACGTTGTATCTTGCTTGGAATCTCAAGTTCTGGTGGACCCTAGCCCTGATTCTGACTTGGCTTATAGTCCTCTGATGTTAGTATTCTGGTCGAGCGACGCTGTACGGTGACACGGTGAGTTGAAAGCCCAACTACTACATGTTGCGAAAACCAGCCACTCGTTTTGGACGCAACAAAAACCAAACCGACTCCAGAACGCTCGCGAAAACTAACTTTGAATTCCCCTATTAAATAGTTAAATGCATTTCATTTTTGCGAGGACTACGAAGAATCGAATTGTCAAATATCGCGAATATGCTACGCAGGAAGATGGGCAATATGTGTCTTGCATTTACTCAACTGCCTGAAAATAACCACAGGGTTACTACCTATCGTGGAGAAGGCCTACATTTTTTCTTCATCCCCACCATATTAGTCTCCATGGGCGTCTGACTTCTTTGTTGGACAGTTCTTCTCGTTCCAAGGGCCAGGTCACATACAGATGGTGTGCATGGCCTCATAGGATCAGGAAGTGATACGGAATCATCGCCGCAAGTTGGTGCGTGGCTTGTTATCGATGAACGTGAGTCAGGTCCAATCCTACTCTACTGTCAACGACACGCATAGATGTCATTAGTACCAGAATGTGAATTCTGACAAACACGGACATTTTATAGAGCCCCTTTCTCAATTACTTTGTCCCAAACGACGAAGACAAACGGACCCAGACCATGGACACGGCGGAAGAAATACATTAGCCCATTCCAAAAAATGTTTCTTACTCCAAACATGTGAGTAGAATCCGGGACCCGTGCCTCCCTGTAATGGTAGATCAATACCAGAAAAATGGTGCGCCGTGGGGCACGGTGCATTGCGTCTGTCGTGATTGATGGGTGGAAATGAGGCTTTCAACGTGTGCTTGGTAATGTTGATTTCGCGCATGTTCTGGAGTATAAATGACGATGCAGATGGTGGATCACTTTACTCGTAAGAGCCATCATGCACATCGCTCAGCTTTCGTCTCCCCTCAGTGCCTCATCGCTTAGAACCTTTACTTCTGACCAGCGTCAGAGGACGCTGTCCAGCTATAGCAGGCCTGGCACTCCGAATTCCAGTCGTCCGAAGCAAAAGGACGAGTGGCTCAAGGCCGCACAAGAAAGCACAGAGTATTTTAGATCACACGGTTCCCCGCTTCCCGTCGTTTGGGTAGGTAGATAGACATCTTCGGATTCTTGCAGCATTGACTTCGTCTGCTAGATCCTTACGGAGGGCAACCACATTCCTCCCAATGCAGTCCCATTCAGCGAGGATGCCAGCGGCCCGTTGTACATTGCTCGTGCACTCTTAGAGGTACACCTTTTCTCTTCTAAATGTGCACGCTGGTCATTAACTTCTGCATTGTAGGGACACCTTTGTGAGCATCATTTGTGATCTAGTACTATTGACCGTCTGAGCGCAATAGACCTCGGAAAAGCCGGATCACAGTTAAAGGGAGGTATGTTCACATACGCTGGAAGGGAAATCACTGTAAGTACCCGGCATCTGTTCGTGTTAGCTAGACTTTCTGACATCTTGGCAGGTGCCGAAATACGAAATTCTTGTGTGCGCCTCTCTGCTACGCTGGGGATTCGCGCCCCTGGAAGCAAACGGTGTTCTTCACAAAGGAACCGTGGTTCTGGCTCAGCAACGCCGGTCAAATCACTCCAACGTCCACGTGGAGTCCTTTAATACAAATCTTCGTCCCACTGATATTCTGCGCTATGTCCCTGACAAACGCCCCGTTGATGTTGTCAAAAAGCTCGCGTGCGTATTCCTACTCTGACACACGTGAATGATAACGTACTCTGCATGACACAGGGAAGTCAAGACAGTTATTCTAATGGATGATTCTATCTCGGTATGTCCCTTTGTTTACTAGGTGCATCCTTACAGTTACCACTGAGCCTAGATGACGGACGGTAATCTCTGGACACAAGCCATGGAAGCTGTCGGAGGCATAGTTGACATTGCCAACCGTCATGGTCCCAGAGGGGTCGACCTACATTTCATGCACCAAGAGGGATTTGCCGAAAACATGCACGTGAGCATCATCTCTGACATCGTTCTGTTCGTCCGAATTTTACTGATACGTTCCGGTATTAGTCTAGAGATGACGTCGAAAGGCTGTTCGATGGGGTCCAGCCCGATGGTAGGTGTTATTTTTCCGTGCCACAACTCTCATGTTGCTAACCCCAGTCAGGCGACGACACTCCAACGGGCACGAGACTCGCCCAGCTCATCGAACACTACCTGCCTTTACTCGAGGCCAGGGCATCCACGCATGAACCAATCACTGTCATTGTGATCACGGATGGTACAGCGAGTACGTGTGGTTTTCCAGGCAATGCTCGTCCACCATTGACCATTACATAAGCCGACCACGATGTACTTGTGCAATGCATCGTTGACACAGCGCGCCGTTTGGAGCGTAGTGGCGTGAAGGAAGATATGTTTGGTATTCAATTTGTACAGATTGGCACGGATGTGGCCGCGGCAGAGTCACTCCGTGCCCTAGATTTTGACCTCGAGGCCACATACAACATCAGGGTGTGTGTCGTCAGACTCATAGGTGCACAATTTAATCTTGTTATCAGGACATCGTGGCTGCTACTCCCTTCAATCCTAGTCAGGGCGTCTTCAACACGGAGTACATGCTCAAGATCCTCTTTGGCAGCATTCGTCAAGAGACTATTAGTACTCCAAGCTACAGGACCCAGCCCCCGATGGCGTCTCCACGACCAGGGTTTGCACAAAGTCCTCTCAGGAGTTTGACGCCGACTCTGTCTGAGAAGTCACTTTTTCCAAGGATGGGTAGTCCGTCCTTGACCCCAACGACCCCGAAACGTGGTTTTACCTCCCTTACTCAGCCACTGAGGCAAAGTCCACAGCACAAGCATCCCCTCCATTCCAGTGGTAATTCACAGCATGTTTCCAGCAGCTCTCAAAGAGAAACCGTGATAAATACGCTGGCGTAAGTACGTCTTTCCTGCTTCATGCTAGTGATTAATGGAAATGACACTTAGAAAAATCAAGACCGTTGTCTTGGTCGACGACTCAATGTCGGTGTGTACATCATACGGTTCCATTGTCATGGACACTACTAAACAATCTGATAACTGGCTAGATGACTGAAGGGAACCTGTGGCCCCAGGCTAGAGAGGCTCTCGGGGGCATTGTCGATCTTGCTAACAGTCGTGGCATTAGAGGCATCGACTTGCATTTTATGCACCAAGAAGAGTATTTTGGCAATATGCGGGTGGGGACCCTAAAACTGTTTTAGTGGATCAGCCTTAACTGATATAGTGATGCCAGTCGAGATACGATATTGCGAATCTGTTCGACCAGGTTCAGCCCCTGGGTACGTGATCATGTCTGAGTCTCAGTCTAGTACTCTTTGTGATTGTCCCTATTAGGCAAAGACACTCCGACTGGCGCAAAGCTTGCAGAACTTATCGAACATTATTTGCCCTTTGTCGAATCCAGAGATTCCACGCATGAGCCGATCACTATCATTGTAATCACAGATGGAGAAGCCTGTACGTCCACCTGTTAGGACCCACTTACATGCTCACCCTCTTGACCGGTCGTCAGCCGATTATGATATTCTTGTCCAGTGCATTGTTGACACAGCTCGTCGTCTTGAACGCGCGGGTGTAAAAGAAGATAGGTTTGGCATTCAGTTCGTACAGATTGGTACGGACCCATCTGCAGCACAAGCACTTCGCGCGCTAGATGACGATCTCGAGAGCACCTACAATGTTAGGGTATGTTACATCCTTACCTTGGCATATGGAGGGAGTGACGCCATCCCTAGGATATTGTGGAATTTACCCCATTCGACCCTGATCAAGGTGTATTTGACACTGAATACATGCTCAGGATTCTCTTCGGAAGTATTCGCAAGGCTCTCAGCAACGCCCCTAGTCATCAACACCAATATTCGTTATTATCGCCGAAGATGGGACCGGTGCAAAATGTTCTATCTGGGAAAACATCTCTCATCTCGACTTCGAGCATCCGGCCCCGCTACAATATCCAAGATCACCTCAGAGAACCTGCTGTAAAAGTACTTTCGTATGTGCCCTGCTTAGATAAATGGAAGCGTCTTGATCACCGCAATTTGAAGAGCAACCAAGACAGTTTTTCTGGTCGATGAGTCACTTTTGGTATGTGCACTGCGTGCTTCTTCCACAGCTCTGTCTCAGCTCAAATATAGGTAACAGAAGGGAATCTTTTGGGGAACCTTTTCTTCGAAGCTAGAGAAGCTATTGCCGGCATTGTTGAACTTGCCAACAGCCGGGGACTCAGGGGAGTCGACCTCCATATGCTACATCAAAGCGAATATGCAGAAAACATGCTCGTGAGTTGACCTCGCTGCCGTACTCCTGGCATAAGTAACATTTCGATATCAGTCCGTAGATGATCTTACAAACATGTTCGCCAAAGTTCAGGCCAATAGTATGTAGTGATCCCCGATTCCGAGCCCCTCATCTTGAAGGTCTAGCAGGCACAGATACTCCGACAGGGACAAGACTCGCTCAGCTCCTTGACCACTATTTACCCTTAATCGAGTGCCAAGAGTCCACGCATGCACCCGTAACTATCACTGTGGTGTCGGGCAGTGCTCCAAGTATGTAGCATTCCTTGGGATTTAATGTTTGCATCCCTCACACATTTTCATTGATAATGTAGCCGACCCCGATGTCCTTGTAAAGTGCATCGTCGCCGCAGCCCAACGTCTCGACAACAGCGGTGTGCGGTCAGATATGTTTGGCATTCAATTCATCCAGATGGGTATGGAGGCAGCTACGAAGAGCGCACTTCGTCTCTTGGGTGACAATTTTGCGGCCAGGCACAACATCAGGGTATGCTAACTAACCCCATACTGCACTCAGCCCACTGAATTTCGGTCCAGGATATCGTAGCTACCACCTCGTTCGACCCCGCTCAAGGCACATTCGACTCTGGGTTCATGATCAGGCTCCTCCTTGGAGGCATTTGGAAACTTTTTGAAACCCATCAAGCACCCCGCACCCCCTCCATCCGCGTTGCAACACCGACAAGTTCAGTGAGGGGATTGAACGTTTCCCTGCGCAACTTGCCAAGGTTCTGATATAAGCACTTTGATTGATCTATACTGCTTAACCTCTGAGTGTAATGTGTCGGGACGCCTCTTCTCCTTTTCGACCAATGGGTTGTAGCTGTACTTGTACCACAATATCTGCGAATGACGTTTCCACTGCAACCGCAAGCCATCATCCAGCAAACTTTTTGTAGATTAAAGAATGAAAGGAAGATAATCACCTTGTCTAACAAGGTCACTCACACCCGAAATGTGTCAACATTTTTTGAACGTCCGCGATCTCGTGTATTTCACTGTCCGTTGTAGTGACCAGTACATGTCAAATACCGATCTTTTGTATTCGTGCCATCTCCGATTCAATCACGATTGGTTAGCTGACATACATCGATTCTTACTACGACCACTATGTTAATGCTCGTTGTGTAATGGCTTCCTCCCGGAATGTGGAATGGTTGGTAATCGGTAGATGGTAGATATGTACCGTGGGTCTTACGTGTTAGACAAGGTGTTTGGCGTCTGCGACGGCGCTGTTCTAGTCATAATTGTGATGTCAAATTTGACGACCCTCGGACTCGTTTGCCAACATATCTTGCGTGATCCTCTGTACAGCCACCAAACAGTCACCCAACGAACCCAAGTAGTCAAATCGAAGTTACATTAGCAATGAAGCTCAAGACACAACAACCAGTTATTAATCCGATAGGCAACAGAGGCAATCCCGACTCCTGCCGCCCCATAAGACATCCAGGAATGTCATCATGTACTTTTGCCACGCCCGTGAACGGTCAATTTCTGCAGGTGCATCATTTTCTGCGTAAGGAGTTAAGGTTGGACACAACGGACGGAATTATCCGCAGGAATTGAGAGTCCCCTAGGCCAAAATGTGATAGAAGAAGACAGACAACCTGACTGGTGAGGTAGTTGGCGAAGGAGCCTGTCCTGGTGATCATGAGATATCATAGTAACGAGATCGTCAACCTGCCTCTCCGAAGGACGAGTGCCGGTACTTAACGATACTCCTGTTGTGTCTACATGCAGCATTGCCAATCTTCTGAACATGTCTCGGATGAGGAACTTTTGATTTAATTCGTCGAGCGTGCACCTTGTCACAGAAAGCGAGAACGACGCTGACGATGACGAAAACACCTGGTACACACATTTTGCCTCCTGACCATGGCCAGTAGTCAACTACTCCCAGACCTTTCGTTTCGTGCATTACTAGTGTACAGCGCGGCTAGACGAGGCACATTATAAAAGACACACTCACAATCTGTCGACGTCGTCTGGGATAAGTCGCATTGCCATGGAATGCGAACGCAGTGAAAGCGGATGCTACATAAGTGAATTTGGGTGGTCCTACCCAAGTCGTACCAATGTACAGCGCGGCGAGATGACACATGATAAAGGACACACTGCGATCTGTCGACATCGTAGAACGATTCAAACGTTTGGACTCTTTTCAAGCATATAACAAACAACAACAACACAAAAACCAAGCTCAAACTAACTCGGGAAGTGCCGACTGCGTCGGCACAGACCTTGCTTGATACATGGAATACTATACACGCCCTATGATAGGTAGGGTGCTTGTTTACTACAAAATACATAGCAAGAACAATCTAAGTAAAGTTGTTAAGTGGGGTGGTGGGCCATCATTGACATGCGGTGGTGGTGTTGTCATTGGTAGTGGTGAAGGTATTAGTGGTGGTTGGGCTGTCGTCGACAAGCGGTGGTAGTAGGGGCACCTGTGACGGGTCACGCGTCACGGATAGTAGATAGGGGTCGCGACCCAGGACCCATGGTAGCTCATACCCGCAGTACCAGTACTTTGCTAATTCACGGCTCACACACAGGGACTTCCGATGTATTAAATGAATTTACTACAATACTCCATAGGTACTACATGGAATAATCTAAGTAATGTTGGCCTGGGTATTGAGTTGGTGGAAGCTGCCATCTCTGTCGTTGCGCGTTGTCGTCGTCGTGACGTCGTGGCACTGGCCATCTGCGACATGTCGTCATCTTCGCCGTGCGTACGGAGTCATCGTTGTCGTCACCTTTTCCGTGCTGGAACGGGGTCGTCGTCTTCTCCGTGCGCACGGAGACGGCGTCGTGGTTGTCGTCACCTTTTCCGTGCTGGCAAGGGGTCGTCGTCCTCGCCGTGCGCATGGAGACGATGTTGGCGTCGTCGTCACCTTTGCCATACACACGGAGACGGTGTCGTCGTCGTCATCATCAATGACGTGCTGGCATGGGGTCATCTCTTTGTCGTGCGCACGGAGATGACGATGTCGTCATCGTCTTCACCATAGCATTGGCCATGGTCGTGGCGTCGACGTTGTCACTTCCGCCGTGCTGGCACAAAGTTGTCGTTGTCGTTGTCTTCGCCATGCCACTGGCCATGGGGTCGTCGTCGTCGTCGTCGTCGTCATCCCCTTCGCCGTGGCACTGGCCATGGGTGTCATGTCGTCATCGTCGATGCTGCTGCTGCTGGAGGTGGTGGTCGGTGTCATCGTGTTGGTGGCCCATCGTGGCTATCGTTGTCGCGCTGGTGGTCAATGACGCGGATGGTGGTGGTGGCAATCATTGTCATTGTCGTGTCGCCATGGCACCAGCCATCTGCATCGTGTCGTTGTCGTTGCCATCATCCGTGTCCAGTGGTGGTGGCGGCTGGTGACATTGAAACGGATGGTCGCAGTGGTAGAGGCAGCAAAATGGCTGCTGGTATCGAAACGGATGGCGGTGGTATTGTCGAAATGAACAGGTGGTGCTGGCTGGTGACGTCAAAGCGGATGGTGGTGGTGGCACACCGTGGAAGCGAGACGGGGCGGTGTTGACTGGTTGGTGTTCATCCTCATGGGCCCCTGGAGTGGTTGGGCTGTGACATTGACAGCTGTGGTGGTGTTGGCTGGCTGTCGCCGCTGCCATCATCATGTGGGCGGTGGTTGTGGTGGCCGCTGTTGTTGAGTTACTGTAATAAACAAAATAGAAAGGAACAGAAAACATACAACAGCAGGGGAGATCACACTGTGCGAGCATAGGTG
>Ga0307518_10001203_pt1 | contig 19432 bp, 17 predicted proteins | sample 25_EM_MG_FD_203889 | JGI IMG/M metagenome (GOLD analysis project Ga0307518, IMG submission 203889) | Populus trichocarpa ectomycorrhiza microbial communities from riparian zone in the Pacific Northwest, United States - 25_EM | ecosystem: Host-associated > Plants > Roots > Unclassified | place...
AAATCCATTCAATAAGAAGGCATATAACATAAAGAAAACAAGCAGAGAAGTGCATAAACCAATTCCATATACTTCTCATTACTAGGTATAATGTTTGTATGTCTGAGTCTCTCTTTTTTACAGAAAAAAATAGGGTGGAGAGAGAGCAATGCCTCAACCACCAACCAAAGACACTGCTTGCCCTAATGAATTCTCTATGAATTTTTGCTGCCTAAAAAATGACCAATGAATGCACACTCACTGAACAAGAAGATATATCCTTGCCCCTTCGATAGCCAAAAAGGATTTTACAACTTCGAATCTCAAAGAAACAAATAAATAAATAGGAATATTCTACAAAGGAGCAGGGATGCAGAAAAAGCGTGTAAACCACCAAAAAAGGGGGTAAATTTACAACCAAGTAACACTACTGACCAAAGAGCAAGATTCCTTGCCTACTTCGCACCAAAAAAAATAAGAAGAGCATGCTTGAGCCTCTTTATCTTTACTCGTGTAAGAATTGGAAGGCTGGGTTCTCGAGTAGTTCCTCTGCCGGCTGAACATCCATGAAATCTTTCTCTTGCAGTGAATTAGAAAGGTCATCCACAGAGAAGGGAATGCTGTATTAAGAATAATCAGTTTGATCATATTGAAAGATTGAACGTAAAGACATTTGTTTTAGTTGTTGTGAAAAGACCACTTCATAGAAAAGCAATCATAGCACTGTTGCTGTCAAATTACATGCTGCTGTGAAATTACACGTCTTATTAATAACCATACAAGTGCTTTCTCTATGGAGCAACTCCTTGAACCCCGAGTGTAATGCTTAGATTTTCTACCCATGGAGTGATTCCTTAAAATCTACTAGTGGAGGCTAGTAGTTTCTACCTTGTTCCATTTCATTTCTTACAATTCAAATTTGTTTCCAATTTATAAACCCCAAATCACCAAATTCTACAACCCTGAGCCTAATACAGACATCTAAAACTTCGCTAAATGGTCCTGCACTGTGCAATCATTTTTTTGTACTTAATCTTATAGATGTAAAAAAAATCATATACATCTTCAAAGAACATGCGCTTTCCTACTTCTACAGGATAGGAAGAAGCTTTTCACATTAATGTTCTGCATATCCAAATATGTAAGAGAGGATTTTTTTTTTTTAATAAAGCTTCTTCTGAAATCTGAATCTACTTCGTATAGTACTAAATCGCAAGTATGTGAAATTGAAGAAACTCTTACCCAGAATTGTCATCCAACAAAAAGGAATTGCTAACAGCACTGTTGGAGTCTTCTGTCATCAGTACCCTCATGCTAGAAATGACCTGAAGAGAAATCATAGGTGAAGTCAATGATCATTCAAATCCAGTTGATAAGGTATATAAATCCAAAAACACCATTATTAAAAAATTTAGATATAAGTACTTACACCAGGTGACACGCTCCGAGTATTATAATTGTCGTCCCAATATAGCGTACATATTCTATATAGTTGCTGAACACTCAAGATCTGAGCAATCAAAGCATTGATGTGAGAGAATTGCATGAAACAAAGAACAAAACAAATTGCCCAAACATAAATATAAAACTGAAAGGTGGGGTATGCAGAGAAATAAAAACACAGCCTGAATAAAAATAAAAATAGGGCTGGTTGCACAAATCAAGTTTCTCAAAACTGCTCTACCGAACCATGCAAGCAGATATACATGTGTACATGCACAGAGAGACTTACAGGGCACAGATCATTTGTGATTTCATCGTAGGATATTCTGTACTTCTGATGTATGACCTGTGAACCAAAATTATTAATAAAAGATTCAGTGAAAAACACGGCAAGAGATTTAGTGGTTTAAGACTCAGAAGAGAAGCATTCTTCTAGCATACCAAAAATCCAACAGCCTGTCTTATGTGCTTGAGTTCATCCCAAGATGAACCTGCATACTGCAATCAAAGGAGGTGAAAGCATGAGAATCAGGGAAATTTACACACATGACAGACAAGGAATCTACATCGCAGAAAAGTAAATAATCATCACAAGATAAGCATAGTGACAGTAATCTGACAAGTAAAGGCATATCAGATTACCTCTTCTTTTGCTTGGGCACTCCATAGCTCTAGCTCAGCTAACCCAGATTTTACATATTCACCATTGCTAAATGTGCAACACTCACGACGTAGGAGAAGACTGGATATCACAAGGGATTCCCATATAAGAAAACCTTTCAGCAAAAAAATGATAAAATCAAAGGACCGAAATGACTAAATACCTGTTAAACAATTGCACATTGATATATGAGAAAGTTTGAGTATAGATCTTCTGGATAAGAACTGGAGGCACCTGAAACACCAATAACTGTAAGAACATCTGCATTTTAAAAGAATATTAACAGAGAAACCGATAAAGATCGTACAAAATTTTGCTTCAATGTACTCAGGAGAGTGTTTAGACTATCAACAATGCTCTGCCAGTGACTTAAAGGAGAATCTTTCCCAAAGGACCGTCCAGATCTTAGTACACTTCCCTTGGAAGTCCTGGGTGCCTAAATTCAGCATAAAAACAACTTGACTTAAAAAAATATTGCTTCAAAATATGAAGGGAAATGAGACTGAAATTGGCTCCAAAGCAATTGCAAATGAGAGTGGTGAATCAAACAGAATACCTGAATGCATAAGGAAAGCAAAGATGCCAACTCCTTCTTCAAGTTGTCTCGAATAATTCCATAAATTTTCTCTACATATGCTGCAAGTTGTTGCTTGAAAAGCAAGGCTGGATATTTTGCCTCTACTTGGCGCACGACAGCCAGTGCAGCAGCAGCAGCAAGGTTGGAAGAAGATGGTGATGAGCGAAATCCCTGGGATTGACACAGAAGCCAATTTAGAGAAAGAAATCCACCTTTCGAAAGAGGAAACTTAACAAAAATTCTGATACCATTGTCATCCGCCCAAACAAGGATGTTGCCGAGGGAGGTTTCCGTTGCGGAGTTGCACTAGCACCAGCTGCCTTTATACTTCGTTGCAGTAAAAACAATAAAGTAGATGTATTTGATAACCAGTAAGCCATATGTTCATTGTTTTCTTCATTCTGCAATCAAGAATACAGTTATGGTACTTATGCTGTTTGATCATTGTTGAGTGGAAGTTGTAAGAGCTCCAACAGTTCAACTTATGTATCTCCATCCATGATATTCCTTGTTTAATTAATCATTTCCCTCCAATTCAAGAATGCCTTTTAAGGAACAACCATCATAATATACCCGGTTACCTCAATTGCTGAACCAATCATTTGAATGAGACGATCAAACACACTAGTCCTTTCTGCTTCAAAAGATTTCCAGTGGAGAAGACATCTGTAAATGGTAAGCGCAGCAACAGGCTTTCCATGACTGAACCCGATGTTATTTGTTACACAGTTAATAAGCGCATCAATATTCTCCTGCAGCAAGAACAAGACTCAAAATGTTGAAATTACATTAGCCGATGCTCTGCATAAGAACAAACGCAACAGATGAAGCACATCCCAATCTTTGAAAGCACATACATGTTGACGCTCAATGTGGGATCTCCTAAACTTGCTGTCTGACTCTGTGCCATACGTCTTAACCGGTGTTGCACTCTGTGGCTCCTGCAAAAATAACTCAAACAATTATTAAATAACACAAGCGCAGTTACAGTAAGTAGATGGTCAAAGAAAAGAAAATCATTACATTGGCTTTATTCTCATCGTTCAGATGGTGGCCATTTTCCAAACTCTGCAATTAAAATAAAAACAAATGAGAGAAAAGAAAGGAGAGGGAGAGTAAACCAAAACAAGCTTGCAGAAAACATTCACCTGAGTTGGTGGAATTGGAGGACGCTCTGGCAGCTTCTTTGCAGGTGTTTGTAACAGCCCTTGCTGCCGAAGAACTTGGTTCTCCGTTTCAATGTCAGAAAACTTTTCTTCAAGCCTAACAAGTCAAAAGGGAAAACAGAGAGCATGAGTATCAAGGGATTGCTATGAACACAGAATAGTCCAATTCCCACATTGTGCTAATCAATGATCATAAAAATCCCTGCCCCCTCTCACAAACACAGCTTAACCATGAAAAATACCTATGCATAGCAGTCTTCAATTCAACTATTTTTGATTCTGCCTCCAAAGCTTGCTTCAATCTTTCCTCACTTATTCTGCTTGTCTCTTCGAATTTTTTCTCTGTTTCATCAATTTTCTTTTCCAGTGATGTTACCAGAGCCTGAAATTAATCACATAAAAATAATCAAATTAGCGAAAACGAATTCACAAGTAATTCACCCCAATATTGGAGAGAACTTCTGAGAAGCCTTTACTTCATGCAGTGATATAAATGTTGGCATCATCAAGCAAAATAGAGATCCTTAACTATCAACCCTCCTTACCTTGAGTTTCTCATTTTCTATAGTAAGCTTCTCCAGGGCCACATGGTCTACTACTGGAACCTCCTGTATAACAGGTACTTTCTCTGTCACCTTTATGGCAGCCTCACGTTCCTTCACTAGCATTTCTTTAGTTTCTTTGAACTGAAGTTGCATTTCTTGCAGAGCAGATTGTAGCTTTGCATTTTCTTGTGTTTTGGCCTCTTCCACGTCAGCCTACATATTACATGTGAAACATAAAGTTATAGGATGAGATATTCAAGGTTTATTTAGTTTTATATTTTGCCAAAGTATATTCAGCAGTTAAGTGTATCAGATATACAAAAAGCATTCACGTTGGATAGTCACAAGAGAAGCAGATAGCTTAAGCAGAAGTTATAGGCATCAGCGTTAAAAAGCATTAGCATACAGGAGCGTTGTCCATGCACGTTTTTGGAGTTCTATTTTTTGTTGAAGCTACATGTCCAACAGTTAAGTGTCTCCTGTACTTGGTCTTAATAGAGCAAACAAGGAGCAGAAAACAGGAACAAAATGGAAGTTTTTAAAACAATAACTGCACACTTATTCTTACACTTGTTTCAGCAATCACTTTACCCAAATTCTAGAGTGCTATAAAAAACAATTGAAAAGCATGGACATAACTAAAAGAAAAATGACTAGAGACAACAATTAAAAATTGATGGAATTTGGTCCCATTTTTAGACGGATACAAATAAAGCTCATTTAATAAGTTTATTGGTGTGTTATCATACATACCCTCATGCGTTTCTCCAGCTGAAGTCTCCATGTTAATTCTTCAACTTGCTTTTCCAACTTATTCTTGGCAGCCTGAAGAGCTCCTGTTTCTCTTGCAGCCTGAAAAAAAAGAAGAACAAGAAGAATTCATGTAGAAGAACCTCTAAATATACATAAAATAAAAGAACAGAACAGCATGTGCACCTGCTTTGAGAGAACCAAATAATTTTTAAATACAAAACTAGAAAACATAATAACACAGGCACAAAGTCCAAACTCCAGACAGCTTGAAGAAATCCAGGAACAAGAAAAACTAATTCTCTATATTTTATTTCCAAATGCAGTGGAGTGTGGTTAGTTCTTTCACAAAATACAGATTAAGCATTAAAAAAAACTAACAGTCGCATGCAACCTTCCTAGCAGTGCAGGACACAGTACACTGACAGGAAGAAAACCATGTAATAGTCTTTTCATAGCACAAGATCTGATGGAACAAAAGAGAAGAAAATACAGCTTCCATCCTCAGCTGTTGCCCAAACCATGCACCATAAGATCCAATGGAAAAACAAGAAAAATAAGGGAAACTGACCATCTTAAGATTTCGCAGTTCTTTACGAGCAACTCTTCCTCTCCATGCACATTGCGTTGTGATTGCTGCTTTCTTTAACTTCTTATAATGTAATCGGGCCAGGTATTTGCGACATTGACTCTGGGTTACAGAAACAAATTGAACAAATTCAAATCAGCAACACAAAGCAGAAAAGGGAAATCAAATCATTGCTACATGAACAGAATATTATTACCGAAAACTGCTGGAGAAAATATTTGAACTTGATGATTGATTTCTCAAGAATATCTTACCTGGATCATAATCGCTGCTCTAGTCTGCCTTCTGAAGCGTAAATCATCCCGAGCAGCCATCCCACGCATGCCTGTTTGAATCGATATAGCAGAATAACACAAATCTTTATAAGCTTTCCTAGCAATATACATGCGTAAATCTCTTTGGATTCTCAGAGAAGCAGCCTCCCTGCGCATGTTCTCATAGACATGGCGAGCAATTTGTCCTGCATCAAGTACAGATAAACTCAAGACAATTAGAAATGAGAATACATGCACCAATACAGCTTTTAACACCATATGTTACCTCTGCATGCAGATTGAATCTGTATTGCAGACCGACGAAGTGTAATAAAGCTTCTGCGAGACAAATATGACCGGACTTTCCTCTGAATAATGCTAGCTGATCTTCCTAAGACCTCACTCCTACGAGCATCCAATTCTGCCATTTGACCAGCCCTAAGAAATACCTTGGTTTTACCAATCTGCAAAAGAAAATGGAATGTCATGGTAGCTCAAAAACCTTCTCAGAAGATCACTGCAAGCCCACATGAGAATGCATGCACAATTTCAAAAGAAGCTTTATTATTAGAGCAACCATTAAAAGGTGTTAAAATTCACAGCAGCTGAGGAAGGGCACACAACTCTAAAAAAGAAGAATGCTGCGAGAAGAGGGTTTCTCACTTGTCAAATAATTACCTGATAGCCCGTGAGCCCAACCTTCTCAAGGAGCCTCTTGCAAGCAGTGACTTCATCCGAACTAACATAAAGTATATGATGAAAAAGTCAGGATCTTCAATGCTTGGGAAGAACATCTTATGAAAGAAACAATCATATACCTCCCATCCAAAACTTCAGGTGCGAGAAGGCCAAATCGATCTACAAATTCATCAAATGTCTTTCTAGTAGGAAATCCAGCACAACTAATTCTAATTGCCTCCATGACTCCCTGAGATGAGACACGCAATCCGTATTGGATTGTAAACATTCAGGCAATTCTAATTACAACAATAAAAAATTCACGGACAGAGAGTAATAGACAGTAACAATCTCACCCCACATCGCAGTTGTTGAAGAGCATTCTTATTCTCAAAGATCGCTGGCTTAAGAAGATTATTGGGCTTTACACATCGAATGTAATGTGGCTCAGTTGCACTGAGAGTTTCAAGTAATGCTTGCAGTTGTTGCTGTGGAAAGTACAAATCAGAACTTCATGCCCAAAAAGCAGACAAAGCACATCATAATGAAAAATAACAGACCATCACACCTTAAACCGAGAACCTATTGAAGAGAACTTTGATTGTTTGGAAGATTCTTCTGCTAAAGGTGGAAATAAACCCGACACAAAGGAACATTTGGAAGCGCCCATGAGTGCCTGATGTTCAGCAACAACATAATCTTTGTTCTTGTCCAGGAATAATTCTGTTTGATATGTGACCTGATAATTATCTCAAGTTACTTGCCAGTGTTTCAAAATTTAAAGTTCCTTATTTTTTTACAACATTCAGTGTATGCCATAAGCAGTCAGCCAGAGACTTACATCACCAGCATAATGGCAAATTGTGAAATCACTTCGGGCTAATTTTGGCTTGGCAAACCGCTTGTGGTTTTTAAATGTCTGGTATAACTTTTGGGCGAATGTTTCATGTGTTGATCTTGGAAACATGCTACAAAGTACAAAAGACATGAATCAGCTATCCTACAATAAGAAAAAGTCAAAGACTGATTCAGGGAGAAAAGGTAATGTTTGCCAGAACTTTTAAGTCACTGGTTTTATTGTGTGCTAGAAGAGAATGCATACAGCAACTTTGCTGGCATACTTACCAAGCTTCATCCAGAAGAGCAATTATACCACCAGGTTTCTGAAAATTCATTGGAAACAGTGAATATTGACAAAAAGGTAACCCATGAATGAAATTAAAGATTTCATTGATGCCTTTTCAGTTTCAAAAAGAAATGGTGAGCATTTGACTGTTAACACAGAAGAGTAAGACTAACATAAGTTCCAAGACAGTAAGAAAAGAATCAGTGTGGCACCAAAAGTAGTGTCACATTTGTGGCATATCTGGTTGGAGAGAGATGCTAGAATCTTTGAGAACCAGTACATAGACAAGGTTGTAGGATTCAATAGTTTTCATCTCTTCTTTTGATGTAAGGTTATAAATGCTCTAGGGCTGTACTTAGCTGATATTCAGGAGGACTGGACTGCTCTTCTATGATAGTTCTTTGTTTTTCTTTCACATTAGGAAGATGACTTATTCTCCATCGCAATTTCATAATTCTTTTCAGTCAATTAAATATAATCTTCTTTTAAACTTTTTTTTTTAAAAAAAAACCCTCTTTATCGAGATAGTGAGATGAAAGTTAACAAAAATCACTGCATCAATATCTGTCACAGATGCTACACCATCCATTTGAAATCCACTTAATAATGAAAGAAATTAATTGCATAGCATGCAGCAGACTCGAATATCATTTACCACGATTAGAAAAAAAAAATTAAGTGTGTTACAGCCGATTAAGCCATGCCAGCAAAAACTTATGTAGAGGTTAAAAAACCTTTTCAATGAGATCCAGAATATCTTGATTATCAACGAACTCAATGTAGCTCCAATCGATTTCTTCTTTTGTATATTCTTCTTGCTCCATTTTGAAAACATGCTGCACAAAAGAAGGATTTGCATCATAAATTATACAATATAATGAGAAATAACAAGGGCCTCCTTGTATGGAATAGAAAACTTCCGTAAATGTACCTGATTGAAATGCTGCTGAAGCTTCTCATTTGTCAAATTGATGCAAAATTGCTCAAAACTGCAGGAACCAAATGATACCAAGCATCAGATGAAAGAATCAAATAGGCATCTACAAAAGGTCATCACAAGGTGATTGGTTCAACTATCATTGACGTCTTTGCTCTGCCCTCTATGAAAGCAGAGCTAGTGGCTATTCTATATTGAAAACATCCCCAGAACAGCACACGCTATCATATACTCCAGCACATCCCAAAGTGATAAGAACATTGACTGGGCATGAGCTCCTCTCTCAATGCCCGCACGAGGCAAGTACAGTGCTCCAACAATGATGGGTGAAGGAAGCTTGGTGGAGTTTCTTGAACCAGTGCGATTACAAATGCAGAAACATTAAAGCTGGAAGACAGTGATTGGCCTAACAATCTTAGTTTCTTTCTCAACTAATCTACACAGCCTAACCATACTCTACACCCTAGCATCCACTCCTACATAGCACAGATTCTATTGCCTCAAGACATGATGCCGGACTTGTCTTGAGAGGCACAAGTAAAACTTGTACCGGTTCTCTTAAAGAACTAATCAATTATAAAACAGAAAGGCATACCAGTTAAGCACCTGTTTGTCTTGAAACTCTCAAATCCATAAATATCCAGCACACCAATTAAGTACTTTGAGTGAGGGTCTTGACCAATTGAACTATTAATCTTATCAACAAGCCTGCAGAAAAAACAAGGGAAACTATTAGATAAGATGAGGATCCCGAACAGCGGAGTCAATGCTCTGAAGAAGTCAGCATAATTTAACACTGTAACCATTAATTAATGTGCAAGGAACATCCTGAAATAACTTTCTAAGAGTATGAGAATGAAACTTACCAATCAAACAGCCTTGAATACACAACTTTTGCCAACGCGTCTCTACTAACTGCGGCAGATTCGGGATCCAGCCACTTTGTAATGGTTTCATCACGGGTAACAATTACACGTTTGCAGAGAGAGTCTTCCAATGCTTTTGAATCACACCTAAAGAAAATCATGATTTCAGAAGCTGCACTTCTTATGATGGCATAAAAAGTGTATGTGTTGTTAGAATAGCATGGCTTTTAGAGTGTACGCATGTGGTTAATGAAATTGATTCTTTACATTAAAAGCTCAGCCACAGTTCTTAAATGAAACCAAGACTTTTCATCTTTAGGCACTGATGAGTCCATTTCCTTCCCTTTTGCAAACTCAATGTTTCCAAGATGGAGGACTGCAGCCACAACTCGAAATATGGCATCCTGAAAAGCATAACAGAAAGATGACAATTAACATTTAATGAGATTTCTATCCTTTAAAGACACTGTCTTTGAGAAATAGTTCCATATACCTGCTCTTCAGCACTTATTCCAACAATCTCCATTGCTCTTCTTGTGGCAATGTATTCCTTGGAATCATCCACAACATCCAATTCATAGCAATTTGATTGATTAAGATAATGGAATGTTCTTGGATTCCCTAATTTGTACTTTTGAACATCCTTCAGCATAAGGAAAAGAATTTACACTAAACATTAGAAAGTAAGAAATTCAACATTTGAATGTTTATGAGTAATTTTTAGAACTGTGGCTATAATTAAAGTCCACCAAGCAGAAAGGAGACAAATACTAGTATATTGATTAAACAATAACTTTGGAGGCATTAGTTTTCAAATGAATTTTGGTTTATATATATCACAGTTTGATTTCATGAGACAAAATACAGTAAAAATTTCAAAAAAGTGAATCTTACACGAGTATAAATTAAGCTGATAAAAGAAAGCGATATTTGCACTCCATGAAATTTATCACCAAAGTACCAAAAAAATGAATACAAGTTGGAAAGAGAAAACAAAACTCTTACAGAAGGGGCAGGATCTATATCTATTGTCTTAAATTTTGCGAGAAGCAACAATCTGTAAAGCAATCTAGACAAATTACCTCAGGGGGTGCAGCGCAAAGCATGTAAAAACAGTGGTAATTTCTCTCAGGATCAGAAAGCTGACAAACACGTGACCTTTCTAGCAAATAAGTTCTGATAGCAGCTCCTGAAATCCGTCCCCCCTGATCAAACTGAATCTCCACGAACTTACCAAAACGACTACAGCATTCAAAGCATGCAAATAAGAACAGAGCCTAATCAAGCTGACAAAATAGCAAAGTATTAACAACATATACATTAAGTTTTATGATAGGTCATCCCACCTTGAATTATTGTTTCTAACAGTCTTTGCATTACCAAATGCTTCCAGAACAGGATTAGACTGCGAAATGGATGAAATACAACAAAAGCAAGCATGTCATGGATTATCTAATGGCAGAAATAGCAAATTTCTCAAAACTTCCAAATAAAACTGAAATTGTGAGACCATATCACCTCCAGGACTTGCTGCTCAACAGTCCTCCCCTCAGTTGCAGCTCTCCCTCCCATGTAAGCAAGGTAGCGCATAAGCAATTTTGTGCTTTCCGTTTTACCAGCACCACTCTCACCACTAACTAAAATTGACTGGCTTATTCCTTCATTCATCATTAGTCTGCATCAGCAGCAATAGCCTTTTCATCGTCTAACAAGAAAAGTTATAAGTACACAAACTGTCAATTACTAACAATTTAGTACCTGTATGAAGCATCTGCAACAGCAAAAGGGTGTGGGCTCAGCTCACCAAAGCTTGCCCCTTTATATTGGGCCATCATGTGACTATTATACAGATGTGGTAGCCTCGTAAAAGGGTTCACAGCAATCAATATATTCCCAACGTAAGTCTGGGGACACCATTACAGTATCAGTGTCAATAGATTAGAAAGTGGATAAGAGCATGCACCAGTTCGACTTAGCTACCCGACACCAACCCTCATAAAAAGAAAATGCAACCTTTTGCTTTTGAATACTCACATAAATTTCGTTCATGTCATATCTCGATCTCAAATTCTGTAGGACACCTGGTTCATGCAGATAAGCCAGTTTTGTCATGTCATCCACTCCACATGGAGGGGCTTCAGCATCCTTAGGGTATGTTTTGGAAGCCTTGACAGTGACCTGTAGTTTTCCAAGATTACAGAAAAAAGAAACCCAAATTCAGCACATCTCCTTTCTCATTGCCATGCATTCTCAGTAATATAATTAAAAATTATATATATGATCAAATTTCATGCAATGAAACACAGAACTTCAGTGGGATATATGCTTGATGACAAAAACAAACCAACTAGGCATGGCAAAAGAACGAAAGTAAATAATAAGTCTGAATTAAAGTTTGGGCACATCAAACATGGGCATTGTGGAGTCTTAATAAAAGCACTCACCGTCTTTCCAGACGTGCAGAGGACCTTAATGTCTTCTTTGTTTATCTCCACAACTTCACCATCTATCCAAGCTTCATCAGGGTCTTCCAGCCAAACAAGAGATCCAACCACCAGACTGGCAGCAGAGGCCTACAAAGCCAAAAGTGTCAATGTTTTGCCTCTTAAATTTATCAAGTCATACTATGCCACCCAAATAAGATACAAGCATCAGATATGGTATTGTTATAGTAAATGAGCACTTTTGACTGTATATACCCATCGATGATTGTCGAAATGGTGACCAAGAATTTTCAATCTCCATGAATCGACTGAGAAATAATTTCTACATCTAATTCCATAAGTATACTAGATACACCGAACAATAGATACAGACTACAGGAACATTTCAGCTGTCATTGTTTCATCATTCGAGTTGCTCATGCAGAAAATACAATCTCCCTCCATCATTTACACCCATATTCTATATGGTGAGATTGCAGTGTTGATTGATATATTTGTTTGATTGGCTCCACTTGATACTCAAAATGTCAATCCCATAGTGGAAACAACAGCCCTCATAGAAAATTAAAGCAAATGTTGGAGAGTACTGGGCAAGTGCTTATTGCTTAACCTTTTTTCTTAGGGGGCTTGGAGGGTACCGGGCAAGAGATTGTTGCAAAGCCTCTTTTCTTAGGGGCCATGTGTGGGTTGCATGAAGTTATTAACAAATAATAAAACTGAAACTGAGGCCATTAAATCCAATTACATGCCCCCAAGTCTTCTTCATACAGATACATTACATCCACAAAAAGAACGAAACTGAAATGATTCATGTGGCCTGCCACATTTTGCAGGAAGGAGGCCTTAATAGAGTTGAATTAAGTACGGCCATTGATGAAAAATGCATCAAATAAGGGCCTCCAGTTCCATTTCAAGGTTCCAGCAACAAAAAACTAATTAAAATATGGTGTTTCACAAAGCTTTAATCATGCAGGGACGACTAAACCATACATAAAGTATTGAAAAGGACGCCAGAGCAGAGTCCCCTGTAATCCCTAGCCCACGAGTTCAAAATGGGTTGACTCGAGGTGAGCTACTAAAGATGAACAAATACAAATTGCAAAAATGGAATGCAGCCTCCATTTCCAATTCATGTAACATCTAACGAGAACACAACATCTAATGGTGTTGCTAAAATTATATAAAAAAAGGACTCGTTCGTTCATTATTTTGATACCAAACCTTGAGTCAGTTATCATCACTAATCCACAACAGCAACCCAAGTATACTCAATTATCGCATCAAACTGTGCATCTCATCTATGCTAATCGATTCAATTAAAACCTAAACTACATTAATCAATTTATAAAAAAGTCCAAAACCCCTTAGTATTACTTCTTGAACAAAAATGGGCACTTAAAAAAAATAAAAAATAAAAACATCATCGTTGCACATATCTCAATGAGATCAAATCATCACCAAAAAAAAAGAAAAAAAACATTCGAGCAAAATGGGGGTGCAGGATATGCTAATATCACCAAACAGATAACATCTTCAACTTTAATTTAAGCACAGATCAGTCCACCAGCAAGCAAAAGAAAAGCCATCCATTAAAGCATCCACAGCTTGAAATTGCAACAACAACAAAAAAAAAAAAAACTTGAAAAAAAAAAAGATAAGCAGCAAGTACCATTTTAACCGGGACTGATCAGATCAGAAACTTGGGTTCGCTCCTCGATCTACTACTATAGATAAAACCAAACCAAAACAAAAAAATCTTTCACTTCTGTTTCCACTTCTGATTGCTCCCACAATGGATTTACACCAAAAAAACTAATAACAATACAAAGAATTTGATTTTAAAAAATATAAAAAAGAGAAGCTTAAACCCTTCAACAAGGCCAAAATTTTATGAAGAAGAGAATAAGCTCCTCTCTCCTTTCTCTTTCCCTGTCTCTGCTGTCAAAGCAAGGAACTTTTCTTGTTTAATGTTTTCTTCCCCTTCTTTAACGTCTGTCTCTGTATGTTTTTTTTTCCTCTCTTCTTGTTTTTTCTTGATTTTCTCTTCCTTAATAATAATAACTATTATTATTATAAGCTTCATTAGCAAGGTAATTAATGTTTGTTGATTAAGAAAAGGGCAACGTTTAATGGAGTAATCACAACTCGATATTCCGATGCTGCCCTTGAATATGGGCTGAAATTACTATCTTTTTGATTGACAACTAACGACATGGTCAGATTCGAGTCCACTAAGGTTTGTCTTGCTGTCTGAATCTTACAAAATTGAAGTGTCAAGGCGCTAAATGAGGGAGTGCTCTGTGCTTGTAAAGAGGCTGCTGTTCGAACGGGGAAAATTTTAAGTGCAAAGATTTTGCATGCAATCATAGAGTTGCTCTCATAAACTTTTTTTAAAAACAAGAAAAGTTACCATCGTTTGGAAAAAATTGGAGACCCGTGGTTATCTCTGTTTGGAAGTAAAATTGTGATTGTATTTTTAAATATTTTTTATTAATAAATGTATTAAAATAATGTTTTTTATTATTTTTTAAAAATTATTTTTTGATATCAGCACATCAAAATGGTTTGAAAACATCAAAAAAAATATTAATTTAAAGTAAAAAAATTAAAAAATTTCAAATTTTTTCAAAAATATTTTTGAAATGTAAAAATAAATAAAGTTAATTTAAATTAATAAAAATATTGTTTAGGTAGCGTTCATTGTTGTCTTGGAACGAAAAAGATAAAGTTAATAAAAATAATGAGAAAATATGTCTTGAAATTAATCAAATATATTTTTATTTTTTATATATATACTTTTTTTTATATTTAAACATTAACTAAAATGGATAGCTCTGTCCTGGGGTAGCTCCACCCCTATTTTTTTCTTTTTGTAGCCTTCCTACTATTAAAATCTTGGATGGTAATATAATTAATATGTAAGAGAAAATTAATATGTAAGAGTAAATTATGTCATTAGGGTAGTTTTTGTTTTTTAAAATGATTTTTAAATTATTTTTTATTTGAAAATCCATTAAATTAATTTTTTATGTGTGTTTAGATAATTTTGATGTGTTGATATCAAAGATTAAAAAAAATAAAAATATATTTTTTTAATATATTTTCAATTTAAAAATATTTTAAAAAATACTCTATAATATATTACCAACTACACACTTACCCATCGTTTGGGAACGCGGCGCAAACCACGTTTTCAAAAAAAATTTGTATGTTTTGGATCGTTTTGACATGCTAATTTCAAAAATAATTTTTAAAAAATGAAAAAACATCATTTTGATACATTTCGGCATGAAAAGTTATTTGAAAAGCAACAACAACCATATTCTTAAGCATCTATTGTATAATTAACATGCATACTCCCTCTCAATATCTTTTAAATTGAGAAGAAAATGAGATAAATAAATTTATGTGTAACATAGTATATGCTACATTGCATTTGATTTCATCACCTATGTTAATAGGTGATAAAACAAAATTGCAACTCAATAACTTGCCATTCATAAATTGCCATCACTATATTAGTATAGTTTTTTTCTGTACATTAAACACTATTATTCTATCAATATTATTAAACTTAACATCTAGCACATACTTAGTTTCAAAATGAAATTAGTTGAGAGTTGATCCAATATGACATGGTCGACCTGATAAATCAACCCAATTAAAACTTGGTCTGACTTTTTAAAAAATAAAATTAAAATGTTATTGTTTTGGATTAATCTAAGTTAATCCGTCAACTTGTGACCCAATCCTTAAACCAAGTCATGGGTTGTGTCAAATGTAATAACTGTGTTAATTTGCTCTATGATGGTGCTCCAAAATTCAATATGATCAAAAATGAGATTTTTTAGTGTTTAGACAGTGTGTAATCACACATTCATGTTAGCATTTCATTCTCTAGAACTCATAAAGGAGATGGTTATTGGTAAAATACATAACACTGGCAGAACAATTCTTTTTTGTAGGGTTTAGATATCATCAAATGATAAAGTCAATGACTTTTAGCAAAGGATTGCAATAAATGAGAGAATTATTTTTAAATTCTAAGAACAAGAGTGTTTGTTATTGTTTTGATATAATAAATGCACTTAGATTTAAAAGTATGAGTACTTAAATAATAGAACTTGTGAACTCTCTACATAAGTGGTTCATGAGATATTTATAACCCCTGATTCTTGTCGTTTTTGCTGAAGTGAGGAGCTGGAGAGTTATTGTCTTTTGATAGCATTAACGAGGGCTAAATATCTCTTACACAACATTAATAAGGAACAAATATCTCCTATAAGGGATAAATATCATTTACACAATATTAATGGCGATGGAAATACAGTATTCCATTGGAAGACATTTATACACATAGGAGTGTAGAAAAAGTAACATCATTCGCATTAACATTTTATATTAACAGTCATAATAATAAATAAACGAAATCTTATGACTTAAAATGAGGCTTATAATGATTGTCAGACTCATACCCACTTGAGCTTGAAACAATGTCAAGCCCATGGGTGGTGGGTCTAGCGATGTTCTAGACTCAAATCTATTTGGACTTAGCACGTTATTAAATTCAAAGATGTTGGGTCTGACAGTTCGTCAAATCCATGTCTGATTAGACTCAGTGCATAACTGAATCCAAGAATATTAAATCTGGTCTGTTTGGGCACAATGCGTAGCTGAACTCAAGGACGTTGAGTCTGACAGCTTGCCAGATTCATTTTCATTTGGATTTAGTGCATAATTGATCTTAAAAAAATTAGGACCGACAATTCACCAAACTAATGCTCATATAAGCTTTTATCTTAATCACGTCTATGAGTGTTGGGCCTAAAAATAAACTAGATCCATGTCAATTAGATTTGGTATTCTATTAAGCTTAGGTATACCGGGTGTGAATGCAAGCCCCTCAATCTAGTATTGTGATGTTACTGTGCCTTCGTATCTTTTAAATAAAGAATTAGATTAAGAATTAATTTTTCAAAATACTTTGATGCATCACTTTGCTTTTGCAAGAAAAGTTTATAGATTATGCCCCAAAAGTTGAGTGTTTTGACGGGCATAGCCATGAATCAATGATGAAAAGTTTTTGAAGAACAAGTAAAAGAATCCACGAGAACCTTGAAAGGAAACCAAAGGGGCGTTGCCATGACATAAAGTGGTTATTAATTTGTGGCACTTTAGCCATGGATCAAGGGTTTGAGTTTTCAAAGAGGGACTGCACAGGCAACAGATCCACCACAGTTTTTTTATTTTTCTTCTCCGTTGCTATTTCATTCTCATACTGAAAGAAAAGAAAAGAAAACAGTCTCTGAGGGTTGAAGTTACTGTATGGAAGCTGATCGATTTCCCCCACAGAATTCTGGTCATGAAACTGGGTGACAAGTAATTAAGAAAGTAGTACAGGAATTAATGTCTCAGCATTAACTGCCTCTGTAAATGTTATATTACTTGGTAGTTAAGGGGTCGCCGGACGGGAACGGCCGCATGTCTCTGGAGCAGATTGCGTCTGAGGAATAATCTGCATGGCTATCGGGTGTCATCATCTCGGTCTCTCCGTCGTCTATTCCACCATGGTATACAACATGATGACAGCAGATGCCAAAGAATCCTTCCCCTACTCAGATTACTTAATTTGCCCCTTTATATGCATATATATTCACTGCCTCGATTCTTATTAAAAACTACCTAGTTTTGAGAAACAAAATAATATTTTAATTTTAAAAAAATCCAAGTTAGAAAAGAAAAGATTGAAATTTATTATTAAAATGCTATATTTTTCTATACGAAGAATCGAAAAAAAAAATCAGTTTTTTAAATTTGTATTAAGTTTTAAAGATATATTTTTACTTTTATTAATATATAATATTAAAGTTATTTTCTTTTATATTTTTGCATTTTGTTAATGTTATAAATTTATTTCTTATCTTGAATCCAACAGAAAATATTTTTTATTCTTTTGGAGTTAGTAGCTATAAGTTTTTTGCGATGCTTCTTCATTTTAAGAATATAAAAGTAATTATATTTTATAGTTAGACTATAAAAAACACAAAAAAATAAGATTCGTTGCTTGTTCATAAAAAGGGCAAAAAAGTTGTTATATCAATTACTTAAAAAATATTATAAGACTGTGAGCGAATCCAGCCTAGTAGAATTTTTATATAAAAGTTGGGTGAAAAGTTATTAACTTTTATAAATTTAGAAAAATAAATTTTAAAATAGGTTAACATTTAACCCCAAAAATAGGTTAAGTGTGTGGCTGGTTTGGAGTGTGACTGCGGTTGTTTTTTAAAGTGTTATTTGTGCTGAAATGCATCAAAATAATGTTTTTTCATTTTTAAAAAATTATTTTTGAGATCAGCGTATTAAAACGATCCAAAACACATAAAAAAATTAATTTTTAATAAAAAAAATTAAATTTTTAAAAAACACAGTTTGCACCTAATAATTATATTTTATAGTGTTAATCTCGGCAAGGGAGGGATAAAGGAATTTTTAAGGGTGAAAATCCTTGGTTTTTATGCCCCCTTTTCTTTTTCTTTTTTGAATTTTAGCTTATTTTAGTTTCTTCTTCTTTATTTTGAATCACAAATATATATTATTTAAATATTATATATTGTATTTGATATAAATTAGTTTTATAATGAGATCATAATCCAACAAATTATCTTTATTTTTATAATTTTATAATTATATTTCATTGATGTTTAGCATTGTTTTTTATAAAATAAATCTTAAAGAGCTTTTAGTAGCTGAGCTTGGAGATTTGTAGCGGCAATGGCTGAGAAAATCAGTCCAGAGACTTTGCCGTAATTATCTCTTACCTACAGGGGCATAAATGTAAACATAAATAGTTTCATGGAATTTCTTTCCATGTTAGAAATGGACGGCAAGGATTAAATCGAGGCAGCAAATATTTAGGGAAACAAAATCTTTTATTAATGAAAAGAAAAAAATAAACGCCTGTCCTGTGATCGCCACATAAAAAATGTAGAGAACGAACCAATTGGAAGAAGCCACGTAATCCAGCTTCTATCAGGATACCCCACGCGCTAATGTTTCGTGCAAACTGTATGATGTGATGTAAATTTTCAAGGTCATGTCAAATGTCAATAGTGCTCACTTCACCTATTTTTGTTCGAGATATTTCATACCATTTTTTTAAAAATGAAATAAATAATTTTATAACATTGTTACATTTAATCCAATTTAATTATGTTTTATTAAATAATAACTATATCAATTGAATAATAAATTTTTTAAATGATACCTAAAATAATTTAACTACATACATGTTTATATATATATATATTAAAGAATGAAAAGGGATGGTGTTTATTTATAGCATAATGGTAGCATTCGACTTGTTTTATATTTTTTTATGTCATTGTATATTAACAGTTAAAATTGTAATTAAAATAGC